>Ga0207719_100227_pt1 | contig 42783 bp, 43 predicted proteins | sample A23P1SouthBayCA_2_FD_187279 | JGI IMG/M metagenome (GOLD analysis project Ga0207719, IMG submission 187279) | Aerobic enrichment media microbial communities from Eden Landing Ponds, California, USA - A23 P3 (3) (SPAdes) | ecosystem: Environmental > Aquatic > Marine > Unclassified | place... | reverse complement strand
GGGTTACACGACGGGTCCGGGAAGCGCGCCTCGATGCGGGAGGCGGCCGGGACGCGCGCGGCGGGCTTGCGGATGAGCGCCGAGCGGTTCCGGTCGGACCACGCCACGAAGACGGGCGCCTCGTAGCCGGGCACCAGGCGCTTGTAGGAGTTCACGGTCGGGTTCGAGACGGCCGCGATGGCGGGCGCGTGTTCGAGGATGCCCGCGAGGAACGAGTGGGCCGTATCGGAGAGGTCGAACTCGTCGTCCTCGTCGTGGAACGCGTTCTCGCCGTCCTCGGTGAACAGCGAGAGGTGCGTGTGCATGCCGGAGCCGTTGATCTCCGCGATGGGCTTGGGCATGAACGTCGCGTGGAGGTCGTGTTCGGCCGCGATGGCGCGGACGACCGTCCGGAACGTGGCGACGTTGTCGGCCGTCGTGAGCGCGTCGTCGTACTCGAAGTTAATCTCGTGTTGGGACTCCGCGACCTCGTGGTGGGAGGCCTCGATTTCGAAGTCCATCGCTTCGAGGCCGGCGATGATGTCGCGGCGCACGTCGGACGCGAGGTCCTTCGGCGCGAGGTCGAAGTAGCCGCCCACGTCGGAGAGTTCGGTGGTGGCGCGGCCGTCCTCGTCCTCCTCGAAGAGGAAGAACTCGGGTTCGGGCGCGGCGTTGACGGTGTATCCCATCTCGTTGGCGCGCTCCAGGACGTTCTGGAGCACGCGGCGCGGGTCACCCTCGAAGGGTTCGCCGGTGGACGTGTTGATGACGTCACAGAGGAGGCGCGCGGAGGCGGATTCCTCGCGCTGGCGCCACGGGAGCACGGCGAACGTCTCGGGGTCCGGCTTCAGGCGCATGTCGGACTCCTGGATGCGAACGAAGCCTTCGATGGAGGAGCCGTCGAAGTAGATGCCCTCTCTGAAGGCTTTCTCCGCCTGGTCGGCCGGGATAGAGACGTTTTTGACCGTTCCCAGGATGTCGGTGAACTGGAGACGCAGGTAATCGACGTTCTTCTCCTCGATTTCGTCGAGGACCTCCTCGGCTGCTTCGCTTATTCCGTCTGTCATAGGTTTCGTCATACGGAGCGAATACTCACAGGGTTAAATTGGTATCGGTTCGCCCAAATATTGGAAAGGGGTCCACCAATTGGACGTTCGTAAAATTCTAAACCCCCCGGACCCAATGGGTAGTTGATGACCTACGAAAACCTCGACGCCAAGCTGATAAACGCACTCCTGGGCGACGGTCGGGCGAGCCTCCGGAGTCTCGCTGAGGAGCTCGACGTGTCCGTGACCACCATCTCGAATCACCTCTCCGATTTGGAGGAGCAGGGGGTCATTCGCGGGTACACGCCCGTCGTCGACTACGACGAACTCGGCTACGACGTGACGGCCATCCTCCAGTTGAAGGTCCAGGGCGCGGAGCTGTCCGCGCTCACCGACCGGCTTCAGGAGCACAAGCAGATGATTTCGGTGTACGAGGTGACGGGCGAGTTCGACGTCATCGCCATCGGCAAGTTCCTCGACACCGACGACATGGACAACACCATCAAACAGCTCCTCGACGACGACGCCGTCAACGAGTCGAACACGAGCGTCGTGCTCGACGTCGTCACCGAGAACGAGCAGTTCGACCTGGACGTCAGAGAGGAGTGAGCGCGGGCGGGACACGCGTTCCCCCCCGCAACCGACAGGGTTTCGGGCGCGGGACCCCTCCCGAAGCGTGAATGCCGAAAGAGTTCATCGAGGTGCGAGGGGCCGAGGAGCACAACCTCAAGGACCTCGACGTCTCCATCCCGCGGGAGGCGTTCAACGTCGTCACCGGCCTCTCCGGGTCGGGGAAGTCGTCGCTCGCGTTCCAGACCGTGTACGCCGAGGGACAGCGCCGCTACATCGAGTCGCTGTCCGCGTACGCCCGGAACTTCCTGGGGCAGATGGACAAGCCCCAGGTCGAGTCGGTGGAGGGGCTCTCGCCCGCCATCTCCATCGACCAGAAGAACGCGGCGAACAACCCCCGCTCGACGGTGGGCACCGTCACCGAACTCCACGACTACCTCCGCCTGCTGTATGCTCGTGTCGGCGTGCCCCACTGCCCGGAGTGTGGCCGCGAGGTCGGTGAGCAGTCCGCCCAGCAGATGGTCCAGCGGGTGTTGGAACTCCCCGAGGGAACCCGGGTCAAAATCTGTGCGCCCGTCGTTCGCGACCAGAAGGGCGCGTTCGAGGACCTGTTCGAGGAACTGCTCTCCGAGGGGTACGCCCGCGTCGAAGTCGACGGCGAACCGCACGACCTGGCGACGGGCGTCCCCGAACTCGACGAGAACTACGACCACACCGTCGACGTCGTCGTCGACCGGGTGAAAGTCAGCGCGGGCGCGCGCTCGCGTATCGCGGACTCCGTCGAGACGGCGCTCGAAGAGGCGAACGGCGTCCTCAAGGTCGTTCTCCCCGACCCCGATGCCGAAGCCACCGCGGCGCTCGGCGGCACCGCCGCGCGCTCGACGGGCGCGCTCGGGGACGAGGAGGAACGCGAGCGCCTCGCCGTCGAGTTCTCCGAGGCGCTCGCGTGTACGCACTGCGGCGTCGACATCTCCGAGATAGAGACGCGCTCCTTCTCCTTCAATTCGCCCCACGGCGCGTGCCCGGAGTGTGAGGGTATCGGGGAGACGAAGGAGGTGGCCGAGGACCTGGTGATACAGGACCCGAGCAAACCTCTGAAACACGTCTTCGAGCCGTGGAGCTACAACCGCACGTACTACCAGACCCGCCTCGACTCCGTGGCCGCGCACTTCGGCGTGAGCCTCGACACGCCGTTCGAGGAGCTAGATGAAGGGATTCGAGAGCAGTTCCTCTACGGCACCGACGAGGAGGTCGTGTTCAAGCGGCGCACGAAGAACGGAATCAGACGGAAGGAACAGCGCTTCGAGGGCGTCATCCCCAACCTCGATAGGCGATACGTCGAGACGGATTCGGACTCCACTAGGGAGCACATCGAGGAGTACATGTCCGTCACCACCTGTCCCGCCTGCGAGGGCACCCGTCTGAAGCCCGAGTCGCGCGCGGTGCTCGTGGACGGCACCTCCATCACCGCGGTCAACGAGATGCGCATCGGGGAGGCCCGCGAGCATTTCGAGGGGATGGAAGCCCGCCTCGACGAGCGCGACACCAAAATCGCCGCGGAGATTCTCAAGGAGATTCGCGCCCGCCTGGGCTTCATGAGCGAGGTCGGACTCGAATACCTCACGCTCGACCGGGAGGCGTCGACGCTCTCGGGTGGCGAGTCCCAGCGGATTCGCCTGGCGACCCAAGTGGGGTCGGGGCTCGTCGGCGTCCTCTACGTCCTCGACGAGCCGAGCATCGGCCTCCACCAGCGGGACAACGACCGACTGCTCGACACCCTCGAAGGGCTGCGCGATTTGGGCAACACCCTCCTCGTCGTCGAACACGACGAGGCGACGATGCGCCGCGCGGACAACGTCATCGACATGGGGCCCGGCCCCGGCAAGCACGGCGGCGACGTCGTCGCGCAGGGGACTGTCGAGGACATCGAGGCGAGCGAGGAGTCGATAACGGGCGACTACCTCGCCGGGCGGAAGAAAATCCCCGTGCCCGAACAGCGCCGCGAACCTGAGGGTTCGCTCACCGTCGAGGGCGCGCGCCAGCACAACCTCAAGAATCTGGATGTCTCCTTCCCCATCGGCTGTTTCACGGCCGTTACTGGGGTTTCGGGCTCCGGGAAGTCCACGCTCGTTCACGACGTGCTGTATCAGGGCCTCGCGCGGAAGATGAACGACAACTCGGTCGAACCGGGCGACCACGACGATATCACGGGACTCGAACACGTCGAGACAGTGCGGTTGATCGACCAGTCGCCCATCGGCCGGACGCCGCGCTCGAACCCGGCGACGTACACGAACGTCTTCGACTACATCCGCGAGCTGTTCGCGGAGACGGAGCTCGCCAAGCGCCGCGGCTACGAGAAGGGACGGTTCAGCTTCAACGTGAAGGGCGGGCGCTGCGAGGAGTGTGGCGGACAGGGCACCGTGAAAATCGAGATGAACTTCCTCAGCGACGTTCACGTCCCCTGCGAGGAGTGCGGCGGCGCGCGCTACAACGACGAGACGCTCGACGTGGAGTACAAGGGTAAAACCATCGCGGAGGTGCTCGACATGACCGTTGAGGAGGCGTACGAGTTCTTCGAACACGACGGGCGCATCGGCCGCCGCCTCCAACTCCTGATGGACGTGGGGCTCGATTACATGACGCTCGGCCAGCCCTCCACCACCCTCTCAGGCGGGGAGGCCCAGCGCGTGAAACTCGCGGAGGAACTGGGAAAGAGAGACACCGGCGACACGCTCTACCTGCTCGACGAGCCGACGACGGGGCTCCACAAGGCCGACGAGCGGAAACTCATCGACGTGCTCCACCGCCTCACCGACGGCGGCAACACCGTCGTCGTCATCGAGCACGAACTCGACCTCGTGAAGAACGCCGACCACGTTATCGACCTCGGTCCCGAGGGCGGCGAGCACGGCGGCGAACGCGTCGCGGAAGGCACGCCCGAGGAAATCGCCCGCACCGAGGCGAGTCACACCGGCCGGTACCTGCGCGACGAACTCCCCGGCGTGGACCTGCCCGGCCCGCGTTCCGAGGAGGCCGAGGCGGCCGCGACGGACGACTGAGTGGTTTTCGTCTGGTTACTACGAAGTAGGTCCGGGCGGATTTGAACCGAAGAACGACTCGCCCCGCTCGTCTTCTAGAAATGAATTCAGTGTTCGTTCCAGTAATCGCTCTGAACATCAATAAACTCTGTAAGGTGCCCACACTCTTCACAATACTTTGAGAATGATTCTATATCTTCTCCATATGACTCATCTTTGACTACTTCTTCCTCACAATTTTCACAACGGTATTTCCCGGACTGAAGGTAATCCTCTATTACGCTGAAACCCAGCGTACCACTGCCTTTATCTCTGGTTTTATCCCGTGTAGTATACACATACACTCCACTAATTAAGGTGATAATCGCAAATGATATTGACCCGAGTTTCCTGTTATGCTTTCCCGACATTATCGGCGGCTCTTGGGTACTTGTTGCCATCCAATCATATTTCTCTTCATATGGTTCATCTATTGGTGGGAGAAATGCGTCATCCTCCGGACGTTCAATTATGATCGTTGGAACTCGGCCCCCCTCAAAACCGGATCCCGAAACAGTATCATTTTTAACAGTAGTGTTAGCTGAATACTCAAAGTCCGACGCTCCTTCCCCGATAGGAGTCCAATATCTCCCGTCGTTTTCTAACGTAGCCCGATAGATTTCCTGTCCTCTCTCACTAAGATTCTCATATTCTACGATAGGCGTGTATTCAACATCGTGAACTGATGAGCGTTCAGAAATATACAGGCTTGTATCGTGTATTCGGACATCATTAACAGATGTTGTCAAGAACACGCCAAATAATACTACACTCAAAAGAAGTAGGACAAAAGAGACTTTCTTTCTGTCCATATGACTTACACTTTTCTACCAGGGCTTAAATGTAGTGGGATAACAAGAAGCGGGATGGTCCGGGCGGATTTGAACCGAGGTCAGTTCGCTCGCTCGCGCTCCTGACAGGGTTCAGAATCCACTGGTCCACTCAGACGAACACGCTCCTCGCTATCGCTCGTCGCTGTGTTCGTCAGAAGTGGGTCCGGGCGGATTTGAACCACCGACCTCTTCCTTGTAAGGGAAGCGTCATAACCACTAGACCACGGACCCGCACCCGGAGGAAACCCCCGCCGCTGAATAACGCTTGTGTTCGCCGTCGCAACGGTTAGGGTGTCGGAGCCCGCAGCACGGACGAATGAAGGCGCGTACCATTCTCGCGGTCGTGTCCGTCCTCGCGCTCGCACTCCTCGCGGGCTGTCTCACTGGCGGCGCTCCCGCCGACGACGGCGGCAACGCGACGGTCACCGTCCTCGACGGCGACGCGACGACGACCAGCGACGCAACGATGATGGCCGGCGCCGTGACGACACAGGGGACGACGCTTCCGTCCGAGTGGACCGAGTCGACGGTCACCGCCGTCGAGGGGGACCGAACGCTCGCCGTCGTGAACGCACAGGTCGCGGACACGGCCGAGGAGCGCCAGCAGGGGCTCAGCGGCGTGAAGTCGCTGCCCGATGGCACGGGAATGCTGTTCGTCTTCTCCGGTGAGTCCGAGCGCGCGTTTTACATGCCCGACATGTACGTCGCGCTCGATATGGTGTTCGTCGGCGCCGACGGGGAGATAACGACGATACACTCCGCGCCCATCCCGCCCGAGGGAACCCCCGACCACGAGTTGAAACACTATCGCGGCGACGCGAAGTGGGTGTTGGAAGTGCCGATGGGGTGGGCCGATGAGCACGACGTCACCGCCGGCGACGAGGTCAGAATCGAGCGCTGACGCTCGGCCCCCGGAGACAGCCTCCGTTTGAACAACTCTTTTGCGCCTCTGTACCTTTAAACGGGTAATGGCTGCCCCCGACGAGGACGACCCGTTCGAGGCCCAACGCGAGCGCACGGACAACGCGATGGTCCGGTTGTTCCTCGAATACGGGTCGAAGTACAAACGCCAGTTCGCCGTCGGCGTGCTGTCGAGCATGATAGCCCGCGGGCTGGACCTCCTCCCGCCGCTCCTCCTTGGTATCGCGCTCGACTCCATCATCCGCCCGCAGGCCGACGCCGAACCTCTCACGCTCGCTGTCATCCCCCGCTCCGTGATTCCCGACACGCAGGCCGAACAGCTCCTCTTCATGGCGGGCATCATCGCCGTGGCGTTCCTCGGCGGCGCGGCGATACACTGGACCCGAAACTGGGGGTGGAACGGGTTCGCACAGAACATCCAACACGACGTGCGTACGGACACCTACGACAAGATGCAGCGGCTGAACATGGACTTCTTCGCCACCAAGCAGACGGGCGAGATGATGTCCGTGCTCAGCAACGACGTAAACAGACTAGAACGGTTCCTCAACGACGGCCTCAACTCCGCGTTCCGGCTCTCGATGATGGTGCTCGGCATCGCCGGCATCCTCGTCTATCTGAACTGGCGACTCGCGCTCGTCGCGCTCCTTCCGGTCCCCATCATCGCCGCGTTCACGTACAAGTTCATCCAGACCATCCAGCCCAAGTACCAGGACGTGCGCTCCTCGGTGGGCGAACTCAACTCCCGGCTGGAGAACAACCTCGGCGGCGTCCAGGTCATCAAGTCCTCGAACACGGAGGGCTTCGAGTCCGAACGCGTCGAGGACGTCTCGCAGGGCTACTTCGACGCGAACTGGGACGCCATCCGCACCCGGATTAAGTTCTTCCCCGCGCTACGCGTCGTCGCCGGCGTCGGGTTCGTGTTCACGTTCGTTATTGGTGGTCTCTGGGCCATCGGTGAACCCGTTTTCGGCGTCGAGAACAGCGTCTCGGCGGGCGTGTTCGTCACGTTCATCCTCTACACCCAACGGTTCATCTGGCCGATGGCGCAGTTCGGGCAGATAATAAACATGTACCAGCGGGCGCGGGCGTCGTCCGCGCGCATCTTCGGGCTGATGGACGAGCCCTCCCGCATCGAGGAGAACCCCGGCGCGGAGACGCTCGACGTGACCGAGGGCCGCGTCGCGTACGAGGACGTGACGTTCGGTTATGACGACGAGACGGTCGTCGAGGACGTCTCCTTCGACGTCGCGGGCGGCGACACGCTCGCGCTCGTCGGCCCGACCGGCGCGGGGAAATCGACAGTACTGAAACTCCTCTTGCGGATGTACGACGTCGACGAGGGGACAATCACCATCGACGGCCAGGACCTCCGGGACGTGACCATCCCCTCGCTGCGCGAGTCCATCGGCTACGTCTCCCAGGACACCTTCCTGTTTTATGGTACGGTCGCGGAGAACATCGCCTACGGCACCTTCGACGCCGATAGAGAGGAGATAATCGAGGCCGCGAAGGCCGCCGAGGCCCACGAGTTCATCACCAACCTCCCCGACGGCTACGACACCGAGGTCGGTGAGCGCGGCGTGAAACTCTCGGGGGGCCAGCGCCAGCGCGTCTCCATCGCCCGCGCGGTGCTCAAGGACCCCGACATCCTCGTGTTGGACGAGGCCACCTCCGACGTGGACACGGAGACGGAGATGCTCATCCAGCGCTCCATCGACGAGTTGACCGAGAATCGCACCACGTTCGCCATCGCGCACCGCCTCTCGACCATCAAGGACGCCGAGAAAATCGTCGTCTTGGAGGACGGCCGCATCGTCGAGCGGGGCACCCATGACGAACTCCTCGACGAGGACGGGCTCTACGCGCATCTCTGGGGCGTTCAGGCGGGCGAAATCGACGAACTGCCCGAGGAGTTCATCGAGCGGGCGCGCGGGCGTACCGCGGAGGTCGACGCCGAGACGGACGACTAGCCCGCAACCGACGAACCCTTATAACGGGCGTGAGCAAGTCCGGGTAACTATGCGTGGCACGGCAGACGCGACGCGGTGTGTCGGCACGGAGCAACGGCGACGCTCCCGGTCGGCCACAACCGGCCGCGCGGACCGGACCGGCGTGGGGGTGTCGCCGTGAGCGACGCCGACCCCGAGGACGACGAGACGGAGACCGACGGCGGCGTTCATACCCACACCGTTCGCCTCGAACTCGTCGACGAACCCGGCGAACTCCTGAACGCGCTCCAGCCAATCTCCGAACTCGGCGGGAACCTGCTCTCCATCTTCCACGAGCGGGGGTCGCTGACGCCCCGGGGGCACATCCCCGTCGCCATCGATCTGGAGTGCCCCCCCGACCGGTTCGACGCCATCGTCGCGGCGCTCCGGGACGAGGGCGTGAACGTCATCGAGGCCGACACCGAGCGCTACACGGAGACGTTCGCCGTCGTGCTGGTGGGCCACCTCATCGACACCGACCTCTCCGACACCATCTCGCGCATCGAGGACCACGCGAGCGCGTCCATCGTGGACGTGTCGCTGTCGGCGCCCGACGGCACCGACGAGGTGGCGAGCGCGCGCGTCAGGATGGCCGCCACGAGCGGCCACGCGGACAGCGCCCTCGGCGCGGTGCGGGACATCGCCGCGGAGAAGGATCTTCGAGTTATTGAGCCGCTGGTGGTGGGCCAATGAAACTCGCCATCGCGGGCGCCGGGTCGGTTGGCGCGAGCGTCGCCCGCCTCGCCGGCGGCTACGGACACACCGTCGTCGCGCTCGCGGACTCCACGAGTGCCGCCGTCGACGACGCCGGCATCGACGTCGAGACAGCACTCGCGGCCAAGGAGTCCGGCGACGCGCTCGGTGATTCCGAGCCCGACGCGCTGTTCGAGGGCGAGTACGACGTGCTCGTGGAGGCGACGCCGACGACGCTGGGTGACGCCGAACCGGGCTTCTCGCACGTGCGCCGCGCGCTCGAAGCGGACCGCCACGTCGTGTTGGCGAACAAGGGCCCCATCGCGGAGCGCTACGACGACGTGCGCGACCTCGAAGCGGGGAGCGCGGGCGAGGTGTACTTCGAGGCAACCGTCGGCGGCGCCATCCCCATCCTCTCGACCATCGACGGGCAGGGCGAGGGGAACGTCACCGCTGTGCGCGGCGTGCTCAACGGCACGGCGAACTTCATCCTCACCCGCATGGCCGCCGAGGGCCTCGACTACGGGCACGTGCTCGCGGAGGCCCAGGACCTCGGCGTCGCGGAGACGGACCCCACCTTCGACGTGGACGGCACCGACCAGGCGCTGAAATGCGTGATTCTCGCCAACGTCCTCTACGGCGGCGGCTACGCGCTCTCCGACGCCGACGTGGAGGGCATCGCAGACATCCCCGGGAGCGCGCTCGACCTCGCCGCCGAGGACGGCCAGACCGTCCGACTGGTCGGTGAGGTGTCCGAGGGCGACGTGCGCGTCGGCCCCCGTCTCGTGCCGGAGAACGGGACGCTCGCCGTCTCGGGCACCCAGAACATCGTCCAACTCGAAACCGAACACGCCGGACGGCTCAACCTCAGCGGGCGCGGCGCGGGCGGCCCGGAGACGGCGAGCGCCGTCCTCGCGGACGTGGCGCGTCTGGAGTAGGCGTGGCGCGTCCGGCGTAAGCGTGGCGCGCCCGGCGTAGGCGGGGGGTGTGCGAACGCTCCACAAATCGCCGGACGCAGGGCCGCTATCCCCGAGAACGTACCGAAACCGTTTTACACCGAACCACCGAATCCTACAAGCAGAGCGCATCCGCGCGTGAACCATCATGGCTGACACACCGCACCAGAATCTGGCCATCATCGGCCACGTCGACCACGGGAAGAGCACGCTGGTCGGGCGACTCCTGTACGAGACAGGGTCCGTCCCCGAGCACGTCATCGAGCAGCACAAAGAAGAGGCCGAGTCCAAGGGCAAGGGCGGGTTCGAGTTCGCCTACGTCATGGACAACCTCGCTGAGGAGCGCGAGCGCGGTGTCACCATCGACATCGCCCACCAGGAGTTCAGCACCGACAAGTACGAGTTCACTATTGTCGACTGTCCTGGTCACCGTGACTTCGTGAAGAACATGATTACGGGCGCGTCCCAGGCTGACAACGCCGTCCTCGTCGTCGCCGCCGACGACGGTGTTCAGCCGCAGACGCAGGAGCACGTGTTCCTCGCCCGCACCCTCGGTATCGGTGAACTCATCGTCGGCGTCAACAAGATGGACGTCGTCGACTACGACGAGGGCCGCTACCACGAGGTCGTCGAGGAGGTTGAGGGGCTGCTCAAGCAGGTCCAGTTCAACACCGACGACGCGAAGTACATCCCCCTCTCCGCGTTCGAGGGCGACAACATCGCAGAGGAGAGCGAGAACACGCCTTGGTACGACGGCGAGACGCTCCTCGAAGCTCTCAACGAGCTGCCGGAGCCGGAGCCGCCGACGGACGCGCCGCTCCGCCTGCCGATTCAGGACGTGTACACCATCTCGGGTATCGGTACCGTCCCCGTCGGCCGTATCGAGACGGGTACGATGCACCCCGGCGACATGGTCTCCTTCCAGCCCAGCGACGTGGGCGGCGAAGTGAAGACGGTCGAGATGCACCACGAGGAGGTCCCCGAGGCCGGTCCCGGTGACAACGTCGGCTTCAACGTCCGCGGCGTCGGCCAGGACGACATCCGACGCGGTGACGTCTGTGGCCCCGCCGACGACCCGCCGACGGTCGCTGAGACGTTCCAGGCCCAGGTCGTCGTCATGCAGCACCCGAGCGTCATCACGGCGGGCTACACGCCGGTCTTCCACGCCCACACGGCGCAGGTCGCGTGTACCTTCGAGTCCATCGACAAGAAGCTCGACCCGTCCAGCGGTGAGGTCGCGGAGGAGAACCCCGACTTCATCCAGAACGGCGACGCCGCCATCGTGACCATCCGACCGCAAAAGCCGCTCAGCATCGAGCCGTCCTCCGAGATTCCGGAGCTCGGTTCCTTCGCCGTCCGTGACATGGGTCAGACCATCGCGGCCGGCAAGGTCCTCTCGGTCAACGAGCGATAGATGCCCGAGCAACAGGCTCGCGTCCGTCTCGCCGGCACGAGTCCGGACGACTTGGACGACATCTGCGACGACGTCCGGGACATCGCGGAGAAAACCGGCGTCAGCCTGAGCGGCCCCGTGCCGCTCCCGACGAAGGAGTTGGGCATCCCCGCGCGCAAGTCCCCCGACGGCGAAGGGACGGCGACGTGGGAACACTGGGACATGCGCGTCCACAAGCGTCTCATCGACATCGACGCTGACGAACGCGCGCTGCGCCAGCTGATGCGCATCCAGGTCCCCAACGACGTCAGCATCGAGATCGTCCTCGAGGACTGAGGACGTTTTTCTCCCCCTTTCTTTCCCCGCTCGGAGTGGCAACGCTCGTCCCGAAACGGGGCGTCACGCCGTGCCACGCCACCCCCGAAACAGAAGCTACAAGTGTAACGGACGGGTTAAACTGGGTGCGGGCTCGTAGATCAGCGGTAGATCGCTTCCTTCGCAAGGAAGAGGCCCGGGGTTCAAATCCCCGCGAGTCCACTCGTAGTTCGCACGTCGCGCGACCATACTCGTTCCCTCGCGTTTCTTTGGCCGAGAAGTAATCATCCTGCTCCGACTCGAAAACAGTAGTTGTGGCGCACTTCTTCTAGGGAGCTCGTAGAACTAGACGTGGCCACGAACATGGGCTCCGACATCCCGACGCAGGTTCGCGTGCGCACCGACCCGGACGAAGACCTCGGCTATCGCTACGATGCGATCCAGTCAGCGAAGCGGGTGTTCGACGAGGGGAGCATGACCGGGGCGATCGTGGCGGCGTGCGACCACGCGAGCGAGGACAGGCGGGCGAAGGAGCAGGTAATCGAACGGTTGGCCGGGGAGGTGGACATTGAGGCGTTGGCCGAGGTGGTGGAACTGTTGTCGACGAGTCGGATGGAGATGGATATTGACGTGGAGGTCCGGGAGGGAATACCCACGATTGGTATTCTGTAGCGCCGGATATCATCGGCATCCAGGACCCATCTTGGCGGGCCAGTCCAATACCTATTTGGGCGCAGGTCTAGTTTGGTGAGGTAGTGACGGACAGAGGGGTCAGCGCAGACGAGTATCGCACAGGATTCAGTCAGAATATGCTCATACCTGTGCCGTCGTTCTGCCTGGAAGTGCGACAGTCAAAATGAACGACGAGAAATTACTGGAGATTGTAGTTTCTGCCGCAGATGAAGTAGTTGCTTCTCTGTCTGAATCAGAAGGTTTGGGATTAGATGAAGGTTGGCTACAAAACAAACATATTTCTGATGTAGACAATTTAGAAACCGTCTCCGCTCGTTTGGCCGTTTTCAACTATACACTCAAATCTACACTGTATGGAATATACCAGGAGGAATCCAGTAGCCTGAGTCCAATCACGCCCCAAGATGACTTTATCAATTGTTTGGATATCGCAGAGGAAGCCACGGGAAATGTTGCGTTCGAAGTACAACCTCTTGATCGGGTTGTAGATAATTTCCCAGATCAGACTCGGGCTAATCTCCTTTCGGCACGTAAAATCCTATATGACTTAGATGCGCCCAGCGATTACATCGGGTCTGTATTCGAAAATATTGTCCCACATGAGGCACGCCATCAACTTGGCCAGTTCCGAACACCCTCTTTCATAGCTGAGGCCATGGCATCCTGGGCAGTCAGGGAAGGTGATGATATTGTGGTCGATCCAGGGGTTGGTGCGGGGGTATTGGCAGAGAACGCGTATCGAGAGAAGCAGAATGCCATGGAGAAGACGAATATTAGCGAAATATGGGGGATTGATCTCAGTGAGCTTGCTATCGTGATGTCGTCGACGGCACTGAAGATTGTAAATGGTGACAGGAACCCGAATATGCTACAAGCGAACTTTATGGATGTCACCGCTGAAGGGAGTACGGCGAGGCTGAGTCAGAAACACACTGCTACGGCGGCAAAGGCAGATGCGGTTGTTTCTAACCCGCCCTATTCCCGGAGCCATGTTATCACGGAGAAGGAGCGCCTCAACTCTATAGCTGAATCAGACGCAGGGGAGTCAATCTCGCTTCGTGCGCCACTGTACCACTATTTCTACGTTCACGCTGCGACTTTCCTTGGACAGGGTGGCCGCCTTGCGTTCATCACCCCAACCCACTTCTTACACACTAACTACGGTGAAGAGCTTCGTCAGTTCTTCATAGACCGATTCAATATCCACGGTATTCTAATTCTTGATACCGATATTACCGTCTTCGAAGATGCAGATACCAGCCCTTGCTTGGTGTTTCTGGAGAAGGAATCTGAAACCCCATCTAGCCACCAAACGACGTTTATGCGGCTATCGGACTGGCCAGGGGTAGAAACAGTTCTTGAATCTCTAAACGGAGATGCGACAGGAGAACTTGAATTCGGATTTGCGAATAAGATACAGCAGTCGGAATTAGTCGCAGACTACAATTGGTCGGAGTATGTGAATGAGGATTCTGTTGACTCTATTCCGGGGTTGAAACAATTCTCTGAAATTGCCACAATAAAGCGAGGAATCGCTACAGGGATGAACGACTACTTCTGTTTGACCCAGTCAGAAGTAAAAGAGTGGGAGTTGGATGAGGATTATCTGGCCCCCCTAATACGACGTGCAAAAGAAGTAACTGGGCTACGTGTAGCTGACTCCGACTGGACTGATTGGCGAGACAACGGAGACGCCGTTTGGCTCTTCTACTGCTATGACGAGCACAGTGAAACCCTTCCAGAAGATGCCAGCCCAAAACTACAGGCGTATCTTGAGGAAGGCCGCCAGGTGGGGGCGGATCAGAGTTACCTTGCGAAGGAACGATCGCCCTGGTATGCCGTTGATGAACGCGATATCCCAGATATATTTGTCACGTATATGAGCCGTCACGGCTTCCGGTTCATAGAAAATGAGGCTGAACTCAGAAGCTTGAACAACTTACACAATATCTATCTTGAGGATTACTCACCGGAAGAACGCAGGGCGCTGCTAGCGTATCTAAACAGCGATATCTCGAATCAACTGGCTAAACAGAGTGGTAGAACCTACTCCCGAGGGCTCCACAAGATTGAGCCTGGCGAACTAAAGAATGTCCCAGTCATCGATCCACGAGACCTTCCCCATGAGCAGGTGGAGGCGCTTGCAGAAGCGTTCGATAATCTAAGCAAGATGGAAACTGGTGGGGACGATTTCGAAGCCGCAACTGAAAGGTTGAATCAAGCTGTCTCAGCGGCCTTATCTGAATCCTATCAGCAGGTGAATTCAATCAGTTGAGTTATCCTCTACTCAGTCTCCTCTGGGATACGGCTGAGGGGAATTCGCCGATGGCGATTCCCATCATCATCAATAGACTGGTGAACATACCACCAGTCACTAACCATCGGGTTCCCTTCTTGCGGACCTGGTTTGAACGACTTGCTAGGAAACGTCGGAAAATCTTCTAAGCGATCACTAAGGCTTGCGGGCCATCCATCGTCTGACATCTCACTCGGGATATGATCGTGCATAACCAGCTGAATAACCGATAGAACATCCATAGGTGCCGAGGGAACTCTTGGATATCCCCGACTCGGGATATGATCGTTGTCCGGGTTCAGACCATATTCTTCTGTGAGAACTTCTGAATCGATACATCGACGGTCATAGTGGACGTGAAAGACGGGATGGTGATCTTGTGGATCCGGGTCAAATTCAAACCTCAACCCAGTTTCCAATTCTACTTCTCCACTACGCTGCCCGCTTGTGGTATTGAGGTAGTTAACGCTCACTTTTGACTCTTGGATCTCTAGACGGTCTGAATCACCCTCTATTGGTTTAACTCGCTCCTTGAACTGGACACAAACATCTAATACTTCAGAATTGTCTTCAACTCGATATGGGACCTGCTCAAACCTAATCACCTCTCCAGGAAGTGTTTCGACGCTGATTACCCCACTCTTGATGTCCGTATCAAAGCCGAATATCTCTTGTGCGTAATTTTGTTCAGCCTTATCGACTTCCCCTATGAAAGTGTTCCAGAAGATCTCGAATCGGCTTTTGAACTTATTCTTGGCTATGTTAAGAGTGTCCTCAGATACCATTGCTTAGCTTGGCATCCAGGCATTGACCTTCTCAAGCTCTGATGAGCTAATCCGCGAACGAGAAGCCCCCACTGGTATCCATCCCCCCGGCTTTTCTGAATGTTCCTCACAAACCGGCTTCTCAGTCAGAATACAGTAATATCCTGCCTTGGGTTCGCCACTTTCGACGCAAGTGACTGGGCTCACTGATTCACCACACAATTCTTCGAATAGCGCTGGGCCAGAAAGGAGATCGCCATCTTCTCCTGGGGGTAGTTCCAGCCGTATTTCGTCGAGCAAGTTAGTCCACCACCAGTTGTCTCGACTCAGATCCGAGAATGGTCCATCGTATGCTGCCTTCTCTAGAGCCTCATAGCACGCCTGCCTAGTCTGGAACTCTTCGTGGTCAACACCCAGGTAAGAGGCGGTTGCAACTTCGTTCAGCAATACTCCGGGATACTCCAGAATTTGATTGTGTATCCAATATCCTATAAAAGTCGAAGTGATACGGGTCCGCTCCTCGTCAGTCATGTCGGATTTGGCGACCCGAAGAGCAGCAGACTGACCGAGCGAATATTGGTCTAACTGAGCTTCTGCACTTGGGGGGACATCGATTACTTGGTGTAACGCTGATTGGACGCCGTCGACATTCTCTGTGCGGAGCGCTTCTTTAATCTCGACGAATGACGTGGCTATCGTAGCGATCGCGTCAGCCACTTGTTCAGATGTTTCTTTAACGTCAATGCGGATGAGGTTCTCCTCATACTCTTTCAGGCTTTCTGGATCGGAGAAGTGGCCTTCATCTCGATGATAGACACATAGAGGAATACCTAATTCCTCGCAAGCAGATTGTACATGCTGTCGTCGGACACCACTCTTGTATCCGCCTAATTCCCAGTCCAGAACAACGAGGTCGGGATGAGGATTCTCCAAGTATGGGTATAGGATGTCTGTTGGCTCGGGGTCCTCCTCCCCGTCCCAGCTCTCGGGGGCTGTTCGGTCTACGGGGAACCACTCTATATCGTACTGGTCGAGGCGAGGGTCGTCGGTTAGTGGCCCCTCTATTTTTTCGAAATTCTCCCCCTTATCCTCGAAAACGAGAATTTGTCGTTTACTCATATGGAATAGTCACCTTGAAACAAGTCTCGTATCCTTCGGGTGGTTCTGTAACCTCGATATTTCCATCGATACTCTCCAAAACTTGGTCGATGATGTATAATCCCATCCCTGTTCCGCCCCCTAACGGACTGTCCTCCTCCAAGTCTGTTGTCGAGAACAGGGGGTCAAATATTCGATCCTCGACCCCATCTGGGATACCTACACCTGTATCTGAAACCCGGATTGTATGCTGCCCGTCGGTATTGTCTGCGTCAAAGCGGACCTTCCGTTCACGTCGAGCGGTAGAGATCGGCATCACCGCTTTGACAGCGTTGCTATACAGGTTCAGCAAAATCCCACTGTAAAGGCTGATGTTCACTTCGGGCGATTCCAAATCCTCGGGGACTGTATTTTTCGCGGTGATATGGCGTGGCTCCGTGTAGGATTCAAGCTGGCCAATTACTTCGTCCACACGTGGTGCGACACTGAAACTCGATTCTGAGCCATCCTCTAAAGCACCGACGAATCGTTTCGCGTATCCTAGGTGATTCTGGAGGTCGTCGACGGCGTTCTCTGTAGTTTCCAGACGGTCCTCGAATTCAGGGGTGCGCTCTTCCTCTGGAACTTCTCGCCACTTCTCCAGCATCCGTTCCGCTGACTGGAGCATCTCGTCGGTCTCGTGGCTCATAAAGCCGGTTATCACCCCGAGGAGATGCATCGACTCCACAGCGGCGTTCCTCTCTTCGTTGGCCTGCTCGTATTCTTCTACCTCCTCCTGAATCTCCTCGTATTCTTTGAGGATCTCATTCGTCGCGTCTGGAGTAACGTCGACACGCTCTTTGACGTTCTTCTTCGCTACTTCGATGCTTTTCTGAACGTCTTCTTTCCGGTTCTTGACCTTGCGTTCCTTCTTCTTCTTCTGCTCCTCGATGTCGATAACAGCCAGTATCTCAAGAGCGCCCCTGGTGATATCCCGGAGTTGCTCCATCGCATCATTTTCGACGAGTCCCTGCCGGTTCATATCCGACATTAGACGGTCGGTTTGTGTCTCTGAGTCAGTCTCCTGACCAGGATGGGTTGAGACATGTATCGCCCCCAATACTTGGTTCTTCCTGGGGATATTCAATTGGCGTTCTCGAATTTCGCCAGATGTGAGACTTTCTGCAGGGAGATATTCGGATGTGAATGGGGAACGCCAATCTCGTTCACGACGTGCTGCTGACTCGGAGAGATTGAGCCAATCGTTTCCTTCATCGCCGTACGGTGGTACTCGGAAACCATTGTCAATTATTCTGACCCCCCCGTTATCCCGCAACCAACTACTGACAGTTCTGCCATCAATTGTTTCCATCATTTTGAAAACACCCTTTCTCTGCGGGAGATATCGTATCTCCCCGGAGAGGCTCTCTATCAGTAGTTCATCCAACTCAAATGTGTACGACCGAGTGTGTGGCTCATCATAGCCGTGTGTGTATTCGTAATCGAATGTCACCTCCCCCTCGTCTATAGTAATCTCAACACGCGCAACGTATCGTTCGTAGATCTCGTGAACGGCACTGGTTTGTGTGGACTCTTCGCCCGGTGGAGCGAAGAAGACAGAAAAGCCAGGGTCCCCTTCAGTTTCTTCACGGATATTGGTCCCTGCGGTCATATATGGTGGAGATGCAATATCGAGGACCTCGTCAGCTACCTCCTCTAACTTTTCTTGGGACCAATCTTCTTGAAGTTTCGAGATTTGAAGCCGTGTACCTTCCTCGGCTTCAGTCGCAGCTTCAATTTCATAGTCAACATCCATCTCCCCTAATCCTTCCACTCGCTCAAATCTCACCCAGTCAAATTCAGCCGTCAGACGCCGGTGCTCGTCATGCTCCGGGTAGTAAGCGACAGTAGTGAGTTCCAAGTGACGGCCTAGGTTCCGCACAGCAAATCGGCCGACCCCTTTCGATCCAGTAACGGGGCGGTCGTACCGCCTCGATTCTGGATTTCGTGTCCGATTGGGGGTCGCTATCGTCATCCAAAAATTGAGGAACTCGTCCTCAGTCATACCATGCCCATCGTCCTCGACGATAAGCTCTGAGTTATCGTCCTCCAACCAGATATGACAAGAAACAGCATCAGCGTCGTATGCGTTCTTGACCAATTCGGATAACGCAATCTGGTTCGTAGCAATCAGCCGCTCGCCCAGCTCGGAGAGCAGTTGGCTGTTGCTGGAGAAGGTGGCAGTCCCGCTGTCGATCAATTCACGTGTAACTTCTGCCACGGGTTAATTGTCAATGTATCCCGGTATAGAAAAGTGATTCGCGTATCTCATCCCAATACGTGCCCCGGCCGCCCCGCACTCGGCTCAGGAACAATCAAATCGGCCCGCGCGTCACCTTCCAGGTACAGCCGTCCCCACGTCGTCAACTCGTACAGGTCGTAGTCGTCAAACGGAGCGACGTAATCAACCTGCGACAGCACACGTAACCGCTCTTCAACGCGATCTACTGAGGTCGGCATCCGAAGCGAATGGGAAACCGTACTTGGTGTAATCGATTCCCACCCGGAGAGGTCTTCCAGGCTCCGCTCGTCTTGCCTGCCACTGATGCCGTTCGGTTCTGTCTGAACTGGACCTCTCCCAATCGCTCTCCACCTCCCGCCACCCCCGGTAACAACGCCGACACCGCCGAAAAATTATAGTAAAACAACACGAACAACCACACATGCGCTGGGGAGACGAGCGCGGGGCGAGCACGGTCATCGGAGCCATTCTGATGGTTGCCGCAACCGTCATCGTCGCCGCCGTCATCGGCGTGTTCGTGCTCGACGTCGGGAACTTCGATATGCTGTCGCAGCTCGTGGAGCGAATCACCGACCCCTGAACTACCCCTCCACCCGCCCGCCCACGAACAGCCCTTCCGAATCGTACTCCCGTTTCACAGCACACAGACGCTCGTACTGCTCGCCGTACAACTCCTTTGTCGCCGCGTCGTCGGTGTCGCCCTCGAAGTTCGGAATCGGGCCGCCGGCGCCCGCCTCGCGCAGCCTCTCGACTGTTTCGCGGACCCACGCCACGTTCTCCCCGTTCGCCATCGGGTCGTCCCAGCCGGCCTCGACGCTACAGACGAACGCCGCGTCGCGACGCCGGAACGCGGTGGCGTCCTTCGATACTCGGTTCACGGCGCCGCCCATCGGCCAGACGACGATGCTCGAACCCGTTGACGGCGCGGTACCGAACTGTTCGCGGAGCGCGGCGATAACGCCGTCGCTCAGTTCGTTCATGTACACCGACTTCCAGTAGTAGCGCCGGCCGTGGGGGAACCCCGCGTCGAAGGCCGACTGGAGCGCCGGGTACGACATGCGCTCGCTGTGGTCCGCGATTCGGTTGTCATAGCTTCGGAAGCGTTCGAGTTCGCGCTCGCCCGGCGCCGGGTTGCCCGCATAGGTCCCGAAGAACACCAGCGCGTCCTCGCCGCCGTGCTCGGGGTACTCGGCGGTGTCCGGGACCGTCGTGAAGTACGGCGCGACGAGCGTCTCGTCGGGCGCGTCCCGGTAGTAGTCCCGGAAGTCAGCGAGCAGTTCGGGCGCGCGCTCGGCGGGGTACCACGCGTCGCAGACGGCGAGTTCGTCCGGAATAGAGTGGAGGTCGAACTCGAAGGCCGTCACGACGCCGAACCCGCCGTCGCCGCCCCGGAGCGCCCAGAACAGTTTGGAGTTTCGCTCCGCGCTCGCCCGCCGGAGTTCGCCGTCAGCACACACAACGTCCGCGGCGCGCAGATTGTCCGCCGTGAGGCCGTGCGTCCGCGAGAGGTACCCCGTGCCGCCGCCCAGCGTGAGGCCGGCGACGCCCGTATCGGAGACGACGCCGCCGGGCGTGGCGAGGCCGAACGTCGTAGCCGCCCGGTCGAGTTGGCCCCACGTCGCGCCCGGTCCGACCGTCGCCGTCCGCGCGTCGGGGTCGATGCGCACGAAGTCCAGCCGCGAGCAGTCGATGACGAGGCCCGCCGCCGCGACGCACGACCCGGCGACGTGGTGGCCGCCGCTGCGGACGCTGGCCGGGAGGTCGGATTCACGGGCGACGCGCACGGCCGCCCGCACGTCGGGCACCGACTCGCAGTAAGCAATAGCGGCCGGGTAGCGATTCACCAGTCCGTTCCACACGCGGCGGGCCTCGTCGTACCCGTCATTGGCGGGACGGACGAGCGTCCCCGAAAGCTCGCGCTGGAGCGTATCGAGGCGCTCCGTAGCGCTCTCGGCGGCGCGGGCCGCCTCCGTTCTGGCGTCCATACGACCGATTGGTATTCTCTCGTGGTAAGGTCTATCGTTCGCCCTGGTAGTCGCCGTCGTACGTCCCCGCGTGCTCGGCGTCCGCGACGACGAGTTGGGCCATGCGTGCGCCCGCCTCGATGCGAATCGGGCGATGGACTTCCAGGAGCCCCTCGCCGCGCCCCTCGTAGCCCGCGTCCCACACCGCCGTGTGGAGCATACAGGAGTTGCGCATCAGCGAGGAGCGCGGGTAGACGAAGCCAACATGATCCTCGGGGATGGCTACGACTTCGCCGTAGCCCGCGATGTACGCGCCGGGCGAGAGCTCGTACACCCCGTCCTCGGGGTCGACTGTCTCGCGTTCACCGACGGTTTTCCCATCTCGTGTTATCTCGCCCCCGCCGGTCTGTTCGTGAACTTCCCCGAGCGTGAGGTCCACGCCGTTGGGCTGGATCTGGTCGGCGCGCAGTTCGCCACCGTCGATGGACGTGATGTGTTCGGCCAACCGCTCTCCGGATTCGAACATATTCGTCCCCATTCGCGGAACGGACAAAACCTGCCGGATTAGCGGCCGTCCGCCGCGCCTTCCGGCGAATGATACGGTGACACGCTGGTTTTATACGCTCCCGGGACCCATTTTCACCCGCCATGGGAAAGACACTCACCGAGAAAATTCTCGATGACCACCTCGTCGAGGGCGAACTCACGCCCGGCGAGGAGATCGGTATCGAGATAGACCAGGTGCTCACGCAGGACACCACGGGCACGATGGTCTGGTTGCAGTTCGAGGCGCTGGGTCTCAACGAGGTCCAGACCGAACTGGCCGCCCAGTACTGTGACCACCAGACGTATCAGTTCGACTTCAAGAACACGGACGACCACCGATTCCTTCGCTCTGCGGCCGGCTCCTTCGGCGCTCACTTCTCCCGTCCCGGAAACGGCATCTGTCACCAGGTTCACAAGGAGAACTTCGCCGCGCCCGGCAAGACGCTCCTTGGCTCGGACTCGCACACGCCGACGCCCGGCGGGATGGGCCAACTCGCCATCGGCGCCGGCGGCATCGACATCGCCGTCGCGATGGGCGGCGCGCCCTACTACGTCGAGATGCCCGAAGTCGTCAACGTCCGACTGGAGGGTGAGCTCCCCGAGTGGGCCACCGCGAAGGACGTCATCCTCGAGCTCCTCCGTCGCCTCTCCGTGAAGGGCGGCGTCGGCAAGGTGCTGGAGTACACGGGGCCCGGCGTGGAGACGCTCACCGTCCCCGAGCGTACGACCATCACCAACATGGGCACCGAACTCGGCGCCACCTCCTCGCTGTTCCCCACCGACGAGCAGACCGAGGACTTCCTCTCGCGACTCGACCGCGAGGAGGAGTACGTCGAACTCCAGCCCGACGACGACGCGGAGTACCACGACGAAATCGTCGTGGACCTCTCGGACCTCGAACCGCTCATCGCTGAGCCGTCGATGCCGGACAACGTCGTCCCCGTCTCCGAAGTCGAGGGCGTCTCCGTCGACCAGGTGATGATTGGCTCCTGTACGAACGGCGCCTACGAGGACATTCTCCCCTCGGCAAAGATGCTCGAAGGCCGCGAGGTGGACAAGAAGACGGAGATGATAGTCGCTCCCGGTTCCAAGCAGGCGAGCGAGATGCTCGCCCGCGAGGGCTGGACGGCGGAGATGATGGCGGCCGGCGTCAACTTCTCCGAGGCGACGTGTGGCGCGTGTATCGGCATCGGCCACGTGCCCGCCTCCGACTCCGTCTCCCTGCGTACCTTCAACCGCAACTTCGAGGGTCGCTCCGGCATCGAGGACGACTCCGTCTACCTCTGTTCGCCCGAGGTGGCCACGGCGGCCGCCCTCGAAGGCGAAATCGTCGACCCGCGCAAACTGGGCGAGGAGGAGGGCATCGAGGCCCCCGGCCTCGAGATGCCCGACGAGTACGACGGCTCGAAGGCCGACCTCATCTCCCCCGAGGAGGCCGTCGACGACGACCTCGTGAAGGGCCCCAACATCGGTGAGGTGCCCCTCAAGGACCCCCTCGACGCGCACCTCGACGGTGAGGTCCTCCTCAAGATGGAGGACAACATCACGACGGACCACATCATCCCCGCCACGCAGGACATCCTGATGTACCGCTCGAACGTGCCCAAACTCTCCGAGTTCACCCTCTCCCGCGTCGACGAGGAGTTCGCCTCGCGCGCCCAGGAGAAGGGCGGCGGCGTCCTCGTCGCCGGCGAGAACTACGGCCAGGGCTCCTCGCGCGAACACGCCGCGCTCTGCCCGATGTATCTGGGCGTCGAGGCGGTGCTCGCGCAGTCCTTCGCGCGCATCCACCGCGCGAACCTGTTTAACTTCGGCATCGTCCCCCTCATCATCGACGAGGAGACGTACGCGAAGATAGACCAGGGCGACGACGTGGAAGTCGTCGACGACGTTACGGCCGGCGTGGACTCCGGTCAGGAGGAGTTCACCATCCGCGTCAACGACGACTGGGAGGCGACAGTCGAATTCGACGCTTCCGAGCGCGAACGCGCCATCCTCTCCGCGGGCGGAAAGCTCTCCTGGACCCGCGAGCAGGCCCTCGACGGCGGCGCGGCCTCCGCGGACGACTAACGCCGCTCGCTTCTTTCCGCTCTTCTCTCTTTTCCGCGCCCGCCCAGCGGCGGCGCTTTTTGGCCGTGGGGTTTTACTCACAGCGGCGCTACGCTTCCCCGTGAGCGCTTCCGAGACGGGGGACGGACTCGCGGTGCGCCCCGCCGAGCAGGCCGACCTGCTGGCCGTCTTCCGCATCGAGCGGCGTACGTTCCCACAGCCGTGGCCGTACGCGGCGTTCGAGCGCTACCTCGACGCGCCCGCCTTCCTCGTGGCCACCGAGGGCGGCGACGTGGTGGGCTACGTCGTCGCGAACCGGGTCCCGAACCACGGACAGGAGTTCGGCCACGTGAAGGACCTCGCCGTCCACCCCGAGCGACGCGAGGAGGGCATCGGGTCGACGCTCCTCTCCGACGCGCTCGGGGCGCTCGCGGAGGGGGGCGTCCGGAGCGTGAAACTCGAAGTCCGGGCGGGGAACGAACCCGCCCGCGCGCTGTACGAGCGCTTCGGCTTCGAGTTTCTCAAGCGCGTCCCCGACTACTATGCGGACGGCGAGGACGCGCTGGTTCTCGTGCGCGGCGTCGACCCGCGGGAGTCCTCAGCCAGTAGTGACGCCGACTTTTAGGGGCTCCTCCGCGTACGCCCGTCTATGAGCTACGTCTGCCCGGTGTGTTCGTCCCCCCAAGCGGACGCCGAACACCTCGCGAACCACCTCGCGTTCACGGCGATGCTCCGCGGCGACGGCCACGAGGAGTGGCTCGACGAACACGCTCCGGAGTGGTCCGAGCAGGGCCCCGAGACGCTCGCGCCCACGGTGGCGGAACACGTCCCCGAGACGGAGACCGAACTCGACCACGACCACGACGACCACGGCGCGGAGCCGTCCTTCGAGCGCTCGCTCGCCCAGCAGAGCGGCTACGGTCGGGACAATGCTCCTACCGACCCCGAGGCGGAGCGCATCCTCGCGGAGGCGGAGCGGATGACCGAACAGATGCGCGCGGCATCGGAGGGGGAAGAAGAGGCGGAAACGGGGGACGAGGAGCCGTGAGCGACGAGTCGCGCGGTCTGCTCGCGCCCGAGACGGAAAGCGAGGTCCGCGAGCGCTACGCGGAACTCGGGGGCGCCGCCCAGACGGTCACCCGCGAGGTGGCCCGCGCAATGGAGTTCGACCGCGCGGAGTACCGCGAGCGCGTCGACGCCGACACCGTCGAGACGGCCCGCGACGCGCTCTTCGCGTCCCTGCTGTCGGTCGAAATCGGAAATAAAGAAGACTTCGAGGCCGTGACAGAGGCGAACCCGACGTACGACACCCGCGTGCGGGGCAACGAGAACGTCCGCCGGATGGCGTGGCACGTCGCGCCCGCCGCGGAGACCATCGTCGCGGTGACGTTCTCGGACGAGCCCGACGCCGCCGTCGCCGCGCTCCGCCGACAGGCCCACGGCGCGGTGTACCGACCGATAATCGACGCCGAGTAATCGACCGCGAAGCCCAAGCCCGTTCCACGAGTGGGACGCGTATGGACGACAGCGCGTGGACGCTCGTCGACTCCGTCGTCGAGTACGAAACCGGCTGGTACACCGGGGGGTACGACCTGCTCGAACAGCCCGATGGCACGCGAAAGAAGTACTACTGGGCGGAACTCCCCCCGGCCGTTGTCGTCGTGGCCCGGGACGGCGACGAACTGGTGTTCATCGAGCAGTATCGCCCCGCGATTCGGCGCGCCTGTCTGGAACTCGTCGCCGGCATCGTCGAGGAAGTGGACGATGGTGCGCCAGAACGGGGGAGCGGCGACGACACCCGGCCCGCGCCGGACCGTGAGCGCTACGTCGACGCCGCGGCGCGCGAACTCGAAGAGGAGACGGGGTATCGGGCGGCGGAACTGACCTTTCTCGCTGACTTCTGGTGTTCGACGGGCGTGCTCCGACACCGCCGCGGCCTCGTGTACGCCGAGGGGCTAACGGAGAGCGAGGCGGGCCGGGCGCTCGACACGAACGAGTTCATCGAGGTGGTCCGTTGCCCAATCGAGGAGGCGTTCGAGCGTGCGCTCGACGCGCCGGCGAACGATGCGACTCTCGAAGGCCTGCTGTTCGCGGAGCACAAGGGGTGTTTCTGAGCTAGGCGACGTTGAAGCCCTTATCGCGGAGGAAGTCCTCCACGCGACCACTGTGGTTGCCCTGAAGTTCGATGGCCCCGTCTTCGATGGTGCCCCCGCAGGCGAACTTCGATTTGAGGTCCGAGGACAGGCTATCGAGGTCGACGTCCTTGGGGTCGAACCCCTCGATTATCGTTACCTCCTTTCCGTAGCGGCGCTCGTCGATGTGGATTTCGATTTGCTGGGACTCTTTGGCGACGTCCTCGCAGACGCAGAGTTCCTCGGGCAATCCACACGTCGAGCAGACTTCCGACATTACGGCCAGAGATACGGAAGCGCCCCATTAAACGTTGTCGCCGTCGTCATCCCGGAGCGAACCGAGAAGCCGCCACGCTTCCGCCGCTTCCTCTTTGCCCGGTGCGTCGCCGTACAACGCCCGCTCACGGAGGCGAGCGACCCGTCTGGCGGCGTCGTCGGCGTCGACGGCGTCGAGATACTCCCGCACGGTCTCCGTTCGACGCCGCGGGCGCTCCCGGCGCGCGAGCAGGTACTCGACGCGCTCGTAGGCGCCCGTGACGACCGATTCGGGGCCGCCCTTGGGGCGCCGCCGGAGCCAGGCCGCGCGATAGGCGCGCGCGGTGAGGCCGCTCCGGCGCGCGGCGACCGCGAGGCCGGCACAGACGACGCCCCACACCGCCAGCACGGACGGCGGCGGCAGTATCGGACCGTCAACGGCGAAGCCCGTACTCCCCTCGCGGTCGGTCGTGGTTCGCTTCACGGTGGTTCGCTCGCTGGTCGGCGTGTCCGGCGTCGTCGACGTCTCGGTCCGGTTGTCCGACGTGAACGTGGGTCGCGGGGACGGCTCCTGGCTCGTGGTCGTCGTGGTCGTGGTCGGGTACTCCTGGCGCACGGTGTCGTCGGTGTCGACGTTCGACGCGTTGTTCGCCCGAGCGTCTTCAAGCGCGTCGCGCTCGGCGGCCCGCCGTTCGGTTCCCGGCGTCGGGTCGAACTCCACCCAGCCGTAGCCGGGCACGTACGCCTCGACCCACGCGTGCGAGTCGAGGCCGCGGACGGTCCACTCCTCTCCGTCCGTCTGCTGGCCGGTGGTGTATCCGACCGTGTAGCGCGCCGGCACGCCCTCGCTTCGCAACATCGCCACCATCGTCGTGGCGAAGTACACGCAGTACCCCGCGTCCATCTCGAAGAGGAACGCGTCAGCGACGGACCCGCCCGGCCGCTCGACGTCCAGCGAGTACTCCTTCGTGGATTCGAGATGCGACTCTATCGCGGCCGCCTTCCGGTACGGCGTCCCCGCGTCACCGACGACGCTGGCCGTACGCTCGCCCACCCGCGACGGCGTGCTCCCGGGGAGTCCGAGGTATCGCTCCCGGACCCAATCCGGGTAGTCGCCGCTCGCGCCCGCGAGCACTCGTGTCGGCGTGTCCTGGACCTCGCTGACGACGGTGTAGCGCTCGCCCGTCCGGACCGTCCCGTCGACTCCGAGCGTACCGAGCGAGGTCAACACGGCGTCGGTGCCGGAGACGCTGACGGGTTCGGCCGCCGCGGGCAACACGCCGAGGTCCGTCGCGGCCGTGAACTCCTGTCGGACCAGGTCCCGCTCGCCCGGGGGGGTTGCGCCGCTCGTGAACACAGTCTCACCCCCCGTCCGAATCCACCCGTCGCCGGTGTAGCGGTCGTACGCGCCGACCCGCCAGTAGCGCCCCTCGTCGGCCGTGACGGTGAAGCGGACCTCCGGGGAGAGTTCGATGCTCCCGCCGATGCGGGTCCTGTCGTCGGCGGACACGAGCGACGCCTCAAGCGTCTCCGGGCCGCCGCCCCCGCCGAACCCCGCGTCGACGGGGATGCTCGCCACCGGCGGCGCGACGCCCAACACCGCCGTCGCCAGCACCATCCCCGCGACGGCGACGGCGACGGTGCCGGTCTGCTCCGGTTTTGCCCCCCGGACGACGAGGCCGTGGAACCCGAGCGCGCCGACGGCGCCCAGCGTCCCCGTCATCGTCGTGAGCGCGGTGCTGTCGCCGCTGAGGACGAAGAAGAACAGCGTCGCGCCGCCGACGGTGGCGGCGCGCACGTACTCGGTTCTGGCCGCGAAGTACGCGCTGAGAAACGCCGGCCCCGGCGCGACGGCGAGCGCCCAGACCCCGGCGTTCGTCATTCCGAGCACCGAGTAGCCGCCGAGGAAGGACAGTTGGTCGCGCAGGATTCGACCCGGCGTCAGCCCGTCGAAAAAGGTTGGTGGAACCGTGAGCAGGTACGCGCCTATCCCGCCGACGAGGAGCGCGAGCGCGACGGCGACGGCGCTCCGGCCGCTTATCCAGCGCCCGACGAACGCGCCCGTCAGCACCGCGAGCGCGACGAGGGGGACGAACTCGGCGGTACCCCGCGTCACGTCCGCCACGCGGTACAGCACGGCGAGCCACGAGCCCGAGAGGACGGCCAGCGAGACGAGGCCGCCGGCGTGGAACAGGCCGTTCGCTGACCGGGCCACCCCCATCGGAACCCGCCGCGCGACGCTCACGGTCCGGCCCCCGCTCGCGCGCCGTCGTTCGTTCCCGGCCGTTCGGCGCGCGCGCTGCTGTCGGCGTTCCCGCCGTCACCGCCGCCAACGATGTCGTCGAACCGGTGCGTCTCGTCCCCGACGGTCACTCGCGCGCTTCGTGCCCCCAGCGGGGCGTTGATGCTCACGTCGGCCGACTCGATTGCGTCCTCCTCGACGCCGCCGGGGCCGAACGTGGCGAGCGCCGCTAGCACGCGGCGGCGGTGTCGCTCGCCCGCGCCCGCCGGAATCCGCTCCGCCGGCGTCGTCACGCCGACGGCGAGTCCGCTGTCGAGGAGGTCGACGACGACGCTCGCCGCCGCCTCGGCCGCGGCGTCCGCCCCGGTGTGCGACCCGGCCGTGACGGCGACGGTGACGCTGCCGTGGACCGCCTCGCCGGTGTACTCCGTGACGACCAGTTCGTCGGGTTGCTTGGCGCTCGCCTTCCAGTTCACGTCCCGGAGCGGGTCGCCGCGCTGGTAGGGCCGGATGGCGTCGAAGCGCGAGCGCGTCTCCTCGCGCTCACGGTAGGCGGCCCGGAGTCCGGTGCCGTCGAGCGTCCGTATCCGGGGGTAGACGACGAGTTCGTGTCTTGACTCGTCCACGAACGTCCGCCGCCAGAGGCCGAAGGCGTCCGTGACGGTGACCGAGAGCGGCCCGAGGCTGTGTCGTCCGCGCGTTTCGAGGCGCACCTCGTAGCTCATCGCGTCGCCGCTCGTCGCATCGAAGCGCGCGTCGGCGCCCAGCCCCTCGCTCACGCCGTCCTCGACGTCGATTGCGATGGGCCGCTCCGCGTCGACGCGCAGTTCGACGTCCCTGCGTTCACCGACGCTGCCGTAGTCGAACGCGTTCCGCCCCGTCGTCGGCGCGTCGAGGCGCGCCACGCCGACGGCGGTAACACCCAGAAGCGCCGCCCCCGCCGCGTACACGATGTCGAGCGTCCGGGTCCCGGACGTCGCGGCCATCAGCAGGGCGAGCGCCACGACGCCGGCGACGGCTTTGCCCCGACGGGTCGGCCGGACCCCGGCGAGTCGGCTCACTCCGGTGTCACCTCTGCGAGCGCCTCCTCGACGACGCGACGCGCGGCGTCGTCACCGACGGCCCCGCCCTGGTCGGCGCGCACCCGGTGGACGAGCGTCGCCGTCGCCTCCGCCTTCACGTCGTCGGGGACGACGTACTCCCGGCCGCCGAGGACGGCCCGCCCCTGCGCCGCCCGGAGCAGGCGCACGATGCCGCGGGTGCTCACGCCGAGCGCCGCGTGCTCCCTGGTCCAGCGCGCGAGCGCCGTCGCGTACTCGCGTATCGGCTCCTCGACGTTCACCGCGGCCGTCGCGGCCCGCGCCGCCCGGAGGTCCCCGATGGATGCGACCGGTTCGACCGATTCGATGGGGTGTTCCCCGACGACGCGTCTGAGCACTTCGGACTCGTCGTCGGCGTCCGGGTAGCCGAGTTCGATGCGCTTGAGGAATCGGTCCACCTCAGCGACGGGGAGTTCGTACGTTCGGTTGCGCTCGACTTCGTTCTGCGTGGCGATGACGATGAAAGGGTCCGGGAGCGACCGGGTCTCGCCGTCGACGGTGACCTGCTCCTCGGCCATCGCCTCCAACAGCGCGGACTGGGTTTTCGGCGGCGCGCGATTGATTTCGTCCGCGAGCACGACGTTCGCGAAGACGGGACCGGGACGAAACTCGAAGTCGTTCTCGCGCTCGTCGAAGACGTTCACGCCCGTCACGTCCGCCGGGAGGAGGTCCGGGGTGAACTGGACCCGCCCGAACGACGCGTCCACGGAGCGGGCGAACGCCCGCGCGAGCATCGTCTTCCCCGTGCCCGGCACGTCCTCTAACAGCACGTGTCCCCGCCCGAGGACGGCCGTCACGACGTGTTCGATTGCGTCCCGCTTCCCGACGATGACCGTCTCGACGTTGTCGAGTATCGCTTCCGCGAGTTCGTTCGCGGCCGCGACCGACGGCGTGTCGGTCCCGCCCGCCGATTCGACGCGACTCGTCCGTGCCGGGTTCGGGTTGGGCTCTGTCATGGTTGTCGCCGTCTCGCCCGAGCGCTCGTGGCAGTGTGTTGTCCACGGGCCGCGGAAAGGTATGTTCTGTGGTCACATGGACCGCTCAGACGCCCACGGCACACACGCCACACAGACGAGTTTCGAGGACACCCGCCAGCGCCGGTTCACGTCCCGCCCGCAGTCCTCGCACGCCGTCGCCTCGGGCGTCCACTCCGTGATGCCCCGGTAGCCCGCATCGTCGTTCGCCACCTCGTCCGCGTCCTGGCTCATACCCCGCCTCGGCGCCCGAGCGTGAAAAACGGTCTCGGTACATCTAAGGGACGCCCGTCCCTCGACGCGGTATGGTCTGGATAGTCGACAACGTCGCTACGCTCGTCGAGGAGTTCCTCGGCGTGGCAACGACTGACCCGCTCTCCTTCCTGTTGCTCGCGACGGGCGCGGCGCTCGTGGGCGCCGCCTCTCTCGCGATGGGGTATCTCACGCTCGGTGCCGCCGTCGACGCGCTCGTCCCCGACTTCACGCAAGGGTCGTCGAGATAAGCTCTATCGCCTCGGCCTCGTCGGGACCGAGCGGGGCGGCGGCGACGACGCCGTCCGCCGAGTCAAGGATGGCGTCGAACCCCGATTCGATTTCCTCGGGGGTGCCCGCGAGACAGAACGCGTCGAGCATCGCCTCGCTCACCGCCGTGGCCGCCGCGGAGAACTCGCCCGCCTCGATGTGTTTGCCGACCGCTTTCGCCCGCTTCTTCTCAATATCGTGGCGCTTCAACACCCGCTCGGGCGCGCCGGCGGCGATGAACGCCGCCACCGGGCGCGCCGCCGCGCGCGCCGCCTCGCCGTCTTTTGATACCGAGACGCTGGCGTACACCGCCACGTCAACGTCGTCGTCGCGTACGCGCTCCGCTTCGCCCTCCGCGATGCGCTCGCGGGCCCACGCCACGTCGTCGGGGTGGGACGCGTTCACGAGCACGCCGTCGGCGTGTTTTCCGGCCATCCTGAGCATGTGGGGCCCCTGCGCGCCGACGTAGGCGGGCACCTCCTCGACGCGGTAGTTCAGGCCGGCGTCGTCGCAGGCGAACGTGCCGTCGTGGGTGACCCGTTCGCCGGCCCACAGACGGCGGGCGACGCGCACCGTTTCGAGCACCCGGCGGAGCGGGCGCTCGCGCTCGATGCCCAGATTCTTCAGCGTCGAGCGGTCCCCCGCGCCGACGCCGAACACCGCCCGGCCGTCGCTCTGTTCTTGGAGCGTGGCGACCTGCGAGGCGAGCCTCGCCGGATGGGTGTCGTAGGGGTTCGCCGCCGCCGGACCTAAAAATGGTTCCTCGGTGGCTTCCGCGAGCGCCGCGAGCGCGACGAACGGCGCGCGGTTGTTGTAATGCGAACTCGTGAACAGCGCGTCGAAGCCCGCCGCCTCGGCGCGCTCCCCGAGCGCGACTATCTCCGAGACGGGGCGGTCCGTCGAGAACTCGACGCCGCGCTCAACTCTCATACTCCCACTCCCGGAGCGCCTGCCGGACGAAGTCCGTGTCGGCGTCCCGATACAGGTTCTCCGAGCCCTCGTGGTCACCGAACTCCCAGTCGCGGACGACGACGACGGGCGTTCCATCATCTCCCTCGCCGGTGAGGAGGTTCGCCGTCGCGGCGAGTTCGTCCACGACGCTCTCGACGGTCACCTCTAGCTCCTCGCCCTCCCGGTCGGACTCGCCGCGCCAGTCCCGCGAGGCGGCCATCCCGTCCCACCCGAGCGCGACGCCGCGCTGTCCGTGTCGGAACGGGCGGCCGCTGGTGTCGGTGACGACGACGGGCGAGTCGGTGGGGAGCCCCGCCCGGATGCGCGCGGCGCTCTCGCTGGGCCGTTTTGGGAGTAATAACAGGTCGTCCCCCCCGGTGTTCGTCGTGTCGATGCCGGCGTTCACGCCGACGTGACCGAACGCCGTCTCCGTGAGCATGAACGGTTCCGCGACGATGACCTCGGTGGCCTCCTCCAGCACCGCCTGTGCGAATCGGGGGTCCTTCTCCTCGCCGGTCAGCGTCTCGAAGCGCTCGGCTACCTCCCGTGCGCGCGGGCCGGCGGGGAAATCCCCCAGGGCCGCGCTCCGGCCCTCCGCCTTCGAGACGACGGTGCTGGCGACGAGCACCACGTCGTCGTCGCGCAGCGTCGTCCGCTCGGCGATGAGTTCCGCGATGTCGTCGCCCGCCCCGATTTCGGGGATGTCGGGCACCGCGAAGGCTTCCATACCGTCCCTACCGGGGGACGGGTCAAAGACCCGACGGTACCGCGCGGTCCAGCCACGGCGGCAGCCACCCCTCGCTATCGACGCCCTCGCCGGCGGTCTGCGTCGGCCTGAGCCGCACCTCCACTTCGAGCGTGCGGCCCGTCTCCGCCTCGATGCGCCCGGCGAGCGCCGCCGCCAGCCCCTCGGTGTCGGCAGTCTCCCGATAGCCGGCCTCGACGACGATGGTCTGTGGCGTGCCGAACACGACGGCCTGCCCGTACGTCACCTCGAAGTGCTGGAGGGAGACGCCGGGCCGCTCCGCGAGTTCGTCCTCCACGGCGCTCCGGGCGTTCTCCTCGAACGACCCGTTCTCGAAGGAGGTGTACGTCACGCCGCCGAGGAACGCCGAGAGGACGGCGATGGCGACGACGAGCGTAGCGACGCGCTTGAGCGTGCGCGAGCGCGCCTCGTTCAGCCGGAACCAGTGCTCGGGCCGGTAGCCGCGATACCACAGCACCACGAGCGCGGCGAGGTTGATGGAGAGGCCGTTGACGAGCGCCAACACGCCCGAACCGACGCTCACCGCCGGTTGGCCGAAGGCGATGCCGATGCCGACCGTCGCGGCGGGCGGCATCAAGGCGACGGCTATCATGACGCCCACGAGCGCCGTCGAGACGCCCGTCGAGAGCGAGAGCACGCCCGCGACGCCGGCCCCGAGCGCGACGGCGAGCGAGAGGAAGTCCGGCGTGAGACGCTCCTGAATCTCGGGGACGGCGGTTATCTCCATCCCGGGTGGTATCAGGTGTATCGTCTTCACTGTCCACGCGAACGCGGCGGCGCTCAACACCGCCAACGCCATCCCGAGCGCCTGTAGCTTCACCCCGCGGGCGAACAGTTCGGGGTCGTCCACGACGGTGCCAACGCTGGCGGCCAGCGCCGGACCGACGAGCGGCGCGATGACCATCGACCCCACCACGACGGCCGGCGAGTCGAGCAGCAAACCGGCGGTGGCAATGACGGCGCTCACGACGATGAGTATCACGTAGTTCGTGAGCGTCGGCGCCAGCGCGTTCGCCTTCGCCTGTAGCTCCTCGCGGGCGATACGGTCCTCGTCCTCGCCGCTCTCGCTGTACCGCTCTTGAAGTTCCTCGAAGCGCTCCGAGACGACCGTCTCGGCGCTCAAAACAACCGTATAGGCGTCCCGGTCGATGCCCGTGTCGCGCAGGTCGTCGAGCACCGGTTCGACGGCGTTCGTCGGGAGCGGGAAGGAGACGAGCGCGTCGAACTCCCGGCCGCTGGTCTCGTCGGTGACGACGTAGTCGATGTCGTGGCCGTCGAGCGCGTCGAGTATCGCCTCCCGCTTCCCGGCGGGAATCGTTATCTGGACGAGGCGCACGTCCACGCCGTCGGCGGGGGACGGAAAGAACCTACCGGTGACACCCCTCGTTCCCAAACGGCTTTCGTCCTGGGTGTGAAAAGTCCGCCTATGCCGCCGCTATCGTCCGTCTCGACGGTTCTCGCACAGTCCGGTGTCGACGTAAATGTCGACCTCTCCCTCATCGACAGCGCGCTCGCGCTCGTCGGCAGCGGCGTCGCCGCCTTCCTCACGACGCTGGCGCTCGGTGCCTTACTCGTCGCGTTCGCGCCCGATTACACGGACCGACTGACCGCCGCCGTCACCGACGAACCCAGCGACTCCGCGCTGTACGGCGTCTTCTTCCTCCTCGCGCTCGTCGTGCTCACCGTCGCGCTCGTCGTCACGATAATCGGCATCTTCGTCGCCGTGCCGCTCGTGCTCCTCGCGTACGTCGTCTGGTCCTTTGGCTCCGCCGTTGCCTTCCTCGCCGTCGGTGAACGCCTCGTCGGGGACGAGGATGGCTGGTTCAAGCCGCTCCTCGTCGGCGCGGCCATCAACGGCGCGCTCACGTTCACCGGCGTCGGCGGCATCATCTCCTTCGTCGTCGGCGCGACCGGCTTTGGCGCGATACTCAAGGACCGCTTCGCCTGACGCGACGGACAGCCCTAAATCGCTTCGCGAGGTATGGAGGACATGTTCGATTCGCGGCCCGACAGGGACGCCGAGGTGGTTCTCCTCGGCCGTTCGAACGTCGGGAAGTCCACGCTGATGCGCGAGATAACGGGCCACACCTTCGACACCGGCGGGAACCCCGGCGTCACCCGCCAGCCCAACCACTACGACTGGGCCCCCGAGGACTTCGTGCTCACGGACCTCCCCGGATTCGGCTTCATGAAGGGGACGCCCGAGGAGCACCAGGAGAAAATAAAAGACGGCATCGTTCACTACTTGGAGGGGAACGCCGAGAAGATTCTGGCCGGCGTGCTCGTCGTGGACGGCAAAGCGGTTGTGGACATCATCGACCGCCACGAGGAGGAGGTGCCCCACGACCTGGACATGTACTACCTCCTCCGGGACCTCGGTATCCCCCCCGTCATCGCGGTGAACAAGATGGACAAGGTGTCCAAGGAGGACGAGCGACTGGACGAAATCGCGGACCGGTTCGGCCTGCTCCCGCCGTGGACGCAGTGGCCCGAACACATCGCGCCAATCACGGCGAAACGCGGGAGCATCGAACCGCTGAACGAGGCCGTCCGCGAACACCTCCACGACGCGAAGCGGGACGACCTGTTCAAGTTCTTCTGAACCGCGAATAGGGCGGTTCGTCTTCTGAACCGCGAATGAGTAGGGCGGCTCGGGTTGAATCCCTCGTCACAAGGGGCTCGGTGGGGGTAACCACTCGTCACTGCCGCCACCGGTCGTTTCGGGTCCGGGCCCTTTTCACTTACCACTCGTCCGTCCTGCGTCTCGTCCCGCGGTATCCTGTTCCGCGTCTCGCTCCATCTCCCGTCCTACGTTCACCCGTCCCGCCCCGCGTCCTCCACGCGGCGCGCTCGCGCCCGCTTCGCCACTGCTTCCCCGTCGAGTTCGCCGTCCTCGGTCACCACGCTGTCGACGAGTGCGAGTGGGACGCGCTCGAACAGCGGGTTCGCCACGCTGAGGTCGGCATCCCCGCCGTAGATTTCCGGGGCGGCCTCGGCCTGAAAGGTCCAGTCCGCGGGCGCTATCTTGTCGTCCGCGCAGACGGCGTCGAACGGGATTCCCATCTCGCGGGCGGCCAGCGCGAGCGGGTACGTGCCGACCTTGTTCGAGATTGCTGATTCGAACACCGTGTCAGCGCCGACGAGCACCCGGTCCGCGCCCCACGATTCGAGCGCCCCGGACGCGGCGGCGTCGCTCACGAGCGTCACGTCGTGGGTGTCCGCGAGCGACTCCGCGGCGGCGACGCCCTCGCTCCCCGGGCGCGATTCGGTGAGCAACACCGATTCCGGGTCCGCCGTTTCGAGCGCGCGCAGCACCGTCCCCGAGCGAGAGCAGGTGACGACGCGCTCGCCGTCGATGCGCTCGGCGGCGTTCGTGGCGGCCGCTTCGTCCGCGTCGAGCGCCGCCTGTATCTCCGCGCTCGCGGCCCGTTCGACCATTTCGGGGTCCGCCCCGGACCTGAGCGTTCGCGCCACTCGGTTCGCCACCACCGCCATCCCCGGGCGGGCGCCCCGGAGCCGTTCCGCGAGCGCCGCCAAATCGGTCTCGACGCCTCGCTCCATCGCCAGCGCGGCGCTGTCGCGCAGACACTCCAGCGCCCGCACGGAGAGGTATGCCGCGCCGTGTTCGCCGTCGGCCTCGACGGTCTCGACGGTCGGTCGCACCGCGTCGTAGGACGCCCAGAGCTCCGGGACGGTGTCCCGGCGGAGAATCTCCGTCGGCGGCACCCACTCCCACGCCGACGTCTCCTCGTTCGTCGTCACGTCCTCGCTGGCGCAGTCAAAGAGGTAGGGATGGACGACCCATCTCGTCTTCCGGTCCTCGTCCACGACGGGGAAGGGTTCGCCCGCCCGGAGCCGTTCGCAGTCGTCTTCGAGGCCCGTCTCCTCCGCTATCTCGCGCCACGCCTGCGTATCAGGATTACCCTCAGCGTGGCCGGCGACGGCGCCCCACTGTCCGACGTAGGAGCCGACGGCGTCGCTGCGCCGACACAGGAGCACGTCCGTTCCGTGGCGCAGAAAGCAGGTGACGACGTGTGTCCCCTCCATACCTCATCTCCCCGTGCGCGCGCCGAAAACGCTTCGGCCCTCTCTTTCCCTCTTACCCCTCGAAGGGGAGTTCCGGCTCGTATCCCGTCGCCTCGACGCCCATGTCGAGCGCCTCGTCGACGTTCTCTCCCTCCTCGACGCTGATGTACACGTCCGCCTCGACGTCCGTGCTCAGGTCGCTCTTGTTCGCGACGGTGAGCAGCGGCGCGTCGAAGCGCTCGCGCAGTTCGTCGCGCAGGGCGAGTTGGGCTTCGAGCGGGTAGCCACACGTCTCGCTCGGGTCGACGAAGAAGAGGACGGCGTCCGCGAGGTGGACGACGGCGGAGACGGCCTGGTCCTCGATTTCGTTGCGCTCCTCGGCCGGCCGGTCGAGCAGGCCGGGCGTGTCGACGATCTGGTAGCGCGAGCGCTGTGCCGCGCCGCTCGGCTCGTCACCCATTCCGTCGCGCTCGGCGGGTACGAAGTGGCCGAGTTGGAGGCCCTTCGTCGTGAACGGGTAGCTCGCGATTTCGTTATTCGCGTTCGTCACGTCGTTCACGAAGGAGGATTTCCCGACGTTCGGGTAGCCCGCGACGACGATGGTGGGGTCGTCGGCGCGGATTTCGGGCAACACCTTCAGCGCGTCGCGGGCCGCGCCGACCGATTCGAGGTTGTCCGCCACGTCCTCGGTCACGTCGGCCATCCGGGCGAACGCCTGCTTGCGGATGTTTCGCGCGCCCTCCGTCTCGTTGGGCAGGCGCCCCACGGCGTTCCGGCCGAGCTCCTTGTTCTTGCGCGCCGCCCAGGATATCTCCGCGAGGTCCTGTTTGACGGCGTCGAGTCCGGACTCGCCCTCCGCCACGTCGTCGAGCGTCCGCCGGAGCACGGCGTCGGCCAGTTCCGAATAGAAGGGGTCGACCTCGCGGAAGTCGGGCCACGCCGCGACGGTGTTCTGGAGGTTGTCGTGTAACACGTTCGACGCGGTGAGCAGCATCGAGCGCTGCGCCTCGACGCCGCTTTTCGCTCGCCCCGCTCGCGACGCTCGCGAGAAGGCCTGGTCCACCAGCTCCTCGGCGGTGGGGGCCGTCGGGATGGCCTCGAAAATCATACCTCCCGTACTGTCTCGGAGGCTAAAAGCCCGTTTATCGGGAGAGGAGAGGAACGGCGTTTTATCTCTGCCGTCCGTTGGGGGCGTATGCTCAGATGGCGCGCGGTCGGCTTCGGCGTCGCGGTGGCCGCCCTGCTTGCCTTCTTCACCGTGTTGGTGCCGCTCTCCGGACACGCCGCCGTCGGCGCCGCGGCCGGATTCGTCGCCGGCCTGCTCGGCGGCGGCGGCCCACGCGGCGGCCTCCACAACGGCTCCGCCACGGCGCTTGCGGGCGGCGGGTTCCTCCTCGCCTTCGGCCTCGTCGTTGCGTACACGTTCGGCCTCGGCGCCGCGGTGCTTCCCTCCGTTCGCGTCCTCAACATTCCGCTGCTCGGCGTGTCGGTGACCGGCACCGACGCGGCGCTGGTCGCGCTCGCCGGCGCGTTCGCGTTCGCCGCCCTCGCCGTCGCCGGCGGGGTTATCGGGGCGCTCGTTCGCGGCGACCGCTCGCTCCCCGCGACGGCGTAGTTATCGCTTCGCGAGCGCCGTCTCCAGCTCCGCGAGCGTACAGTCGTTCTCCGCGAGCACGACGAGGAGGTGATACACCAAATCCGCGCTCTCCTCTACTAGCTCCTCGCCGTCGTCGTCTTTCGCGGCCAGAATCACCTCGGTCGCCTCCTCCCCGAGCTTCTCCAGCGCGGCGTTTTCGCCCTTCTCGTGGGTGAAGAGGCTCGCCGTGTAGGAGTCCTCGGGAAGTTCCTCCTTGCGCGATTCGATGGTCGCGAATAACTCCGCAAGCACGTCCTCGCTCATCCCTCGACCGCCTCCCGGATGTCGTCCATCCCCTCGAACTCGCCGCGGGGCCGGCGCCCCTCGTCGAACACCGCGGCCGCAACCTCGACGGACGCGCCGGTGCGGACCGCGAGCGCGATGGCGTCGCTCGGGCGCGCGTCGATGGTCGTCTCGCCGCGCGGGGTGTCGAGATGTACGTCCGCCAGATACGTCCCCGCCTCCACGTCCCGGACGGTGACGCCGGTCACGCGCCCGCCGAGTTCCTGTACCGTGTCCAACAGCAGGTCGTGGGTGAACGGCCGCCCGGTGTCCGTCGCGTCCACGCCGCGCGCGATGCTCATCGCCTCCTCGAAGCCGACGAAGACGGGCAACACCCGACCCTCCTCGTCGGGTCCGAGCAACACCACCGGCGCCGGCCCGTCCGGCGTGCCGGCGACCTTGACGGCCTCGATGTCTACGTCCATACCGACGGGAGGGGACGCCCGCGGAAAAACGTGCCGAGCGCTCAGCGACGCTCCCAGTACTCCCGTTCGACGCGCCCGCTCACTCGAAGAAGGCGAGCCCGTGAATCCGCGAGTCCGTCGTGAGCTCCGGGTGGAAGGAGGTTCCCAGCACCGGCCCCTGCCGGACGGCGACGGGCTTTTCATTTACTCGGGCGAGCACGTCCACGTCCTCGCCCACCGAGTCGATGAGGGGCGCGCGGATGAACACCGCCGGGAACGGTTCGTTCAGCCCCGCAACGTCCAGCGACGCCTCGAAGGAGTCCTTCTGCCTGCCGAAGGCGTTTCTGTCTACGGTCACGTCCAGCACGTCGAGCGTCGCGACGCGCTCGTCGTTCGCGTCGCGGGCGGCGACGATGAGACCGGCGCACGTCGCAAGCGTGGGCTTCCCCGCCGACACGTGTGCTATTATCTCCTCGTCGATGCCCTCACGCGCGAGAAGCCGGGAGATAGCGGTGGACTCGCCGCCGGGGAGACAGAGCAAATCGCAGTCGGGAACGATGCCGGACTCCCGAATCGTAACAGTCTCTACGTCACGGCCGTGGGCCTCGCCGGCCCGCTCGATGGCGTCGGCGTGTTCGGCGACATCGCCTTGTACCGCGACGATGCCCGCCAGGAGGCTCATACGAGCAGGTTCGCCAGGATGACGCAGACGCCCAGCGTGACACCGAAGCCGATGACGGTCTGTGGGGTGAACGCGAACACGTTGCGGTCCTCGGCGTCGAAGTACCGAACGAGTCCCGCACTCGACATCAGACCGCCGGAGTTGTCGCTGCCGCTCATACCCGTTCTGGGACGTCCCGAACAGTAAACCCTTCGACACGCCACGCTCGCGACGGCTATCGAAGAACTCCACCTTCGGACTGGTCGGCTGACGCACGACCAGTACCTTCGCGGCAACGAGCGGTGGGTCGGAAACGCTTACAAACGCCGCGGCGATAGAACAGGTACGATGACGGTACGACTCAAAGACTTCTACGCCGACTGGTGTGGCCCGTGTAAGACCCAAGACCCCATTCTTGAGGAGATGGAGGGCGACTGGGAGGGAACGGTCGAGTTCGAGAAAATCGACGTCGACGAGAACCAAGACGTCGCCAACGAGTACCAGGTCCGCTCGATTCCGACCATCGTCGTGGAGAACGACGAGGGCGTCGTCGAGCGATTCGTCGGCGTCACCCAGCGCGAGGAGCTCGAAGCCGCGCTCGAAGAGGCCGGCGCGTAGACGTTTCCTCCGTTCCCCGCTACTTTCTCCCCCGTAGTGCCGCGTATCTCCGATTAGCGGTCTGATTCCCCCGTCCGAACCGGGGACCATCGCGTACAGCAATACTTACCACGGGGTAGTATAACCTAGTAATTGTAATGTCGTTCGACGGCTTCACCGACGCGGGAGAGGCACAGGTCACACGCGCCATCGGCGACGCGTGGCACGAGGAGTTCACCGAGTTCACCGAATCCGACGTCATCATTGTCGGCGGCGGCCCCTCGGGGCTGATGGCCGCGAAGGAACTGGCCGACCGCGACGTTGACGTGATGATTTTGGAGAAGAACAACTACCTCGGTGGCGGGTTCTGGCTCGGCGGCTTCCTGATGAACAAGCTCACCGTCCGGGACCCGGCCCACGAAGTCCTCGACGAACTCGACGTTCCATACGAGGAGTCCGAGGAGGCGGAGGGCCTCTACGTCGCTGACGGCCCCCACGCCTGCTCCTCGCTCATCGCGGCCGCCTGCGACGCGGGCGCGAAGGTTCAGAACATGACGGAGTTCACGGACATCGTGATGCGCGACGACCACCGCGTCGCGGGCGTCGTGATGAACTGGACGCCCGTCCACGCGCTCCCCCGGGAACTCACCTGCGTGGACCCCATCGCCGTCGAGTCCGACGTCGTCGTGGACGCGACGGGCCACGAGGCCGTCGTCCTCTCGAAGCTCCAGGAGCGCGACGTACTCGACTTGGAGGGCCTCGAACACGCCGAGGAGCACAACACCGGGATGGACCGGACGGAGGACGGCGAGTACGGCGCGCCCGGACACGACTCGCCGGGCCACGACTCGATGTGGGTCTCGGAGAGCGAGGACGCCGTCGTCGAAAAAACGGGGAAAGTTCACGACGGCCTCGTGGCGGCGGGCCTCGCCACCGCCACCGCGCACGGCCTCCCGCGGATGGGCCCGACGTTCGGCGCGATGCTCCTCTCCGGTCGCCGCGCCGCGCAGGCGGCGCTCGACGAACTCGGCGTCGAGGGCACCGTCGAGACGACGCGACCGCCCGCCGCCGCCGACGACTGACGTGCCGGCGCTCACGGTTGCGGGCTCCGACAGCGGCGCTGGCGCCGGGATACAGGCCGACTTGGCCGCGATGCGTGCCCGCGGCGTGTTCGGTACGTCAGCGCTCACGGCCGTTACCGCCCAGAACACCACTGGCGTGCGCGAGAGCGAGGCCCTCCCTCCGGAGACGGTGGCTGCTCAAATCGAGGCTGTCGCCGAAGATTTCGATATCCGCGCGGCGAAGACGGGGATGCTCGCGGAGCCCGCCGTCGTCCGCGCCGTCGCGGACGCGCTCCCCAACTGCCCGCTCGTCCTCGACCCCGTCGTCCTCGCCGGCTCCGGCGACCGACTGCTCACCGAAGCGGGCGTCGAAACGCTGTGCGAGCGCCTGCTCCCGGCGGCGACGCTCGTCACTCCGAACCGCCCGGAGGCGGAACTGCTCGCCGGCACGAGCATCGCGAGCACCGAGGACGCCGCCGACGCCGGCGCGGCGCTCCGGGGGATGGGTGCCGATGCGGCGCTCGTCACCGGCGGCCACGGCGAGGGACCCGTGTGCGATGTCCTCGTCACCGACGACGGCGTGCGGACGTTCGAACACCCCCGCTACGACGGCACGGCCCACGGCAGCGGCTGTGCGCTCTCCGCGTCGGTGACGGCCGGCCTCGCGCGCGGCGACGGCCTCGAAACGGCTGTCGCGGACGCCATCGACCACGTCGTCCGCGCGGTTCGCTTCGGCTACGAGGTGGGTGGGAGCACGAACCCCGTGAACCCGGACGCGGTGCGCGACGCCGCGGCAGGCGTCATCGATACAATAACTGCCGTCGGGGACTGCGTCCGCGCCTTCGAGTCGAACCCGTCCGTCTCCCGGGTCGTCCCGGAGGTCGGATTACAGGTTGCCGTCGCGCCGCCCTGTGCTACGTCGCCCGCGGAAATCGTCGCCGTCGACGGCCGCCTCCATCGGACGGCCGGGGGCGTCCGCGCCGTCGGCGGACCCCGACCCGGGGCGTCGAGTCACATCGCGCGCCTGCTCTGTGGCGTCCGGGCAGCCGATTCGACCGTCTCGGCGGCGTGTAACGTCCGCCGGAACGATGCCATCGTCGCCACGCTCCGGGAGCGTTGCGAACTCGTGACCGTCGACCGCCGCGCGGAACCCGACGATGTCGCGGGGACGATGGACTGGGTAGCGAAGGAAGTAATGGAAACTCGCGCGGACGCACCCGACGCCATCGCCGATACGGGCGCCGACGGCAAGGAGCCGATGGTCCGCCTGCTCGCTGACGACGCCGCGACGCTCCGGGCACGCGTGCTCGAACTCGCTGACGCCCGTTAGTCGGACAGTAGGTCGGGCAGGTCGTTCACCGACTCGACGACGGCGCTCGCGCCGGCCGCCTCGAACTTCGCTCGCCCCGCCTCGCCGGTGAGACCGCCGGTGAGTGCGCCGACGCCGTAGTACGACGTGTCGGGGTCCGCCGACTCGGCGTTCACCGCCGCCCGCATGTCGTCCAAGGTGTCACCGACGAAGGCGAGCGACGCCGCCCCGAAGTCGTCGGCAAGCGCCAGCAGGCCGTCGGGCTCCGGCTTTCCGGGCGTCGCGTCGTCCATCGTGTAGCGGTGCTCCCGGGGCACGTCGAGTCCGGCCCGTTCGAGCGCGATGTCGGCCTCCGCGGCCGGTCTGCCGGTGACGACGCCGACGGGGGAGCGCTCGG
>Ga0207719_100226_pt1 | contig 42803 bp, 63 predicted proteins | sample A23P1SouthBayCA_2_FD_187279 | JGI IMG/M metagenome (GOLD analysis project Ga0207719, IMG submission 187279) | Aerobic enrichment media microbial communities from Eden Landing Ponds, California, USA - A23 P3 (3) (SPAdes) | ecosystem: Environmental > Aquatic > Marine > Unclassified | place... | reverse complement strand
CCTCGTTCCTCCTGGCAGCCGTTTCGCTCCGCGTCGGGCGTGGAATTATCCCCAGGCATCAGACCGTCACCTCCACGATGTGCCGGTCGGCCCGGAAGTCCGAGCCCGAGGACGCGACGACACAGCCGTGCTCGCGGACGGCGTCGTGCACGGGCCCGGCGTCGATCTCGTAGTCGCCGTCATGGTCGGTACACTCGACGACCAGGCGGTCGCCGTCGTCCTCGACGCTCACGGTGCAGCCGTCGAGCTGGGCGATCGCCATGAACGCCGCCCGCAGGTTGGAGTTCATCGCCCCCCGACCGGCGTCGGCCTCACTCATCGCGACCAGCCTCCTCATACAGCGGGGCCAGGTCGCTGACGATCAGGCCCTCGTCGTGGTCGTGCTCGAGGTCGAGATGAACCGTCTCGTCGAGGTCTTCGATGTCGATGCCCAGCCGCCCGAGGACCGTCCGGAAGGATATCTCGGCCCCGCCGTGCTCCCCGAAGGTCAGCGGATACGCGTCTTCGTCTGACCCCCCCCGTGCGACGCCGAGTCGGTCCGACTCGTCGTCGACGTAGAACTCGACGGCGTCGACGTCGTCGAACCACTCGCGGACGGCCGCAGCATTCAGTCGGAACCGGCCGCTCGGGTAGATCGACGCTTCGGGCTGGCTGGTGCCCGCACCGCGCCGGCTCTTCGCGACGTGTTCGAACGTCACGCCGGCTCACCTCCCTCGTCCTCCGCTGCGTCACCGAGCTCGGACTGCCCGGACTGCTCGAGCTCGTCGGGGTCGATGCGGGCCGTCACCGGAAGGATCTCGTCGCAAACGAACCGGGCGAAGTGCTCGATGCCCCACGTATCGGGCTGGTAGATCGCCAGGTAGCCCGCGTTGTAGATGACGCCCTTGACGTGCTGGCCCTCCCATTCGGTCCAGAAGCCGACGCCGATGTCGGACTGGATGGCATCGTGGGGCAGGGCGTCGTCGCCGTAGCCCATCTTGGCGTTGTCGGGCTCGAAATCGGAGTCGGTCTCCTCCTTCGTGCCCGCGAACCAGACGTCGTCGAGGGCGTCGGCCCGCTGACGCCGGGAGACGAAGTCACCGGCGCTGATGTACGCGGGCGTGACGTGGACGCCGGTCCGCGCCTCGATCATGTCGAACGGCCACTCCGGGTCCGAGCCATGGGTCCGCTCGGATACGATGAACCCCGCGTCGGTGACGTCGGCGACCCACTCGGTCCAGACGCGCTCAGTCACGTCGACGCGCTCGATCTCGACGTCGCCGCCCGTGACGTGAATCTTCTCCTGGGAGCCGTCGACGGTGCCGGCGGCCCGCCCCTGCTGGACGGTGGAGCCATCGAGGTACTGGACGGTCTCGTGAACGTCGAGCGTGTCGAAGCCGTGGGCGTGGTAGTCCTCGAGGGGCTCGTCGGCGGGCTCCTCGAGCAGCGCCAGCGTACCGGCGATCATCTTAGTCGGCACCTCCCTGGACGCCGACTGGATCGTGGCCGACTTCGAGTTCGTCCAGTTGCTTCGCGAGGCCGTTGAGACCGTCGCCCGCGGTCGCTCGCTCGCGTTCGTCAGGCTCGTCGAACGTCGCGCCGCAGTCGGCACACCGATACCGCCCCTCGCCGGCATCGAGCGTCGAGTGGCTCCCACGCAGTGAGCGAATCCGAAGGTGAACCGACCTACACTCCCGACAGCACTGGACGCTGTCGTCACTCATCGGTCTCGTCCTCCAGCAGGATCGGGCCATCCTCATCCGCGGGCCCGTCGGGGGCCTCGGCGGGCGCGGCGTCCTCGAGGCGGTGGCCGTCGGGGGCGCTGTCCTGCCCGTCATCGACGAACGCGTAGCCCGTACGGGCGGCGGCGAGCTCGCCGGCGGCGTTGACCACTTTGTTCGGCACTCCGGCGTGATTCGCGGCGAGTGTCACCTTCGCCGCCATGCCGTCCTCGTCCCAGTCGGCCGCGGCCTCGACCATGTCCGCCAGCAGCTCGATCGCGAACGTCTCCTGAACAATCTCGCCGTGAGCGGCCTCGGTCTCGATCCGGGCCAGCCGGCTCTCCGGGAAGTCGTAGGTCTTCGACGGTTCGGATTTGATACTCCCGGTGTAGACGCACGTGAAGACGGCGTCCTCGGCGGTCGCCCCGAGCCGGCTGTTGCCATAGTTGCCGGTCAGGTCGTAGTCGTTGGCCCGCTCCCAGATCGCGACGGAGTCGGCGGCCCGGTCGACGACCTGCATGGGGCGCCCCTGGGCAAGATCGAGGACGACGTCGCCGATCTGGATGTCCCGATCCCAGCGCGTGCGGTCGTCGGCGCCGGTCGGGCGATCGGCGGGCTCGTCGGGCTGCTCGGTGTCGGTACTATCTTCTCGGTGGAGTGTATCGTCTGACACTGTCCTGTGGGTACAGGCGTGCTCGCACGGCTGCCGCAGGACGCTCCCTGCGCACGCCGGGCGTCGGCTTTGGACACGTGGACGGCCGGTGTGCGTGGTCAGGAGCGATAACCGGATACGTACCAGTAAGCCAGGGTTTACGCCCGGCAACCGGTCTGTAACTATCCGGGTGGGAAGCGTGCGTGAGCATGCCTTTCTGGTTGTGTCGGCCCGCTGCAACGGGCCGGCTGCAGTTTAGTTGGTGAGCGGTGCGTGTGACGGGCGCTACGCCTCGGCGCAGCTTTCGCCAGTCTCGTCGCCGTCGGCGACAGCGTCGAGGCCGTCGCGTTCGACTGTACCGACCGAGTCTTGGAGCATGAGGCGAAGCAGTTGGCTTCGCTTCATCCCGTACTTCTCCGCCAGGTCGTCGAGCCTCTCTTTAAGACCGGACCCAGCGCGGAATGTGATGTGATCGTCGCCCATTACACGCCTCCACTGTTCCACCGGAACACAATAAATCTATTCCAAACCAGTTTGGAACAGTAATCTTCTGTTTCAGTGGCAGTGGAGTAATTATTATATGTAACACCGTGGAACACACGTTTATGGAACGATCCGAACGCGTCGCGACGAACCTCACCCCGGAGCAAAAACGCGACTTCAAGATCGCAGCGATGCGCCGGGAGAAGAGTGAAGCCGAGGTGCTTCGGGGACTTGTCGAGGAATTCCTCGATGAGGAGGAAATCCCCGAGGAAGTTCGTGAGTACTTTGAGGGTCAGCTCGACGAGGGAAATGCGACCCTGGCGACGGTGACGGCTGACTGACCTCATACGAGTTCGACCCGCTCCCAGCCAATTTTCTCTCCCGTCTTTTTGTCGACGACGTGGTAGTGCTCGGCGTCGACGTCCTCGTCACCGGCCTCGTAGCGCCGGCGACAGCCCTTGCACCAGAGGTGGTTGTTGGTGGGCGACCAGTCGATATGTCCGTTTGGACAGAGGTATCGGTACCGGACACTGGCCTGCGACCGATCGATGCGAACGGCCGGCCTGGCGTCTTTTGCCGCCGACCCGTCCGCCGCGAGTTCGTTTACCGACATGATCCACTCTGAGCAGATGATACGTCATGTAAAAGGCATTTTTATACCCCGGACTGAAAGTGAAGGTGAACAGGTCGGCCAGCGTCGGCCGTCGGTATTTCGAACTGTTCAGTCCGCCGCCCGCATACCAACGGCGTTCTCAATGACTGCCTTAATCCATCCGGCAAACCGAATTGCCAGCACGATCGGGATGAAGATAAGGAGTTCGAGCAGCACGACGATCTCCAGCGGTGTGGCGAAGATGCCCATCAGGAGGACGCCGAAAAGCACGAACAACACCACGACGCCGGCGTACGCGAGCATTTTGGTCCGGACCATGGACCAGTGTTCGCCGGCTGACTAATCAAAATGGCGGCAGGTGGAGCGGCAGTGGGGCAACCTTTATCAGTCAGTTGCCACCGTCGGCGACGAGGCGTTCACGCTTGAACTCGGAGTCCGGGAACGCGTCGGCCTCGCGGCGGTTCGAGTAGGCGGTGGGCGCAGTCTTGCCCTCGAGGTCGCAGTCGCCCTCGTGGATGATCTCGCGGACGTCTTCGTCGGCGGCGCCGCACTCGATGCAGCGATGGGCCAGGACCTCGCCGTGGTGAATGCCCATCGTCGTGTCGGTCTCGGCCGCCCGCAGCATCAGGATCGGGTGCTCGGGCAGGAGTTCGGCGGTGACCTTCATCGGCCGACCCTCCCGATGCCTCCCGCGTCCAGCCCGGACCCCTCGCCGGCAGGCGAGTGGGCGACGACGTCGACGGCCACCAGGCACAGCTGGCGTTCGTGGGCGTGTTCGAGGACAGCCAGGCGCGCCTCGGCGAGCACCTGATCGGCGGTTTCGCGCGGCCGAAGCCGTTCGGGGGCCTCGGGGCCGGCGGCGAAGACGCCCTCGACGCGGTAGCGCTTGCCGCCCGGGGAGCGCGCACACAGGACCGAGACGTGTGACCCCTCGCGGAGTGGCGCGCCGGTCGCGGTACACTGCGCTCGCGGGTGCCGCCCCGGCTGGCCGACCGTCGAGCCCTCGAGCGTCTGGGCGAGGCCGGCGCGCGTGACGTGGTCGATCGTCATGCCCGCACCTCCAGGTCGTCGAGGACGCCCGCCCGCTCGGCGGCGTCGAGGTTGCTCTGGAGCCACTCGCGAGCCTCGCGGCGCGCGGCGTCGATCTCTGCCTGGTCCCAGGTGTCGGTCCAGTCGTCGGTCTCGCAGATGATGACGCGACAGGCCTCGGCGATCGCCTCGTCGACGAGCGCGTCGATCTGGTCGTTGAGTTTCTCGGCGGCGCGGAACGCTGCGGTGCCGACGACGTCGTCGTCGCGGTCCTCGGACAGGTCGTACGCCCCCTCGGCGAGTTGGATCACGCGCAGGAGGTCGGGGTGCCGCGTGTGGCCGCCGCGGACCTGCTCGGAGACGCGGTTGTGGAGGATCGTCGACTTGAACTCCTCGGCGGTGTCGTGGGCGAGCTGCCGGACGCGCTTCTCGGGCGTCACCGCTGCTCACCCCGCTCCGGACAGGACGGCCGGCACAGCGCGTAGCCGCAGTGGGCACACAGCTCGCCGGCGGCGATCAGCTGCACGAACAGGATGTGCTTGCACCGGCCGTCGACGGGCCCCACATTGTAAGTGTAGTCCTCGCACGTACACGAGGGCTCGCGCACCTCGACGGTGTGGGTCGATCCCGACGAGCGGTTGTGGACGTCGAACATCCCGGCCGCCGTCTGGTCGGCGCGCAGGGACTCGTACCGGGCGCGACAAGCGCGGCCGGACTGGGTCTGGCTCATGCGTGGGCCTCCATCGCCTCACGGGCTGCCTCCAGGGCGTCGGCCTCGGTGCCGCCGTACTGCTCGTGGACCGTCTCCCGCTCGCCGGCGGTCTCGACGATCACGACGTACCGCGAGGCGTCGGATCGGACGCCGCGGTTCGCCTCGGCAGCCGAGAGGTCGTGACCTCGGAACTCGATCAGTTCGACGCAGACGTCGTCGTTGCGATGTTCCCAGGTGTGTTCGGGGACGGGTTTGTCGATCGGGACAAACTCCTGGGGCATGGCGATGCTTTGATCCGAGTCGGCGTCGTTTCGTAGCGTGCTTCCGGACATAGTTGGTGAGTCGGAAGCGCGGTCGGGCGTGCTGCAACACGCCCCGGCCATTCTACCGGCGTCGCCGCGCTCCGTACCTTACCATTGGCCTGTGGGCACTTAGTTCTTACTCCGTAAGAATTGTGGCAACTATGGAGTAATGCTTATGGAACATGCGACAGAATAAACGTTGAAGGCATGAGCGTAAGCACAGTGGATATGGAACTCGAAGAGCGCGATCGCGAGGTGCTCTCCGTGCTGGCCGAGGGGCGAGCGAATCCCTACCTTCTCCGCGAGGAGACCGGCATGGACAAGGGTGACGTCAACACCGTCCTCAACCGCCTGGGGAGGGGCGGCTATCTCACACAGGTGACTCGTGGCCTGTACGAGATCACCGAGAAGGGCCGCGCGGTGGTGATCGACGATGTCGATGGGTGAGACCCTCGGCGACCGTACTGGGGGCCCGGCGAGCACCGTCACCCTCGGCGACATCGAGTTCGATCCGGTCAACATCCAGGACTTCCGTTTATCGGTCGAGGGGACCTCCGGCACCGGGAAGAGCAACACGCTGGCGGTGATCTTGGAGGACCTCGCCGACGTGGCGATCCCGACGCTGATCATCGAGCGCCTTGGCGCTCTCTCCCCCGCCCGCCTCGAGGACGACTCAATCGTCGTCGTCGGCGCTCGCGAGGAGGAGGGCGTCGACCTCGCGGTCGCCTTGGAGGACCTCGACCAGCTGGGCTCGTGGGTCCTCGACCGCGGCATGAAGGTTCTGCTCGACGTCTCTACCTACGCCGACTACGAGGACGAAAAGAGCCGCGTCCACGCCGCAGCGGCCCGGGCGCTCCGGTCGATGAACGACCGCGCCCACGAGAAGTACCGCGCTGGCGACCGGACCAAGTCACTCCTCGTCGTCGACGAGGCTCACATCATGGCACCGAAGGATTCGGCGCCGGAGCCCGAACTCGACGAACACGTCAAGCGCTGCCGCGGCCAGCTGATCAAGGTTGCCACCGAGGGCGGCAACAAGGGGATCTCCGTGATCGTGGGGTACCAGCGTCGGGCGTTCCTCCACAACGGCGTCATCCAGCTCGCCCAGGACTTCATCGCCCACCGCCCGGGCGACGAGGACATCGGGCGGACCGCCGACGCCCTGCGCTGCTCAGAGGACGAACTCGCTGCGCTCGACACGGGGGAGATCCTTGCCCGTGGCGCGTCGATCACCAAGGGCGACCTCGTCGGTCCCACGACTGTCCGGAAGCGCCAGTCGCCGGACCCGCGCGAGGAGTCCTTCGAGCTCCCTGAGACGCCCGACGAACTGAGCAACGTCCTTGAGGACATCCAGGAGGAGGTGGAAGTTGAGCGCGAGCGCCGCAGCGAGCGCGAGGACGAACTTGAACGCTTGCGAGAGGAGAACGAGCGGCTGCGGGAAGAGAAGACAGAACTCGAGGAGGAACTCGCGAACGTCGACAAGCTCTCCGACGCGATGGAGCGCCTGATCGGCTCCGGGAACGGCGGCGTCGGAGCGAGCGGCGGTGCTGCGGCGGAGGTCGGGGAGGGCGTCCAGGACCTTCAGCGCCGCGTCGACGAGTTGAAGCAGGACCGCGATCGCCTCCAAGAGGACCTCGACGGCGTCCGGGCTGAGCGCGACAAGCTCGCCGAGGAGAACGAGGCACTTCAGGAGCGTGTCGCAGACCTTGAGGCCGATGTCCAGGAGCATCGGTCGGCGTTCGAGGCTGCGCGCGAAGACGTCGCCGCGCTCGTCGAGACGTTCGATGTCGACGTTGACCTGGCGGCGCCGGTGGAGGCGGAGACCGTGACCGACGATGTTGGCGCTGAGCCGGCGACGCCGTCGGCGGCCGGGGACTCGATCATGGCGGAGTTTCAGCAGGAGGCCGTCGACCGGCTCGTCGGGGCGATGGGCGACCTGTCCAGCCGCCAGCGGAAGCTCCTCGCCTACATCGAAGGTCGTGGGAAGACGCTGAGTAGTCAGAAGGCGTGGGCGCAGAGCGCACTCGGACTGGACGGCAACCCGAACACCACCCACTACGACGCCATGAGCGAGTTGATCGACGACGAGTGGGTTCGAAAGAACAACGGCGGTAGCGTCGCGCCGAACGTCCGTGGAAGGGTCGAGGACGAACTCGGGAACTACGACGTCGACGAGGCGACCATCGACGAGGCGCACGAGCAGGTGCTGTCGGAGCTGGCGTCACGATGACTGACGTGGTGCGGGGCGCACTGGAATCCGCTGCTGAGGCCTACGCACAACGCATGGAGTACGAACTCCGCGGGGCGTGGCGGGCGGGGTACGATTACGTTCACGTCTACGAAAAGGAGCCAGCCCCGGCCCCAGAGAACCTTAGCCAGAACCTTACCGTCCGCGAGTACGTGCTTCCCACGCACGGGCCGGCACGGCCGGACCCGCCGGGGTGTCGGTATCGCTTCACCTACGACCTCGCAAGCGTACCGGACGACGTGATTCGGGACGTGGTTCGGGGCGACCTCGACGCGGACGAACTGCGACGGGTGAAGGAGGCGATGCTGGATGGAGAGTGAAACGTCGGGCGGAGCAACGTGGCAACGCGAGGAAATCATCGCGGGGATGGACACCATCGGCCCTCTCGCGCCCGATGATTACCTCGGGATGGGTGGCGGGTACAAATGCGAGGACTGCGACCACTTCGTTCCCCTCGAATCGGTAGACGATGCCACGTGTCCGCGCTGTGGACGCGGTGGGATGATCGGGACGGTCATCATGGGTCGCCAAGAAGTCACCGCGTACTACCCAGAGGGGTGGTTCGATGCCGAGTGACGAGCGTAACTGTTGTGAGACCGGCGATCATCCAGCCGCTTTACTCCAGCCGACACTCTTACCCGGGGTATCACGTTGCGGTGCCTGTGGAAAGCCGCTTCGATGGGGTACTGAGTAGATGACTGATGCGATTGTCTCGGAGCTTCAGAACCGCCGCTGACGACTGGGCCCAGAATTTCGGATTACACCTACAATCTCGGGTAGTGGCACCACCAGTAGCTACGATCCCTGCGTCGTCGGGTGATCTTCCACTCGAACCCCTGGGGTCAAGCGTCGAGGACACCCCGTCTGCGAAGTGTTCTGTACACCGTATGCTGCTATAGTTATTCGTCACCCTCGGTGGGGATGTCGAGTTCGGCCCGTACGGCGTCGGGATTCTCGGCGATCGCCCGTATCATCGCCGGGTAGAGGTCAGCGTTGAACTCGAGCTCCTCGCCGTGGGTTCTGATGAACTCGGACTGCATCCGGGACCGGAACGCCTTGAACTCCGAGAGGTGCTCGTCGTCGAGGTAAATTGGGATGTGCGTCTTGTCCCGGACACCGCCCGACTGCGACGAGTTATTCGACTCACTCGGATTATCCGAGTTATCCAGGACATCCGCCTCATCCGAGCCACTCGACGCACTCGACTCATCCGAGTCACCTGCCTCAGTCGAGTTAGTCGACTCAGCCGTATCATCGGGATTATCCGAGTCATCCGATCGGCCGCGGTCCATCCGGCTACGGGACCGCCCCCGCCGCGTCCGGAGTTCCTCGGCGCCGGAGAGGTCGGGCTCGTCGTCCCCATTGTCGTCAGTCATCGATCACCCCGCTGCCGATCTGGTCGCGCACCGACTCGGCGATCTCGAGGAAGCGGTCGGCCATGTCGAGCCCTCGCGAGTACCGGAAGATCGAGACGCCGTCGCTGTGCGCGCGCTGAAACGCCACCCGCTTGCGGATGTGATGCACTGGGACGTCCGGGTACGCGGTGTCCAACCACTCGGCCATCCGGTCGGCCTCGTTGGTCTGCTCGACTCTGTTGGCTACTACGCCCACCTCGTCGATCGAGATGTCGCGCTCGGCCTCGAGGTCGAGACGTTGGTCGGTCATGAGCTTGGCCGCCCGCTCGGACGTCGACTCCGCCAGCACCGGGATCAGCACGTTTCGCGCGCCGAACATCGCGGCATCGGTCAGTGACCCGAAAAACGGCGGCGGATCCAGGAGGACAACGTCGTAGTCGGCCTCCAGGGCGCCAAGGGCCTCGGCCAAAAATGCGAGGTGGTCCTCGCCCTCGTACTCCGCGATCGCGAGGTCGCGCTCGGCCTCGAGCATGTCGCGGTTCGACGGCACGAGGTCGAACTCCTCGTGCTCGACGACGAGGTCGGTGATCGACTTCGGGGGCGCGTGTCCGCAGACGACGTCGAACAGATTCGGCGTGGCGTCGCTCTCGTAGCGCTCGCCCTCGCCGAGGCCGTCGGTGGCGTTGCCCTGCGGATCCAGATCGATCACGAGGACGTCCTCGCCGAGCTCGTTGAGCGCGCCCGCGACGTTGATCGCGACGGTCGTCTTGCCGGTCCCGCCCTTCGCCGAGTACATCGCGACCGCCGGCGGCCCCAGCGGATTATCCGGATTATCCGGGTTACTCGACTGTGCTGCCCCACTCATCTGTGTCGACTCACCTGCATGACTCGCCACATCCGGGGCCGACGACAAAAAGCTGCGTCAGACGGGCGGCGACAGCGTTGCCACTGGTGAGTGGGTTAGCACATTGTACTAACCGATACAGGACCGCGAGAAGGAGTCCTCGCTCAGAACTCGATCGCCGACGAGTCAAGCACCTCGTGGCTCACGCCCGCCCCCGAGAGGACGCCCCGGAGCGACTGCATCCCGGCCGCGTGGTCCTGGAGCGATGCGCGAAGATGCTCGACGGGATGCTCTGATGGTTCGGGCTCCCAGTGACATCGGAGCGCGGTCCGGCCCCCCTCGAGGGCCCAACCGCGGACGTGGTCCTGCCACCACCTGACGTCCTCGGGTCCATCGTCGTAGACCACGCGTGCGAGGTTGAGGTCCTCGCCCTTCTTGTGGTAGGACAGCTCCCAGTTGGGCGCGAAGCCCAGTCGCCCCAGGGTTGCCCGGTGTGTGTCGACGTCGGCGTCGGCGACGACGTACTGGCCGTCGGGGCGCGGGATCGAAAACCACTCCAGGCGCATGAGACGGTAGGCCTGCCGGGCGAGCGGCCAGGGCGCGTTGTCGAGCAGCGACTCGGAGATCGCCATCAGCGGATGCCTCCGCGGGTCCGCTCCCGGAGCACCCCGGCCAGCCGGCGCACCCATTGGGCGACTCGTCGGAGCACCGGCCGCAGCTCCTCGGCGTCGGCATCCCCAACGGCCTCGATCACCTGGGCGTCGGCATACCGATACAGCAGCGCGAGGGCGCCGACCGCCACCGCCGTGACGGCTCCGAGGACGGTGTTGCCGCTGACGAACTGTTTGTACGCGAACGGTGCGAGTGCGACCATCAGCCCGACGAGGGCGTCGCGGGATCGCCGCGACATTACCGCATCCCCTCATCGAGCAGAGTCATAACTGAAAACATTGTGTACTGAGCCTGGTGCGCAACTGGCGCGTCATTGGCACCCCATCGGACGTTTTTCAGACAGTGAAAAGAGCCGCGTCGGTTATGTTACCAGAGTTGAACATCGGAGGTAGAAGCACGTCGCTCTTCTCGTCGAGGGTATCCTCGCAGAAGAGCCGGGCGTCAGAGCGCCCGACTCGTGCTTCCCAGGAGGAAGCGTGTACGCAACGCCCGCCCGGAGTCTTGAGTCTTCGGGCATGACGAGCCGTGAGTGTATCGATCGCGAGAACAGCGGACAGTGTGGGGTCGGCGGATGAGTGTCGATCAACCGCCGAAAAGCGACCGGAGTGGCAAGGCTGCCTGGCGAGCCCGGAGCGACGTCCGCCACTCCAAGGACGACGCGCTCGACGCCCGTGAGTTCGAGTTGCTCGTCGAGTCGACGTACGACCTTGACGGCGACTATTTCGAGTTGGAGAGCAGATGGGTTGTCTTCGCGGCCGGGCGCTACGGGATGAGGAGTGGGGAGATTGCCCACATGCGCGCCGACTGGATCGACTGGCGGCGTGGCATGATCGAGATCCCCGAGCACCAGGGCTGCGAGAAGGGCAAGGACGGCGGGATCTGTGGGTCGTGTCGCAACTCCGCCGAGTCGATGGTCGCCCACAACGAGGACCTCTCGATCGAGGAGGCCGAGCGGATGATGTGGAGCCCGAAGACGGAGGCCTCCGCCCGGGAGATCCCGCTCGCGGCGTCGACGCGCGCCCGGATCGCCTGCGAGCGCTACTTCGAGCGCTTCGACTCGTTTCAGTCGTGCGTCGGCGCCGTCAACCGCCGCGTGAAACGAGCGGCCCGGAGCGCTCGGGGGCTCGACGCCGACGACGTCTACCCGCACTGCCTCCGGGCGACGTGTGCGACGACGCTCGCGAACCAGGGCGTCGACGTCCTCTCACTCCAGAGCCTGATGGGGTGGGAGGACTTCTCGGTCGCCCGGAACTATCTGCAGCGCTCCGGCGAGCGGACCGCGAAGGCCCTCCAGCGCACCGAAGGCTGAGTTAGGCGACGCTGCCGACCGACATCACGCTTTGCCTACGCTCCCGCAAAAAAGGAACAGCGACGAGGTGTTTACTTGTCTCTCGACCGGCGCAAGCGAGTCCGGACTTTCCGTGCGATCGTTATAGGGCCAAAGGGTGGCGAGTTCGATAACCGCATCCCCTTGTCAGACCCCTTCTGCGACGGTTTTTCGCTCCCATCACTCGAGGTCATTATAACCATTCTACTTCACACTACGAGGTGTGAGCATTTAGTGTTTTGGTAGAACGTTGATAATTAATGCCGGACATCAGGGTGATCATCGTTGGAGAGATCGTAGTACCAGAGAATGGGGTCCTCTATGCGGAAGATGACGTAATCAATGACCAGCATAACGACGGATAAGGCAGCAAGCGTGCCCCAAGAGATTGAGGTAGCTTTCAACTGTAACCCACCGATGATGAGCCCAAACGTGAAGAAGACGGTATAGTTGATCACGGAAATGACTGTGAGGGTAAGGAACGTCGCGTTATACCCGACAACGTAGGAGTTCAACAACAGCCACGACTCACTCCACTCGGCCAACTCTTTGAGGAACTCCCTCTCTGAGAAGCCTTCGGTTCGGACATCAATGAGCCCGTCTGGCCCAATTCCGGCTTCGTATGATGATGCAAGATACGCCGTCCCCGATAACATGGTGGATCCAATCAGAAAGAACAGACCGAGGGCAGCGTATATATTTAAGAATTGAGAGAGGGCCAGGGACTCTGCTTGGACGGCAAACGAGAGTGCGGTGATAAGAAGCCCAGAGACAACCATATTCGCCCGAAAGGTCCTGATAGCCTTCCGATCCATTTGCTGGATCCACTGTAACTGATGGTCGATAGTTGAGCGGGCCTCATCACACGCAGCTCTTAGGGCTTCCAAGTCACTATCAGTAGATGACCCCGATATCTCACCATCAGACTCCTGACCACTCATTGACTAATAACATCGCCGAAGCCATGGGTAATTAATCCACCGCCTGGTTGACACGATGGTGTACCCAACCGAGATGGAGGATCTACCGGAACCCGCGAGAACCAGGCCCAGAGGGATCGATATCCTCTGAGGAAGTACTGGACTGCTCCTGATCCTCTTGCTGTCCTTGGAGACCATATGCTGATTGGACGAAGGTATGGCCCGCAACACCTTGGGTAATCACTGTCTGCACGGACTCATCAAATCTCCCAATCGTGAGATCATCAGACTGTGGAAAGATATTCTTTTTCACACTGAACTCAAGGACGATTGGCTGATCATTTGGCCGTATCTCCCAAGCACAGGCTGATCCAGCGAGTATTTCGGTTAGCTTTTGGCGAACGTCTTGTAACATACCCTCGTCAACTCCGCTTAGACGAGAAGAGAGTAGTTGCTGGGCTTGTTGGTGGTGCTGAGGTGTGACTTCGACTTCGACCTCTTCCTGCCCCTCCAGATCTGCGGCGATTTCAGGATCCGCCTGAAGGACTTGGGGGATCAAAGGATTATGGATCGGGGCGTCGAACTGAATTATCATCAGCTCGCTATCGGGTGAGGCGAGAATAACATAGGGTGTAGTACCATGAAGGCACTGGTACCCATCGATTTGGTCCCCCTCTTCGTTCGTGGTGTCAATTTGATCTACAACCTCATCCCCAATCCGATCTACGTAGTCAGCAACGGTTGCGAGAGCACCCTGATACGCTTCCGAGGAACTCATCTATCCTACTCCGTGTCAATTTGTTCACGAACCCGCCGTGCGACAGTGGTGGTGTCCATCAGCGCACCATCAACCGCGGCCTCGTCGAGTTCATCGAGATCTTCTTCAGACTGGTCTCGTCGGACTGTCACTCTACGCGTTCCCCCATCACCAGGGATGGAATCTTGAGTCATGCGCAAGTTGTTAGATGACGTGAAATTCTCAAAAGCTTTGGGTTCGTAATGAGAGCAGGAACAACTGTATGCTTGACCCACGTAGGTGCCCGAAATGAGTTTTGTTGAGAGCATCATTCCGCTGCAAAAAGGACACACCCTCATCTTCGGGAGGCGGGACCGGTGAAAGACCATGGTTTTTGAAAGGTCTGGGCAGGTTTCGTTATAGATTGATTACGCTACGTATCAGATTGAAACAGCCGCTCGTTTGCACTTAGACTGTTTTACCGTAGACTCTTGCGTTGACGATTATGTCTCCCAACCCACCGAATATCGTTACCGAATCAATTGGCCCGCTGTTTGAGAGCAGAATCCCCCACTCAGTCACCGTGTTGCCAGTCGATGAGCCAATATCTGGCTTAAATCCGATATTGGACCCAACTCCTTGGATAGATACCTCACCGAATATGATTTGGTTGTTGGAAACATTACCAAGCAGCCACTCATTTTCGCTCTGTGTTTCGTTATCGGCATTGTCTCTGTAGAAGTAATTTGACCCCGAGGAAACCCCGTTAACACGCATTGATATATCTTGACGCGACCCACTTACGTTTTCAATCCCCTTTATGTCAAAGATTACCTTGTCAAAATCCTCTGACAAATTGAACGTGTGCGACTGAGCCGGAGATGTTTTTAACGGGCTATTATCCACCTCCTTGATTGCCCCTCCCGGTGGGTAAGATACTTCTCCTGCTTCTAGCGAACCGAAGGTCGCGTCGTACCCCTGCGTCAGGACGTCCCGAAGCCGTCGGAGGACCATCTACAGCCCCCCCTGGTCCGCAGTTGTGTTGCTGGCGATGCGACTCGTCGTGTGGTGTGATCGCGTCATGTGTAATGTGATCCTCCAGTTACGTCCCGTCCTCCCACGCGAGATCGCCGTCGTCCGAGACGTAGACGAGCGACCCCTCGGGCATCCCCGTCGGGACGTCCCCGATCGTGGCGTAGGTGGGCAGTTCGATGCGGTCGGCGACGTCGAGGACGCCGACCTCCGCGTTCTGCGGGTCGAGATCCGCGAGGCTCCCAGTCGCAAACCGCTCTGGGACCCACAGGTACGCCACCCCGCCGCGGGGGTAGGTCTCCTGGGCGCCGGAGTTGAACGTCACCTCGAAGTACAGAGTGTGCATCCCCGACCCGGTAGTCGAGAAGCCACTGTCGAAGGTGACCGAGAGCTCACCGCCGCTGGCGTTCGTCACGCCGCCGGTCACGTCCGTGTTGACGACGTCGTCATCGGTCGCTTCCCGGCGGACGTAGAGCCTGACCGACGCGTTCGTGAGGTCGACTGCCGACCCGTCGAGATCGGTCAGGGTGGTTTCCAGTGCCGGGGCGCTATCTCCCTCACGAAGGACGAAGTCCGCAGTCGCCGGCTTGGTGCTGTACGGGTCCGTCATCGCTGGTTAGCGGTCGGCCCCGCCAATCCCGACGGCGGCGGTGTCCTGGGCCGTCGAGGTGTTTTTGATCCGGATGGTGTTCGCTTCCGGTATCCAGGCTCCCCCATCGACACGCGTTTCGTCGCTGTAGGTGTCGATGACGTGAGTCGTGTCGTCGATGTCGATCTCGACTTCGTAATCTGCCGCCGTGCCGGCAGTCACCTGCCAGCCGGCGGAGATGATGTCACTCGCATCGAGTTCGATGATGGTACCGGTACTGCTCAGGTCGTACCCGTCGTCGTCGTTTGTTGTTTTGTCAACCATGGTTCCTCCAACTGCCCAGGCACTCGCCCCGGTGGGTCATCGCGACTGGGACACTCACAGCGCTCGCTTGGTCGTCCGGATCTCGGTCTCGATCGACCGCATCGCCCGAGCCAGTGACGATCGAGCCTCGAAGTCGAGCGTCATCTCCCCCCATTTGAAGCGCGCGCTTTCGAGCACGTACGTCGGGTCTGTCCTGTCGTCGATCGCCGCGAACGGGGCGACCGAGTAGGCATATCCCGGTTGGACGAACTGCGCCTCGATCGTGGTCGTCCCCGTGACCGTGTCCTTCGCGAGCCCCTGCGCGAGACGGGTCCGAGCGATCGACGTGAGTTCGGCCTTCGTCGTTGCATCAGGTCTGAACTCGGCGGGCCCGGGAACCTCCCCACGCTCGTCGATCGCAGAGTTCGAACTTGCCGTCGCCGAGAGCCGGGTGCCATCGTCCTGCTCCGGGCCGAAGACGGTGATCGTGTTGAAGTATCCCTCCGTCGTGTCGACGGGGTCGTCGTCGACGATCGTCCAGTCCACCGACCGGGTTTCACCGCCGGGCTCGAACGCGTTGAGATGCAGCTGGTCCTCGCGGTAGTCGGGGACCCACAACAGCCCTGAATCTTCGGCGACCGCGTCGATGATGTCGTACGGACTGCCGGTGTAGGTTTGATCGTCGATGACTCGCAACGCGTTCGTGTCGATGCGGAGCTCCCACTCGGTGAGCGTCTGGGGCTGGTAGTCCTCCTGGGGCGTGGCGTCGGTCCGCGAGCCGTGGCCGCCCAGCGTCGTCCGGCCCTGGACTGCGGTCCCGTAGGTCGGTGCCGCCGCGAAGTCGGCCGTCACGGACTGTGTGTTCTGCTCGCTGCCGCCGGTCGGAAGCCACGTCGTCCCGCCGTCATTGGTCGCTTGGAGGGACTGGCCGCCGCTCACGTCGTCGATAACTGTGTCGATCTGGGCTTTGACGACGTTGAAGTCTTGCGAGAACGCGGTCGCAGTGATCTGGACGGGGCGGTAGTGCTCGGGGCCGTCGAGGTACCCGCCGTTCCCGCCGTTATCGTTGTCCAGTGTGTGATTGAAGCGATTGTCTGCGGGCGCGACGACGTCGACCTCCAGCAGTTGGGCGCCGGCCTTTTTGCCGACGATTCGCAGGGTGTGCGTCCCGGCAGTGAGTGTCCCGCCAGTGTAGCCCCCGCCACCGAACTGCCCGTCAGCGATGTCGAACCACGTCGGGCTCTGGATGGTGCCGCCAGCCGGGAAGAGATCAATTTCGGTGCCGTCCAGCTCGAACGCCACCTCGGGCGTGTCGGACCCTGACGTGTCGAGGCGTAGATAGATCGACACGTCCTGCTCGGGGATGTCGTGGTTCGTCGTGAACTGGTAGCTGACGTCGTCCGATCCATCGCCATTGAACGTGGCCGCCACTCCCCCCGAGAACTCATCGGCGAGGCCACCCTCGCCTGAATCCAACCCCGAGTCCCAATTCTCGCCCTCGACGGTCCATGCCGTCTGTTTCGGTTTGAGGCCGTTGTCGATCGTCCAGATGTCCGTCGCGTCCGGTGTTCCGAAGATCGACTCGAGCTCGGCATCCGTGGCAGCGTTCTGGACCAGAAAGTCCTCATCGACGAGCTGCGTTCCCGGCGGCGTGACGTCGATCGTCCACTCGGGCAGGTTTTGGTTGACGAAGCGTTCGAGGGCCTCGTACCCCGGTTCGGACGTGACGTCGAACGCAGTGCCACCGGCTTTGAGGTGTTCGACGATGTCGAGCCCGACCAGCATGGCCGACGCCGAGTCATCGCCCCCATCGGGGTGGTACCGAGTCGTGGGACCGCGCATCCACAAGTCTGCATCGTAGTAGATGTACGCCTCCCCCCCGAGCCAGTCGTGGTATGTGGCGTCGGGTGCGAGGTCGATCTCCCAGCGCCCTACGGCTCCCTCCTCGGGTTGCAGGATCGGACGTTTTTCGTCGATAGCCCGTGGACTGACAGTGATCAGGTCCCCGGTGCCGTCATCCAGGACGACGTACCAGCCCTTCGACGGGATGGTCAGGTCTGTGGTGGCCTCTTTCGTCGCGGAGTCGGCGCTCGCATCGTCGGTGAACGATCGGACGTAAATGAGATAGTCGTGGTTGGGCTTGAGACCGGTTACCGAAAACGTGGTCGTGTTCGGGGGAAGGGTCTGATCGAGCGTGAAGCTGCCGAAGCCGGTGTCTCGTCGCGGATCGAGTTCCTCAGCCACCCAGACCTCGACCCCGTCCTCATTGTCGGAGTTGTCGTCGAACTGGCCGTCGATCTGATCGGCCCCGGCGACGGTCAGGGAGAGATTCGCGGCCCCCGGATACTGTGTGATGATCGCGACTGGCGACGTCCAGGTGCCGGTGACGTGCTCGGTCTCAGTTCTGACCCGAACCTCGTATTCCTCGCCGTCTTCGCGGCCGCTGAACTGCGTCGTAAGCGTCGCGTGGTCAAGGACCTGCTCGGCGAACCCAATGGCGTTCGCGTCCCATGAGGACTTTCCAGTCTCCCGAATCTGTATGCGGACGTCGCCGTTGTTTGTCGGCGCCGTCTCGCGGTCGACCGAAACCTCGTCCTCGACGCCGTTGCCGAGGGCGGGCTGATCCTCGTCGGGGAGATCGGTCGTCCGCTGGAGCGTGTTTGACGTCGCCGTCGCGTGGTCAGTTTTCCGGACGATCCGGACGTTGTACTGCTCCCCGTGGCGCAGCCCGCTGGCAGTGGCCGACGTCGTCGAGGGGGCGATGCCGTCAACGGCGATCGACCACGTCGCGCCGCCGTCCGTCGAGAGTTGCAGCTCGGACTCACCGTCTGAGGAGTCGTCGGTCTTTGTCCAGTCGGCCGCGATCTCGGTGACGTTCTGGACGGTCGCCGCGTCGAGTGTCGGCGCCGGGAGGAGCGAGATCGCCGCCTGCTGAGTCTCCGCCTGGGCGTGGTCCGTGACGCGCCGGACGGTGTAGTGGTACTGCTCGCCGTCCTCCTGATTGGAGTCTGTATAGGACGTGGCCGAGAGGTCCGAGACGGTGTCGATCTGAGTTCCCAGGCTGCCGTTCTCCGACCGGTAGATCTCGACGGAGCCGTCCGAGGAGTTGTCGGGCAGCGAGTAGGTGACGGTTATCTCGTCCTCGACCGAGGTGTCGACGCCGTCGATCGTTGGTATCGGGACGGTCGTCGTCGCGTCGTCCTCGTTGGAGGGGTCGGACTCCGAGCCGTCGGAGTACGTCGCCGTGACGCGGTAGTAATACCGCTCCCCGTTTTCGAGGCCGCTGTCCGAGTAGGTCGTAACGTGCTGGCCAACGGTGTCGATCTGCGTGTAGTCCGCGAGCGTCGATCCTGTAGACTGCGCCCGGTAGATTGCGTAGCCGTCCTCATCGCCCGTGTCATCCCAGGTCAGGTCGTTCTGCGAGTCACTCGCCTGCGTCGCAGTGAGGTTCTTCGGCGCGACGGGGGTAATCTCAATCGAGTCGATGGTGTCCCCGGGCGAAAACTCCGCCGAGGTCGACGCCTCCGGCACCGGCCAGACGTCGTTGCCAGCATCGCCGTTGATGCTCGTGAGGGCCTGCGTCTCCACTCCGTCCGGGACCGACACGGTCTCGGAGTTCTCGGCGGCCCCGTCCCCGTCGACGTCCTCGTAGACGGTGATCGACAGCGAGGCGTCTGTGGGGACGTTTACGTTCGTGGTGAGCTCAATTACCATGGGTTACGGTTACTGAAGCGTTTTCGCGGCGGCGGTCAGCGTCCCCGAGTCGATGACGTCACGATGCGTCTGGGCCTGGGACTGCGAGAGAGGGTTGCCGAGATACTGCCGGACCTCCGCGATGTCTCCATCCCAGTACCAGCGGTTGCCGCCAGCCCAGTTGCCGATGTGGGTGTTGCCGCCGCTCACCGACCACGATCGCGATTCGGAGGTGGAGTCCTCCTGGACTCCGTCCAGAAACAGGTAGACATTCGACGACGTCATGGCCCCCCCAACGTGGTACGGAGTGTCCGTTGCAAGAGTGGGCCCGGTCAATACGCCCCCGCTGCCGTCGATGGAGTAACTGAGGACGATGGAGCCGTCTGTCTCCTGGCGGATGAGCATGTAATCGTCGATCGTCACGCGGCCGCCGATGACCGTCTTGCGCTCCGACGGCGAGGAGACGTTGGTTTTGATCCACGCGAGGACCGCCCACTCATCGGGCATGGCCGCGTCGAACGTGCCGTCGACGTCGACGTATCCCGACGACCCGTCGAAGCGCATCGCGTAGGCGTCGAGCGGGCCAGCAACCCCCCGAGTCACCCCGTCGATCAAGGACCCGTCGACACTCCCGGCGTAGTCGATGGCGTCGCCGCTGGTCTCGGTCAGCGGATGGTAGTGGCTGAGCCCGGACGGCAGGATCGGATCGGTCCAGGCGTAGCCGTGTCGGAGCTCGCTCGCGTCCGAGCGGGGCGTGTTCGGGGCCGACTCGTGTGCCGTGCCCTCCTGGGACTGGTAGGCGTCCCAATCCGCGGCGGAGTCCCAGATGACCATGTTATCGCACCTCGTCTTTCAGTGCCGTCTCCGCGGCCGCTCGATCGGCGTAGTCGCCCAGCGGAGCCAGTACGACGACGTCCAAATCCCAGCGCAGGACGGTCCGGACGCTATTCGAGCGGTCCCGCCCGCCCGTGATCACGCCCCAGACCCCCGACCCCGAGAACTTCGCCGGCGGTTCGACCGATACCAAAAACGAGTCGACGTCGTCGAACCCCGACGTGTCTTCGCGGTAGTAGCCTTCCCCATCGGCGTTGCGGCTCGCCCGGATCGTCTGCTCGGACGCAGCCCGGACGTATGGACTGAGCGCCTCCCAGCGCGTCTCGGGGTCGGAGACGCCGGCGCCTGGGGTGAACCGGAACCTCGGCTGGATTGTCTCGCCGATCTGGATCGTGGGCAGTGGGTCCTGGAGGTTGTTCGCGACGACGTCGCCCTGTGCGGTGCCGATCGTCCACGGGAGATTCGCCATCTATCGCCCACCCCCGACGCCACGGCGGTAGCGATCGCGTTCGCGGGCGAACTCGGACTGGGCGATGTTCCGGGCCGTGACTTCGAACTGATCTGTCTCCTCGACAAAAAACTCGGCGTTCGCGAACATCTTGACGGCCTGTTTGAAGGTGTCGACGTGGCTTCCGAACTGCCGGATGTTCTCGGCGAAGGCCATCGCCGCGTTGCGACCGAACCCGCCACGGGGCGCCCGAGGCGAGGAGGACTGCATGCCCTCCGGCCGCGAGGTGCCGTTGCGCCCCATCAGCACGTCGGTCATGTACTGGAACTGCTCCTCGGTCAGATTGGTGTTGGCGGGCGTGGCGCTGTCCTGCTGTTGGGCCACCTTGTCGATGAGGTCGGGCGTGACGCGAATCTTCTCGCGTCCCATCCGCGCGGCTGCCTCCATTCCGGTCCCCCACTTTGCCTCGGCGAGCGCCGGCGTGGCCTGGACCATGATACCGCCCCCGGCCCCGGCCGTCCCCGTTGCAGTGGGCGACCGGGAGCCGCCTGCCTCCATGTCGTCGAGCATCGACTGGTAGGCCGCTCGCTGCTCCTCGGCGGCGGCTTTGAGGTCCTCGGCCGCAGTTTGCTGTGACTCGGCGGCTGCCTGTTGGTTTTCAGCCGCGTTCGAGGGCGCGCCGGCCAGCCCCGCCTCGGTCGCCGCCCCCGGTTCTCCCGTGGAGTCGGAGATTTGAGTGGATGTACGGTCGGGCAGCGAGAACTCGGCCCCCATGTCGAACTCCCCACCACCCGTTATCTGGTTGCGGACGCCCTCGGGGAGACCATTGACGAAGTCCTCGACGACGTCGGCGGCGTCGTTGACCCCGTCGACGATGCCGTTAGCGATTGCCGACCCTGCATCCCCACCCCAGCGGTCCAAAAAGCCGAGCAACCCGCGGAACTGGCGGATGGTGAAGCCAGTGAGTTCGGTTACTGGCGCCTGGAACTCGCCCTTGAGTAGGCGACCTGCGACGGTGAACGCCGTCGTCGTAAGATCGATCGCAGCGGTGACGATGCCGAGGAGGCCGTCGACGGCGAAGCCAACCCCTCCCTCGATAGCGGGGCCCAGCGTCGACCAGGCCCCTTCGATCTGGGTCGCGGCACCCTGGTTCTCGGCGATGAAGCGATCGATCCGTCTGTCGGCCCGGTCGAGGCCGGCGTCGACGGAGTCAGCGACCTCGCCGAAGTTCGTCTGGTAGGCGAGCGCAATCGCCCCGGCGGCGCCGACCAGTGCCGCAGCGGGGCCGCCGACAAAGGCGAACGCGGCGGTGCCGAGGCCGCCGAACATGCCCGCGGTGAGCGCGAGGGACCCCGCGGCGCCGTCGCTGGCCTCGTTCATGTCGTTGAACGCGGCGACGGCGTCGGACAGCCCGTCGACCCCATCGGTGACGGCGGGCAGGAACTCCTGCCCAGTTGTGACTGACGTACGGAAAATCGTGTTACGCAGTCGCTGGATGGCGCTGTCGAGCGTCTGGGCCTGGGCCTCGAACTCCTCGTTCAGCGACGTCGCCTCGGCGTAGGCGTCGTTCGAACTCTCGACGTTGCTGCGCAGGGAGTCGTAGTTCTGGGCCAGCGTGAGGACAGCCTTCGACCCCGAGCTCCCGAAGATGTCGGTCGCTTCGGACACCCGCCGGGTTCGGGATTCGATGCTGTTCAGGTGCTCGAGGTACCGGAACAGTGCCTCAGTCGGGTTGTTCTCGATGAGCCCGCGGAACTCCTCGGTCGTCATCCCCGTCGCTTGGGCGACGGCCTCAGTCTCCTGGGAGAGCAGCGTCAGCGAGCGATTCATTCTCGTCCCAGCTCGTTCGACGCGCATCCCCGAGGCGACCAGCGTCGACTGCAGGGCCGCCAGTTCGTCGAACTCGACCCCCAGTTGCCCGGCTGCGGGGGCCGCTCGAGTCATGGATTCGACGATCTCGCTCGACGAGGCGGCGACGTTGTTACTGAGGGCGTTGATCGACGACCCCATGTTCTCGGCTTCCTCGATGGGGACTCCCAGCGCGTTCGAGAGCCGGGCGAAGTTGTTGGCCGCCTCCTGGGCGTTGATGTCGGTCGCGACGCCCATTCGACTGACAGTCTCGGTGAAGGCCTCGATGTTGTCGGTGCCTTCAACACCGAGCCGGCCAGCGACTTCGGCGACGTTTGCGAGCTCCTGCGTAGCCACTGGCGTCTCTTCGCCGATCCGAAGGAGGCTGTCAGACAACTTTTCGGCAGTGGCCTCGCTGGTCACCTTCTGCACTTCGACCATCGCGCTCTCGAACTCGCGGGCGCTGTTGACCGCCTGCCCGGCGAGCACCGCGGAGAGACCTGCGACTGCCGCCCCCGCAGTGCCAACTGCGGCGCGGAACGTTCCCAGCCGGTTCTCGAGCGTGTCGAGCTCTGAGGTGAGCTGGTCGCCGTCGCCCTCTATGACGACTTTGAGGTCCTCGACAGCGCCGCCGCTCATTCCTGTGAACATTGTGCGAAAAGTTTTGGTTTGTTAGCTGATTAGTCGGCGTATGGAACACATCGAAGACGCGAGCCGCGTCGAAGCGGGTGGCGTCGTGATCTTGGGCCTGCTCGCGCTCGCGTTCGGCGCCGCGCGGCCAGTCAGGATCACCCCCGACATGCTGGGTCTCGTGGGACCCCGCGGTGTCCCGGAAACGTTCGGCGAGGTGAACCTTCTGCTTGCGTTCATCCCAGTGGGCGTGATCGTCGTCGTCTGGGGCGTTCTGGCCTACCGCAACTGATCACAGCCGGCGCACGTCGCCGTCGACCTCTTGTTCGAGTTCCTGCATCGCCTCCTGCCGCCGGCGGTCGGCGTCGCGGCGGTACTGCTCCTTGTCGGAGGGAGTGATCGGACGCTGCCCGCGGCCACCGGACTCAAGCTCGTGCTTGATCCTACGACCCTCCCACCAGCGACGTTCTTCCTGCGGTGTAATGTTGAGGTACGATGACGGGCCGGTCCGCGTGAAGTTGCCCTCGGTGGTCAGGACGTACTCTCGGAGGCAGGCGGCTTCGTGGGACCCGAGGTCTCGTCCTCGCCGACCCCCAGGTCCTCCGGGTCCACGTCCAGGTCCTCCGACATCTCCCGCATCGCCCGGGCGATGCGACGATTCTCCTGCTGCTGGGTCCCCAAAAAAGCCTCGTACCCCGCAGCGTTCTTCACGATCTGTCGGATGACGGTGGGTGCGTAGCCCACAAACTCGAACTCCGCACCCTCACCACCGGTGAGTTCCTCCACGGTGACCTCGTCCATGTCGCCGTGGACGATCTCCGGGAAGCAGGAGTTGATCATGTCGACGATCGTCTCCGGGTCGGGGTCCTCAGTGTCGAGATCCTCGCCCCACGCTTCCAATAATCCATTATTGGGAGGTATAACCTCAATTTTCTTATCAGTCCCCGGGATGCGCTCCTCGACGGGTTCGGGGCGGGAGTCGCCGTCACGCCGACGGACCCGAAAGTCGTCCAGCGAGACGAGTTTGAGGTCCTCCTCGCCGTCCTCGGTCGTGTCGTCACCCATCTCAGGCCTCCGTGATGTTCAGGTCGCTGAACTCGTACGAGGGTGAAATGGTCGCCCTCCCCTGGCTCGCCTCCTTGTCAGCCTCCCCGCCGGAGGTTCGCGTTCCAGCCAGCAGTTCGAGCGTCCCGGCGTCTGCGGTCCACGTGACGTCGATGCCGCTGTTCTGGAGGTGGTGGCGAATCTCTTGGGCGTTCGCTTCCGGACCGAAGACGTCTGCCTCAAGCGTGAGTGTCTGTTCGCCCATGTAGACATCTCGGAAGCGCCCGCCGACGGTGTCCGCGTCGGTGCCGTTGTCGTACGAGAACGTCGACGAGACGACGCGGGCATTGGTGCCGCCGAGAGTCCCGGTGGTGGCCTCGATCGTGTCGTCAATGAAGTGCTCGAAGGACGATCCCACACTACCCGCATGCGACCCCGAACCGAGCGCCGGGATCCCGAGGTCACCCTCGCCTTGGTCGTAGTCGCCGGCGCCGCCGATCTCGGCGAGTTTGTTCGCCGACCCGGAGGGGTCGCCGTCGTAGACCTCGACGGTTCCTTCACACTCGGCGTCGAGCCACAGCGCGTCGATGTCGCCGAACGAGGCCGTCGTCTGCTGGGCAGTCGTTCCGTTGAGGTTGACGTCCTCGGTAGTTCCCGCGCCCTCGTCCTCGATGGTGAGCGTCTGGGACGTGTCGGCTGCGTCGGTCGACTTGGCGTACAGCGTCGTCGACGCACTCGGCTGGTCGACGACGAACACCATAAACCGCTGAAAGTCGTACTCGATGCTCGTCTCGATGGGAAGGGCAGTGTCGGTCGCGAACGGCAGTTCGCCACTCGCGACGTACCCCCCTTGGCCAACGTAGTAGATCCGCCGGCCGCCGCCCGCGACGCCGCCGGCGTTGTGCTCCTCACGACCGACGAACGTGTGGGTGTTCTGCGCTCGGTTGTCGGCGTCTCTCTGGAGCCCGTCTGCGTGAGCGTCGTTTGGACTCCCGCCATCGGTGATCCACCGCTGCAGGTGGTAGGCGATCCTCACGCCGCTGTGATCCTCCGGCCCGGCAAAGAAGTTCTCCGGACGGTACGTACCGACGCCGCGCTGGGCCTCGATATTCGCATCGGGGTCCCAGCCCGGATACATCATCACTGTGTCACTGTACGCCTCGAAGCTCGGATCGGTGGGGGCGACTCCAGGATCGGGTTCACGAGCGAACTCGGCCCGCTGGAGCCGCATTCCACCCTCGTCAGGTTCTACCATGTGTTAGTCCTCCTGGCTGCTCTCGTGCTTGTCGGGGTGGTCGACGATCGCGTCGACCTCCTCGACCAGGCGCTCGCCGAGCTCCCGCGAACAGCGACCGGTCCCGTCCTCGGTGAACTCGACCGGCTCGGCCATCCAGGGGAGCTTCAGCGAGCGCGTCGCGGTGTTCTCGGTTTTGATGTACATCTGTCAGGCCTCGTACTGGTAGGTCGCGAAAAACTGCTCGGCGTGCTCCGGGGGCTCGCGATCGGTCTTTCGAACCGCAGTCGGCGCCGTCGGGTAGAACACCCGCAGGTCGCCCTCGGTGTGAGTCTCTTTCAGGACCTGCCGCGCCTCCGTGCTGAGTTCGTCGGCGACCGTCTCGGCGACGTCGTCGGTCTGCCGGTGGCCACCGTTGCACTCGACGAGCAGCGTTCCGAGGTTGATCTGGACGCCGCCGCTGCCGTCGGGCGCGAAGCCCGTCACGTTCGTGTCGCCGCCACCCACCACGGACTCGTCCTTGTTCGAGACGGTCACGTACGGCGGGTCGGGTGGCGATCCGTCGGTCACGGGTTCGATGTCGTCGTCGTTGGTGAACGGAACCGATACGGCCGCCGCCTCGAACTCGCGTCGGAGCAGCTTCACGATCGTGTCCAGGGGGTTCTCACTCGGCATTCACGCCCTCCACCGCTTCGACGCGGACCCAGCCGTTGCCCTCGTCGTGATAGTCCAGCGGGACGAACTCCTTGCCCGTCCGCTCGTCGACGATGCGCATCTCCTGGTCGCCATCGGAGTCGCGGGGGATCACGTCGACGTCGTCGGGGAGCCAGATCTCGACGTCCAACTCGATGTCGGCGCCGCCGGCGTCCTGATGGCGGTCGGACTGCCTCGAACTTTCGAGGCGACCCTGGTAGGTCGTCGACGTCGACGACGTCGTCGTCCCGTCGGGGCGACCCAGACCGTCCGTGCCGGGGGTGAACGTCTCGACGGTGAGCCGACGGCCGAGCGTCTTCCCCACACGCCGGAACGCGCGACTGGTCTGATTCTCGAAGGTCATGTCGTAAGTTACCTGATGCGCCGTGCGGTGATGCTCGCCCGCAGGTTGCCGAGTTGGACTTTTGGGTGCTCGGGATCGGTGCCGGGGCTGCGGTCGGCCGCCTCACCGGCGTTGACGTTCTCCTTCATCTGGTTCATCATCTCCTTGGCGAGCTCCTTGACGAGTTCGTCGGCAGTGTCGACGCTGTCGGCGATCGCGTCGCCTCGGGCCCGCATGACGTGGATGATCGCCGGCCTAAACCAGGGGTAGGGAGGCATGTCCTTCGTGCCGGTCTCGAGGTAGACGGCGTATTCGACGCCGGACGACCCAACGACCCAGGTGACCTTGCCACCCCACCGGTCGCGAAGACCGTCAAACCGATCGAAAAGCGCGGCGAGGCCGCGGATGCTGGCGCCCATGGTCACCCCGTCGTCGAGATATTGCGGTCGGTGTCGCGCAGCAGGCCACTCGCGAGTGTGTTGCTCGGGTCGCGCTTGGACACCTCGGCCCGAAGCTGTTGCACCGACGAGCCCTCGAACACGACTGAGGCGCTCTCCTGGGAGCCCTCCTCAACCGCCCGGTCGACGGTCGTCCGGATCTTGAGCGCAGCGAGGTACTTCTCGAGTTGCTTGGTCCGATCGGCCGACCAGTCGCTCGTGTCGTTGGCCTCCTCGATCTCCCAGGCGGCATCGTCCAGCTTCGACTGGATCGCCGCGTCGTCGAGTGCTTCCGGATCGGTCGCTGGGTCGGCCAGTCCGAGCACCCCGCGGACGTCGTCCGGCTGTGCGGTCGCCGTCGCCACGGGTTACTCCCCGGCCGGTCGCTTGTCGACAGCCTTTTCGACGCCCTGTCGGTCGGCGGCGTCCTTAATCGCCTCGAGGTGGTCGTCGTAGTCGCCCGACTCGATGTCGGCGACGACGTCCTCCATCGGCGTCCGGTCGACGAACGCCTCGGCGTCGAAGTCTTCGTCGGCCTCGCCGTTGGCGTCGTCGGTCTCGTCGGCGGCGTCGCCACGGACACGCTTCCCGAGGGAGACGTGGGCGTCCATGGCTGCAACCTTCTCGGCGAGCTCGTCCCCGACCGGGCCAGCACGACCGTCCTCGTCGAACTCGATGGGTGAGGCGTCACCCAGCACCTGCTGGTTGCGAAGCTCGCCCGCCCCGCCGCTGTCATGAAGGAGATAGCGCATGTGCTACCTCCGATCAGGTGTCGATCGCGATGTTCGCGGTCGCCTGCGTGGCGACGAAGTCGACGCGCTGGTCGATCTGCCAGACGTCCTGCTCCTTGTCCTCCTCGCGGTACTGCGAGACGTCGACGGCCCGGCGGGTGGATTCCCAGCCGAAGTTTGTCGGGTCGACGAGGTAGGCCTCGCCGTCGCTGTAGTCGCCGGTGTTCGAGAGGTAGACCGGGATGTCGTTGACGGTCCCCAGGAACGCCTGCTGTCCGACGAGGTTGCCGCCGGGCAGGATGCCCTGCTCGATGACCATGTCGCCGAGTTCGGACGCCTGGGTGAACTCGTCCATGCTGGTGAAGTCGGTCATGTTCTGACCGCCCGTGATGAGCATGATCTCTCCCAGGTCCAGCTCGTCAAGGAACGCCTGCTCGCGAGCCGCACCGATGTCGTCGTACTCGATGGTGCCGTTGGAGTTCGAGTTTGCGTCGATCGGCCCCGCCGAGTTCGTGTTGTTCGAGAGGACGCCGTAGGCGATCGCGTCCATCCGAGTCTCCTCGGCGCGGACCATGTCCTCCTCCTGGTCGAGGACGATGTCGATGACGTTGTCCTCGACGTCCTCGTCGGGGATGGCGATCTCGAACCCGTACTTCGTGTGAGCGGCCGCGACGGTGTCGTAGGCCTTGGTCGCCCGGGGGTACTCGGACCCGGGCGGGACCTCGGCGACGTCGCCGTCGAAGTCGCCGTCAGAGACGGGGAACTCGACGCTGTTCGAGTCGTTGTCGGTGGCGTCGTAGTCGCGGAACGCCCGCCGGTTCTGGTACTTCTTGTTGCGGATCTTGTCGACGATCGCGCGAACGTCGTCGTCGCTGATGATGTCGGATGCAGTTTGTGCCATCTCAGATCACCTCACAGAAGGACCCACGCGTACCCCGCCGGCGCGGTCTGACCGCGCCAGCTGCCGTTCTCGTCGGACAGGGCGTGGGCGGGCCCTCCCGCAGTCGTCTCCAGTTCACCGTTGGCCCCGGTCGTCCCGAGGTCCAGATCGTCGCCGGCCGACACCGAGCCCTCAACGGCCGCCACACAGGGGCCGCTGACGTGGACGGGGGCGATGGTGCCGTCTGCGGTCGCCCGGCCGCGAGCGCGGACGCCGAGCAGGTTCTCGGAGTCCGTCCCCGGCTCGATCTCGCCGCCAGTGATGCCGACGGCGTCGCCGGCGCTGGTCGTGTCGCTGCTGTCGTCGTAGCCGATGGTCTCCGTGCTGGAGCCCCCGGCCTGCCCTTCGTTGGTTCCCATTTAGAGCACCTCCAGTGCGCCCTCGTAGTCGTCGGCGTCGGCCAGATCCGCGGCCTCCTCACGGAGCGCCTCGACGCGCTCGTCGGGGAGCGCGCCGCCGACGGTCGAGAGCTTGTCGTCGATCTCCTTGATGCGGTCGCGGTCCTCGTCGGTCGGACCGTCGCTGCCGCCGCCGCTGGTCGAGGTCGGCCCAGAGCCAGTTTCGGGGCTCTGGGTGAGCGCCTCGACGTCGAGGTCGCCCTCGTCGGTCTCGAACTCCGAGGCCATGGCTTCGAAGGACATGGCCTCGACGGTGGCCTCGCGGAGCCCCTTCTGCTCGGTCAGGGCCTCGGCCATCATCTCCTCGACGATGTCGACGCGCTCGCGCATCGCCTCGGCCTGCTCGGCGTCCATGACCTCGGGGTCATCGACGGCAGCCGCCTCATCGATCAGCTCCTCGTGTTCGTCGTACTGTTCCTCGAGTTCATCGAGCCGCTCGCGCACCTCGGCCTCGACGACCGTGGGGTCGTCCTTCTGCCGGGCTGCCGCGACCAGCTCCTGTTCGTGGTCTGTAAGATCCATTGTAAGCGAACCGTCGTTGGCCGGGGTGCTCTGGCCCTTGCCGTCTCCGGCGGGGTCGTTCGGGCCGTCATCACCGCCCCGGTGATCGTCTGTGAGTGCCTCGGCGTCGACGTCGTAGTGCGCCGACAGCGCCTCGGCGACGCCGTCACCGATGTCGGGCGAGTTGCCGACGGCAATCTCGTTCGACGGGATTGCCCCATCGGCAACGAGGGCGACGTCCCGGGCCGCCAGTACCGTTGTCGGCTCGTACAGGGCGTCGGGGTCGCCTTCCTCGCCCTCCACGAGTTCGACGTCGCGGATGACGACCGGCGACACCTGGGCGAGGCCGGACTCGACGGCCTCCTCGGCCTCCCAGTCGACGATGAAGCCCTCGTAGAGCAGGCCGGCGTCCTCGTCAAAGGTGGTCGCCGTGATCTCGCCAACCTTCTCGTCCATCGAGACGACGCCCGTCACCGAGGCGCCGTCTTCGGTCTTCTCGACGCCGACGTGCTGCTCGGGGTCAAGCGAGTCGGCCAGCGTGATCGGCTTGCCCTCGAAGATGGCGTCGTCGGCCATCTGCTCGAGGACGTCCGCCGGCCACCGGGTCCGCTTTCCGGAGAGACCCTGGGTGACGTCGTCGACGCCGAACAGCACCCCGTGGACCGGGAGTTGGTCGTCGCTCGGTTCGGCTGCGACGGCGGCCATCGCGGCCCCGTCGCTCAGAATCTCGTAGGGTGTCATCTGTAACTCACTGTCTCGAAAACGTCCGTGCCAGGTCTGGTGCTCGGCCCTGGCGTGCGTCATCGCTCCCCAGAACGGCCGTCAGCTACCGGTGTGGATGGATAGGCTGCATCGGCACTGTGGATGCTGCGGGAGAAGCCCGGGAGCTTCCTCGACCGAGTAGGGGTCGCCCGCTTTGAGGGCGATGCACTCCTCGCACGCGCCCGGGGCGATGAGGATCTCGACCTGCTCGACGCCGGCGCGCTGCCACTCGGTCGCCCGCGCCCGGTTGTGCGAGTGCATCACCTCGGTTCGGGCGATCAGGTTCGAGCGGTGCTTGCCGACGTGGTCGATGCGGTCGGCGAGATCGCGGGCGATCGCCTTCGGGCCCTGCTCGCTCCCCAAACCCTCAGACAGAACCCGCCGCATCTGGTTGGCGGAAGCGTCCGTCATCCCCTGGAGGGCGCCGTAGTTCCGCGTGTACAACGCCTGTAGTTGCTCACGGTGAACCGGGAGCTGTAGGGTGGACGCCGTCACTTCGCCGGACTGCCCCAGTTGGAGGGTTCGAAGTTCCGTCCGGGCGTCCGAAACACCCCGTTGGTAGGCCCGCCTGACCCACTGGTTGTCCTGGCCGTACTGCTGGAGGATCTCGCGCTCAGTCTGGCGCTGCAGCCACTGATCGAACCGCTTGACTTGCTTGGGCTCCCTGTCGAAGTCGAAGTTACGGGGTGGATCGACCAGTGCCTCAGTCCGAAGGCCAAAGGCATCAAACTCAATGATGCCCTTCCGGAGGGCCGCCATGATTGCATCCCACCGCCCGCGGAGACGCTGGGCGTACGTCTTCCGAAGTGTCTTCGTCCGGGTCGGCTCGTCTCGCTCCTGGACACGCTCGACGTGGCGCTCGTGGGCGGCCGTCGGGGCAGGTGGACCGGTGTCGCCGTCGGCTGCAGTAGCGCTCACGAGCGATCACCGTCCCGGACCCGGTCGGCGAGCTGGCCGCGACGCCAGTTGTAGTACGCCAGGGACACCGCCATCGAGAGCGGGACCGAGAGTTCAACCGCGAGGGCAATTGTGACGTCCATCAGCGACATTTCCGCATCACTGAATCTCAACACTCTGGACAGTGCGGGTGTGGTGGGGCCCGGTCTCGCCCGCCCCACCGGTAACCACATTCCGGACAGTACCAACAGTCGACGACGTCGACAAAGCGGCCCGACTGTGTGAATATCTGTTTCGTTTCCATCAGTCGTCAGCCTCCGCTGGGGTCGACCCCGTCAGTTCCTCGGCGGCGCGCTGGATGTCCGGGTCGGACTCGTCGACGTCGACCCCGCCAGTGACAAAGACGTCCTCGGGGAGGTCCATCGTGACCTGGAGAAACTCCTGGACGTCGAGGACGGAGTCGACGGGGACGGGGCCGAGCCCCTCGTTCAGCGCCGTCATGAACTGCTCCATCTTCTCGATTTGCTCATCCTCAAGCTGAGCGACGGGGTTGGAGCTCTCCTCCGGCGCGATCTTGACCTCGAGCCCGGCGGGATCGAGATTCGGATGGCGATCAGCGACCTCGCGGAACGCCTGCGTCCAGTCGCGCTCCTGGGCCTTGCGCTCCTCCTCGACGAGGTCCTGGTAGTCTTCGGACTGCTCGCCGGTGACGTGCTGCGTGATCTGCTCGCCGTGTGCGGTCGCGTACTTCGGCGCCGGCAGCGCGGCGAGGATGTCGTCGACGAGGTGCTGGAGCGGGTATTCGAGGTCGGGGACGTCCGGCTCCCACTTGTCCAGCTCGATCGAGCCGTCGTGGCCGATGATGTCTCCCGGACCGAGTCCGTCGACGCCATCTACCCAATCATCCTGCTCCGTGTTGGACCACTCGGTGAGGATGATCTCGTCGCCGGCATCAACGACCTCGGTGTTGAACTGGGCCGACCAGACACCGTACCCCTTCGTTTTGATCGCCCGGAGCAGGTCGCGCTTCATCTCGACATACCCTTCGCAGTCCTCGCCGCAGGCTTCGAGGACCGGGGTCCCCCAGATCCCGTCCTCGGTCGCGTCGTCACCCCCGATGTCGGGGTCGTTCACCTGCTTGAGGACGTCGTTCTGACTGAGGGGGACCTCGTCCTCGTCCATACCCCCGTTCCGCCGGCCGACGATCGACTGGTCGTCGAACTGGACGTACGCCGCGGCCTCGTCGCGGGGCGTGATCTCGTCGTCGTCGAGGTCGAGATCGGTTTCGTCGGGGGCGACCAAGATGTTCGTGTTGCTGTGGGTGCGGGCCGACACCGTCTCCGGGCGGATGTGCTTGAAGCCCTGGATCTGGAACTCGGGGTCCTCCTTCTCGTCCTCGCTCTTGAGGTACTCGTGAAGGACGGTCCCCCGCGTCCACTTCTGGACGACGCTCGCCTTCAGGTAGGGGTAGAACGGTTGGTTGCGCTCACCGGCGATGACGGCGCAGTTGTCGAGGAACCCACCGGCTGGCGCCCACTCAGGGGCGTCGCCGCCGAAGTCGCCCGTGAAGTACGCCTCGGTGGTGTCGCTGTCGGCCTTGATCCGGACGCCCGGGCCGACAACGTCGCGGACGAACTGGTTGATGTTCCCGCGGACGATCCCGATCTGGCGGTAGTACCCGTGGTACTGGTCAATGTCGTCGGGCGGGTTCAGGTCGTCGACGTCGCTGCTCTCGATGAAGATGCGACTCGAGCGCGTGACCGTCTCGACCGACTGCGAGAGCCGCTCGGCCAGCGCTTCGACGCGACCCCGGATCGGTCCGGATGACTGTGATGTGCTCATGTGTTGAGGTTACCTTTGGTCGGCGACGATCCCGACCGGCGACGGACCGTCTTCCCGACGCCGTCAAGGCGATCGCCGTTACCGTGACGCGCCCAGTTTGCGAACGCCATACCGTCCGGCCAGTCGTCGTGCTTCCCCGACGGCGCCTCGTACTTCGCCTTACCAGTTGGGGTGAAGGTCTTCTCGAGGTTCGTCGTCTGACGGATCAGCGTCCGGTTGTTCGGGAGGGCCAGTTGACCGTCTTCCAGATCGGTGATGAGCCGCTGGTAGATGTTCTGTTTCGTGGCGTTCGTGCTGTTTACAACACGGATCACCGATCCCAGACCGGCCTCAGCGAAGTCAGCCGCGAACCCGCCGACGCCGTTCTCCTCGATTAGGATAATGTCGTAGCCGTCGGTCGGCGTCTGGCCGCTGCCCTCCGCCGGCGCCGGCGTCGTCCCCCAGTGCTCGAGATCAGACTTGTGTTGGTGGAGGATCTCGAGGAGCTCGACGAACCGCGGCCCGTCCATCGTCTCGAACGCCCAGATGTTCCGGCAGACGCCGACCGCGTCGAGGTCGAACACGACCATCTCGTCTTTGCCACCGCGCGCCGGGTCGATCCCCAGGTAGCGCGATCGGGACTGGAGCATCTCGGCGTCCGGGTTGATGTTCGGGTTGAGCGTCTCGTGAGGGATCGCCGACCCACCGTCGTCGGCAAACTCACCCTCGTACTCCTGGGCGAAGGTTGCCGAGTCGAGTTTCTCCCGCTGCTCCTCGATGTAGCTCTCCTGGGCATAGGGGCTGATGCGGGTTGGCCAGTAGGGACTGAACCAGTCGTCGTCCTGCTCGACCTTCTCGTAGAAGTAGCCCGACTTGCCGGCCGGCGTCGAGAAGAGGACGTACTCGTACACCGGATGGGTGATAAAGAACTGCTCGATCTCCTCGGTGTAGACGCGGTCGCGCTCGTAGGCTGCCTCGTCGATGATGACGCACGTCGGGCTCTTCCCCCGATTCCCGGGCTGCTCGTCCTGGCCGACGTTCCCAAGCGTCCGTGAGAGTACCCGCGTCCCACTGGAAAACTTCCAGGTCTGCTCGTTATCCTTGATGACGCCGTACTGCTCGAGGGTGAGCGGTCCGTCACGAAACCGCTGCTTGCACTCCTCGAACATCTCGTCGGCCGTCTCCTGGCCCGGCGCCGCGAACAGCACGTCCGTCGGCTCCCCGACCAGCTTGGGCGCCCAAAGTGCGTGATCGGCGCCGATCACGCCGGCCGTCATGGTCGCACCCACCTGGCGGCCTTTCTGTGGTGCCCCGCGACCGGCGTCCGTCTGCTCCAAGTGATCAAGAAGGTCGGCCTGATACTCCGTCGGCTCGAAGTCAAACAGAATCTCGACGCGCTCGGAGCGGGGAAGCCCCGCGCACTTTCGGTAGAGCTTCCGAAGGGCCGACTCGGAGTCCCCAGAGGCAGTGTTCGTGCTCATGATTCGTCCTTGATAATGCTCGCGAGGTCACCGACGGCGTCGGCCTTCTGGCTCTCGGGGTCGTCCAGCAGGCCCATGTCCTTCAACCAGGCCCGATCCTCGCGCCGGAGCTTCTGTTGGGTGCCCACGACGACCGTCTCCGAGTAGGTGTGCTCGGCGACCGGGCCGACACCCTTGACGAACTTCTGCTCGGTCTCTCGATCGACCATCGGGTTCCCCGAGTCCAGCTTCGAGGGCTTGTCGACCGCCCAGTTGTCGGCGTGGATGATCTTAATGTGGTTCACCGAGATCTCGAACAACCGCGCCTTGTGGCCCAGCGGTGGGTCGCCGTGGCGCGTCCGGTACTGATTGAGGTAGTCCGCGAAGATCGCGTCGCACAGCTCCCGCAGGTCGTCGCCGATGACGTCCTGGTAGAAGCGGTTAGTCTGGGCGAACAACCCATGGGATACGGCGTTCGTGTTGTCCTCCGGGGCGCCGGCGCCGTCGCGAGCGCCGCCCTCGCTCGCTCCGCCGTGGAACTTGCAGGGCCCGGTATCGTTGTCAGTGCCCCAGCCGGCCGGGTGGCCGCAGGGCTCTCCCTGTCGGTTCGTGCCAGGACAGCGGTTGTCGTCGTCCATGGGCTGATTGTTTTATCAGTCGAGATTCAGCGGCTCGAGGACGCGCTGCGCGCGGTTGCTCGGGTCGTACCCGGTGATGAACGCGCGGTGTCGGGCCCGGTTCCAGGGGACGTCGTCACCGTGTGCTGGAGTCGGTAGCGACAGATCGATCACGGGGTCATCCTCGCCCTCGCCGTCCCGGAGGAACCAGTGGGCGCCCGAGGCGTCGTCGTAGATGTCGTCCCAGCCGATCCGGTACACCTCGAGGTCGCTGTTGGTCCCGCCGCGGGCGTGGAAGTACGCCTCTGCGAGCACGTAGCACGCACCCTGGACGGGGTCGCCCGCGATCTCGTACTCTGCCTTGCGAACGTCCGGATGCTCACGGACGAACGCCCGGATCCGGGCGGCAGTGTCGTCGGGCTCGACGAGGACCTCAGGCATGTGTACGGCTGGTCACCACGGCGCCGCGAGCAGGTTGATCTCCTCGCCGCGGGAGGCCTTGCGCCAGATGAGAATCCAAGACCCCAACCCGAGAAACAGCATGATGATCTGCCCGACGATCGCGAGAAAGATGGCGAGGCGAGGGCTGTTGGGAAGGACCAGCGCCGTCGACAGCAAGATCAGGGCCGCGCCCACGCCGGCCATCACGAGGATGATCGAGGCCCGGACTTGCCGATAAAAGATCATCTGCAGGTAGACGGCGGCGCCGATCCACACCGCCCCCGATAGCATCGTCAGGACGTTGAGCGTGTGGGCGGTCAGCAGGCCGTCAGTCATCGTCCTCGCCCCCGGTCACGAGTTCGGAGAGGCCGGCCTCGAGGGCGGCCCGGGCGGCGTTGCTCCAGGACTGCTGGACCGCGATGTCGACGGCCAGGAGCCCCGACACCAGCGACACCAGCAGCATCTTGTCGGTGGCGGCGAGGGTGATGCTCTGGTAGAGGGTGTCGGCGACGATGAGACCGAGGAGGACCAGGAGGGTGGCGACGCCGGCGAGTCGTCGAACGAGTTTTGGATTCGTCATTCATCATGTGCCCGGGGAGTCGTTGATGGGTTCTGCCTCAGTCGTGCGGTACACGCCGCGGTCGGTCTCGACTCGGAGCACCGTGGCCCCGAGATCGTTCCACGTCGCCTCGGAAACGGCTTCGATCACGGTGTCTTCGAGCGTCTCACCGAGGACATCGATCTCGACGCGGTCGTAGGCGCCTAACTGCGCTACCGACATGGGTCAAAACAGGATGGGGGCCTCGGCGAAGGGGCGGTCGTCGGCGTCGTCGACGAACGCGGCGTCGTAGACGGCGGCGATGGCCTCGTGAATGGCGTCGTCGACCGAGCCGTGTCGAGACGGCGAGCTCGCACAGACGCCCTCGAGGTTGTCGATGCCGCCCCGGAACTTGAGCCGAGAGTGACAGTGCGGACACCGGGGGATGGCAGCGTCGAGCATCCACGCCGTCCAGAAGTCCTGCCGGGCAAGGCGCTCGGCCAGGGCGTACCAGACGATGGAGTCGATGGCGTTGCGTCGGGGGTCCCCACGCTGGTCCGTCGCCGACTTGAGTCGACGCAGGGCGGTCGCGGCGGCGCGATCAAGTTCCGGGTTGGGGGCCCGGAGCTCACGCTGCACGCGTCGGAAGTACCCGAGGAGGCCCTGGAGCGACGAGACGAGCTCGCCGTTCGTCAGGGCGCCCTCGCGACCGGTACTCCAGAACTTCGCGACGGTCGCGTCGAACTCTGGTTGCCGACACGGGACGCCGTGATCGGGATAGTGCCGCTCCTCGGAAAGCGGCGCACCTGTGGCTGGGTCGAATGCTTGCTCCTGAATCATGCGGAAAAGGGTGCTGCGGCTGTGTCGCCGGCCCTCATCCCCATCTGGGTCGGGCGAGCGGTGCTCGTTCGTGTGACATGATGTGGGCAGAGGGTCATTAGCGGAGGTGGTTCCGGCAGTATCCCCTATTCTTGCTCTGCGGGCGGGGCCACCGAGTAGTACTGTTGGCGGCCGTCCCTGAGCGATCGCCGAGCGTCGACGAGGTCCTCCGCCTCGAGGCACTTTATCGCGTACCGGACCGTCCGGCTCGGCAGGTAGGACTCCGTGGCGATCTCCTGCTGGGTCAGCTCGCCCTCGTGTTCGAGGACCCTGTACACGAGGGTGGCAGCTGGCGCAAGGTCACGAAGGGTCTCCTCGAACTCCTCCGGTGGTCCGTCGTCCTGGACCGACGCGTCGCCCATCATAAGTCCTCCCGGACCGCAGCGAGGTGCTGGTTGAGCATCCCGAGCAGTTCTCGGTTGACCTCGTCGCGCTGGGCGACGGCCGCCACCGCCCGTTCAAGTTTGGATTCGCGACGAAGACAGTATACCAGCGTCTGCTCGTCCGGGTCGTCGCTCTCGTCCCACCTAATCACGTCACCATTCTCCCGGGCGGCCCGAAGCCCCTGCTCAGTCTTCTCGTAGGATATGCCCGCCATGCTGCGGTTGCGGACGATCGTCGTCTTGCGAATCCACGGGAGTTGCATCAGGCTGGTGTTCGCGTCGATCGACTCGATGATGCCGTGGTATCGCTCGCGACGTTCGGCCCGGGTGGCTTTGTCCTCCTGCTCTTCGCCACGAGCGTCAGTCGCCATCGTCACCTCCCTGGGCAGAAGACACGGTGTCATCATCGGACCAGACGGCGCCACAGAAGTGACACTGCCAGTCCTCGATATCCGAGTTTGCACCCTCGACGAACACGTCGGTCTCGCAGTTCGGACAGTCGGGATACTCGTCGTATTGCCGTGAGAGTCGGGCCATCAGTGTACAGGTACCTCCGTCGGATCGGTGATCGGGGTCTGATCCGGCGCCGCCCCGAAGCGGACTGTCGACGGCGTCGCCGGCGATACGTCACAGAGCGCCCCGGCGACCGGTAGGCCCCAGGCGACCCAGTCCCACGTCTCACGGAGTCCCTCGAGATCGGGGGCGCCGTCCGGCGGTGGGTCGAGCCACACGCCGAACACGGGGTCCGCGGGATCGCCGTAGCGCTCTCGGTCGTCGATCGTCGCGACGGCGACGTCGAACAGCAGGTCCTGGGGCGCAGCAAGGTCGTCGGTCAGCGGCCGGGGCAGGACGTCCCGGCGCCGTCCATCGTCGGTATGAAACGACAACTGCAGGCGGATGCCCTCCGGCGTCTCCGTCGCGAGGCCGAGGCCGACGAGTTTGGGGAGATGCTGCCGGAGACTCTCGGTCGAGACACCGGCCCGGGCGGCGAGATCGGCCCGGGACAGCGGTTCGTCGGCCCTGAGCAGCGCCGCCGTGACGGCCCTGGGCGTCGGGGTGGCGTCCCCGAGCAGCCGGTCGGCGTCCAGGTGGGCGATGGCGTACCGAACCTCGTCGACGCGGATCTCCCGCGGCGTTTCCTCGGTGTCCAGTCGGGCGATCGCGTCGACGGCGTCGTACGGCGTGGCCGTCAGAGCCTGAAACAGCGAGACGGCTTCCCGGGTGGGCCTGAGGTTTCGCTCCCGACACATCCGCCGAACGACGGCGGCGTACTGCCGTCGGGGGTGCTCGACTTCGACGGGGATCGGAACGCCAAACTCCGGGGCATCCTCGTGCAGGTCGGTTGGGTTGGCGAGTGCCTCCTCGAGCGCCGTCGCAAGGTCCGCCTCGCGGTTGCCGAGGTCGCCGACGAGAACCCAGCTCCCGATAAGCCCGCCGTCGGGATCGGCGGCGTCGACGGTCGGCTCCAAGACCTGCCGGCGCTTGTCCTCGCGGTGCTCGAACAGGTGACGGTAGGCAACGTGGTGGCCGTAGCGGGACATGATCGCGCTGCCGATGGCGATCGTCCCCGCCATCGTCTCGACCCGCTCGGCGTCGAAGTTCCGGCAGAACTCGGGGAGACGGACCTCCCGAGCGACGTCGACGTCGGCGAGGTCGAGCAGATGGGTGACATTCACGGCCAGCCCCAGCGCCTGCTTGGTGATGTCTGACCGAATCCGCGCGATCTCGTCCTCGGACAGCTCCGGCTTCTTGTCGTGGTACTCCCCCGTGAACTCCAACAGGTCGTCCCGGGCGTCCTCGAGGGCCTCGACGTAGGCCGTGGCGTCCTCGATGTCGTCGGCGAGGTAGCCCAGACACCGGGTGGCCCGCAGGTAGTCCGGTTGGTCGGTGATGAATTCGTCGACGTTCTCCCGCTCCAGGCGGTCCTCGTCGAGGACGTACTCCCAGGTCCGCCAGTTCGTCAACGCCGCTGCAACAGTCACCCAGTACTGGAGGGGGTTGTCAAACTCGGCGGACACGACCAGCCGATCAGCCGCCGAGTCGTAGCTCCAGCCCCCGGTCGCCCGGTCCTCAGCGGGAGATACGGGGTGATCGACCACCGCGACACCACCCTCCGGCGGGGTGTGAGCGGCCTGAACGGTCTCCGTGCGGCTCATGAACTCCGTGGTGTGGAGTGCGGGCAGCCGGTGGCGGACGTGGCCCCCTCCGGTCCCCCCTCCCGTGTGCGCGCTGGATAACACGGCATTGTCGGACGGATTTGGGGTCTCGTCAACGCAATCTGAAAGCCGCCGCTGTCTGCCGATTTCGCTGTCGAGCGTGTCGATGAACTCCCGACCGGCCGGCGTCAAATCGGCCTCCTTGCCGTCCCCCAGCGCGTCATATTTGTCGATCAGGTCGAGGTCGTCCAGCGTGATGAGGTGACTCCTGACGGTCTTCTCGGACACCGAAATCTCCTCGTAGAGTGTCGAGAACGTCCGCGTCTCGCTCGGGGCGTCGGCGATCTCCCGCAGGATCTCGACCTGTCGCCCGTCGTGCTCCAGCCGATCGCGGGCCGCGGCGACCGTCTCGGCGGTGGGTGGCCCATCCCCCCGTGTGTTGCACTGCTCGTCAACGCGGGGCAGGTCCGCGCGGTGCTCGGTCGCGAGCCGGCGCTGCTCGATCCCGCCGGCCACGATCCGGACGTCACACCCCTGCGCGAGCGTGGCGAGGTACTGACACATCGCCTCGCGCTGGTCGCGACGGACGTCGTCGAACCACGCTCGATCGAGATGGACGGCAATCGTGGGCGTGGCGTCGCCGGCGGACAGTAGCCGGGGAAGCGACAGGGCGGCGTCGAACGGAGACCGGCCCTGGCCCAACTGCGGGAGAGCGTCGACGAACGCCCAGGCCTTCCGCACGTCGCCACGGGCGATCCCGACCGCGAGCGACTGGAGGGCATGCGTTGGCGCCTCGATCCCGCGCTCCTCGAGGACGTCCAGGAACGACGCCAAGTCGTGACCGGCGGCAAGGTCGCGGACGGCGTCGACCGCGGCCTCCCGGATCGACCACGTGCTCGCGAGATCGTGGTGTAGGTCGGACGGCGTCGTGTCGCCAAGTTCCAGGACGACGCCGTCGGCAGGCGCCTGCCGAGTAAGCGTCAGGCCTGCGCTCACGCGCGGACCCCCCTATCGATGTGGACAACGCCGTCGCTCCCGCTCCTGGTCCTGCGCACCATCGGCTCGCCGATCGGCCGGCGCGCTGGCCGACCGACACACTGCTGTCGGGGTCTGGGCATGATCGGGCTGGTGACCGCCCGACCCACCGCTCGCGGACGCCGCTCGCGAACCCCAGCGTCGCCACTCCCGAAAGGGCTAACTATTAAGAGGTCCGCGCCCCCAGAACAAGGTGTCTCACCAGCTCGTTCTGCGGTGCGGTCGCTTCCGTTAGCGACGGGTCTTTTTATTCGGTCATGTCCGAATCCATTTGCCCGTCGCCGGTTAAACATACCGCCGTGTCTGACGGTCTTGGATGCCAACATCTGCGTCACGAGACTGAATCACCGCCGACGACCTCGTCGGGTTGGTCTCGCGGGGTGCCGGCCGTCGGGGCGCGGACCGCCGTCTGGAGGATGCCGACGCAGGCGATGAGCAACATCCCCGACTCGTGGTGCCGGCGCGCGTAAGAGTCGCCAGCCGTCCAGGCGTGCTCGGCCTCGCGCCAGGCTGCCCGGACGGAGTGGCCCTCCCACTCCTCGGGCGCCCGATCGTCCCACTGCTGTTGGACGTGAGCGTCGGCCTCGTCGTCGCTCCACGGCGGGCAGACGACCACCTGGCCGTCCTGGTGGCGATGGGCGCCGGCGCGGGGGTCGGTATCCTGGCAGGCCATCAGCCCATCACCCCCACGACCACGAGAAGGCTGAGGACGCCCATCCCGAACAGGAACAGGCTGGTCAGCGCCACGAGCCCCACGAAAACGGGATCGCGAAGGACCGTTCGCAGGTTAGTCGGCATGGGTCTGCGTCACCTCCGGGATGAGCGCTCGCGTAGACTCCGGGAGTGCGGGGTACTCCTCGAATTTTCGTCCAAGCCCGAACTCAGCCTCGTGGAGATACCGTTCGGCGCCGTGGTGGCGCCCGGAATGTTGCTTGAAAAAGAACGGCACCGACTGCTCGATGCACGCCTCGTGCAACTCCCGGGCCCAGGCCGAATCCATCTCTCGGCGCTGGCCGTCGGGGCCGCTCTCACCGCCAACGATCGCCCAGTCGATCCGGGTAAAGTCGACCCACTCGATCGGGCCGAGCAGCGGCTCGAACGACACGAACAGCGTCTCGGCGTCGGCGTCACGCAGCAAGTCGATCCGCTCGACGACGTCGGCGTCCTCGACGCTGGTCCCGAGCCAGACGTTCTCGGGCCAGTCGAGATCGAGGTGCGCGGCCCGCCCGGGGCGCTTCGTCAGGATCTGGTAGACGTGCTCGGGACGTTGCCGGCAGACCTCGAGCACGTCCGCGATGAACGACTCCGGAACCTGCGAGTGAAACAGGTCCGACATGGAGTTCACAAACACTCGGACGGGGTGGTCGCCACTCGGCGGCGCGTCGTGGTCTGCGTAGGGGAACGTCCCCCAGTCCTGGGGGGAGGTCGCCGGCCACGACAGCGGCTCGTCGAGCTTCTCGGGTTTTAGTTGGACGACGTCCTCGGCGTGTTCGGGCTCCCAGGGGTGCTCGGTGTGGCCGTACTGCCGCGAGATGCGCTCGGCGTAACAATTCTCACAGCCGCGGGACACGCGCGTACAGCCGTGGACGACGCCCCACGTGGCGTCGGTCCACTCGATGTCGCTCCACTGCATCAGGCCGTCACCTCCCGCAGTCGGTCCCTGACGTGCCGAAGTTCGACCGCCTCGAGCTGGTCGCGCTTCCGGAGTCGAAAGTCACACCGCTCGGAGAGCTCCTCGATCAGGGCGCCCTTTCGGCTTCGCCAGTAGACGGGTTCGACGTCGTCCTCGTCCGACTGGAACCGAAGGTAGTTGAGGATGGCCGCGAGCTCCCCGGTCCGGAAGTAGACCGCGTGTTTGGAACTGTCTACGGACCTATCACTCGGCATCTCGCTCACCTCCGAGCGACTCAAGAATCTCAGATACGAGCCGTGCCTGGTACAGGGCGTCGTCGAGCGCGTTGTGCTCTGTTCCTTCCTGCTCTATCTCCACGCTGTGATCCAGGGCGTCGAGGGTCCGAACGTCACGCTCTTGATAGAAGTCCCACGGCATCGGGACGCCGACCTTCTCGCCAGCGTGCTCCAGCATCTCGCAGTCGAACGACGGCGAGTTAGCCCAGACTTCGTCGGGGCCGATTTCGAGATACCATGTGGCGAAGTCGGCCAGAACCTCCCGGAGGTCGTTGCCACCGACGAGCACGTCGCCCGCTATCTCGGGGTTCTCACCGAGCCACCATTCTATCGTGTCGGCGTCGATAGTGAGGCCCGCATCTTGCGAACTTGTCAGACTCACCGAACGGTAAAACGTCTCACCGATGGACCCACCGGGAGCGAACTGCACCGCCCCAATCTCCACGATGGCGGACCCGCGTTGTAGGCCGACCGTTTCGATGTCGACCATTACCCGACTCGTTTGATCACTACCTCGTTCCTCCTGGCAGCCGTTTCGCTCCGCGTCGGGCGTGGAATTATCCCCAGGCATCAGACCGTCACCTCCACGATGTGCCGGTCGGCCCGGAAGTCCGA
>Ga0207719_100224_pt1 | contig 43434 bp, 38 predicted proteins | sample A23P1SouthBayCA_2_FD_187279 | JGI IMG/M metagenome (GOLD analysis project Ga0207719, IMG submission 187279) | Aerobic enrichment media microbial communities from Eden Landing Ponds, California, USA - A23 P3 (3) (SPAdes) | ecosystem: Environmental > Aquatic > Marine > Unclassified | place... | reverse complement strand
GAGCCGGGCGAGGACGGCGGCGCTCGCGACGCCGTCGATCCACCCGCCGATCCCGGGATGGAGGTGCTTCCAGGGTTCGGCCGCGAAGGCGACCTCGGTTCCCGCGCTCCCGGCCTCGCGCACTGTCGCGACCCCCTCCGGGAGCCCGCCGAGCCGGACGCGTTCGACGCGTCCGCCCGCGGCCGCGACCCGCTCGTCGATCCGCGCCGAGGCGTTGGGCGTCGTCACGACGACGGGGTCCGACGCCGTGCTCGCCCGCGTGTACCGCTCCGCGAGGACGGCCACGACCGTGTCCTCGTGGACGACGTCGCCGTCAGGTCCGACGACGACGATCCGGTCGGCGTCGCCGTCGTGAGCCACGCCGAACGCCGCGTCGTCGTCGCGGACGAACGCCCGGAACTCCGAAAGCGTGTCCGGCGTCGGCTTGCTCCCGCGGGCGGGGAAGCCCCCGTCGACGTTCGCGTTCGTCGCGACGACGTCGCCCCCGAGCGTCCGGATGACCTGCGGCGTCGCCAGCCCGCCCGTCCCGTTGCCCGCGTCGACGGCGATCCGTAACCCGTCGAGATCGGCGCCGTGGCGCCGGACGTACGCGACCACGGTTTCGCGGTAGCGGTCGATGACGTCGATCCGTTCCGTCCCGCCCCACGCGGACCAGGACGCGGGCGGGCGGTCCTCCTCGACGAGGCTCGCGACGCGGCGCTCGGCGGCCCGGTCGTACGCGACGCCGTCGGCGAACAGCTTGAGGCCGTTGTCGGCCGGCGGGTTGTGGCTCGCCGTGACCGCGACCCCCTGGCGACCGGTGCTCGCGAACGCGAGCGCGGGCGTCGGGAGCACGCCGGCGCGGCGGACCCGGACACCAGCGCTCGCGAGGCCGGCGGAGACGGCATCGGCGAGCGCCCGCCCGCTCGTCCGGCCGTCGCGGGCGACGACGAACTCGTCGTCGTCCCGTCGCCGGGCCTCGATCGCCGCCGCCCGGCCGACGGAAAGCGCCAGCTCCGGCGTGACCGCCTCCGTCACGTCGCCGCGGATCCCCGCGGTCCCGAAAAGCGACATACCCGGGGTTCGACGGTGTGGTACTTAGCTCGGTCGGAGGAGGGCGAGGATCGTGGTGGGGCGCGCCGACGCGACGCGCTCAGATCTCGACGCCGCTCGGGATGAGGCTGTGCTCGCGGAGCAGTTCGCCGGTGTCGCCGTACACGAGGAGGGTCCGCTTCTCGTAGGTCGCCACCGCCGTCCCGGCGTCGGGCCCGTCGCCCGCGCGCAACTGGACGCGGTAGAGCGCGTCGTCGTCGGTCGCTTCGCCGTACCGCCGGGCGGCGCGGACGAACCCGAGGATCGTTTCCGCCTCGGCGTTGCACTCGAGGACGTACTCCCCGGTGATCCGGTTCGTGACGGCGACGACGCCCGTCGCCTCGGGCTCCTGGAGATCGGCGTGGAGCCGGACCGTGACGTCTGTCTCGTCGGCTTCGAGCGGGTCGCCGTCCTCGGTCCGCAGGTGGTCGGAAAGCGTCGCCGTCGCGCCGTCGAGCCGGAACGACAGCGTCGGCTGGACGGGATCGTCGTTGGTGTCGGGCCACCCCGTCCCGGATACGGTCAGGGTGATGTCTTCGCGCCGCATTACCTATCTCCTGGTACGGCCCGAGTACTGATGAACGTAACGCCCGAGCAGGACCGACGCCGGGTGGATCCCGCCGTGGACTCCGACAGGGTTTACCCCGGCGCGGTCGGACCGAAAGGAGATGCCCCGGCGGCGAGACGTCCGACGGACCTACGAACGGATCGCCACGCACTTCGCGGAGACCCGACCCGAACCCTGGGCGGAGGTCGCGTCGTTCCTGGAGGGCCGGTCCGGCGACGTCGGCCTCGACGTCGGCGCGGGCAACGGCCGACACGCCGAGTTGCTCGCCGCGCGCGTCGATCGCGTGATCGCCCTGGACGCGAGTCGCGCCGCCGTCGGGACGGCGCTGGACCGCGCGGCTGAGCGAGCGTTCGAGCTCGGGGCGTGTCTCGGCGACGCCGCCCGGCTACCCGTTCGCGGGTCGGTCGTCGACCTCGCGGCGTACGTCGCGACGATCCACCACCTCCCCACCCGGGAGGGTCGGATCGCCAGCCTGGACGAACTCGCGCGCGTTCTCGCCCCCGGCGGCACCGCGATCGTGAGCGCCTGGAGCGTCTCCCACGGTCGCTTCGACCGCGAGTCGGCGTTCGACACCGAGATCGACTGGACGCTCCCGGACGGGGAGACCGTCCCGCGGTTCTACCACGTGTACGACCTCGGTGAGTTCGAGGCCGATCTCGCGGAGAGCGCGCTGTGCGTGGCGGAGGTCTTCGAGTCACACGGGAACTGTTACGGCGTCGTCGAAGGGTAACCCACTTATTTCGTCGTGCGTTCCCACCAGACACGCGCCGGTGGTCTAGCGGTAGGACCTGAGCCTTCCAAGCTCATGGCCCGGGTTCGAATCCCGGCCGGCGCATGGGAGAGCGCCTGTACGGCTGGTCTTTCGGGTTTCTGCGGAAACGCCAATCACAGCACTTCCGACCACCTGGACGGCGACAATGCCGGGACGACCGCACCCGAGCGACTCGTCGGCCGCACGTCCGGGTCGATGGGGCTCGCGAGCGCGGCCAGGTACGGCTACTCCACCGTGATGAGGACCTTCCCCTGGGCGTGACCGCCCTCGAGGTACATGAGGGCTTCGGGAACCTCCGCTAGCGAGTAGCGGCGATCGATGACCGGTTCCACGGCCCCCTCCTCCAGGAAGCCACGCAGGTCAGTCAAGTCGTCCCGATCCGGTCCCGCTATCATGTTCCCCAGTTTCTGCGATCCGACGGCCGACAGCACGGGGCCGAGGGCCACCGCCTGAATCATCTGCTTATTTGAGCCGCCGACCATCACGTACGTGCCGTCGGGACGAAGCGCGCGCCGATAGGCAAAGATCGACCGGGACCCGTTGACGGCTACGATCAGGTCGTAGCGCTCGTCGCGGTCGGCGAAGTCCTCCTCCGTGTAGTCGATGACGTCGTCGGCGCCGATCGAGCGCGCCGTCTCGACGTTCCGCGTGCTGCAGACGGCGGTGACCTCCGCACCGAAGGCCTTGGCGAGCTGCACGGCGAAGGTCCCCACGCCGCCTGAGGCGCCGTTGATCAGGACTGAGTCGCCCGACTCAATCTCGCCGTGCTCGCGGAGCGCCTGCATGGCGGTGACCCCGGCGAGGGGAGCCGCCGCCGCTGCCTCGAAGGAGACGCCCTCCGGTTTCGACAACACTGCATCCGCGGGCGCGCAGACGTACTCGGCGAACCCGCCCCAGCCGGATTTTGAGAGGTCGCCGAACACGGCATCGCCGGGCTGGAACCGGCCGACGTGGCTGCCGACCGCTTTGACGTGCCCCGCAACGTCTGAGCCGAGAATCGCGTGTTTGGGTCGCCGGAGGCCCCCATCCATCATGCGGGCGGGAAACGGTGTGCCCCGGAGGATGTGCCAGTCCGCGGCGTTCGTAGCCACGGTGTGGACTGCGATCAACACTTCGTCGTCCGCCGGTGTCGGTTTGTCGACGGGTTCGAACTCGAGAATTCCGGGCCCGCCGTACTCGGATCGGACGATTGCGTTCATCCGATCACCCGCCCCTGGCGGTGGATCCGTGGCATGGGTTGACATAACATTTAGATCAGAGTCTGACGTGCCTTAAACGTTGAGTCCAGCCGCTCGCGCCTTCTACCGCGCTCTCCGAGGCTGTTCGGGGCCTAGCCAGGCGCGGCCCGTCCGACATTACGCCAACTGATCACATTGACACTCGTCACGGAACCATCACAGACCGGACACCGCGGCTTCCCGGAGCTTTGGTCGGACATGGTTGGAAACAGGGAAGAACTCGTTCTGCCGAGCTAGCTCCTCGCCTGCGCGAACCGCTCACGGAGTGCTTCCTCGCGATCCTCGAACTGCTCGGCCATCGATCGAACGCCATCACCACGTGCTCGATGCTCGCGAGCGCCTGCTCGCCGTCGGCCTCGGCTTTCTCGCGTACTCGTTGGGGCGCGACCTAGCGTCGGGACAGCTCCTTCCATACGCCAGACTGAATACGCAGCCCGTATCATCCGGGCGGTTCGAAGGACGAGTTGCTATCGAACGCTGAAGCGAGTCGCCGGATAGGAGTCGGTTTCCTACCCGGTGACGCTGGTTAGCGTTTGTGGGCCAGCACAGACGAGCGACCTACACCACCTCAGACCGTCGAGGCCCGGCGAAGCCGCCGTTTGACCTCCAAGACCTAACTTTGGATTCGGATTCGGGCCGTACCGGACGATTCGACGCCCTCGATGGCGTCCTCTACCGTGACCTGAGTGATCTCGAATCGAGCACCCCCGGCTGGACTCTCCGTGCTGGCGATGTTCCAACCGTGCGCCTCGGCGATTTGCTTGACAATCGAGAGCCCGAAGCCGGTCCCGTCCCGGGACGTCGAATGGCCAGCGTTGAAAACGTCCTCACGGTCAGACTCGGGAATGCCAGACCCATCATCCTCGACGTAAAACCCATCCGGAAGCGCGCCGACGCGGAGCGTCACGTCGGAACCGCCGTGTTCGACTGCGTTCCGAAACAGGTTCTCGAAGAGGTGTAGGAGGCGGTCTTGATCCGCACTGATCGCTGGTGGGTCCTCGATCTCGAGAGTCGCCTCTTCGCTCTCGACGTTCCGCCAGCTTTGACCGGCAAGATCCTCCAGGTCCGCTGTCTGGGGCTCGTCGATGACGGCACCGCTGCGGGCCAGCGTCAGGGTTTCCTCGATGATCTCCTCCATCCGTTCGAGCGATGACATCGCGGGCTCGAGATTAGCGTCACCGGTGGCCTTCTTCGCCATTTCGACGCGTCCGCTGACCACGGAAAGCGGGTTCCGGAGGTCGTGGGCGATGATGTTGGCGAAGTCGTCGAGGCGCTCGTTTTGCCGCTGGAGCTCCTCGTTTCGGATTCGTGTTCGTTCGGCGGTCACCGCACGCTCGATGGCGCGCGCCTCGAAGAAGCCGGCGAGGGCGCCTGCGCCGGCGCCCGCGGCCGCACCCCATCGAACGACGCCGACCTGTGTCACCACTGCGTCCTGCGTGAAGAGGGCGACGAACGAAAAGAAACCCCCCAAGAACAACAGACCCGCGATGGTCCACGCGCCGATCCGTGGATAGCGGTCGACGCGATACTCCCCGCGGAGGAGCGAATAGCCGACGCCTCCGAGGACGCCGATGAACGGGAGACTGGTGAGCATGTTTGCGATCGCAACGACGTCGATCGATATCGGAAGGAGGAGGTAGGCGACCGCTTCGGCGAGGACGACGCCGGCGAGCAGGAGCCCCAGCCCGATGAGTCCGTGGGGCACTCTGCTCGCATGGGCCGGTTTCAGCCACTCGCTCACCGTGGTTCCCCCTCATCCCGACGATGGATTGGGCCGTCCGCCTCATTATCGATTTGGATACTGGAGGGGGAGGCCCCCATCGGAGCGTTTCGTCCCTCGTGTTCGTCCTCCGTTCGCCGTTCCGTGGATCCTGACGAGGCGTCGGACGGCCCGGCGTCGTTTCCCGATGACTGGCGCCTTGCTCCCGTAATCATTGTTCGCTCATAGGTCTATAGATGGGCGGGACACGGTTGGGCGAACTGGCACATCAAATAGCCGGCGGCAACGAAAGGGGCTAATATGTTAGCGCCCCCTGGGGGCCACCACTCCGGTCAGCGTTCGAGGATCGACGCGAGGAGTTTCCGCTGGGCGGTTCGGAGGTGGCTATGGAAGGTCGGTCCGCTGATGTCGAGGACCTCGGCCAGTTCGTCACCGGTCGACTTTCGCTTCGGGTCGAAGAACCCTCCGAAGTAGGCCACCTGCAGAACCTCGAACTGCCGCTCCGTGAGTTCCTCGACTAACTCGGCCTTCAACGTCTCCCGACTCCGGAGTGGGTCCGTTCGTTCGTGGCGAGAGCGGAGTTCCGTCTCGGAATACTCGGCCTCGATCGCTTCCAGTAGCGACCGGACTTCCGTCTTCGACGGCAGCCCCACCGTCACTGTACTCTCGCCGTTTTCGGCTGTCACGGCGTTGATTGATGCGCCGAACGTGTGAAGGAGGTTCAGGAGGTCCGGACGCTCCACCACGAGCTTGAACAGGGCTTCGTCTTCCTCCGTCGCGACGAGGGTCAGATCAGTGCTGGCGGTCCACCCACCGACGGCATCCGCGATTCGCTCCGGTTCGACACCGGCCGTCGTCACGAACACGAGCGCCGTCCCGTCGGATCGGGGGAGAATCCCGCCCAGTTCCACCCGACAGCCGGCCTGGGCGGATAACCGGGCGGGAAACCACCGGGAATCATCGATACCGATTTCGAGTTCGAGCCGACTGTCCGCGACAAGTGCGTGGACTTTGTCGAGTTCGTGGATCGTGTGGCCGATCATCCGACCAGCCTCCGCGAGGACGTCGGTTTCCCGGTCGCCGAATGCGTCCGGGTCTTCGGCGTACAGGACGAGGACGGAGAACACGTTCCCGTCGTCCTCGATCGGGATCGCCGCGACGGATCGGTACTCCTCGGAGAGGGCGCTCCGCCGGCGACCTGCCCAGTCGGGGGAATTGAGCACGTCATTGGCCACCTGAATCGACCGACTCTCGACCGCCGCGTCGCACAACGCCCGCTCGGGAGCCGAGTCGGCGGTCGGGTCGTCGTCCCCGTCAAAGAACTCCGCGGCGAGACCGGCCCACGTGGCCGGTGCTTGGTCCTCTATCGCAGTATCCACCTCGCGAAGCCATGCCGCCGAATATCGCTCGACGGTCGTCAGCCGGTCACACACTGTCTGCTGAAGTTCGCCCCTCGTCGTGGCCGACGTAACGGACCGACTGATGTCCCGCAATACCGTGTTCAGGTGGTTGACGGTCCGTAGCTCTTCGTTTCTGTCAGCGAGGGCGTGCTCTCGATCGAGGAGCCGCGTCTCCCGGTCGGTTCGATCGAGGGCTGACTCGGTATTCGAGGCGAGGAGGTGGAGGAGGTCGCGGTCGGTTTCGTCGAATGCGTCCGGCGTCGTCGAACTCGCGACGAGGATACCGTGATCCCCCAGCGGAATTAGAAACCGGCTCCGGAATGCCGCGTTCACCTCGTTCCCCACGTCCTGGTCCCGTAGGTCTGCCTGGTACGTCGCCTCTCCCCTCACGAAGACCTCCCACGCGATCCCGTCGCCCTGCTGATACGTCGGCAGGTCGTCGAGGTCACGCGCGTGGGCCGCTGGTCGAAGCGACGACGTCGCGTCCTCGAAGGCGTAGATAGCGACGCCCGTGAAATCGAGGATCCGATCGGCGGCCCTGACGGCCCTGTCGGCAACCGCGTCAGTCGTTTGTGCCTGCATGAGATCCCGCGTCGTCTCGTGGAGCTGTTCGATGGCCTGCGCTCGATGCCGGCGTTCGGTGACGTTCCTGGCGACCAGGACCACGCTGTCACCATCGCCGCCGCCGGCAGGCACTGGCGCGACGCGTGCTTCGAACCACCGCGTTCCCGCCGGAACCTCCAGCTCGTACTCGAGCGTCCGTGGTCCGCCCGTCTCGAGGACCTCCCGGATGCTCTCGTGGATGTCGTCGGCGACGGACTTCGGAAGGACGTCGTCGAGGGTCTCGCCGAGGAAGGTCTCGGGGTCGGCGTAGAGGAGATCCATCGCTTGCTCGCCCGCGAAGTACTCGAGGTACCGGCCGTTCGCGTCGATCAGGAAGGCGAGGTCGGGAAACGCCGTAGTGAGCGCCGCGAGGTGCGCCTCGCGAGCCCGCAGGGACCGCTCGGCCCGGGCACGACCGACGAGATTGTCGATGCGATTCGCGAGGACGCGGAACTGGTCCGTCCCGCTGCCCTTCGGGAGGTACTCGGAGACGCCCCGGTGGATCGCCTCGGCCGCGAGTTCTTCGTCCCCCTGGCCCGTGAGTAGAATGAACGGGAGATCGGGATGGGCGTCCCGGACCATTTCCAGGAATTCGAGCCCGTCCGTTTCCGGCATTTCGTAGTCGCTGACGAGGACATCGAACGGAGCCGGTTCGTTGCCGTCCGATAGTCGGTCGATCGCCTCGGCCACGTCGGGTTCCCCGACGAGATTTATCCCATCGACATTCCCCTCGAAATAGTCGGTCGCCAAGTCGACGTACTCCACGTTGTCGTCGACGAAGAGAACGCGAATCTGATCAGACATGTACCGCCCGTTCCCTCAGTTCCGAACGTTCCCGAGCTGGTCTCGACGGCGTCGGTCTCCTTCGATGGTCGACGTAACGGGTCGGGAATTGAGCGCCTGGACCAGCCATTGGGGATCGAGTAGAAGCGGCATTCCAATTGAACATGCTCGATAGATAATTTGGGCGGTCCCAATAATTCTGGTGGCGTCGAACCGCAATCTGAATACGGAGCCCCATTGGTGTGACTGAAACGCGGAACACTGGCCATGTGCAGGTTCCGCTGGTATCCAACACTGCGTCGATCGTCACCTCCGACCAGAACCGACTGCCGTCACCCCGAACCTGCCGCCCCTCATAGGAGACGACTCCGTCCTCCGTCGCAGTCGCGAGTAACTGTCGGGGACACCCTGCTTTCGGTCGTCTTCGGTGAAACACTCGGCCACGTGCGCACCCAGAATTTCGTCCGCATCGTATCCACTGATCCGTTTTGCACCTTCGTACAACAGGTGGTGTGGTACATGATCAAGAAAGTCAACTTCCGGCTCCCCGACGAACTCGTTGCAAAGGCCGACGTCGCCGCCAAAGTCTCACACACAAACCGGACACAGATCATCACAGAAGCACTCCAAGAATACCTCCAAGACATCGAAAACGAGGACGAATTCCGCGAAGCCGTCATCGAACTCTACCTCGACGACGAGATCAGTTTCGAAGCCCTGAAAGAGTTTATCGGGCGGCAGGATGCCGAATCCGTCCGCGCCTCGAAAACCATTCTCGACCAGTGCGACGAACTCGCGGACGAACTCGCAGAACTGTAGACCGGGCCGATGATCGTTGCCGCCACCAGCAGCCTCATCTCACTCACCACCGCGGATACACTCAATCTCTTCCTCTCAGGATTCACCGTCCACACAACCGAGACAGTAATCGAAGAACTAGAAGACAATACAACGATCCGCACGGCGAAGCAGCCAACACTGTTCCCCAACACCAAGATCACCTCACCATCCACGAAGTAGGAGATCAAGAGTTCCAATCCTCCCGCATTGACCTGGGCGAAGCCAGCTGTATTTTACTCGCCCAGGAAATCGATGCCGACTTCCTCATTACAGACGACCTCAGGGAGCGGGAGGTGAGCGAGCAGGAACGTCTCGGTTCGGGTCGAATCCCGGCCGGCGCATCTTCTCCGGAACATAGGAACGAAGATCGTGCGTAGCTCAACGGCCGAGCAACCCGAGGTCCCCCAGCTGCGACCGACGTATCTGAACGCTCGCAGGGCGTCTTCGCGCCGCACGGCGCCGGTGATCACCGTCTTCCCGGTCCCGAACAGCAGGGCGACGACCTCTCGCTCTTCGGGGCAGTAGACGAGATCCGGGAACTGCTCGGGTTCGTACTCGATGTCCTCGAGTCCGATCCCGACGGCGACCGCGTTCAGATCGATCCGCTCGCCCAGATCAGCACTGCTGACGATGTTCCGGATCGTCACCGTGGGGATTCTCGGGGGTCTCGACTCCCAGGGCCGTTAGCTCCTCGAACAGATCCGTGAGGAGGGCGCGTGTTCCGGCCTCGATCCGGGTCCCCAGCGTGACTATTTCCCCCGACCGGAAGATGAGAACGCTCGCCTCCGACTCCCGGGAACGGCACACCAGATCGGGGAACCGCCCGTACTCGGAATCGACCCTCGGCAGGTCGAACGCGAGGCTCTCGAGGTCGATCTCCTGGTCGACCCGCGCCGAGGCGACGACGTTTTCGACCCGGAGCACGTCCCCGGGTACGGTCATCGGTATCCCGCGACGCGGACAGGGGAACCCCACGACACGCCGGCGGTCGTCACGGGTCGCGGGCGACTCCGGCCCCGTCGGCACGTGTCGGCGTCGGCGGAGTCGGTGACCACACACACCGGATCATCGAACCGGGCCAGCGTACCCATAGGAGAGACGAGACGTCGTTCCGGAATATACGTTTGGCTCCGACGGGTCGACACAACAGTTCGGTTACAGTTTGAAGTCCCACCCCGGTGAACCACCCCTACTTATCCGACCCAGCAGCGTAGGATGGAGGGTGAAACGTACCATCAGCACCGACGGCGCGGCCGAGGCAGTCGGGGCGTACAGCCAGGCGACGACGGACGGCGACATCCTCATCACGTCGGGACAGCTCCCGCTCACGCCCGACGGCGAACTGCTCGACGAGGCACCCGTCGGCGACCAGACGCGGCAGTCCCTCGAAAACGTCGAGGCCATCCTCGAATCCGAGGGCCTCTCCCTCGAGGACGTCCTCAAGACGACGGTTTTCCTCGACGACATCGACGACTTCGGGGCGTTCGACGAGGCTTACAGCGCGTTTTTCGCCGTGGACCCGCCGGCCAGAAGCGCCGTCGGCGTCGAGGCGGTCCCGAAGGGCGCGGCCGTCGAGATCGAGGCCATCGCGACGATGGGCGGGGACAGCCGGTAGGCTATCCGACTCCGGGCGGCGTCACTCGTCGGCCCGCCACTCCCGGAGGTACGCCGCGACCGTTTCCGGATCGGCGCTCATTCCCCCGGCCTGTGCGAGGGTCCGGTGACCCCCGCCCCCGCCGCCGAACTCCGCTCCCAGGTCGTCGACGACGGCGGCCGCGTCCGTGTCGCCGCCCGTTCCGACGACGGCGAACGTCGACCCGTCAGATCCGGCGAGCGCGACGACGTCGACGTCCTCGTACGTCAGGTCGGCGACGCGGTCCGCGACGGCGTTCGATCCCACCGCCTCGACGGTCCCGATGGCCCACCGCTTGCCGCCCTTCTCGACTGCCTCCTCCCCGAGGGTCGCTAGCCGCGCGTCGAGGAGTTCGGCGCCCAGCTTCTCGACCCTCGATCGCAGGGACCGGTTCTCCGCGACGACGCTCTCGGCCCGCCCCGGGAGTTCCCGGACGTTCGTGTCGAGCGCCTCCGCGGCGCGGATCGCCCCCCGTCGCTCCCGTATCGCCGACTGGATCGCCTCCGGGCCGACCGCGTACTCGACGCGAACGAGGCCGGCGCCCGGGTTCGAGACGTCGAGGACCGTGATCGGCCCGACCTCTACGGTGTTCTCCACGTGCGTGCCTCCACACGCGGAGACGTCCCAGCCGTCGATCTCGACGATCCGGACGGCCCCGGTCACGTCCACCCCCTCTCCGAGGTTGAACACGATCTCGTCGTCGGCCTCGGCACGGTCGGCGTCCATCTCGTACCACTTTACCGGCCTGGCCTCCCAGACGGCCTCGTTTGCCATCCGCTGTACCGTGAGGGGGTTCACCGCGTCGACGTCGGACGCGGTGGCGAAATCGAGTCGGATCCGATCCTCGCCGATGTCGAACCCGCCGTAGCCGTGGCCGTCGAGCAGTTCTCGCCCCGCACCGTACACCACGTGACTCGCGGTGTGGGCCCGCATGCAGTAGGTCCGGAACGCCTCGTCGATCCGGCCGGCGACCGTCTCGCCGGCCTCGAAGCCGGGATCGACGTCGAGGGTATGGACGGTCACGCCGTTCTCCTTCCGGACGTCGGCGACCGCGACGCCCTCGATCGTCCCCCTGTCCGCCGGCTGGCCGCCCCCTTCCGGGTAGAAGTGCGTCCGATCGAGGGTGACGTCCCGACCGTCGATCGATCGGACCGTCGCCTCGAACGCCGTGACGTAAGGGTTCGCCGCCGCGAGGTTGACCGGTGAGTCGGCCATGGTCACTCCGGGGCGATCCTCCGGCCGCCTATCGCCGCGTCTCCGTGACTGGACTGGTCCCCGAACCGCTGCCGTGCGATCGCTCCGTCGACCCCTGGCGCTGTCATGCCGCGTATCAAGCAGCGCATCGGACATATGTGTCACGGCGTTCGCTCGTGGGGATAGCTGGCGGACGTTGTTTCTCGACCCCTCGCGGACGATCGGTCGGCGCCGACCCCCGATCCGCGGCTACCCGAACCCCGCTCTACGTTTCCACTTCCTGATAGGTATAGTTTGACGGTGACGACGACCGCGGATCGCTCCGGCACGCCGGTCAGTCCGTTCTGGCCGGCTCTATCCCTCCCGGTCGGCGATACTGTGACTCCTGTGGAGTCCCACGGACCCCGTCCCGATCCTCGACGTGTAAGAAACGTGTCTCGTATGCCGCCATTTAATAGTGCCGAGTTTTGTCCCTACAATCGAGCATGTGGAAGGCACCTCTTACACCGCGGCCCTCGGATCGGCCGCCGAAGGGAACGAACGGGCTCGGGAGCGCTGAGCGACGATGAGTTCCGACGGGCTCCCATCGAGCGCGGAGACGGTCGTCATCGGGGCCGGGATCGTCGGGAACAGTCTCACCTACCACCTCACGCGGTACGGCCGGGAGGACATCGTCCTGCTGGACAAGGGGCCGCTCCCCGACCCCGGGGGTTCGACGGGTCACGCGTCGAACTTCCTGATGCCCGTCGAGCACTCCAAGGAGATGACCCACCTTACCCGCGAGAGCATAGAGCAGTACAAGGACATGGACACGTTCACCGAGAGCGGCGGGATCGAGGTGGCCCGTACCGAGGAACGCGTCGACGAACTCAAGCGCCGCGTCCAGTCGGCGAAGGCCTGGGGCGAGCCCTGTGACCTGCTCACTCCGGAGGAGGTGGAGGAGCTCGTGCCGTACATCAACACCGACCTGATCAAGGCCGGCTTCTACAGCAAGGGCGCCGGCACCTGCGATCCGCTACGCGCTGGCGAGGTGATGCGCGCCCGCGCGGAGGCCATCGCCGCCGGCGAGGTCGATCCCGAGGACGTCCACTCGGGGAGCGCGAACGTCGAACCCGACGGCGGCATCCAGGAGGCCAAAGCGTCGGGCGGACTCCACGTCTCGCCGAACACGGAGGTGCTGGACCTGCACGTCGAGAACGGCGAGATCCAGGCGGTCGAAACCGACCGCGGGACCGTCGAGGCGGAGGAGGTCGTGATCGCGGCGGGCCTCTGGAGCCCGAAGATCGCGGAGATGGCCGGGGTGGACATCCCGCTCACGCCGGCCGTCCACCAGATGGTCAGCGTCGGGCCGATCGACTTTTTCGAGCAGTTCGAGGGCGAGATCAACCACCCCGTCGTCCGGGACATGGACACCCAGATGTACGAGCGCCCGAGCGGCAACGACATGGAGGTCGGCTCCTACCAGCACCGGCCGATCCTCTGGGACGTCGAGGACGTCCCCTCCATCGACGAGGCGCCGCTCTCGCCGACCCAGCCACCCCTCACCGAGGACGCCTTCGAGAAGTCGATGATGGACGCGCTCGACCTCATGCCGGAGGTGCTCGACGATCCCGAGGCCGGCGTCCGCTACGAGATCGACGGGCTCCTCTCGGAAGCCCCCGACGGCGCCCCGTTGCTCGGCCCGCTGCAGGACGTCGAGGGGCTGTGGTCCTGCGCTGCGATCTGGATCAAGGAGGCCCCGGCGATCGGCGAGGCCGTGGCCCAGTGGATGACCCGCGGCTACTCGGACGTCGATCTCAGCGAGGCCAACGTCAACCGGTTCTACGAGTTCGGCACCTCCCGGGAGTACGTGAAGGCCCGGGCCCACGAACTCTACCAGGAGATCTACGGCATCATCCACCCCTCCGAGCAGTGGCAGTCCGCCAGGCCGCTCCGGACCAGCGCCTTCTACGATCGCCAGGACGACCTGGACGCCCGCTGGTTCGAGGCCGCGGGCTGGGAGCGTCCCCAGTGGTTCTGGTCCAACCAGGACCTCGTCGAGGAGTACAACAGCGAGCTTCGGGGCCTGCTCCGATCGTACGAGTGGGACCAGCGGTGGTGGTCGCCGATCATCCTCGGCGAGCACCTCCACATGCGCGACCACGTCGCCATGGTCGGCGACATGGGATTCGGCATCTTCGACTTCGTGGGCTCGGACGTCGTCGACTACATGGAGCGCATGGCCGTCGGGCGCTGTGACGTCGACGTCGGCAAGACGGTGTACACCCCGATCCTCGCCGAGAACGGCGGGTTCGTCTCCGACCTGACCATCGCCAGAATGGGCCCGGAACACTACCGGGTCGTCACCGGCGGCGCGGTTGCGGGCTCCGACCGCGCCTGGTTCAAGGGCCATATCGGCGAGAACGAGGAGGTCTCGTTGATCGACCGGTCCGACGAGCTCGGCACGCTCGGCGTCTGGGGTCCGGACGCCCGCAACGTCGTGGATTCCGTCACGGAGGAGGACATGTCCCACGAGGCGTTCCCCCCCTACACCGCCCAGCCGATCACGGTGGGCGACGTCGACGCCTGGGCGATGCGGCTGTCCTACGTCGGCGAACTCGGCTGGGAGATATACGCCCCGATGGGGAAGGGCCGTCGTCTCTGGGATACCATCGCCGAGGCCGGCGAGGAGTACGACATCCGTCCGGTGGGGATGGGCGTCTACGGCACCACCGGCCGCATGGAGAAGGGCTACCGCCTGTTCGGCCACGAGCTTGAGCTCGAGTACAACCCCGCCGAGGCCGGGCTGACCTTCCACGGCGTCAAGGACGCCGACTTCGTCGGCAAGGAGGCATACGCGCAGGCGATCGAGGAGGAAAACGCCGCAACGCTGTGTACGCTCTCGGTCGACGACCACGCGCCCGACGGTGGTGACCGCCGCTTCATGCTCGGGAACGAGCCGGTCCTCGACCAGGAGGGAGAGGTGATCGTCGACGAGGAGGGCCGCCGGTCCTACGTCACGAGCGCCGGCACTGCCCCGTCGGTCGGCAAGCACCTCCTCATGGCGTACCTCCCGCCGGAGCACGCCGAGGAGGGCAAGGGGCTCCAGGTCGAGTACATGGGCGGGCACTACCCGGTGACCGTCGAGGTCGTCGGGAGCCGCCCGCTGTTCGACCCGGACAACGAACGGATCTTCAGCTGACGACCACGAGCAACGCATCCCCCGCGAACGACCGCAAGCGATACCGGATCCCGCCACGAAGGAATCACAATGGACGTACTGGCCTGCATCAAGCGCGTGCCGGACACCGGCGCGAAGATCGTACTGACCGACGACCGACAGGGCATCGACACCTCCAACCTCGGGTTCACGATGAGTCCACACGAGGAGTGTGCGATCGAGGAGGCGATCCAGCAGGTCGAGACCCACGGCGGGTCGACGCACGTGCTCACCCTGGGCCCGCCGGCGGCCGACGAGCAGCTCCGGACCGGGCTGGCGATGGGGATCGACGAGGCGACCCTGCTCGAAACCGACGGTGGGGAGTGGAGCCCGCGTGCGACCGCCGGCGCGATCGCCGACGCGGTCCGCGACGCCGAGACGGAGTTCGACCTCCTCCTCTTTGGCAACGAGTCCGCCGACATGGCGAACTACCAGGTCGGCACCCGGGTCGCCGACGAACTCGGCCTGCCCTGCGTGGCGGGGATCAAGACCCTCGACGTCGAGGACGGGCGGGCGATCGCCAAACGCGAGATATCGGGCGGCGAGGAGGTGTACGAGGTCGACCTCCCCGCCGTGATCACCGTCAAGGAGGGGATCAACGAGCCCCGCTACGCCTCGATGCGCGCGAAGATGCGGGCCCGCAACACGGAGATCGATCAGCGGACGCCCGACCGGGCGGCCGGCAACGGGAGCTTCGAGAAGATCCGCCTGGAGACGCCGGCCGACGACGACTCCGACGCCGAGGTACTGGGGGAGGGTACCGACGCCGTCCCCCAGATCGTCGACGTGCTCGAAGACGGGGTGGAGGTCCTATGATCCTCGGACTACTCGAACACGAGTCCGGCGTCCCGGTCGACACGTCCCTGGAGGCCCTGACGCTGGCGCGTGATCTGGCGGACGACGGCGAGCCGGTGGAGGTCGTCGCCTTCGGTGCCGAGGGCGGGGCCGTCGCGGATCACCTCGGGGAGTACGGCGTCGACGCCGTCCACCACGTGACCCACGACCGACTGGACAGCTACGCCCCGGACGCGTGGGCGGAGAGCGTCTCCCAGCTCGTCGGGGCGGTCGACCCGGACGCCGTGCTCGCCCCGGGGAGCGACCGCGGCCAGGAGGTGCTCGCCCGTCTGGGCACGGCGATGGACCTCCCGATGGCCGCAAACTGCGTCGACGTCGAGGAAAACGGCGCCTACGAGGTGACCCGCCACCGCTGGGGAGGCAGCCTGATCGAGAAGGCCCGGCTCGACGCGCCGACGAAGCTCCTGTCCGTCGCGGCCCACGAGCTTCCGGCCGAGGCCGCCGAAGAGGCGACTGATCCGGCGGTCGAGACGTTCGAGCCCGCCCTCGAGGAGGAGCACCTGGAGGTCCGCGTCGATCGCGTCGAGGAGTCCGACGAGGAGGGTGTCCCGCTGGGGGAGGCCCGGGTCGTTGTCGGCGGCGGTCGCGGCGTCGGCGGCCCGGAGAACTACGACCAGCTCGAGGAGCTGGCGGACCTTCTGGGGGGTACGGTCGGCGCTTCCCGCGCGGCCGTCAACGAGGGGTGGCGCCCCCACGACGACCAGATCGGGCTCACGGGCGCGAAGATCAGCCCCGACATCTACATCGCCTGTGGCATCTCCGGCGCCGTCCAGCACATGGTCGGCTGCAAGGGATCCGAGAACATCCTGGCGATCAACACCGACCCGGAGGCCGCCATCATGCAGAAGGGCGACTACGCCGTCGTCGGCGACCTCCACGAGGTCGTTCCGGAACTCAACGACGCGATCCGCGAGAGGCAGTAACGGGGTTCCATTCGTTTTTCGGAACGGCTCGTACCGGACACAGCGATACAGTGGAATCTACCGGTGTATTGGCACGTTAGCCAGTTCAAGATATAGAGGTTAAGTCGCTCACTGAGGTACCTATAGGCTGATGACTTACTGCGTAGGGCATGATATTGGACTCTATTGATAGGAATGGAATGTCGAATACAGCCTACATCCGTGGCGACTCAATCATATCAATTCAGAATTTATCAGGAATTGGTATGAAACATACAGAGGATGGATGTATCAGCGTCGCACCCTAATCTGACTATCCGCCGGAGGGTGTATGGGACTTGAATCCGATATCGCAACCGGCGAAATTCTTTTCTTTCATCCGCCGGATGGCTTGTGCAGATGGCTGGCGAGCGACCCACGCGACGCCGGTTCCTGCGGGGCCTCAGTGGCGTCGCCGCCGCGAGTACCGTGGTGTCGGGAGCAAGCGAAGTGGCCCGGGCAGATTCTCACGGCGACGAGTCATGGCCACAGTTTGGATACGACGATGGGAATACCGGTAATGCACCCAACAACACCGGACCCGTGGGTGATATTCGGGAACAGTGGTCCTTCCAGACGGATGACTACGTGATTTCATCCCCGGCGGTTGTGGATGGCACTGTCTACGTCGGGAGCCAGAACGGAACTGTGTACGCGATTGATGCGGGGAGTGGAACCGAACAGTGGTCTTTCCAAACAGATGCCTTCGCGGAGTCCTCCCCTGCAGTGGTCGATGGCACTGTCTACGTCGGAAGTAACAACGTCGACAGTACCTTGTACGCGCTGGATGCGGGGGATGGCACCGAACAATGGGCCTTCCAAACAGAGGGTGACTTGGGATCAGCCCCGGTAGTGGTGGATGGAACCGTCTACGTCGAGCAAGCCGAGGATAGTGCCGAGGGCAAGTTGTACGCGCTAGATGCCGGAGACGGCACCGAACAGTGGGTCGTCCAAGTGGATGACGTTTTGAGTTCTCCGGCAGTTGTGGATGGCACTGTCTACATCGGGGGTGAGGATACCGAGACGGGAGACGGGGCCGTGTACGCGCTGGATGCGTCGGATGGCACCGAACAGTGGTCCGTCCGGACGAGTGGGCCGGTTTCACCCCCGACTGTGAATAATAACACTGTCTATGTCAGGAGTGTTAGCGGGAACGATCGTGTTGGCGGAGCCGTGTACGCACTGGATGCCGGGGATGGCACCGAGCAGTGGTCCGTCCAGACGGATGTACATGTGTGGACATCTCCGGCCGTCGCGGATGGCACTGTTTACGTCCGAAGTGGCGAGTTGCACGCGCTGGATGCGTCGGATGGCACCGAACAGTGGGCCTTCGATACGGGGAGCGTTGTGCCCTCTTCCCCGGCAGTAGTGAATGAGACTGTCTACATAGGAGCTGAGGACACTGTAATGGCACTCGATGCCGGGGACGGCTCCGAACAGTGGGCCTTCCAGACCTCTGACAACCTGTATTCATCACCGGCGGTGGCGGATGGGGCGGTCTACATCGGGAGTAAAGACGGTCGTGTCTATTCATTAGTTGAAGAGAATGGTTGGATTTCCAATACGAAGGCACCACTGTTTGCGCTCGGCGTATTGGGACTCGGGAGTGCTGGTGTGGGAGCGTTGTGGTACAGGCGGAGCAACGATACCAGCGACGAGTGACCCCCTCGACCGGTGTAGATTCCGAGGTCGGACCCTCTCGTGACTGATACGCACTTGTAGCCACCTCCAGTGTAGGATCGGTTGATTTGCAACATACGCGCCCTGTATCGGTCACTCCGTTTATATCAATATCGGATGATATTAGTCGGAGTGTGACCGCACATTGCTCTGTATCAGACACTCCGATTCCTACTGTCTCGGTGATTGATAGAACCGAACCGTCATCTACGCGGGGCGTGATACCGACGGATTCACCGTGATCTGAGGCTGCAACATACGCGCCTTACATCTTGCACGCTAATCAACGATAGTATTATCTCACTTGCATTTATTCCACCAGAGTAGGCAGGAGCCGTCAGAACAACGTGAACGCGAGGTACGGGAGGCCGAACAGCAGGACAGTCATGACGAGGAGGATCAGGCCGTATCCGACGACTGTCCCCAGGGCCGTCTGCCATGCCGGGTGCTGGACGCTCATGGTGATCGCTCCGTTCCCCCGGGGTAAAAAAGTGCCCCGAAGAGGCGGTTCGTCTCGCTCATACGGAATCCTCCCGAATCCGGTGGAGGTCGATGTCCAGCGAGAGGTCCTCGAACTCCGGATCCGCTCCGACGACGAGCGTTGCCCCCGTCTCCGCCGCCAGCGCTGCCGCATACGAGTCGCCCAAAGAAATCCTGCCTGCCGCCTTGATGCTCGCGACCGTGTTCCAGGACGGCGTTTCGATCTCCAGGCCGAACCCCTGGAGCACCCGGATGTCCATCTCGCCGACTTCGAGTTCCTCTTCACCCGGGCTGGTCCGGTTCGGGTCGCCCGTTTCGAGCCGGGCTACCTTGTACACCACCTCCGTTGCAGTCGCATGCGAGATCGCGCCCGTCGCGTCGTCGGCTTGCATCGCCCGGAACCGCTCGGTCACCTCCGGTGCACCGGGTTCGTCGTACAGGTACGCGATCAGGGGCTCGGTGTCAAAGACGTATTCAACCGTCATCGATGCCTTCGAGGCGTTCGTCGTCATCCGCCTCGATCCGCTTGTCCTCCGCTTTCATCTCCTCTAAGTGGTCGAGGACCGCACCATCCTCGTACCGACCGGCGTGGATACCCTGCATCTCTTCGACGGAAGGAAGGGGTTCGACCACGATCTTTCCGTCCTCCTCGTGGATGAACACGCGACCGGGCGTCTCGATGCCGAACTGCTCCCGGAGTTCCTTGGGGATCGTCGCTTGGCCCTTCCTCGACACCCGGATGATCTCCCCGCCGTCAGTATTACTCGCCATTTCTGTACTACTATTTATTTCGGTTGTACAAAACAGTTCCGAGCTACTGCCTCGATCACGGTTTCGAACCAGTTGCAGGCCCGGCGTCGCGGACTGGCGGCCCTTTCCTATTCCGCGTCTAACGCTTCCACCAGCAGTTCCGCCACGTCGACGATCTCGAGGTCGTCCTCGTACCCCCCGGTCTTGCGGCCGTCCTCGTACATGGTCATGCACATCGGGCAGGCGACGACGAACTTCTCGACGGCGCCCCCCGCCGTCGTGTCCTCGACGGCCTCCCTGAGGCGTTCCTCGCTCGGTTTCGGCTCCTCGTCGAACTCCATCCAGAGGCCCCCGCCGCCGCCGCCACAGCAAAAGGAGTCCTTCCGGTTGCGGGGCATCTCGACCAACTCGCAGCCGGTCGCCCGCACCAGGTCCCGTGGCGCCTCGTACTCGTCGTTGTACCGCCCGAGGTGACAGGGGTCGTGGTAGGTGACGGTGTAGTCGAGTTCCTCGCCCGACAGGCCGAGGCGGCCCGCCTCGACGAGCTCCTCGACGACCTGCGTCCAGTGGAACACGGGGGCGCCGTCCCAGGACTCCTCGGGCACCTCCATCATCGGGTCGTCGGCGAAGGACTCGAAGTCGACCTCCGGGTACTCGTTTTCGAACGTGTTGAACGAGTGGGGGTCGGTACAGACGATCTTCTCGAACTGGCAGTCCTCGAAGGAGGTGACCAGCGCGCCCGCCTGCTGGATGAACAGGAACTCCTCGCCGATCCGCCGGACGTCGTTGGCGTCGTACTCCTCGTCCTCATAGAGGATGCCGTACTCGACGTTCGCGGCCTCGAACAGCCGGGCGAGCGACCGGGCGACCTTCTCGTTGCGATCGTCGAAGCTCGGGTAGTCGCCGACGTACCAGAGGTATTCGACCTCGGTCTCGCGGGCGTCCACGACGTCGAACTCCAGGCCGTCGGTCCAGTCGCCACGCTCCCGCCGGGGGTCGCCGAAGGTGTTGCCCTCCCGCATCACGTTCTCGAAGGTGTCCTGGAGGTTCGGGTGGACGTCGCCCTGGTCGACGAGCTGGCGGTTCATCCTCGTGAACGAGTTCAGGTGCTCGATCTCGACGGGGCAGGCGTCCATGCAGGCCATGCAGGCCATGCAGGACTCCATGGTGTCCCCGTCGATCACGCTCGTTCCGCCGTCGGCGACGATCGGGATCTCCTCGCCGCCGTCGGATCGCGCTTCGCGGTACCCCTTGAGGTCGAGGATGACGTTCCGGGGATCGAGCGGCCGCCCGGAGGCCTTGGCCGGACAGACCGACGAGCACCGGCCACACTTGGTGCAGGCGTCCTGGTCGAGCAGTTCCTTCCAGGAGAAGTCCTCGATCGACTCGGCGTTGGTGGCCGAGAGATCCGCCGGGATGCCCGGGAGCCTCCGACCTGACTCCTCCTCGTGGGTGACGACGTTGGCAAAGGACGAAAGCATGTGGAAGGGCTTGCCCATCGGGATGGCGGCGATGAACCCGAGCGCCAGAAGCGAGTGGGACCACCAGACGGCGGGGTAGACGGCCTCGGCCATCGCGGGCGTCATCCCGGCGCCGTCGAGGACGAGCGCGACCGCCCAGCCGACGAAGCTCACGGTCTCGAAGTCGGGGTAGTTCTGCCCGAGGATGCGTACCCCCTCGGTGAGGTAGCCGCCGACGCCGAGCAGGAACAGCGTCCACACGAAGAGGTCGTCCTCCAGGCTGGTGTGGACGTCCCAGAGCCGCTCGCTCCGGGCGGCGTACCGGCGGTACAGCGCGACGCCCAGCCCGACGACGAACAGGAGGCCCATCGCGTCGACGACGAGCGAGTAAGAGAGGTAGAACTCCCCGACGAAGAAGGACTCGCCGGTCAGCGGTCGGTAGACGTCCATGTCGACCCCGAGGATCGTCGTCGCGATCAGGAGGGTGAGAAATCCCCACATGATAAACGCGTGCATCAGGCCGCCGACGAGGTCGCGGTCGAACAGGGTCCGGTTCGACGCGACGGTCCTTGCCGCAGCGAGCACCCGCCCGGGCAGGTCGTCGAGGCGGTCGAACGGGTCCGCCTCGCCCTGCGTGTAGCGCCTGGCGCGCTGGTAGCTCCCCACGACGAGGATCGCGATGGCGACCGCCGCCAGGTAGTAGAACACCGCCTTCCCGACCGGGGTGATCCCCCAGAACGTCGGCCGCGTGGTTGCCTCTCCCGCCTGGAGAACGAACGCCATGCCTGAAGGCCTCGGGTGAACTCCGCTTAAAACTGCCCCCTCCTATCAGATCGCGCAGACGTTGTGATTCGTGACCCGTTCTACATATCGACGGTCTGCTCGGCGGTGGCGACGGCGGCGGCGTTCTCCGCGACGTCGTGGACGCGAACGACGTCGGCACCGCGATCGGCGGCGAGTGCGGTCGCCGCGACCGTGGGGGCCAGCCGCTCGCCGGGGCCGCAGTTCGTGCGCTCGAACATCGACTTGTGTGAGTGGCCGATCATGACGGGGGCACCGAGCGCCTTGAACTCGGCGAGGCGATCCAGCAGCTCGAAGCTCTCGCCGGCGCGCTTCCCGAAGCCCAGGCCGGGATCGATCACGAGCTGTGAGCGGTCGATCCCCGCCCGCTCCGCGAGCAGGACGCGCTCGACCAGGTCCTCGAAGGCGTCGTCGACGACGTCGTCGTAGTCGTAGCCCCGTTCGGGATCGACCGGGGCGGAGAGGCTGTGCATGAGCACGGCGGGTACGCCGCGGTCGGCGACGAGTTCCCGCATCGCCACGTCCGCCAGGCCGGTGACGTCGTTGACCATGTCCGCGCCGGCGTCGAGCGCCGCCTCCGCGACGGACGGTTTTCGGGTGTCGATCGACACCGTCGCCGGGAGGTCCGCGAGGCGCTCGATCACGGGAACGACGCGTTCCCGCTCCGTCGCGGGCGACACCGGATCCGCGCCCGGCCGCGTCGACTCGCCGCCGACGTCGACGATGTCGGCCCCGTCGGCGATCATCCCCCTGGCGTGGGCGAGGGCGGCCTCCGGCGCCGCGTACTCCCCGCCGTCGTGAAACGAGTCCGGCGTGACGTTCAGGATTCCCATCACGGCCGTCCCGTCGCTCCAGGGGAGTTCCGGGTCCGGGTCGTCGGTGCCGATATCGAGCGCGTCGTTCAGCTGTGACGCGACGTACCCGCCGCCCTGCCAGCCGCGCAACTCCCTGATCAGGTCGTGGAACTGCGCGAGCGTCCCCGAGAGGAGCACCTCGACGTGCTGGTCGGCGGCCGTGATCCCCGAGACGGCGCCCGTCCCCCCGAGGGCGAGCATCGCCTCCTTGAGGTCTGCGGCCATGTCGCGGCGGGCGTGGAGTCGAACCGCCCGGTCGACCATCTTCTCGGCGCGCGTCCGGCGCACCGGCGAGGGCACGTCGGCGGTTCGCATCGCCGACCGCACACGCGAAGGGGTGTCCGATCTCACGACCCGGGGCGTCCGGGTCCAGCTGTCCCGGGCCTCCGCGGCGGTGTACAGCGAGCCCGTGGCGAGGACGCAGTCCGCCTCCCCGGATCGCCTGAGCGCCCACTTCAGCGCCCCGGGGACCGAGACGCACTGATCCACCTCGGCGTCGGTCTCGCGGCCGAAGACGGTCGCCAGCGTCTCGGTGTCCTGCGAACGGTCGACCTCGGGCTCGGCGAGGAAGACCGCGTCGGGCTCGGGGAGGTTTCGACACATCGCCGCGTGGTCCTTGTCGCGCATCGCGCCGAACACGAGGTGGAGATCGTCGTACGCGAACCGGTCGAGGGTGGTCGCGAGCGTCGCCGCGGCGGCGGGGTTGTGGGCGCCGTCGAGCACCGCGAGCGGCGCGTCGTCGATCACCTCGAACCGGGCCGGGACGTGGACGTTCCGGATACCCGACGCGATGTCGGCGTCCGAGACCTCCGCCCCTATCCTCGCCCCGATCTGCCTGGCCAGGGTCGCGGCGACGCCGACGTTGACCGCCTGGTGGGGGCCGAGAAGCGAGGTCCGGGACCGGATTTCCCAGTCCGGGCCGACGAGCGAGACAGTCGACTCGGCGGCCGAGGCGGCCTCGCGCTCGCGGGCCCACACGTCGGCGTCCTCGCCCCCGACGGTCACCACGTCCGTCTCCGCCCGGATGGTTTCGAGGGCCGTCCCGGCCGCGCCCGTCACGAGCGGCCCGTCTTCGGGGGCGACCTGCGCCTTGTCCCGGGCGATCTCCGCCAGCGTCGCCCCGAGGATGTCGGTGTGTTCGAGGCTGACGCTCGTGACGGCCGAGGCGACGGGGTCGACGACGCTCGTCGCGTCGTGCCGTCCCCCGATCCCCACCTCCAGCACCGCGACGTCCACGTCCTCGCGGGCGAAGTGCCACAGCGCCAGGGCGGTCAGTACCTCGAAGAACGTCGGTTCGTCGCCCGCGACCGTCAGGTCGATGACCGTCTCCCACTCGTCCTCGACGAACCGGACGAGTTCGCTCTTCGGAATCTTCCGCCCGCGTACCCCGATCCGTTCGCGGACGTCGTTCAGGTCCGGCGACGTGTACAGGCCCACGTCGACGCCGGCGTCACGCAGGATCCGTTCGAGCGTGTGAGTGGTGCTCCCCTTCCCGTTCGATCCGGCGACCTGCACGGCGGTCAGTTCCTCCTCGGGGTTCCCCAGGCGTTCGAGCAGGGTGGCGGTCGTCCCCGTCCCCAGTTTCGGCCGGACACGCCGCAGCCGTCCCAGGGTGTTCACCGCCTCGTGGTACTCCATGACGGCGTGGAATCCGCCCAGACGCATAAAACTCCAATCGGCTTCGCCGAACAGTCCGGACTGCCGCGCTCGCCGAGGCACCGCCGGTGCGAACCACGACTGATCAGTGGTGTGAAGAGTCTTGTCGGCACGAGCACTGCACCGGAGTACCCGTCGCGCGCGATCGGTCGCGGTGCCGGGAGGAGACGGCGGACCCGTCGTTTCGATCACGCTTATGTGGGACTGGCGAAACGGGGAGGTAATGAGAGCGTCTACGGGGGGGGCCGGCGTCCCCCCACCCGACGGGCTCGACGAGGACGGCGTGGCGGCGATCCACGAGGCGTCGATGCGCGTCCTCGAGGACCTCGGCGTCGAGGTGGAAAACGACCGGGCGCGGGAGGTGTTCGCGGAACACGGCTGTGCGGTCGAGGACGGCGTCGTGACCGTCCCGCGGAACCTCGTCGAGGAGTGCGTGGGGGAGGCGCCCGGGGAGTTCACGCTGCACGCCCGGAACCCCGAAAACGACGTCGTCGTCGGCGGGGACGGTCCTCCCGTCCGGGCGCCCGGGCTCGGCCCCCGGCACGTACACACCATCGAGGACGGGCGGCGGCGATCGCGCCTCGCCGACTACGAGACCCTCCTGAAGCTCTCGCAGGTCGAGGACGCCATCACCTGTACGGGGTATCGCCTCTGTGAACCCGAGGGACTCTCCCCGGCGAACAAGCCGTACGCGCTCCTCCGGCGGGCGCTGACGCTGACCGACCAGCCGGTCATGGGGGCGGCCCGCGGCGTCGATCGAGTCGAGGCCTGCCTGGACATGGTCGGGATCGCGATGGACGACCCGGGCCTGGGCAAACCGTACGTGGCCGGGCTCGTCAACACGACGCCGCCCCGGCGTATCGGCCCCGAGATGCTCGACGGGCTCCTGACGTACGCCGAGCACGGACAGCCGGTGGTCGTCTCATCCTTCACCGTGGCGGGCGCCTCCGGCCCGCCGACGCTCGCGGCCTCGATGGCACAGACGAACGCCGAGAACCTCGCCGGGATCACGCTCGCACAGCTCGTCAACCCCGGGACGCCCGTGGTGTACGGCGTCCCCGCCTCGGGGATCGACGATCGCCACGGCTCGCTGACGATCGGGACTCCCGAGTCGGCGCTTTTCGTCTCCTTCGGGGCGCGGATGGGGCAGTTTTACGACGTTCCCTCACGCGCCGGCGGCGCGCTGTCCGACGCGAAACGGGTCGACTACCAGGGCGGCTGTGAGTCGACGTTCCTCGGGACGATCACGGAGTTGAGCGGCGTCGACTTCGTGTTGCACGCGGCGGGAATCCTCGAGTCGTACTCCGCCATCTCGCCCGAGAAGTTCGTCCTGGACTGTGAGGTGATCCGGAGCCTGGACCGGTTCCGGCGCGGGTTCGACACCGGCGAGAACGCGCTCGCCATCGACGCGATGTCGGGCGTCGAACCCGGCGGCCATTTCGCCGACGCGTCCCGTTCGTCCACCACGGGGGAGTTCTTCCGCTCTGCGGTGTTCGACAAGCGCTCCCACGCCGACTGGCGCGACGACGGCGGCAAGTCGGCCTTCGAGATGGGGCGCGACCGCGTCCGGGACTGCCTCGAAGCCTACGAAGTCCCACCCCTCGACAGCGACATCGAACGCGAACTCGGGCGGTACGTCGAGGAACACGCGCCCGTCGCTCCGTGACGACCCCCGTTCCCGTGTCGCCGTCGCCTCCACGCCGTCGAGCCGGTGCAACGTTTATAGTCGGCCCGTGCAACCGGTACACACGGTGTCACGGGAAACCCGGGAGGGCGGGACGGACTCCGCCCTGGAGGAGCTGTTTTACACCACCGAGAGGGTCCGGTTCGTCCACTGGCGGCAGTTCTCCGGGCTGAAGCCGACCATCCTGTTGACCGGCGTCGCGACGGTCCTCTCGTTTGTCACCGGGCTGTCGAACCTGAGCAAGACCGAGATCGTCCTCGGTGGACCGCTCGCCGGGGTGCTCCCGGGCGCCGCGACGTACGCGCGGTTCGGCGGTGTCCTGTTTGCCTTCCTCCTCGGGATCATCACGTTCGGCCTGCAGCGCCGCAAGCGACTCGCGCTGCTGGGAGCGCTCGTCGTCCTCCCGCTTCTCGCCGTGGTGCCCCTGACGACGCTCGGGACCACCGACATCCCCCTTCTGGTCGTCGTGGCCGCCGTCCTCGCCCTCCTGGTGTCGAACCGCGACCAGTTCGACCAGTCGCTCGACCTCTCCTCGATGCAGATCGCCTCGCTGTCCTCGATCGTGGGCGTCGGCCTGTACGGCGTGGTCGGCTCGTATGGGCTGCGACGGTCGTTCGTCAACCTGGAGACGTGGGCCGACGCCGTCTACTACGTCATCGTCACGTTCTCGACGGTCGGGTACGGCGACATCACGCCCACGACGCCCACGGCGAAGTGGTTCTCGCTTTCGATCATCGTCTTCGGGTCCGCCGCCTTCACCGTCGCGATCGGCTCGCTCATCGTCCCGGCCATCGAATCCCGGATGGCGGCCGCGTTCGGAAACATGACAGCCTCGGAACTCAAACTGCTCGAGGACCACGTCCTGGTCCTGGGCTACGGCGACATCACGGAATCGCTGCTGGAAGAACTCGACGGGGAAGTGGAGGTGGTGGTGGTGACGCCGGACGCGGACGTCGCGTCGGACCTCAAGGACGAGGACGTGAACGTGCTCACCGACGATCCCACCGACGAGTCGGCGTTGCGCGACGCCCGCATCGACGCGGCCCGCGGCGTCGTCGTCGCGACGCGGGACGACGCCGAGGACATGCTGGCGATCGTCGCCGCGAAGAAGCTTAATCCCGACGTCCGGATCGTCGCGGCGGCCAACCACGGAATGCACGTCGACAAGCTCGAGGAGGTGGGGGCGGACGAGGTCATCAGCCCGATGCGGATCGGCGGTCGGCTCCTGGGCCGGTCGATCCTGGGACGGTCCGCGACCGGGTCGCTGTTCGGGGCGGACGACGGCGATGACACGGACTCCGGGGCGGAGCGAGGCTAGTACGACGAACCAGCGTCGGGACTCTTCCCGACGAGCCGGCGATAGAGCCCGTTCTCCCCGGTAGTAATATGAGCCTCGACACCAACCCACGCACAATGGGCACCGGGGAAGTCAGTGCCGTCGAACGGACCCTCCGGAAAGTGCTGGTACCCGCCTGTGTGCTGTCGGGGGGCGTGGTCGTCTCGGGGTTCTTCTTTCCGTCCTTCGTCGGATCGGCCGTGGCGGGGGAGGTCTGGCTCCTGTTCGCGCTCCTGTTTTTCGGGTCCGGGCTCGGGTACCTCGCCGTGCTGCCGGCCGAAGACGAGACGACGCCCGACGACTCGGGGGCCGCGTACCTGTTGCGGATCCGGCGCCTCGCGTTGCGGGATTCGATCAAACGGTTCGCCGCCCGCCAGGATCCGGTCGTCTTCGGGGTGCCGGTGGCGGTGTTCGCCCTGTTTTTCGCCCTCCAGTTCGTCGCACCCTCGACCGTGGACGGCGCGGTCACGGCCCTCCGTGACGTCCTGCTGTGGGACCTCGGCTGGCTGTTCTTGGGGGCGATGTCCCTCGCCGTGGCGTACTGCCTGTTCCTGCTCCTCGGCCCCTGGGGGGAGGTCCGGCTGGGCGGCCCGGACGCGGAGCCGGCCTACACGTACCCGACGTACTTCGCCCTGGTGTTCACCGCGGGCATCGCGGCCGGGATCGTCTTCTGGGGGCCGGCCGAAGCGCTGGCACACTACCAGACCCCTCCGCCGTATTTCGGCGCCGAGCCAGGGTCGGGCGCGGCCGTCACCGCGGCGCTCACGTACGCCCTGTTTCACTGGGGAATCTCCGCCTGGAGCGCGTACGCCGTCATCGGGGTCCCGATCGCGTACTTCGTCTACCAGCAGGGGGCGCCCCTGCGCGTGTCGACGATCCTGACGCCGTTTCTCGGCGTCGAGAACCTCGATTCGGCCTGGGCGCGGCTCGTCGACACGCTCGCGGTGTTCGCCACGCTGGGCGGCCTCGCGACGTCCGTGGCCCTCGTGAGCCGCCAGTTCCTCGCCGGGATCAGCTTCCAGTGGGGCGTCTCGACCGGGGACCTCGGCCCGGTGCTTTTCGTCGGCGGCCTGACGCTGATCTACGTCCTCTCGGCGAGCTCGGGCGTCCACCGCGGCATCCGGCGGATCGCCAGCCTCAACGTCGTCCTCTTTGTGGTGTTCGGGCTGGCGCTGGCGGCGGTCGGGCTCCGGCCGTTCGTTCTCGACAGAAGCGTCGGGGCGCTCGGGGGGTACGCGGTCAACTTCGCCCCGATGAGCCTCTTCCTGGATGGCGACTGGGTGGCCGGGTGGACGGTCTCGTACTGGTCGTGGTGGTTCTCGTGGGCGCCCTTTGCCGGGCTCTTTCTGGCCGCGCTGTCCCGCGGTCGACGCGTCCGGACTGTCGTGTTCACGAGCGTCGTGGCCACCTCCGCCGCGACGATAGTCTGGTTTCTCCTGATGGGCGGGGTCTCGCTGTGGATGCAACACACCGGGGCCGTGGACGTCCTGTCGGCGATCAACGACGCCCGGGGCGGCTCCGAGGCCGTCGCCGGCTTTCCCATCCTCTCTGCCCTCCCGCTCGGCCGGCTGCTCGTGTTTTTCTTCCTGGCCCTGATCGTCACGTTCATCACCACCTCGGCGGACACCTCCACCCTCGTCGTGGCCGTCTTGACGACCGAACGCGGGCTCGCGCCCACCTCCAGGAGCATCGCGTTCTGGGGGGTCTTCCAGGGCGTCGTCGCCGTGTCGGTGCTCCTGCTCGGCGGCGGCGAGACGCTCCAGGACGCCGCCGTGCTCACCGGCGGCCCCTTCGCCGTCCTCTCGCTCGTGGCGCTCGGCGGGCTGTCGCTGACGTTTTACCGCCGGGAGGGGGGACACACCTCGCCCGTCCGCCGGCTCTGGGACCGCCTCCCGACCGTCCGGACACACCACGACATCGAACCCCCACAGGAGGACTGACCGTCGGTCACCGGCCGGGGAACCCACCGCCGCGATCCCCGGAACCTGTCGGAAAACCCGCCCGAAACGAGACGTGTACGTTCACCTACCGGAACAAGAAACATACGCGTCTTGTCACGACGTGTTTGGTCCGGGGCGACCGTTCCGGACGGCCACGCGACGCTCGCGACGGCGGTGGGTCGGCGGATCGGCCGTACCGAACTGTCCGAGAACCCCCAGCAGGTCCGGCTCGATCAGGATCTCGACGACCGTCGCCGGCGACGGCCTCCGACAGCGTCGTTCGATCCTCGGTACCCGTTGTCCGGACCGGGGAACGTATTACTCGAACGTAACAAACCACCGTCGCCTGCAAAAGTTATATATTTCCGATATGAGAAGGGCGAAGGGGGAACCAACTGATGTACGACAGCATCCTCATCCCGTTCGACGGGTCCGACGCGGGCGAGTTGGGAGTACAGCACGGTATCGAACTCGCGGCATCGGTCGGGGCGACCGTTCATGCCCTGTACGTCATCGATCTTCCGGGCGCGCCCCGGTCGGTGTACGTGCGCGACGACGAGGAGGAGATCCGCGAGGAGTACCGGGACTACGGCGAGAAGGTGACCGGCGAGGTGTGCGACGCGGCGGCCGACGCGGGCGTCGACTGTGTCACCGCGATACGGAGCGGTGCCCCGGCCGAGGAAATCGTCAACTACGCCGAGGGGGAAGGCGTCGACACCATCGTGATGGGGTCGGGCTACCGGGGACGGCTACGGGGAATCCTCAGCGGCACCACCGACAAGGTCGTCCGCATATCGTCGGTTCCGGTGGTCTCCCTCCGGGCATCCGGGGAACAGTAACGGCCGATCGCGGTAACCGTCACCGCGTCTCGCGGAAGTAGATGGTGACGCTGGCGCTGAAGAAGCTCATCCCGGCGAGCGTGTAGTTTCCGGCGGACATGGCGATCAGGGCAAGGGCGAACAGCGCGACCACCACGATCGCCAGCCCCGTTTTGACGACGTCGACCATTGGCTCGGGATTCGTTCGGGGACACGACGCCGGGGATGAATACACTGTCGGTCGGCCCGCTCACATCAGCCGCGCGCGCGTTCCAGGATCGCGTCCCTGGCCGTCCTGGCACAGTCCCGGTCCCCGCGTCCGAAGTGGAGAGTGTTTCGGTTGACCGGATCGCTGAACAGTCCCCCGCGGTCGGCCTCGACGCCCGCCTGCTCGATCTGGAGGTAGCCGACGGTGATGCCCTCCGAGTAGTCAACCCCGGTGATCTCCGGGGCCGGGATCGTCGTGTCGACGAACCGCGATCGCGGGACCCGGTCGATGACGACTTCCTCGTCGTACACGGCCACCGTCCCGTCCTGGAACTCACAGACGACGACCGCGTCGGCGTGACGCTCCGGCTCGACCTCGTTGCCCTCCTCGGAGTCCCGCCAGGGGAGGTCGACCATGCTCAGTGTCCCCCGGGGTACGCGGAGTAGGAGTGTTCGAACTCCCAGTGGTACCGGCAGTTGTGACACGTCGCCCATTCGGGGAAGTCGAACTGTTCGGGGTGGCGCTGGCCGTACTCCATGTCGTTTTCACAGACGGGACAGACCATCGAGAGCAACTCGATGTCCGGGAGTTCGTCGTATGGGAACTCCGCGACACACCGGTGGCAGTCGATGTCGTCCCGGGAGTCGTACTGGGGGATCTCCGTATCACACCGCGGACACGCGACGGTGACCGGCGGTCGACGCGCCCACCCGTGGTCGCCGTCGTACGTCGTGGTCGCCGTCTCCATGCTCGACAGGCGGAACTTGTTCGGCCCGTTGCCCCGCCTGAGCGGCGCGACCAGCCGCTCGCCGGCCCACTTCAGCGTCGCGACGACGGTTCGTACCGCGTTCCCCACGGTCTTCCCATGGGAGCGACGGAGATAAATCGCTCGCAAGCCGGGGTGTGCGCCGACACCTTTTCCCGCCGCCCCCGAGACGATAGGGTATGGATGCAGGGGTTCTTCCGGGGATCATCGCCGTGTCGACTGGCGCCGCCAGCGCGGGGTGGATCCCCGCCCAGGTCGATCCGACCGTCGTCGTCGACGTCGGCAGGCCCGTCCGGGCGGTGGCGTCGTTCCTGGTCGTCCTGCTCGTCGGCGGGGTCGTCCACGCCCGGTTCGAGGGGCGACTCGACCGGGCCGTCGAAGACGTGATGGACCGTCCCCGGGTCGCCGTCGTCTACGGGCTGTTCGCGTACAGCATGCTGCTGTTCGCCGGGTTCTACGCCAACGACATCCTGCTCCGCGTCGGGGCGATCGGGACGCCGCTCGGGTCCGCGGTCGTCGTCTCCCTCCTTCTCGGTGTGGTGGCCGTCTCGGGCGTCGGCTTTTCGATCCTCGGGACGATCGTGGGGGACCTCCGGACGGGCCGCCGGTCCTGGCTCGACCCGGTCCTCGGCGCGGCCATCAGCACCGTGCCCTGGCTCGTGCTCCCGTTTACCCCGGCCGTCGCCGTCTGGGTCGCGCTCGCCGCGTTCGGCGTCGGCGGGCGGACGCGGACGTGGGTCCACGCCACGCGAGCCGTCGAATCCGAGTCCGGGGCGTAGTCCCGTCGACCCCAGAGTCCGGCGCCAAATCCTCCTTCGCGGGCAGGATTCCCACTCCCGTGCGGGCAAGACTCATCCCCGTCGAACACGTTGGGTCGGTATGGTCGTCCCCGTGCTCCAGGCAGGGTCGGGCCTCCTCGACCCCGTCAGCGGGGCCCTCGCCCTCGCCAGCAGCGTCGTCATGGTACTCATGATCGTCGCGCTGGTCGGGATCGCGTACAGGCATTTCCGCGGTGGCGGGATCGAGTGGCCCGACGACGAGCCCGAAGACGAGGATGTCAGCCGGGGCGAGGCCGACGACGAGTGGAAGTACTACTGAGCGCGGCGAACGGGAAAAGACGGGAAGCGAACGGAGAAGAGACGGCCCGAAATCAGGGTATCATTATCAGTCGCTGCTCGGCGTTTCGTCGCCCTCCTGTATGTCGGTGACCGTCTCCCGGCCGGTGGTTACCACGTCCACGTCCTCCTGTTCCCTGAGATCGGAGATGGTCTCGGCGAACTCCTGGGACTCGAGGATCTCGTACTCGTTCGAGAGGCCGAGATACACGGTGTAACACATCAGACACAGGATCGCGGCGAACGGCAGCCCGGTGGTGATCGCGGCCGTCTGCAGGGCGTTGAGGCCGCCACCCCACAGGAGGACTGCCGCGACCCCGCCCTCGGTGACCGCCCAGAAGACCCGCTGGGTCTTGGGCACGTCGTGCTTGCCACCGGAGGTCAGGTGGTCGATGACCAGCGACCCCGAGTCCGAGGACGTCACGAAGAAGGTGATCACGAGCAGCGTCGCCAGCGACGCCGTGATGGCCCCCAGCGGGTACTGGTCCAGCATCACGAACATCCCCAGCGTCTCGAAGTCGCTGTAGGGAAGCGCCTGGTAGGCACCCACGACCCCCACGGCCTGGTTCCCCGCTTCGGTCGTGACACCGGCGACCTCCTGGCCGCTAACGCCGCTGCCCGAGATGGAACTGGCCAGCGCGCTCCCGCCGAACGTCGACAGCCAGAGCGTCGAGAACAGCGACGGCAGGAACAGGACCCCGAGGACGAACTCCCGGACGGTCCGCCCCTTCGAGATGCGCGCGATGAACATCCCGACGAACGGGGACCACGCGATCCACCAGCCCCAGTAAAACACCGTCCAGGCGGTGACCGTCCCGCCGCCGGCGCCCATCGCGCCCCGGTAGAACCCGAGTTCGAGGACGTTCCCGAAGTACACGCCCAGGCCCTGGACCCAGGTGCCGAGGATGAAGACGGTCGGGCCGACCAGGAGCAGGAAGCCTAGCAGGGCGAACATCAGGTACAGGTTGAGGGTGCTCAGCCGCTTGACCCCGCCGTCGAGGCCGGCGGCGACCGACAGCGTCGCGATGGCGGTGATGCCCGCGATGAGGGCGATCTGGGGCCCCGTCCCGACCGGGAAGCTACCCAGCGCCCCGAGGATGTCGACGCTGACGTACTGCAGGCCGCTGTTGACCTGCGCGACGCCCAGGCCGAGCGAGGTCGCCAGCCCGAACAGCGTCGCGAACACCGTCACGAGGTCGATGATGTGCCCCGCCCAGCCGTAGATCCGTTCGCCGAGCAGTGGCCAGAAGATCGACCGGAACGTCAGCGGGAGCCCCCTGTTGAACGAGAAGAACGCCAGCCCGAGGCCGACGAGGCCGTAGACGGCCCACGGGTGGAATCCCCAGTGGAAGAACGTCTGGGCCATCGCCGCCGAGGCCGCCGCGCCGGTCCCCGCCTGGGCCCCCCAGAACCCCGGGGGACCCTGGAAGTAGAACACCGGCTCCAGCACGCTGAAGAACATGAGGCCGATCCCCATGCCGGCCGAGAACAGCATCGCCATCCAGGAGAAGTCGCTGAACTCCTTTTCCGCCTCGACGCCACCGATCTTGATGTTGCCGAACTTGCTGAACGCGAAGTACAGCAACACGACGATGAAGATGTTCACCGCCAGCAGGTAGAACCAGCCGAAGTTGGTGCCGATGAAATCGAAGATCACCCCGTAGGCGTCGCTCGCGGTCTGGTAGACCACCGGCGCGCCGTCACTGGTCGTCCTGAGCACCTCCCAACCCTCATCGCTGACCGTCTGCGAGTCGGTCACCATCGTCCAGCCGAGAATCTCGGCGATGCTCCGGTAGAAGATCGTCAGCAGGATGAACAGGGCGACGACCACCAGGGCGACCGGGAACACGACCGGGTGGATGTCGAACCCGTAGGCCTCGATGTTCGTGTCGCCCGGCTCCCGGTCGGAGTCCGGGTGGAACAGCTCCACCTGGAGCCCGTCGGACATCTCGCCGACCGCGTCCTCCTCGCCCCCGTCCGTCATCGGTTTCTCGTCGTCCGTCATACTGTACCACTCCCATGCGCGTCGTGTGCGTGGATCATGCGTATCAACTATCGTCCCGTTTCGTTCGATAGCCCATCGCTACCGCCGTCAGCACCCGCTTTTACCGCCCCATCAGTGCCATTGACAGGCATACGAGATGCCTGATGAATAACGATGAAGGAGTTTTAGTAAACGTTGGTCTGAAATAGTGGAGGTGTTTAAATATGGTCCCGTCCGGTCCAGCTACCCCGGAACCTGATTGACGACGTCGATCTCGTAGCCGTGGTCGGCGATGGCGTCGATGATGTTCCGGGAGTGGCCCACCCCGTTGGTCTCGACCTCGAACACGAGGAACGCCTCGCCGACGTTCAGGTCCTCGACGGCGCGGTCGTGGCGGACGGCGTGGATGTTGGCGTCGTGGTCCGCGATGACCCCCGAGAGTTCCGCCATCTCCCCCGGGCGGTCCTTGATCCGGACGCGCAGACGGATCATCTGCCTGCGCCGGGTGAGCGCGTGGATCAGCACCGCCCGGAGCATCGTCATGTCGAGGTTGCCGCCACAGAGCAGCGGCATCACGACCTCCCCGGAGACGTCCACGTCGTCGCCACGGATCGCGGCGACCGACGCCGCGCCCGCCCCCTCGACGACCTGCTTCGCGCGCTCCATCAGGACGAGCACGGCGTCGGCGATCTCGCTGTCGCTCACGGTGACCACCTCGTCGACGTGACGCTCGATGATCGAGAGGGTGAGTTCCGAAATGCCCCCCGTCGCGATGCCGTCGGCGATGGTGTCGACGGCGTCCATCGTCCGTGGGAACCCCTTGTCGAGGCTGTCCGGAACCGTCGCTGCGCCCTCCGCCTGCACCCCGACGATCCGGGTCTCCGGGCTGCGTTCGGCAAAGGCCGTCGCGATCCCGCTGATCAGCCCGCCCCCGCCGATGGGGACGACGACGGTGTCGACGCCGGGGACGTCCTCGCACATCTCGACGCCCAGGGTGCCCTGTCCGGCGACGATCGCCGGGTCGTCGTACGCGTGCACGAAGACGGCGTCGGTCCCCGACACGAGGTCCTTCGCGTGAGTCATCGCCGCCTGGAAGTCGTCCCCGACGAGTTCGACCGACGCGCCGTACCCCCGGGTCGCGTCGACCTTGGTCTGGGGGGCGTTCCGGGGCATCACGATCGTCGCGTCGACGCCGAGCGTCGTCGCCGCGAGCGCGACGCCCTGGGCGTGGTTGCCGGCGCTCGCCGCGACGACCTCCTCGATGGATCCCTCCGCCACGCAGGTCCTGATCTTGTTGTACGCGCCCCGCGTCTTGAACGACCCCGTCCACTGGAGGTGTTCGAGCTTCAGGTGGACCTCCCCGGCGCCCGTCATCGCCTCCAGGGAGGTGCTGCGCTCGATCGGCGTGTGCTTGACGACCGACGGGTCGTCGAGGCGCTCCATCGCGGCCTCGATGTCGGCGAACGTGACTGACCCGGGGGCGTCCTGGCTCATGGTTCAGGTCGGCGGCAGCGTCGTTTCGACGTCCGCGACGCGGCACTGTATCGCCCCGACCGTCTCTTAAGTCTCACGGCCGGATACGGGACGTCCGCCCGCCGTCGTTCGATCCTCTCCCGGCCCGACGCGTGGCCATCCGCGAAACAACTCGTGTCGAATAGCCGTCACGACGTCGTGTCATTGTCAGGGCAGGTCGACCGGGACGCCCTCCTGGATGCTCGCGGCCTGCACCGTGTTGTACAGGAGCATCGTGATCGTCATCGGGCCGACGCCGCCCGGGACCGGCGTGATGACGTCCGCTTTCTCCCGTGCGCTCTCGAAGGCGACGTCGCCGACGAGTTCGTACCCCTTCTCGGTGTCGGCGCCGACGCGGTTCACCCCCACGTCGATGACCGTGACGCCCTCCGAGAGCATCGACCCGTCGACGAGTTCGGGAACGCCGGCGGCCGCGATCACGATGTCGGCCTCGCGGGTCTTCGCGCCGAGGTCCTCGGTGTGGGAGTGACAGACCGTCGTCGTCGCGTTGCCCCCGGGGGCCTTCCCGATCAGGAGGTTCGCCATCGGTTTGCCGACGATGTCGGATCGCCCGACGACGACCGCGTCTTTCCCCTCCGTGTCGACGTCCGCCGCCTCCAGCAGCTTCTGGATGCCGTGTGGCGTTGCGGGCTTGAACCGGGGATCGCCGGACACGAGTCGTCCGACGTTCTCCGGGTGGAAGGCGTCGACGTCCTTTATCGGGTCGATGCTCCGGAGGGTCCGGTTCTTCTCCACGTGGTCGGGAACGGGCATCTGGACGAGGATGCCGTGGACGGCGGGGTCCCGGTTGAACGATTCGACCGCCTCGAACAGCTCCTCCGCGGGCGCGTCGGGGTCGATCGCGCGGTGGTGGCTCTCGATACCGATCTCCCTGCACGCCTCGCGTTTCATCGAGACGTACGTCTCGCTGGCGGGGTCGTCGCTCATCAGGATCGTCGCGAGCCCCGGCCTCGCCCCGGCGTCCGCCAGCGTCTCGACGCATCCGTCCAGTTCGGTTCGGATCCGCTCGCCGACCTCGTAGCCGTCCAGTACGTGTGTCATCGTCAGTACACCGGTGGAGGGCCGTCATATCAGTGGGGGGTCGACGCCGGGGAGGAGTGTCCGTGCAGTGACGCCGGAACCAGTCCACAACTCATAATCCACGTGTTACGTGTAGCCCGACGGCGGGATTCGACGCCCGGCGAGACGCCGTCCCGCCGCGTGTCCGCGGCTCTCGATCCCCGCCCGGCTATTTAAGTGGGCGTGGAGTGTCTGTGGGGATCGATGTCCGACGACAGCCTCTCCCCGGCGGAACGCGGGGACCACCCCAACCACCCGAGCGTCGACCAATCCGACCGGATCGTCCCGCGGAACCTGCGACAGACCGGCGATCCGGGCATCGAGATGCTCGTCTCGACCCGGGTCCGCAAGTCGCCGTTCTTCCACAAGTCCTTCGGCGAGGAGGGCGCGTGGCGCTGTACCGTCTACAACCGCCTCTATCACCCACGCGGCCTCATCGAACCCGAGGACGGCGGCGCGATGGCCGAGTACGACGCCCTGGTGAACAAGGTCACGCTGTGGGACGTCGCCGTCGAGCGCCAGATCCGCGTGAAAGGCCCGGACGCCGAGGCGCTGACGGACTACGTCATCACGCGTGACGCGACGGAGATCGAGCCCATGCACGGCAAGTACGTCATCCTCTGTAACGAGGACGGCGGCGTCCTGAACGATCCCGTCCTCCTGCGTCCGGAAGAGGACGAGTTCTGGTTTTCCATCTCCGACAGCACGCTCATGCAGTGGCTCCAGGGCGTCAACGTCGGGATGGACTTCGACGTCGAGATCGACGAGATCGACGTCGCGCCCATGCAGATCCAGGGCCCCCTCTCGGAGGACGTGATGATCGAGGTCGTGGGGGAGGAGGTCAGTGATATCCCCTACTACGGGCTGATGGAGGCCGAGGTGAACGGCTGTCCGGTACTGGTGAGCCAGACGGGGTTCTCCGGGGAGAAGGGCTTCGAGATCTACGTGAAAGACGCCTCGAAGAACGCCGAGGCCGTCTGGGATCCGGTCTTAGACGAGGTCAAGGCCCACGGCGGGCGACAGATCGCCCCCGGGCACCACCGCCGCATCGCCGCCGGGATCATGTCCTGGGGCCAGGACCTCGACCACGAGACCTCGCCGTTCCAGGTCGACCTCGGCTTCCAGGTGCCCGACGACAAGGACGCCGACTACATCGGCAAGGAGGAGCTCGAACGCCAGAAGGAACTCATCGAGGACGGCGAGTACCCCTTCGAGATGAAGCTGATCGGCCTGAAGATGGCCGGCGAGCCCATCCGGGACTACGCGCCGGACTTCTGGCTCATCTCCGATCCCGAGACGGGCGAGGAGTGTGGCTACCTCACCTCGCCGTGGTGGAACCCGGACCTGGAGACGAACATCGGGATGGGCTTCGTGCCCGCGGAGAAGCTCCAGGAAGTGACCGACACCCCGCTGAACGACGACATCTACGACGAGGACCTCGATCTCGAGTTCCGGGTCCACCTGCCGGACGAGTACGCCGAGGAGCCGGGCGAGCCGGTGTACGCCACCACCGCGCGCATCCCGTTCAAGGAGTCGGTCAACCCGAGCGCCCGCGAGCAGGCCAAGCTCAGCGCCCGGCAGGAAGCCGAGGACTGATAATGACTCCGGCACCCTGAACGGAGGTGACGATCATGGCACGCGGGATCGGACGCACGACGAACGAGGGCGTACAGGACCTGCTGGCGAACCCGAAGTTCGAGCTGATGCCCTTCGACAGCTTCGGCGAGCAGATGGAACTCCTCCCCGAGGGCGCGACCATCGCGATCACCACCTCCCCGACGCTGGGTATCGACGCGACGATCGAGTGGACGGAGAAAGCAGCGGCGGAGGGGTACGAGATCGTCCCGCATATCGCGGCCCGCTACGTCGAGGACCGCGAGCACCTGGCGGAGATCGCCCGCCGGATCACCGAGGCGGGCGTCACCGACATCTTCGTCCCTGGCGGCGACCGCGAGGAGCCGGCCGGCGAGTTCGACTCCGCCTACCAGTTTCTCACCACCCTGGAGGACTCCGAGTACTCCTTCGAGGAGGTCGGCATCACCGGCTACCCCGAGGGCCACGCCTTCCTCGACGACGAGACGCTGGTCGAGTCCATGGACAGAAAGGAGCCCCACGCCACCTACATCGTCACGCAGCTCTGTTACGACCCCGAGGCGGTCGTCGCGTGGGTCGAGGAGATCCGCGAGCGCGGCGTCTCCCTCCCCGTGGACGTCGGCATCCCCGGCGTCCTGAAGTACCAGCGCCTCCTGAACATCTCCCAGAAAGTCGGCGTCGGCGACTCGATCGACTTCCTGCGGAAGACCTCCGGCGTCGTCGGGTTCCTGCGCCAGTTCATCGGCTCGCGCGGCAAGTACACCCCCGACGACATCGTCGAGGGCCTCGCGCCGTACGTCGACGACCCCGAGTACGGCATCCGCAACGTCCACATCTACACGTTCAACCAGGCCGCCGACACCGAGGACTGGCGGCGCGACCTGCTAGCTGGGTAGCCGTCGAACCTCTTCGTGTCGGAACGCCTATGTGACGAGGCCGGAACGAGACCTACCGAGGGTTGGCGCCCGTTAGCACAGGCCGATGGGGCGTCCGCCCTCCCACGGCCGGGCAAACACATCGTCCTCCGGGGCTGACAGGTGAGCCAACCTTCATCACGGCCCCCAGGAAATTCAACTGACATGTCATCACCGGACGAGACGCAGGAGCCCATCCCGACGGACTACGAGATCGCACAGTCGACGGACATGGAGCCGATCTGGGAGCTCGTCGAGCCCTGGGGGCTGGGCCTTGATGACCTCCAGTACTTCGGGGAGTACACCGCGAAGGTCAAACACCACGCCATCGAGCGCCTCCGGGAGAACGCGAACGACAGGGAGGAGAACCTCGTGCTCGTGACGGGGATGACCCCGACCCCGAAGGGCGAGGGCAAGACGGTGACGACGGTCGGCCTGGGACAGACGCTCAACCACCTCGGCGAGGCGGCGATGACGGCCATCCGGGAGCCGTCGCTGGGCCCGGTGTTCGGCGTCAAGGGCGGCGCCGCCGGCGGCGGCCGGTCCCAGGTGCTCCCCATGGAGGACATCAACCTCCACTTCACCGGCGACCTCCACGCCCTCACCGCGGCGCACAACCTCATCGCGGCGATGCTCGACGCGCGCCTCTCGCAGGGCAACGACCTCGGCATCGACGTCAACGACGTCTCCTGGCCGCGCGCGATCGACATGAACGACCGCGCGCTCCGGGAGACGGTGGTCGGCCTCGGGGGGGTCTCGGGAGGCACCCCCCGGGAGAGCAACTTCATCCTCACCGCGGCCTCCGAACTGATGGCCGTGCTCTGTCTGGCCGAGGATCTGGGCGACCTCAAGGAGCGCGTCGCCCGTATCATCGTCGCCTACGACACCGACGGCGACCCGATCACGGTCGACGACATCGAGGCGACCGGGCCCGCGACGATGCTCCTGCGGGACGCCATCAAGCCAAACGTCGTCCAGACCATCGAGGGCACGCCCGCGTTCGTCCACGGCGGCCCCTTCGCCAACATCGCCCACGGCACCAACTCCCTGATCGCGGACAAGACCGCCTTCGGGATGGCGGACTACCTCGTCACCGAGGCCGGCTTCGGATCCGACCTGGGCGCCGAGAAGTTCATGAACGTCGTCTGCCGGCTCGGGGACATGACGCCCAACGCGGTGGTGCTCGTTTCGACCGTGCGGGCGCTGAAGTACCACGGGCTGGACATGTGGCCGATCGACTACGACGACGTGGACGCCGCCGGCCACGAAGCGATCGAGAAGGGGTTCGCGAACCTCGACAAGCACGTCGGGAACCTCCGGAAGTTCGGGGTCCCGGTCGTGGTCGCGGTCAACCGCTTCCCCGACGACACCGACGCGGAGATCGAGACGGTCCTCGCGCATTGCCGGGACGACCTGGGTGTCAGGGCCGCCGAGTCGGAGGTGTTCGCGAAGGGCAGCGAGGGCGGCGTCGATCTCGCCGAGCGGGTCATCGACGCCGTCGAGACGGGGGACGAGGACGAGTTCGAGTACCTGTACGACGCCGGGGCGCCGATCACGGGGAAGATCGAGACGATCGCGACCGAGATCTACGGCGCCGACGGCGTCAAGTTCACCGGGGGTGCGCTCGACGACATCGAGCGCATGGACGAACTGGGCTTCGGGGACTTCCCGGTGGTCATGTCGAAGACGTTCCACTCGCTCAGCGACGACGCCGAAAAGAAGGGCGCCCCGACGGGCTGGGAGCTGGAGGTCAGCGAGGTGTACCCCTCTGCCGGCGCCGGGTTCCTGGTGGCGCTCACCGCCGACGCGCTGACGATGCCGGGACTGCCCGCCCGCCCCGCCGCCGCCGACATGGACATCGACGAGGACGGCAACATCACCGGGCTGTTCTGAGACGCCCGCGTCTCCCTGCCGGCACGCCGTCACCCCTCGAAACGCTCCCTCGCCCGTTCGAGATCGGCCCGCGTGTTGACATCAAGGAGACGCGAGGGGTCCGTCCGTCCCGCGACGATATCCTCGGGGACGACGACGACATCGAGCGAATCGAGCGCACCCCGGAGCGACCAGTCGCCCGAGTCGACGGACTTCTCGCAGGCGTCCCGGACCGCTGCCGTCCGGTAGACGGCGAGGGTCGGGCGCAGCCGCCCATCCACCCGGGGGACCGCACCGTCCCGGCCCTCGGCTCGCTCGAACAGGGCGGACAGGACGGTGGGATCGACAAACGGGGTATCACAGCCGACGACGGCCGTGTAGGTCGCACGACACGGTTTCAGCCCGGCCGCGATACCGGCAGCGGGGCCGCGGTCCGGTACCGGGTCGGGCACCGCACCCGTCGATATCCCGGACCCGCGGAGCGACTCGCGAAGACGGGGGAGCTGTTCGGTCCGGCAGCTCACCAGCAGGCCGTCGGTGACCCGCCTCATGCGTTCGAGGACGTGCCCGATCATCGGCCTCCCGCCGAGGTCGGCGAACGCCTTGTCCCCCCCGCCGAACCGCGTCGAGAACCCCCCGGCGAGCACGAGACCGGCCCTCGCGTCGCCCGGCGGGGTCCGGGTCACGCCGCCCCCGTCCACGGATCGAGCGCGTCGATGCGTTCGACGAGTGCCCCGACGTCGACCCCGTCGGCGTCGTCCACCGACGCCACGACCGTCCGGCCGTCACTGGCGTCGCTCCCGTCGCCCTCGTCACCAGCGCCGCCCTCGTCGCCTCCGTCTCCGTCGCGCCCGCCGACGACGATCGCCGGGAGCGACGACGCGGCGGAGAACCCCTCGACTACGACGTACTCGAAGCCCCGGTCGCGGAGGTCCCCGAGCAGCGCTTCGAGGGCCGCCGCCTCGCTCCCGTAGTCGTCCTTTCCGCGTGTCTCGAAGGCGGCCGTCAGCGCGGGCGTGATCCCGACGACGCGCTCGGCGCCCGCCGTCCGGTGGCGGTGGGTGTCTTTTCCCTCCGTGTCGATCTCGACGGGGTGGTGGATCGACTTGATCGACGCCACTCGGCCCTGCTCCGCGAGCGCCGGCAGGAGCCGCTCGATCAGCGTCGTCTTCCCCGCGCCGCTGTGCCCGAGGATCCGGACCGCGATCACGGGTGCCACTCCCAGTCCTGGACGGCGACCTCCGTTCCCGCCGGCAAGCCCGTCTCGTCCTCCGGTACCTCGACCCACCCGTCGGCGAGCGCGACGCTCGACAGGACGCCGGCGCCGCTGTGTGTCGTGGGCACGGCGGTTACCGGCTCCGCCGGGTCGTCAACGTTGCGCTCTAGTCGGACGCGCGAGTACCGCCGGACGCCACGGTCGCCCTCGATCGCCCCCGCGAGGGTCGCGCGCGTCGTCGGGAACGGCGCCGGGCGCCGCCCGACACGCCAGTTGAGCGCCGGCCGGAGGAACTGGACGGCGTTGATGATCGCCGACACCGGGTAGCCGGGCACGGAGAGCACCGGCGTCCCCTCGACGACGCCGATCCCGACGGGGTGGCCGGGCTTGATGGCGACGCCGTGGACCCGGAGGTCGCCGACCGCCTCGATGGCCGCCGGCACGAGGTCGTGCTCCCCGACCGAGGACCCGCCGATCGTGGCCACGACGTCCGCCCCGGAGGCCGCCCGGATCGCCCGCGCCAGCGCGTCGTGCTCGTCGGGGACGACCTCCCCGAGCCGGGGCGTACCGCCCCACCGCTCGACGTAGTTCGCGATCGTGAGGCCGTTGGTCTCGACGACCTCGCCGGCGTCGGGATCGGCGTCAACGACCTCCCTGCCGGTCGGCAGGAGGGTCACCGTCGGGCGCTCGTACGCCTCGACCGTCTGGATCCCGGCCGACTTCAGGAGGCCGAGGTCGGACGGCCGGAGCCGGTGGCCCGGAGCGTACAGGTGCTGGCCCGCCCGGACGTCCTCGCCGGCCGGCGCGACGTCCTTGCCCGCCGGAACGACCCGGGACACCTCGATCCCGCCGTCTCCCCGTTCGGCGCGTTCGAGGCGCACGACGGCGTCGGACCCGG
>Ga0207719_100223_pt1 | contig 43698 bp, 41 predicted proteins | sample A23P1SouthBayCA_2_FD_187279 | JGI IMG/M metagenome (GOLD analysis project Ga0207719, IMG submission 187279) | Aerobic enrichment media microbial communities from Eden Landing Ponds, California, USA - A23 P3 (3) (SPAdes) | ecosystem: Environmental > Aquatic > Marine > Unclassified | place... | reverse complement strand
GAGCCGAGTCGCGCTCGAGAGCAGGCCCGTGAGGAGGACGCCGAAACGGATTCCTTGTTCCATATTCCGACCGACTCGTACTCGATCATCAACCCGGTCGACGTCTACGGCCCTCTAGAGGAGGTCCTTCGGGAGGAGACTATCGACGGAACGCCGCTGGGTGACGTGATGTTCGGCGAGATTCGTCGCTACCGGGGCGGCGGCGAGGTCCATATGGACATCATGTTCGACGGCCTCGAGGTGCGCCTCCCCGGCCGGTCGGACCCGATCACGATGGGCGTCACGTCGGGCTACGACTTCTTCGGCGAGCACGCCGTCTACGTGGAGGGCTTCGCTCAGGACGGCTACTGTTCGAACACGATGCGCTCGCTCACCGACAAGGAGGTAATCAAGCACGTCGGCGACGTGCGGAATTTCCGAACCTGGTGGGAAGAGATTCTCGCACAGGTCGAACTCGTGGCTGACGACCTCTTCGAGTTCATCCGTGACGCCCAGGACATCGAACTCGACTTCTCCGATCTCCCGTTCACCGTCACGGAGTTCTACAGTCTGCTGGGCTTCCCGGACTACCTGGCCGAGCGCGCTGCGAGCGATGCCGAGGCCAACGCGGCCTCACCCGTCGAGATCGATATGTGGACGCTGCATTCCGGCGCGACGTACGCGCTCACTCACTTCTTCCAGGGCAAGGAAGGCGCGTCGCTGGACGGCTACGTTCGCACGGCCAACGACATCCTGTTCAACCCCGAGGGTACCATCGAGCGGGTCGAGCGAGCCTACGAGGAGGAGCTGGAGGGGGACGGCGACGACGGGTCGCAGGCGTCGCTCGCCGGCGAGCGGGCGCTCGCGAGCATCGAGCGCGTCAGCGACGATCTACAGGAGAAGGTCGACCAGTTCGAGGAGCGTGAGGACGCGCTTCGTGAGCGGTTCCAGGACGCGATGGCCTGACGCCGCGACGGTGACGTAGTCGTCTGTTCTGTCTTTCTCGCCCTTCAGGGGTGGAGGGCGATAGAGATGAAGAATTCCGCGGACAGCAGCGGCAATAACGATGAATTCCCACCCGAGAAGCGCCTCGAAGCACCGAACTACCGACTGATCAAGGCCGGGATCGCGACGATCCCCGATATGGAGACACTCCGTGAGTGTGTTGCCTACGAGAACGCCCACCAGAATCGGACGCAGATTCTGCGGCGGCTCCAGTGGAAGGCTGAAGAGTTGCGTGAGGATAAGGAGTAGCGATCAGTCTTAACCAACATTCGGAGTCAGCCAACACCTCGTGTTGGTTAACGGTGAGAGTATCCCGTTTTTCGGGCCCCTGAATGGGTGCAGGGCGACCAGCACCCCCCTCGCGAGTTCAGTGGTTATAGACGCCAGCGAACAGACGCCGGGACTAACATTCAAATACCAAGCCGGGACCAAACTGAGTGATTCATTCACATCGCTAATTATGGGCAAGAAGCTGTACTCAGACGAAGAGCTCCTCAACCGCCTCCAGGAGTTCGCTGCGGAACTCGGACGACCTCCGTCTCAGAATGAGATGAACGACTCTGGACCTCATGCTGCAGCAACCTACGCAGCCCGGTTCGGGTCGTGGAATGAAGCACTCAAGACAGCTGGCCTAGAGACGGGCACAAACGAACCGGATGGGCGACCACCGACCCCAAAGGAGGACCTCCTTGCGGACCTCAAGGCGGTTGCCGAAATTGTCGGAGAGGCTCCATCAGAGCGGACCTACAGGCAGCACGGGGAGTATTCGGTGAAAACATACTGCAAGCGGTTCGGGGGGTGGAATTCGGCGCTACAGGCGGCTGGTTTTGAACCGAGCGTTGAAATCAACCTCTCCGAAGAGACGCTTATTACTGCTCTTCAGGAGTTCGCTGAGGAACTGGGTCAAGCACCGACATCTGATGAAATGGACCAGAATGGTCCATACACAGCGTCTCCATACAAGCGAGTATTCGGAACGTGGAATCGAGCTCTTGAGCAAGTTGGACTGGGAGTCCACTCTGCGTGGGGTGTGAGCAAGGAAGATCTGATAGCCGAACTCAAGAGGCTCAACGAAGAGTTGGGACACGTTCCCCGTAAGAGTGAGATGCGGGATCAGGGAAGATGGAGCGGATCGATCTATCAAAAGCGGTTCGGTTCCTGGAACGAAGCCCTGACAGCCGCTGGCTTCGAGCCGAACGAGCGGTGGCGGATTCCGCGGGAGGATTTGTTGACCGAATTGCGAGAACTCGCAAAAGAGTTGGGCCACCCGCCGACAACGAGTGAGATGCTTGAACACGGGAAATTCACGACCCAGCCGTATCAGCGCGTATTCGGTACGTGGCGAACAGCCCTGCAGGCGGCCGACCCGGACTATCTAGAAAACTACCGTCAATCAGATACTGAGACAGTTCCGTTTGGCTCGAACTGGCCACAGATTCGTGAGGAGATCATCACCCGTGACAACGAGTCCTGTCTGCGCTGCGGTATGGGCCGCGAAGCTCACCGCGAGAAATTCGGTCGTGATCTCCCGGTTCACCACCGGATTCCTCGACGCCGGTTCTATAACGATCCAGATCGGTCTGTCGACGATGCAGATGTCCCGAGTAACCTGCTGACTCTCTGTATTCCGTGTCATCGGCGCATAGAGCGGATGCCAGTCCAGCCAGTAGTTGAGTGATCTGACGAATACAGATTCCGGTCAGTACCTCACAATCTCATTAGGGGCTGACAGAAGTCAGATACTGAATACATGCGTGTGTTCAGTATTGAATAGTGATGAAACTGTATGCAGATGCGAAAAATTGTAGAACTAAGTCACGTTCTGCGAATCCTTCAGGTTGAACAGTCTTTAGGTGAGTAGTAAATCAAAACCGGTGACAAATGGAGATTGATACTGCTGCTTTGATTCGTTATGACCTTTGCCACGAGTCAGAGAGCGATTTACTCCTGAGCAGCCTCCAAAGACTGTACAATAATGAGGGGGAGCAATTTGGTGAACAGGTTCTAGGCGGTCAGCAATGGGAACGTTACCGATTCGAAGGAGACCTACAACTCACTGATGATTCGCTTGGTGTATTCGACTCAGTGAAGACATTCGTCAGCTTCGAGACTCGACATCTTATCGATGCTGTAACAGTCGCCGAGTTGAGCGAAGAGCAAGTCAAAGAGATCGAAGAAGAGGAGGCGAACAGAACCCAATATGTCATCGACGATCTCGCTGAGCAGCTCAGTGGAGTAGCTGAAAAAATTCCCACGGTTGCACCGACCGATTTCAATCGGCAACCCGTCCAATTCTACGTTGAGCCGCCAGAAGCACAGCAAGTATTCGGTGATAGTGGAGACGTGTCAGACGAGTTGTTAGCCCAGTTTCTCGAGGAAAATAGGGAAGAACTGAGTAAGATTCACTACGGAGTAGATCATCAACAGTCGCTACTCAACGGAGAGGATCTGATCGCACCCCAAGGGACGGCATTTCCTTGGGGTAAACTGACTGTTTTCAATTTGACTTCCCCACCAGAGTCTGAGACAGATTTCGAGCCAATATGGCTTCGTCGACTCAGACCACTTCACGAATATCTTCGAGCATATCTATGGTTCAACCACCGAGTAAGCCTCCTCGCTGAGTTGGATCAAGAGACACACGGCATTGAGCGGCTCATGCGAAATGGTTCAGGTGAGACGGGTCAGTTTCAAGCGGTATTGGAAATCGAGAACGAATTAGATGACATTCGAGAGACTTGGACCAACCGCTATACCAAAACCGTGGATGAAATTGCGGATCTGAAGTCAAGACCCCCTCTCAGGCGTTCTCGCAGGCAACAACTCGAGCCAGTGAAAATCAATGAAATCACACAAGGATCTCCTGTACACTCACTCTTGGATATCTACGACCAACAATTGGCGACACAGACAGAGCAAATAACGTCTGATCTCGATCGAATCGGTTCCAAGTTAGATGAGGTGTCGAACTACATCCAAGACAAAATCAATGTCCGCGCTACGACCGCTACTCTCCGCCAGCAGCGAGCGACCAACTACTTGACCATCGTAATATTACTATTGACAGCCGTCACCGTCGCGATTGCAGCGGCTGAACTGTTCTGGATGGGTTGAAGCGAAACGTCTTGATAGCGATGAGAGAGTCTCCAAACGAACTGTTCAACTAATCCAGCATACTGCAATTTGCGGGGAATTATCCCTATCGCTCTAATCGTTTGAAAATGTCACTATGATACGGTCAGAATTTGTGGCCGGCGAACAGAGCGTCTACCTCCCGCCGGCGTGACTTCGCGACCTGTTTTTCGTGCCCCCAGAGAGGGCGAGGGCTCCTTCGAAAGCTCTCAGAGGTGACTTCCAGTGAGTCAACAACAGAGTCCCGACAACGTCTCGGTCGACGAGATCCCGGTCGATATCGACAACACGCAATCAGCAGAGGTCGATTCCGCCGATGTCCCCGACGAAATCGAGTCCATCACCCGTGGGCTCGCCGGTGGGCAGCCGCCGACGAATCCCATAGTGGTTCTCAAAGCGGCCCGGTGGTGGTATCTACACGGCAAGGGCGGAACAGATCCCGCCTTCCAGTGGGCCATCGAGTGGGCACGCCACCTTGCGACCGACACGCCCAGCGATGTCGAGCAGTTCGACGAGTTCCTCGAGTACCTCGTTACGGTCGGCTTCGCTGACGAACGCCACGAACTCCGCTAACCGACAGACTCGGTTTTTTGGACGCCCCTGAGGGGTGCGGCGCGGTCTGAACAGACGCAGTCGCCGTGACCTTGATTCGGTGAACACAATGGCTACGACTAGTGACTCGTCGGTCTCCTTCGAGCAGACCGACACACGATCCGACGAGATGAACAGTACGATCGAACAGTGGATCGACGACCTCGTTGCCGACGTCGACGACGCGCAGGCCAGCGAAGAGTTCCAAGAGTGGCTCGATGTCCAGAGTCGTTTCCACGACTACTCCTACCGGAACACGCTCCTGATCAAGCGGCAGTGTCCCGAGGCGACTCGGGTGGCGGGCTACCGGACGTGGCAGGAAGAGTTCGACCGCCACGTCACGGAGGGGGAGTCGGCCATCTGGATCTGGGCGCCGATCATCACCACGCAGTGCCCGGAGTGCGAGAACTCGCCGAGCTACCACGAGGACAGTGACTGTGAGTACGACGAGACGCCGCCCGAGAAGTGGTCAGAGGGCCTCGTCGGGTTCAAGCCTGCGCCGGTGTTCGACGTCTCCCAGACCGAAGGTGAGCCGCTTCCCGACCTAGACACGGAAGCGACCGGGGACCCCGACGACCTCGTCGAACAGTTGACTGCCGCCGCTGATGAACTCGGTGTGACGGTGCGAATCGTTCCAGCCGAGGAGTGGACCCACGGCGAGGCGAAGGGCATCTGCGAGCAGCTGAGTCTCGTCGATATGCAACCGCGGGTTGAGGTGCGTGATCGGGAGAATGAGGCCGACCTTGCGCGGACACTAATTCACGAGTACGCACACGCCCTGCTCCACTTCGATGTCGACGACGACACCGAGCGGGCGAAACGCGAAGTCGAGGCCGAAGCCGTCGCGTACGTCGTCGGGCGCTACTGCGGGCTCGACACTAGCGGATCGGCGTTCTACCTCGCTGCGTGGGAGTCGGACGATCCCGAGATCGTTCGCGACCGTCTCGACCGGATCAGTTCCACAGTAGAAGAGCTCATCGACGTGCTCGAAGACGGCGCTTGAATCCTTAACCAACACTCGATTCTACGCCCCCAATTCCGTTGGTTAAATCTGCGCGTCTCCGTCGTCCGCGGTAGTCGCAAGGCTAAAGCAGGCCCGTGTTTATACTCTATGTAAGAAACGCAGGTATGAGTGCCATAGAACAAACGCAAAATATACGCCAGGGTCTCTCGACTCGAGAAAGTCGACTCCTTGCCCGACTCGCTGGCGCGGGTCACCAGATCATCTCCGTCGACGACATCGAGACGACGCTGGAGGTCCCCCCAAACACCGCCCGCGAGATCGCCTCCCGGCTCACCGAGAAGGGCTGGCTCGACCGGCTCTTCCCGGGCACGTATCTCATCGTTCCACTCACTGCCGGCGAGGAGGCCGTATACACGACCCACGAGTACCTCATCGCCGCCCACGTCGCCGAGCCGATGTACATCGGCTACTACAGCGCCCTCAGCCACCACGGGCTGACCGAACAGGTCCCCCGGACGGTGTACGTCGTTACGCCGACCCGAGCGCAAAGCAGGGAGATCCACGGTGTCCCGTACCGCGTCACGACAGTCACCGAGCGGAAATTCTTCGGCTTTGAGCCGACATCGATCGAGGGCACGACCGTTCAGGTCAGCGACCTAGAAAAGACGCTGGTCGACTGTGCGGACCACCCCGAGTTCTGTGGTGGCCTTCGGGAACTTGCGACCGCGATGCGTACTGCCGACGAACGGGGTTGCGAGTGGGACACTGTCGGCGAGTACCTCGAGCGCCTCGACAACGGCGCTGCGACCAAGCGGATCGTCTACCTCGCCGACCAGCTCGGCATCGACCTCCCCGCCCGCGAGGAACTCGTCGCGTCGTTCACGAGTGGCTACTCGCTGCTGGACCCGACGCGGCCCGACACCGGGTCGACCGACAGTACCTATCGCCTCCGGATCAACGTCGAGCCAGCCATGCTGGAGCCCACGGAGTCCTGACCTAGGTACGAAGTCGGCGTACCTTCTCTGCAGCGTCGAGAACGGTGCTGTTCAACTGAAGCGGTAGCGCGGAGTCCCCTTCCTCAAGGAGCGACCGAAGGGTGCGAGTAGTGAGGGGAGGAGCGCGTTCGTATAGGCCACAGAAACTAATATATAACTAGCCACGATACTACATTGAATCTGTGGCAGACGACTACGTGCGCCGGACAGCAATCACCCGACTCTCGGTAGATGGTAGGCAACGCGAGTTGCTTGAGGAGACCATCTCTGAGTGGAAGCGTGGTTGCCAGCTCGCCACCGACATGGCGTGGGGCAAGTGCAACGCCAAGAGCGACGTACAGCCCCTCGCCTACGACGACGTGCGTGAGCAAACCGGCCTCGGGAGTCAGCATGCGATTCTCGCCACCCACCAAGCCGCACAAGCCATCACTGGCTGTATCGAACGCCGGTCCAACGGCAAGAAGGTCAGCAAGCCGACGTTCACCGCACCCACGGTGAAGTACGACACCCGGACGATGACGCTGTTCGATGACGACACGGTTTCTCTCTCCACGACAGAGAGTCGCGTCCGGTGTTCGCTCGCACTTCCCGATGCCGACGATGGCTACCAACGGCAGTACCTCAACTCTGACGAATGGAGCGTTACAGAAAGTACGCTCACCGCCCGCAACGGCGATTACTTCTTGCACATCGGCTTCCGCCGACACAAGACCGACACCGAACGGAATACCGCCGAGGACGGAACGGTCCTCGGGGTTGACCTCGGTATCAAAAATCTCGCCGTCACCAGCACTGCCTGCTTCTTTAGCGGGCGAGAGTTAACCCATGACCTCCGCGAGTTCGAGAAGGTACGCGCCGGCCTCCAACAGACCGGAACGCGAAGCGCCCACCGGACGCTTGAACAGTCGAGTGGCCGGGAACTTCGCTACGTCCGCGACGTACTTCACCGAGCGTCGAACGCTATCGTAGACGAAGCACTCCGATATGAGTGCGACGTGATCGCGTTCGAGGACCTGACCCACATCCGCGACCGCACGGGTGCGTCGTGGGGCCACAAGTGGGCGTTCCAAACGCTCTACGAGCAAGTAGAGTACAAAGCCGAAGCGAACGGTATCTTGGTGCAGCAGGTGGGTTCGGCGTACACGTCGAAACGGTGCGCCGAGTGTGGCTTCACAGCCGACGAGAATCGCCCGAATCGAACCGATTTCTGCTGTCAGAAGTGCGAGTCGGAAGCGAACGCAGACTACAACGCGGCGAAGAACATCGGTATGCGGTACGTCCGCCGAGGCCAACAGTCGTCCCGGCGGACGGGCAACAGTCAGCTTGCCCTAAAGTCTGGAACGGTGACGCCAAGTGGCGGATTTACCGCCCACCCGGACGGGTTCGAGGTCGAGGACACGGACAAGCCCCACCCTCAACGAGCAAAGTCGTCAGACTGAGCGAAGTAGGGTGGGGTAGTTGACCGACGAACTATGGGTTTGTGCCACCATCGACGGCGTCGAGATCGGGCTCGTCGAACTCGAGAGCTTCCGCGACGGCATCCGGAAGCTCCGGGCGAGGGGCCGATTCGTGGCGCTCGATTTTCTCGGTCTTGCGCGTGTTTTCGTAGAGGGCACGTGCGACCGGAAGCCCACGGAGATACTTGTAGTCGTGGAGGACCTCGACCCCCCGCTCTGTGAATCCGTAGAACTGGGCAGGGAGATCACGTTTCCCCTCACTTGGATCGTACGTGTAGCGTGCGAGGAGCCCGGCGTCGATCAACGTCTCCAACTGGTCTTTGATGGCCGCCTGGCTCTTCCCGGTCATATACTCGAGTTCGGCGAGCGACATTAGATGGGCGGGATGGCCCAGCAGCTCCTGGATGATGAGATGGCGCGTATCCTGGGACAGCAGCTTGAACAGCCGTTGCTGTTCCGCGAACGGCCCTGCATCGGCCGCACCAGTGTCGGTTTCGCTCATACGTGCTGGTACGAGGTAGGACGCTATAACAGTTAGGGTCATCCAAGTTGGTTAATCCAGAAAAAACCAAAGTGATTCAGAAGGGATAAGGTGGTGTGGTTTGAATCGGCAGCTAATGACCAACCCAAGCCCGCCGCCGGACGCTGGGGAGATTATGACCGTTGTTCACGAGGCCGTCGGGGGCATCGAACTTGAGCCTGCAGAGAAACGGGAAATCTGGCGGTTCGCCCAGCGTGAATTGCCGTATCTCTGGAGTCAGCGGACATCGTATTTCATCTTGGGGAGCTATCGCGATCCCTATATCCGCCGGCTTCGCGCCGTCCAGAACGAACTCACGAAGCAGCTCGGTGCCTATCCGTTCATCATGGGTGACCTCCTTGAACTCCCGACTGACCGGCTCAATACGTTCGATATTATGTTTTCGTTGCTCGCGACGTACAGCGACTACATCGTCGGGGTCTTCGAGAAGGAGAGTGGTGGGGAGGCGCCTGAATTGGGCGAGATTGATGACCCACCGTATTTCGACAAGTCGTACGTGTTCCCACGTGATTACGCGTGGGTGACTGACGAGAACCTTGACTCGCCACAGCACGTCATTCAGGCCGCCCTTGAGATTGCGTTCGCAGACGATTTGTCGGAGGATGACGTCCAAGCAAAAATCGAGTCGCTCGTTGATCGCGCCCAAGAAAGCGGTCTCGACATCGACGAACAGGAGGTGTGGGATGTGATCGACGACCGGACAAATGAGGACGAAGAGCCGGCAACGTACAGTTGGGTCCATCTCAACAAATTCCGTAAATTCGAACTCCACGAACGGTGCTTCCCGTGGACGACAGAGGACGAACTTCGAACTAAGGTTGACGAACTCCCGTCCCCGACACCACGTCCGGAGTGGGAAGAGCGTGAGGACCAGTGAATTATCCTGTCCTACTCGCTTGGCGGTACACTCATCAGAGTGAGTCGGCTCGGTAGTTTACTCTCGGGTAAACTACTTTACTACGCCCGGTCGAATACATCGTTATGGAGGCTGGTTCGGGTGTCGGTGACGACACGACACCACGGGAAGTCATCCACTTCATTACACAGCAGACACGGTTTTCGCTTATCAGCGATATTCTCGCTCACCCCCAACAGCTCCCATCGATGTACGAACTCGAGGAGCTCAATCCCAGTGTGAGCGATGCGACCGTCTACAAGCACATCCAGAAGCTGATCGACGCCGGCATCGTCACGGAGGTCGCCTTGGACGACGACCAGCGCCGGCAGGGGTATCCCTGGAAGTTCTACGGCCTCACCGAAGACGGCCGCGAGTTCTTGGAGACGCACAATCTGCTCGCCGCGGAGGAGACACTTCAGCAGATCTACGACACCATCGCCGATAAGCCCGAGAAGATGGTCAAGTACGAGAACGCGCTTCGTCCCGACAACATCTAATGGAACTTACTATTCCGGAATAGTTTGCTATTCATACTCTTCAGGCCGTGACGGGGCGATATCTTATTAACCAACAAATCTATGCCGATGCGGCCTTTGTTGGTTAACACGAGGCGACCGCTGATGTCCTACGAGCCACCGACGCCGCCGGCGGAACTCCCGACAGACCTCGTCAATACGCTCAACGAGTCCTCTTCTGAGCAGCTCCAGCACGTTGCCCGCTACGCTGAAGAGCTAGCTGAGCACAAAGCTCGCGAGGCACGTCTCGAAGAGGACTCAGATGAAAGCGAAATCGAAGAACGTCCCGACGATCTGCCGGACGATGTCCCGGCGAAGGCCACGATCACGATCAAGGAGATTAACGACAACCGCTACTACTACTGGCAGTGGCGAGAAGGCGAAAAAGTTCGTTCCCAGTATAAAGGCCCCGTCAGTCCCGACGAGTAGACGGTGGTGAACCGTAGCCGGAGGTTTGTCAAGCGCAATTAGTAGCAGGGGATACACCCCAGAGTGTGAGTCACCTCCTCCGTCTCGAAGGGCGGAGCTTGTCGGTGGACTCCCGTTCTGACCACTACGTAGTGGTGGGCGTATATACGCCGTTCACGTTCAACGACCCCGACTTCAGGGCAAGGTGACTGTTTGCCCCTCCAGCACCAGACTTGTGCCAGTGCTGGAGTAGTTTCCGGGCAATATTCTTCGCGGCGTTGTAGTCGGCGTGGTATTCGCGCCCGCATTCGAGACAGCAAAACTCGTCGCCATCTCGGTTCTCCTTATGTGTGAAGCTACAGTCAACGTGACTACAACGTTGACTCGTGTACTGTGGGCTGATTTTCTCGACAGCAATACCGTACTCAGCAGCTTTGTACTCAGTATATTCCTGGATACGACGGAAGACCCACTGCTGGAATTTTGAAGCGTTCGAGATTCGCTCTCGAATGTGTTCTAAGTTCTCGAACGCGATGTGTGTACACTCGTGAGCGAGTGCTTCTTGCACAAGTGCCTTCGAGATACGGTGTAGGTAGTCCTCGCTCCAGTTAGCGAATCGCCCACTGAGTGATTTTATCGTCAGGTGAGCTGACCGAGTACCGGTTTGTTGCATCTGTCCACGCCGCTTCTCGTATTCACGCCGTTTATGATTGAGATAGTCGGCGTTGCCAAGGAACGCGCCTGTCGAGGTGACGACGAGGTGTCCGTCCACATTCAAGTCCACACCGAGAACCGTTCCGTTCTCGGCATCTTCCGGCTCATCGTCTGTCTCTTTCACGACAGCAATGTGGAGGTAATAGTCGCCATCCCGGTGTTGCAACGTAGCTTCTCGTTTCTTCCAGTCGTCCGAAAGATAGATCGTCGGAGGTACGTCCTCGTCAGGTAGGACGTACTCGGCTTCGATACGTCCGTTCACGGTCGCAAGTGTGGCGTACTCGTCGTAGTACGTGATTGCGTTCAGATTATAGACAACCGAATCCGACGTGAATTGAGGCTTTGAAGGATTTTTGCCGTCTTTGCGTTTCTCAGCGCAGGAATCGAGTGCATCGGCAGCTCGATTCCGAGCTGCACACACGAGGTCAGCGTGGAGTTCATTGGTCGCTTCGCGCACGTTATCGTATGTCCGGTCGTGAAGCTCAGTCTTCGACGTGATAATGTAGCCGTCTTCAGTCCCGTTCCAGCCGTCGTTTACCACCATTTGGGCGGCTTGTTTGAAGCGGTCTATCGTCTCTTGGAGAAGCTGGTGAGCATCGTCGTCGACGTCGAGTTTCACGACGGCAGTACGGCGAAGCTCCACAAGCACCATATTGGTTTCCGACAGTGAAAATAGTATATCTATAGTCACGTGGTAGTGGAGAAGTCGGCTTTGCTGTACCGGTGGACTGTCGCATAGAGTTTACAAGATTCTTGCCCGATGTGATTACCGAAAGTCCCCCTCTCTAGCAAGAGAGATCCGGCCAGTCCAAACAGGTAACACTCGGAGAGAGGATACCCACCCCACGTTTCCGTCGTAACTGGAGGTCGGTGGAGGGAATGCAGCCACGATCGAGGGGATCACACCCCCCACGTTTCCGTCGTTTCGTCACCCGGCCAAAGTCGATTATTGGGAGTAGAAGACGACCTCGGATCACCCCCCACGCGCCCGACGTATCGAGAGATACACTCGTGATCAGGGGTGTGGTCAGCGACCGAAACGGGAGCTAGGCCAAGTCTTCCAACCGGCTGTCCCGGAGGACAGATTTTAGCACGATGCCGGTATCCTGTACCAGCCGATGCTCGAGATAACTGCCTTCACCCCGGCCACCACCGGTCCGAGTTGATTCAACGACGCCGAGGAACGCCTGCTCTTTCAACAGCTCGTAGACGCGGTGCTCGCTGAGAGTCTTCGCGTCAGCCTTCTCTGTCGTCGCCTGATACCGTTCGTAAATCCGGTTGGTAGAGAATCCATCCTCGTTTGGCAAGATTCTGCAATCCCCCTCCAGCATTTCCGAAGCAAACACCAGGAAGATAGACGCTATCGGAGGATTATCGGGGGGTTCGAAGCAGCGGAAGATGTGGATCCACCGTATATTCCACACCCTCCGTCATTTCCGAAGCTTTTTGATTGATATGTTAAGCTCTCCCTCCACTAGTTCCGGAGCTACACCGGGTTTAGATTGGTCCTGAACAGTAATCTGCCGTCGTTTGGGTAATAGATGAACAATGTGGTAGCTCGATCTAATCGCCTCCTTCGGCAGTAGGAACCAGCTTGAAGCAGAAACCAGACGTGAGGGAAGAAATCTCCGGAAATCATCTGGACGAGAAGTGCAGAACCCTCCACTGTTTCCTAAGCTATTGCTGGCGGGAGATTACGGGAACACTCACTCCACTGTTTCCTAAGCTATCCACGAGAGAAACAAGGGGTAACAACGGATACGGCATAGCTTGCCAAGAGAATCAACATCTACACGACATCTGTTCTTTCACGCTAAACATATTCTCTTTCTAGAATATTGTTTTAGCTCTAGTGCGGGTATGGTAGTGAGGTAATTGTCTTAATTCTTTGGCTTTAGATAGCTTTTCGTTAATGCCGGGACTACATCTCTTGTCGATAGCTTCGGAAATAGTGGAGTGAGAGGGTATTATAAAGAAACGTAGCTTCGGAAGCGCCGGTTGTGGGGGTATATATAAATGGTTTAGCTTAGGACGCTTCGGAAGCTAAGGAAGCGGTGGTTTTATCATATTGTGCTGTGTGGCAACCTATCATGGGGATGTTCCAACGGGATCGTCAGGTGTTCGCTGACGCCGAACCACTTGACGATTCATACGAGCCCGAGGATATTCGTGAACGGGACGAGGAACTCGAGAAATATCAGCGAGCCCTCCAGCCGATTATCGACAACCGGCCGACGTCGAACATCTTTCTGTATGGCAAGACGGGAACAGGGAAGACCGTCGCGACGAAATTCATGCTGTCCCATCTTGAGACCGATGCTGCCGAGTACGACGATGTTGATCTCTCAACTGTCTGGGTCAGCTGTGAGAATCTCTCCTCGTCCTACCAAGTCGCCGTCGCCCTCGTCAACGAGCTCCGTGAAAGCCAGGACAAAGACCGCATCAGTACTACTGGCTACTCACAGCAACGAGTTTTTGACATCCTCTACGAGGAACTTGACGCACTCGGTGGTACTGTCGTGATTGTCCTCGACGAGATCGACAACATCGGGCATTCCGACGATATCCTCTATGGGCTTCCTCGAGCGCGGTCAAATGACTACGTCGACGACGTCCGTCCGGTGATTATCGGTATTAGCAACGACTTCCAGTTCCGCGATAATCTTTCGCCGAAAGTCAAAGACACACTCGCCGAAAAGGAGGTTCTCTTCCCGCCATACGACGCGAATCAGTTACGCTCGATTCTCACCCCCCGCGCCGAGAAAGCGTTCCACGATGGTGTCCTTGACGACGATGTTGTTCCACTCTGTGCAGCGTTTGCTGCTCAGGACACGGGATCGGCCCGACAGGCGATCCGACTGCTTCGTGAGGCCGGCGAACTCGCGCAAGCTGACGATTCTGACACCGTAACCGAGGAGCACGTCCGGGATGCCCAAGACGAGCTCGAAAAAAACCAACTCTACGAGGGCATGCAGGAACTCACGACCCAGGGACATGCCGTCCTCTGTGCGCTCGCGTATCACCAGGCACTTGACGACATCCCTGTCCGGTCCCGTGATCTCTACGAACGGTACGCGAAAATCTGCGATCGGCTTGACGCCGACAGCGTGAGCGAACGGCGAGTTCGCGACCACCTCTCGGATATGAATATGCTCGGGCTCATCAGCGTCTATGAACGGAATGAGGGACTCTCGGCTGGCCGGTATCACGAATACGAGCTTGATGTTCCGCTGAAAGCCGTACTTGAGGTCCTTCTTTCGACATCTCGCTTCGAAGACCTCGCGAACATCATCCAGTCGACGGCCAACGATAACAATCTCCTTCAGTCGGATATTTCCGACTATTAAGCCTGTTTCTGCGGTCTCCAAAGGAAAAATTGAGTGATCTCTCGTTGCTGAAAGCTTCGGAAATGGTGGAGGGTCTGCATCACCCCAAAAGAGCTGTAAACCCTTGAGGGAGAAATGGAGACCGTCGAATCAGTCTTACCTAACATATCGTTTTAGTACTCTGGTATGTTTGGTAAGGCAAGTCAATTCTTCATCTGAAAGCTTCGGAAACGATGGAGGGTTAGATATCAGCGAGTATTGAAGATGGTCCCGTTTCTGACTGTCTTAGGACTGACGACGCGTCCACTGGACCGCAAGCCAGACTAACCCCAGCGTGACGAACCCACCGAGCGCGTAGCCACCCCGATGGCCGCGTACGAAAGAGGCGTTCCTGCACCCACTGGCAGCAGGATGGCGACCATTGCAGTCACAGCTAACACCATCCCCGTTACCACGCTGAGTATCACGACAACAGCAAAGAATTCTGGGACACTATTGGTCACTCGTGAGGCGAGTGCGAGGGTGTCGTGAGTGACCGACCCCACAGCCTCAGTGGCTTGCTGCTCTGCTGGGTTGCGATTCTGCGTGTTCTAGGTATACCGTTTGGGGCCATCAGCACCGTCGATCCAGCCATCATCTTCGAGTGTCTTGAGATGTTGCCGGACCGCTTCCCGTTCGGGCTCGACCTTGGCAGTGATGTCATCGGCTGTGAATTGCCGTCTGTGATTCGTGAGGACGATCTCGCTTACTAGGCCTGGTAAACGAAAGGCGTACAAGCAGATTCGAGACTTAGCGGATTGAGCGAGAGTTTCGCAAAGGCAACTTCACCCCGATGACTCGAAGAATTCTGCAGCATAGTCTGCAAACTCGTTCGTAGCGACGAGGTTCGTGAGGGACGCCGAAAGGTGACCAAGAGCGTCTTCGATCTGCACATTATCCGCCAAACCGAGTCGGGGACAACCTATGAGGATTCGATAACAAATCTCTCGGAGAGCGAGCGTGAGGTGACGGGGTTGATTTTCGCATTGGCTGGCTATCTCGCCCACGAGGTGTACGAGACCGTCCCGTTCATGCTAATCGACTCCTTGGAAGCCATCGACGCCGACCGAGTCAGCCGCCTCGTCGACTACTTCGCCGGCTACAGCGACTTCCTCGTGGTTGCACTCCTGACCGAAGACGCTCAAGCGCTCCCCGACTCCTACGACCGGATTACCGAAATCTAAGACTCACCACCCAACTGGGAGCTTCAGGCCGTTTTCTCGTCGAGGATTTCTTTGGGCCGGCTCTTCCCGAGTTCTTCGATGAGGACAAATAACTCGAGGATTTCCTCTTCACCCAACTCCTCGACGAGGGCTCAATTTCATCCGGTAAGAAGGTGCGAGCGAGACTCGACATCCTCTCGACAACCTCGTTGGTTTGTTCGGCGACACCTGGTGTCGGCGCGGTTGTGAGCGGCCGGTTGACGAACTCACTGTCCTTGTAGTAACAGAACCTGAGCTGGATGTCGTCCGTCTTTTCCGGTGTGACGATTTGGACGACCCCGTATACGTCTTCCCACGTGTCGATTGTTTGTTCAAGTAGTGTTCTAAATCGTATATACGCAACGTATTACGCATAAGTACGTAAGCGTTTCCATTTACCATCCATGGCCAATCATATCAAGTGCCTCACTATCAGATTATGATATTACTAAACACTAGAGTAATCACGAAATGTCCACGGCATTGAGTACTCTCACGCGCATATGTACTGACTCCCCAAAAAGTCCGGATTATCACGACAGACTGCCCAGCCACCACTACAGAGCCAATCCCAATGACTAGCCCGTGCTGCAACAGGCAGAGACAGTCACTGAGCAGGTGAGTCGTGTCAGCGCCCTAGATTCTCATTAACCGTGGTGGGGCGTGAGATCCACGAGAACGTCTACTCGGACTTACAGACGTACCTGGAACTTCGCAAGAGCCTGCAGTGGCTCGCAGTTTTATCTACGAACCGACACGGATCGGACGCCACTGGGTCACGGCCACTCATCTTCACCAATCTGGATGAGTCCCTTGGCTACTCGCCACCGCCGCTATTGGAATTTCATTAAAATATAGGGTAATTTAAGAACAGTGGAAAGGTTAAATCTCTAATATAAGTTATGATATTGTTCAGTTTGTATACCACATATCAGCATTGATTCAACGCTCTATCCAGTTCAGACGCAAGTCCTCGGAGCACGCTGAACCGCTCAGCCAGAGTGACTAGATGTCCTGTAGGTGCACGGCTCGTCCCTACACTTGTCATTACTCGATTTTCTGACTCACCACCACACCTGCTAACATAACGAGGATAAGAACAGTTGAGAGCGCACTAATCTCGGGGGTAAGCCCCTCGCGACGCATCGTATAGATGATAACTGGAACTGTGACTGAGTCAAATGTCACCAAGAACTGTGTTGCAGTGAACTCGCCGAAGGACACGACGAATGAAATAATCATCGAAGACAGGATAGACGGGAAAATAAGCGGGATGGTCACATTAGCTATCGTTTCTGTGCCGTTTGCACCGAGAACCCGCGACGCTTGTTCGACGCGTTCGTCGAAGGTCACCAACTCGGCTCGCACAAGCAGGAATACGTAAGGGAAGGTAAGGAAGACATGGGCGAATACCATCCGACTGAGCCCGTTTTGCATGTTGAGAATGTCAGTGGAGAACCGGATGAGTGCAATCCCCGTGATGACGGGTGATATCATCAGGGGCAGCAACATAAACGTCGAGAGTGATTCCTTGTAGGGGAACTCCCCACGGACGAATCCATAAGCGGTCACTGATCCGAGAATACCGCTTCCAATCGATGCTACCGTCGCTACAAAGAAACTCGTTTGGAGCGCTGCGATGAGGTCATTGTTTTCTAAGATTGCTGCATACCATCTCAGAGAGATCCCTTGCTGTGGAATCCGTGGGAACTCACTAACGGGGAACGACGTCAAGACAATAACAACGACTGGCGCCAGAAGAAGTGTATAAACGACCAGTGTCGAGAGTCGCAATCCGAGTGATTGGATACGGTTTGTAATACTCATAGCTGGCTGAACACCTCCTCAAGCTTCACGAAGTAATTAAATACCAATAAGAGCGCGAGCAGGATTGTAGTATAAATTGCTGCCAGTGCGGAAGCCAGTTTAATATTGTAGAGTTCGAGAAACGCCTGACTAATCATATTCGCTATCATCGTTTGTCCTGGCCCCCCGAGTATCGATGCCGCAAGGAAGGATCCACTGGCGAGAATAAACACGATAATCGCCGCTGCGACGATTCCAGACATACTGAGCGGAAGAATCACCGTCCGTACGGTCGTCAACGAGGTCGCACCAAGCATCCGTGAAGCCTGAATGTGCTCGTCGTCGATTCCGTTGAGTGCATTGTAGATCGGGAGGACAGCAAACGGGAGAAGCACGCTTGTCAACCCGAGAACCACGCCGCTCGTAGAATAGAGGATCCCAAAATCAGTCCCGAACACCGTCTTGATAGGACCGATAAACAATATCTGGAACCCGATATACCGAACGACATACGCGACCCAGAGCGGGATAATTACGAGTCCCAGCAGGAGCTTTTGTTTGTTTGAAATAAATACTATGTAATACGATAGGATATAGGCAAGAACAAGTGAAACAACAGTAGTTATCGCACCATAGAGGAATGAGTTCAAGATGATAGTGAGGTAAATCTGTTGAAGTGCAGTCTTGTATACCTGAAACATGTCTCCACTCCCAAACGCCAGACTTTCGATTGCCAGCATAGCAATGGGGAATATATAAAAGACGGCAAGGATACAACAACCCAGGAGAGCTAGCAATCGTGGCGAGACTGCCCGCTCAAGCGTCGATGGGACATGGATTTGTCGGATTTTCATAACGCAATAACCTCACTTGGTTCGAACGAGACGTACACCGACATCCCAACGTCTACAGAGGGGAAGCCATCCATCTTCGCAATCATGATTGTTCCGCTGGGAAGTCGGATATGGACTTCGGCGTGTTCTCCAAGATTCTCGATATCGATGATTTTGCCTTCAAACTCGTTTATGTGTCCGTTCCGTTCGCTTTCGATTTGTACGTGTTCTGGCCGCAGATAGACATTTACGTTGTTTCCAACTTCCTCGACTTGGCTATCGGCAGCCTCTATCTCACCGATCGATGTTTGAATTTGCATCCCATCTCCTTCCATCACCTCGCCAGAGAGTATTGTTGATTTGCCGATAAACTCTGCAACGAATTGTTGTTGGGGATTGGTATAGATATCTTTAGGCTCTCCCTCCTGTTGTTTGACCCCGTTATTCATGACGATAACATTATCAGACATCGATAATGCCTCTTTTTGATCATGTGTAACGTACAGTGTAGTCACACCAACATCATTTTGAATTCGCTCAATTTCTCGACGCATCGATTCTCGGAGGACCCGATCCAGTCCGGTGAGTGGCTCGTCAAGCAGCAATAACTCGGGCTCGAATGCGATTGCCCGTGCAATCGCAATGCGTTGTTTCTGCCCACCGCTGAGCTCTCCTGGCTTGTGATCGCCATGATCGCTCATTTCTACCATGTTGAGGAGTTCATCGATTCTCGTTTGTATCTCCGACTTGGGGGCATCACGCATCCGCAAACCGTACGCGATATTCTCCCGGACGGTCATGTGCGGAAATAGCGCGGTATTCTGAAAAACCATACCAATGTTCCGTTCATTGGGGGGCTTTGCCGTCACGTCTTTGCCATTGATTAGGATACTCCCCTCAGTGGGTTCAAGCAACCCAGCAACCATATGAAGCGTCGTACTCTTCCCACAACCGCTCGGGCCGAGTAGCGTCGCGAATTCGCCATCTGCAATAGTGAGGGAAATATTATCGACGGCAAGGAAATCTCCATAGTACTTCGTCAAGTTTCGTAGCTCAAGCATGATTTATATGATAAGTTGAGTGCGTGGGTTTAACGTATTTGTTGAGCCAATTACTGTTTGATATCTTGGAATTTACTAGACCACGTTTCGAGCTCGGGCTTCACTTTCTCGAGATTCGTGAAGGTGATCTGGTCAGGGTTCGCCGCGATATCGACGTATCCAGGAAGGTCCCTGATTTCGCTCGGTGCATCTTTGACCGGAATCGCATAGCCGGTGCCCTGCGAGAGTTCGACGAGGTTCTCTTTCTTGAATAGCCAATTCATGAAGTTCAGGGCAGTCTCTTTCTTTTCACTGCTAGCCGGTATCACATTATGGTTGAGTGCACCGAGTGTCCCTTCTTCGGGAATAGCATATCTGATGTTCTCTTTCTCCTCGGTCAGTGCTCTGGCCCGGCCGTCCCACATCTCACAAATAGCGGCCTCCCCTTCGCGCATTAATCTGACGCCCTGCGAACCAGAGCTCCAGTACTTGAAGATATTATCATCTTGAGCATTCAGTTCGTCGACTACCTTCTGGAAGTTCGCTTGATTCCCTGGAAGATCGTTGACCGTCAATCCGGCACCGTTTGCACCACCATTACCGAACCGGAACCAAGCACTATCCCAGACTGTCACTTCCCCTTTATATTCTGGCCGCGTAAGTGCTGCCCACGACGAAAGTTCTTCACCCGTTTTGTCGATGTTGTACAGGTAGCCAGTATTGATGATGTCTCGTGGAATTGCATCACCTTTGTTAAATCGGATGTTCTGAATACCATCTTCAATATTTTTGACAAAATTTGGTAACTGCTCTTCGTGATTGATGTCCGCAAGCAGTCCCTTTGGTCGGGCTTGGCTCAGGCCGTATTCATCCAAGAATGTAATATCAACGTCTCCAGGATTCCGCTCAAGTTGAGTGATTATCTCCGAATTCCCGCCAGCGGACGCGAATTTAATGTCATTGCCCGTTTCGTCACTCCATTTCTTTGCGACAGATTCGAATGCTTCCTGCGTGTTTCCGCCCCAACCGACGTACCTGAGTGTTGTACCTGACCCCGAACTCTGGCCGAGACAGCCAGCAGTTCCAATCAATGCAGCCGTACCTATCGTCTTAATGCAATTGCGCCTCTTGCAACCGTGTCGCATGACCGCAAGGTCATACGGATATAATATAAATGTTTGGTTAGGATTTTTAGTTCATATTGTTGTGTTTACAACCTATTGCTTCCACAGCTATAGATAACATCAGCCCAATGGGTCCCCACTACGAGGGAGCCGACTAGGAGTTTTAGAATGAGACGTTGGCTTGGCCTTTGAGATCGAGAAACTGCCGTGTTTCTGGGGGTGTCGCAATAGCACGGCCGGTCGTTTCCTGAATCAACTCCGCCATCTTGGACACCAAGTCCGCGTTACTCTCGGCCAATTCTCCTTTTCGGAGGTAAAGATTGTCTTCAAGCCCCACACGCACGTGTCCGCCCATTGATGCGGCCTGTGTCCCCAGTGTAAATTGCGCTTTACCGGAGCCTACCACTGAAAACGAAAACTGATCCCCGAATAGCTTCTCGGCGATGTAGATAAGATGGCCAAGGTTCTCGGGCTCAGTCCCGATTCCACCCAAGACGCCCATCACAAACTGCACGTGGATAGGGAGTTCGAGATATCCGGCTTCCACGAGGTGATTGACGTTGTAGAGATGACCGACATCGTAACACTCCAGTTCGGGCTTTGTGTCATGAGCGTCGAACACCGGCAATAGTTCTTCCATATCTGCGAACGTGTTCTTGAATACGCTATCCCGTGAGTTCTCGATGTGTTCATATTCCCACTCGTGTTCGAAGTCGTCCTCGTCGTATTTCTCGAGGAGTGGATGGTAGCCGAAGTTCATCGACCCCATATTGAACGATGCGGATTCGGGTTCAAGCTCCGGGATTACCTTGACACGTTCGTCTCTTGTCATCCCGATAGCCCCACCCGTCGTCGGTTGCACAATGGCATCGCATTCAGACCGGATCGCTGACGAGACTTCCCGGAAGAGGTCGATATCAGATGCGGGGGCTCCCGTCTCCGGATCGCGAACATGAACGTGAATAATACTTGCTCCTGCCTCTGCCGCAGCAATTCCCTCCGCGATAATTTCGTCCGGGGTATAGGGCACGTGTGGTGACATCGTTCTAGAGTGCAGTTCGCCAGTGAGTGCGCAACTGATGATTGTCGAGTCTAGTTTCCGCATATCAGTGAGGTATTCGGAAAGCACAATAACAATTTGGGTCGACAGACCGTAGCACGCTACTCAGATATATTGGGTCGCTCTTCTCCTCCAGCCTTGGTTCTTGATTGAGGAATGTCATTCAAACAGTGGCAGACATCTGTTTTACAATCCAAGGGCTGTAAAATCTCGTGGAATTCCCCCGTTTCAACTGAAGAAATGAGTGACTGATCCAATGACACCATTTTCTGCTCTATTGAATATGGATGATAGCAGGATTCAACTCCCGTACCACATTTTCAATAGATCACCATTTTCGAGTTTACAGCCCTTGGGCTGTAAATCAACGTGTAGTGAATGACAGCTGACATTAATCAGGTGGCGAACATACCCAAAGTTAATGTATCTCTACTCGCCACCGTACGTGACAAGGGGTAACCGTATGAAGAAGCACGAAATAACGGATATTAGTATAATTGGTGCAGGAACGATGGGCTACAGCATTGCCCTTGATTTCGCTATCGGCGGCCAACGTGTCCGACTCTTTGATATCGATGACCAAGTACTGCAAGCAGCTGAGGACCAAATCCAAGTCGGACTGGATGGACTAATCGAGACAGACCATGTTTCCCCCACCCAGCGGGAGTCGATTCTAGAGCGTATCCGATTTGAGGATGAATTCAAAACTGCCGTTAACGATGCTGATCTCGTGACAGAGGCGGTTCCCGAAGATATCGAGGTCAAGTATGAAGTATTCGAGGAACTAGATAAATATGCGCCCGCCACCGCAATTATCGCCTCGAACACGTCCGGCCTCTCTATTACAGACATTGCGTCAACTATAGAGGATCCATCTCGAGTTCTGGGAACGCATTATTTTAACCCAGCTTATATCATCCCAGTTGTAGAAGTCGTTGCCGGCGCGGAGACGAGCGACGAAATCATGCAGCGTACCACGTCACTACTGGAATCAGTCGGGAAAACACCGGTCACGGTAAACAAAGACATTCCTGGATTCATTGTGAACCGAATCCAGACAGCGATGGTCTACGAAGCCGAATCGCTTGTCGAACGAGGTATTGCATCACCTCAAGATATTGATCGAGCAGTGCGTGGAAGCTTTGGTCTCCGCATGCCGGTGATGGGACTATTCGAAATCGCAGATGTCGAAGGGCTCGACGTCCACGTGGAAGTACTCTCATATCTCATGAAAGAACTCGACAGGGGCAGCGAACCAGCGGAGTTCTTGCAAGAACTGGTCGACAACGGAAAGCTTGGGTTGAAAACGGGTGAAGGTATCTACGACTGGCCCGCGGATCAAACTGCTGTGCTTGAAAAGCGGGATAAGGCGCTGCTCAAACAACAGTCGGTATACAATCAGTGTGACCACCTGAAGGAATAGTCTGAATCGACAACAACCTGTCCACGAAATTGTCACCGGTCGTCCGCAGTTTCTCTATTAATACTGGTTGTACCCCATATATTTATATAACCGATATCCGATACAATCACTATGGGAGTAATTCAGCAGGATGATATAGACGAGAGTATTGCCCGTCTTCGACTCAACCGCCCTAGCAAACTGAACGCACTCAACAAAGAGCTGTTACAACAGATAGCAGGCCAGATTCGCGAGATTGATCAGGCCGGCTACCCGGTACTCATCATAGAAGGTGCAGGTGATGCTTTCACTGCAGGGTTAGATCTGGACGAAGCCGAAGATGATGGGGTCAATCTAGAATTGTTCCAAGATATGACACGTGCAGTCAGAGAGTTCGAGGGTATCGTCATCGGAAAACTGCATGGCTACACCATCGGTGGTGGATTCGAACTAACACTTTCGTTCGACCTTCGCTATGCCGCCCCTGATACGGTGTTTCAAATGACCGAAACAGAGGTTGGAGTAACTGTCTCGAACGCCTCGACAAAACTTCTCCCATTGATCGTTGGTGACGGGAATGCGCGGGAACTCGTCTTCACTGGGCGTCGGTTCAATGCCGAGGAGGCAGAAGACATGGGTCTCGTTTCAGCAGTGCTGCCGCACGATGAACTGGATACCCACGTCCGGGAGGTGGCTCAGGATATCGCAGAGAACAAATCGGAACAGGCGTGTTCACTCATCAAGCGTGGATTTAACCACGCATACCCCCTCGATGACACGCTAGAATACGAGCGACTGCTACACATCGAAAACACCCTCCACGAAAACGAATAGCGAGAAGTCAGGCAACTCAGTTGTTGAGGTGGTCGAGACAGTTTTCAATAAGAGAGACAGCAGAAACGTTGGTTGAGTAATCGTACGCAATAAACAGCCCGCCGGTTTCGCTGATTGGGATCAGTATTGTGACAGCAGCTTCGAAGACTTGAACCTGTGCACGATACTCGCCCGCGTTGAACGACTCTTCGTGGAGCGACGCCGAGGAACTGTTCATTACCCACTCGTGATAGAGTTCATACTCCTCCTCGACAGAGTACTCATTAAACACATCATCCCGGACGAATAGGTCTTGAAACCCCTTACTGTCATAGATGGTCACACTTCGTAACGGCTGGCCAAGCTCCTCTTTGAGATAATCAACTAACGAAGATGGAACCTGGTCTTTTATTTCACTCATATTCGGTTTGTCCGAGACGATATGTAAAAAACATTGGGGTCATCGTATTGATATCACTTGCACTGTGAGATTGCCACAATATTATTACTCAGGAGGTTCAATAACCTGTAAAGAAATGAGCGAAGAAAAAGTGGCCACTTGCGATTGTAAGATTGGCCGTTTACGTCGAAAGTACCTCCTAGATGGACTCAACCACGACTTGAAAACACGCTGGCTAGGCGAGGGGCGGGAACGATTCAGTCTCCGTGACCTTGAGCGATACGTGAACAAGCTAATTCTGCGAAATGCTATGGAAGAATCCGATATCAAAGTGCTTGAAGGAGAGGTTGAAAACAAATATCGGATCCTCACGGATGACGAAGTGAGCTCAGCTACTGTCGTTCGGTTGGAGCATATGCTGAAACGGGAAGGAGTCGATCTTGAATCGATTCGGAACGATTTCGTTTCTCATCAGACAATATATAACCATCTTCGAGACTGCCTCGACGTATCTCGGAACGACAATTCAAACAGTAAATCCCACGACCGATCATTTCAGACGATACGGGCTCTCCAGCGAAAGACCCAACTTGTCACCAAGAATATTATACAGAGTGCAGATATACTTGATTCGGCCGAGGACTTCTATGTAAGTGTAGATATACAGATTATACGTGAAAATGGAGAGAGAGTTCTGATCGAAGAACTTGAAAACCAAGATTAGCTCATCATACCACATAATTGAGATACAGAATAGAAAACGGCTCTATTGAAATCCAATTACCCAGACACTATTCGCGGTGAAATAGCCGATACATCGATCTTTCGGAGGATTTCAACAGAGATGCACTCGAATGACACCCACATTAGAAGGGCCATCAGAAAACCGCGATACGTCAGAGCCGTGCCTTCTGGATGAACGTTCCTCAAGACTGGAGCAATCGTGGCTCTCTCGGGAGGTTCGGCGCTCGACACCGTAAGCGCGCACAAATACGCCATATTTCCGTTTAATACGAGAGTTCACTACCTCATTCTGACTACGCTGCCCGTAGAGATTGACTCTCAGACGAGTGTTCCCTGCCTCATGGAGCGACGAAACTTGCGGTGCTTGATGAGAAATCATATACCAGTCTTAGGGTTGCGCGCGAATCTCCTCAGTGCTAAACGTCCATGTTTGGAGCTCTTACCAGAACAGGGGATATCAAAAATGTCATTCGGTGGTCGTGGGGTCAGGCGACCATCTCCGACCAGACGCGGTAATGGTTAATTTAGGGACACGATCTCGTTAGTGTGCCTTTGCTTGAGATACAACCCCATAATCCATTAGATATAGGTCCCACATAAAGTTTCATATATTATTTCTGTCATTGTGAGCACTGTTTAGTTACGGCAGTGTGAGAACCGAGCAGGTCGTGGGTCTATAGTAGCCATTAGAAGTAGTTACTCACTTTTGTAATCGAAAGCTGTCAGGAGCTGTATTGATCCCAGCCATCAACTCGCCAAGCGAGTCGGAAATCGACCAATTACGTGCCCAAAAGCAATCGCTGGAATCAGAAGTAAACGGGTTTCAGAGCGTCACCAGCTTCAATCAAGACATGCCCGGAGACGCTGGCAACGGTGCTCTCGACGCCCTCAAAACATCTGTCGAAGTCAAGGAGGTAACCGACGATTATCTGGCCGACGGCACCGTCAGTTGCTGGTCCTGTGTGAGTGAAGTCGAAGGAGACCAGATCGAGTCGACCGTCGAGAAACTCCAAGAACTCAGCCAAGACACCGTCAGCGACATCAACGATATCGACGCAGAACTCGATAACCTGAAAGAACAGGGTCGCAATCAAAAAAAACCAAACAACGGCAACGAGAACGCCTCGAGCGCCAAAAGCAAGAACTCGAAACCGGAGTCGAAGATACCGAAGGCCGAATTCAGAACCTCACAGAACGCCGTGAAGAACTCCGTGAGGAAGTCAAGACCGTATCGTTCATGCTAATCGACTCCTTGGAGGTCGCCGTTTTGTTCGGCGAACTCTGGCGGTGCAATCGTGAGGGGACCGTTGAAGAACTCACCAATCTTGTAGTAACAGGACCGGGGCCGGGTGTTATCTGTCTCTTCCGGTGTGACGATTTGGACGACGCCGTACCCATCCTCCCCACGTATCAATCGTTTGCACAAGCAGATTCTATAGCGTATATTTACAACGTATCACGCATATGTGCGTAAGCGTTTTCATTTATCTAAATCATATAACCAACTACATCAGATATTTACAATCACATCGTGACAGCATTAGCTGAATAGGGCAAGGGGTCTGTGAAGCGCAAGAGACGAGTGACACACGACTTGAGTATGAGCCAAGAACCTGAAGAAGTGGACAATTCTGGACGTTCTCTGATAGATGCCCACACCTCCGGTTGTTTCGGGAACCAAGCCGCTTGGGATTACTCGTAGTAGTCGATTCGCTCAACGACGTTGGCGAAGCCGACGTTCTCGCGGACGTTGGTGATTTCGATGCGAACACGTTCACCAACGTCGGTATCGGGGACGATGATGACGTAGCCACGTTCGACGCGGGCGATGCCATCACCGCCGTCACCGAGGGTTTCGATTTCGACCTGGCGGGTCTCCCCTTCCTCGACTGGTGGATTGGACTCGGCCTGAGCTCGCTGGCTCGAGGCCGACGAGGATGAATTCGATGCGGGTGTTGCGGGAAGCAGCGCCACGCGATAGGTATCACCGGCGCTGAGCGGACCGATTTCGAGTTCTCGCTGCGGGATTTCGATGACGTATGAGTCTCCACGCTCTTCGACGTGGCCGGTGAACAGACAGTTGAGTTGTTCAGGGAGTTCCATTCGGGGCTACCTGATCTACCCGCGCGGGGAAGCGACTTGATTGTGTTGTCATCCACCATATGGAGTCGGGATCAAATACTATCCCTTCGAACGAATGGTAGGCCACGGTGTGACAGTTAGCGCCCGGAAAACCGTATCTCATGCTGAACATGTCGAACGGCATCGAGGAGGATATTATGAAAACTGGCCAGGCCCAGTTCCATACGCCTCTGGTAGATTCAAAGCTCGTCCCAGTTCAGGTTCGTGCATCAGCCCGACCCGACGTTCAAGCTGGAGCTTTGGGAGTGTATCGAGATCTGGAATCTACCACGACAGTTGACGAGATAGAGCGTGACATCAAGCGACTGAAAAGACAATAGGTGACAAACTATCGTGGTAAGCAAGATTGGATGGTCTAGTACGTTCAGCATGATCCGACTGTGGAGCAATGGTGAGAGGAGACAGGGTAGCAGCATAACTCTAATTGCGTCTTTTCAGAAGCCCGCAGCAGAGTCCTGACGTGACTATTTATCAATCCAGTTAGCCTCAGGTTCGATTTTCTGTTTTTTTCCAGTCTGGCTCAATATACACGCTAGGAGGTTCGTAGTCTGTATGGATGTAGTCATGGTAGATGTAGTTCCAGAGGAAAAAATCATCTACACTAACGTGCCAATTGGTATATTCGATACCAAGATGCCGCCGAATCGCCTTCCTTGGAGCTCCTCGTCGGGCCATTCTAACACCAAGTGAAGATCGAAGATCATTTGTGGTCACATCTGCGTACTTCCCCTCCTCACGGTGACAAGACGGGGTTAGGCGACGTTTCAACGCAGCATCTTCTGCGATACTGTGAAATCGTTTATGTACTCCCGACTTACTCGGGAGCTGCTGATCAAACGCATAGTCAGAAAAGTACCACCGTGCTAGTTCAGGGAGGTGGGTCTTCTTACACCCATCTACGGTGAACGTCTGAGGCAATTTGAACGTCCATATACTGTCTGAGTTAGTGTACTCTCGAGGAACCTCAATAACAGAATCGTACCTATCGCTGTAAAGATAATCAAACCAATCTGAAGACATATCCGATAAGTATCGAGGGGGCAATCCAGTGAACATCAGAATTACCCCAATAAACGAATCTACAGAATCCTCACGGTTCAGTGCAGCCTTGTGGAACCTGAGATACTGATCAGGGGTTAAGGGTCGGCGTCGACGCGGATAGAGGCCTGCCCTGACAACTGCCTTCCACCATTTTCCACAATTCGCTGTCACGGTACCCATACCGAACTCGGATTTTTTCTTGTATTCGCTGTGGCTGGGGGCTATTCCCCGCGGACTAGCAAGTTCTCGAATGCTTTGGAGGATATCGCGTGTACTGTATGAGTAGTGTTTGTTAATCCCTACTCCTGCTTGCCTAAGCGCTTTATTCCAACTACCAAATCTATGTTTAATTGTGGACGAAGCACATACCCCCTCTTCATCCATTTGAGCCTTGCTAACGGGGTCCTCTGGTGAGGAAAGGCGACGTATCTCCTCTAATAGCTTTTCTCTTGAATACCGGTAGTCTCCCATCTAAAACCACTCTTCTTGCTCTTCGGCGTTTAGTTCGTTCTGCGCGAACATCACATACGGCTTCATTGATTCTGGGTCGTTGTGACCTGTGAAGGTTATTGCCTTATTCGGCGGCACCTCGTTGCGCATCAACTGAGTGCAAAAGCTGGCCCTTAGGTCATGCATGAAAATATCCGGAATTTGGTTCCCGTCTTCGTCTGTCCCGTGGTCTGCCAGCTTTTTATTTATCACATCTTCCATTGTCTGGTCATCCTCATCGTTCTCAAATTCAATCTCCTTCTCCAGCCTACTTCGACGGAATGGTGACTTAATAGCCGACTCTGCAGCGATTATCCGGAGCCATTTATTCGCTGTACCCCTCGATATTCCGTCACCGTTAATCATCTTGTGCCCGTACCGATGGGCAGAATCTGCTTCAGGACACTCAAGTCCAAAGTACGACTCAACACGATCTCTCAGACCAAAATACTCACTCTTGTAACTCTGACCCTCGATATTGTGGTTTTTCCATTCATTTGATATGAGGATAGTTCTCCCCCGTCCTGCTGGGGTTTTGGGCTGGTAATGGTCCAACCCAGCCTGCCGGCACGCGCCACAAGCGTCGTATTTCGTTTTCTTCCGACATTCTTCACTCGATGGAATTTGGATGTATAACCGACCTTGGCTATAGAAGAACCAGTCCGAGTGAGCGTGGCAAATTGTGTCATTTCTCGCTCCTATGCCGAGCGCCAAGTGTACTATCATTGATCTGTGGGGATCGTCGTGCTCTTGAACAGCGTCGACAAGCATCGACTGGCGTTTCTTATGTAGTGGAACTGCCGTACGTGTGGGCATTAGACGTATTCTCAGAAAATATATGGAGAGTAAAAATATATCTTGGGTGTAAATTGAAAGTAATTACTCGATGATTCTGAAAATGAAACCCCAGATATTCGTCTGTAGAAGGGTTCCGTTCTGCATCCTCGCTCAACAGGGATCTGATATGAAAGTGGGGTTTCAAGCAGTACGGATGGGGTGTTTCAGGAGTGGTATCAGCAAAGGCCTAGAAGCACTTTCTATGGGTGGACATTCAAACCGAGACACTACTAATAGCATCTTGTTACTGGCGCCCTTTGGGGGACCGTTTTTTGCTTCGCGTTTCAGTTCGTGCTCTCGAGCCCTTGGACGAACTCAAGGTACTCCGTGATGTAGTCAAAGATCGTGGAACACCACTACGAGGTCGTGGATAAGAGCAGCAGTTAGTGATATGTGAGACCCAGTCAGGGGCGGATACAGTTCACCGAACTGAATGGGGAACGGCCGTTTTCGAAGTCATCTCTCTGACTCAGAAGCCTCCCTCGTGATGGGTATACTGAGTGTCTGTGTCGGTGTTGGCTTTCCACCCAAACAGGATTGCCAGGAGTGCAATCGCTCCGGCAACCACCAGCCGGTCAGGACTTTCCAGCAGGAACGGGATCAGTTCATTCAGGGTGATCCCATTCGACATCAGTTTTTCAAGGTCAGTCGGGGCCGACCACAGCAGATACATGAGCATCCCCAGTGGTTCGAGGATGCCGCCAACGACTATCATTAACACTACTCTTTGGGCGATACCGGTCGTATCGTTGGATGATTCGGATCCCATTTATGTAAGCTTTATTACACTTTTGCACAAACTTTTCCTGGTTACACGGTTCTGTTGCGAATTCAGCTCATGAGCGCTGGAAACGGAACACTACGATAGCCCCGATGAGTACACACAGCAACATGAGACTCCCAATCAGGGACCAGTCGAAACTACTGGCACGCTCATCGGGAGTATCGTCGATTGGCGTTCTGCTGGTCGTTGACGACGCTGTTGACTCAGATGTGGATGTCGTGGAGTGATCCACAGTCGTCGCCGTCGAACGCTCAGTTGTAGTCGGAGTGGTTGTCGTAGTTGGGCTTTGTTGTTTTTGTACGGTCACTGCATACAGCGAGAAGTTGGTGGCAGTTGCTTCAACTGTGAGTTGGTCCGTCCCTTTGCTGATGACGGTCGTTTCCAGATTCGCCCACGTTCCGTCATCGTGCCGATGTACAATGACGAGGTCAGATGGGCTTGCGCCTGTCTGGGAGACAGCAGACGGCGGAACAGTCAATCGAACCGGGACCGAGTTGCTACTCGTGTCCTTGACTTCGATATCGAGTACGCCTAATGTCTCCCCAGTCGGTTGTGTTTTGTTTGCCGGAATATCCTTTACAGCGGTTGCTTCGACAGTCCCGCTGGATTGAAGCTCTACCTGCAGTACCGAGATCTCTGAGTCAGCCGGTAACTCGATAGTCGCCGTTCCAGGGCCATCGAGCCTCTCCATAATCGGCTCACCGATGGTGGGGACATCCAGTTCATCATCCCCAGCGCTTCCATCCGTTCCGTTGTTGGTCTCAGCATCGGTGTCCTCATCTACATCGCCATCGTTGCCGTTGTCAGGATCACGTTCTGGCTCCCCATCGTCGTCGCTCTCCGTCGGGACAGTGAACGAGGTGTCGTAGGACTCGACGTTCCCGGCCTGATCCTGAACGGTAACCGTTGCGGTGTGCGACCCAGCGTCTAAACTGCTGACGTAGTAGGTCGCCGACTGGCTAGTGATAGAGGTGTTGGTTGCACTGGTGACGTCCGTACCGTCGAATTTGAACTCGACAGCACCAACGTCGATACTGCTTACAGCATCTGCATACGCAAATTTGATAGTCGTACTTGACAGATTAGAAGATAACTCACCACTCGGAGTGGTCTGAGTGAGCGTTGGTACTTCGTTGTCGGAGGCAACCGCGCCGTACGTCGAGAAATGCGAAACGTTGGCGACCCAATATTGGCCGGTTGTGCCGTCGATAGTTCTGGTTTCGATGGTCGTCGCCTGCTCCTTCCAAGTCTCTGTCGTCGTATTATAGTAGCGAATACCGACATCATCTTTGTCCACGCTAGCCGGAACAGCACTCATATTGACGGGGATGCCGATAACCGCATACGAGAGATTACCCTCGATATGATCACCTAGCTCCGCATGCAGAAAGCCGGCGCTTACGTTCCCTGAAGCCACGGGAGCAAGCGGAGTCTCGCTCCCGGTGGCCACCACCGTGTCCGTAACAGGTTGGTCGGTAGTGAAGTTGACAAAAAGGCCGGACAGTTCAAGAACTACCGTTGCCGAGTTGTTCTCCGTTTCGACGCTACCGACGTGGGCGGTGGCGGTGCTCGTCCCTTCGTTGTCTGCCTCGTCCGTTCCAATCACAGTGATCTCGTACTGCCCACCAGTATCACTCAGACTGAAGGTGCCGTTCCAGTGGACGTCGCCGACTGCGGTGATTTGCGCCGTCTCGGTGGTTCCGTCGGGCTTCCTCACCTCAATGGTCGGTGGCTCTGCAAGTGGCTCTGATGCGGTGACGTTGACGCTACCGGTGTCCCCGTCGACTTGTGAGACTGTCGCGGCTAGTTCTGGATTCCTCCGGTCCAGGCGGACTGTGACGTTCGTGACTGTCTCATTCCGGTCGCCCGCTGAGTCCGTGGCGGCGACCACGACCTGGTACGTGCCGTCGTCCGGAAGCTTCGAGAGATCCTCAGTAGCAGTCCAGGTTTCGCTGCCCTGATGGACGGTTTCGATCACGTGGTCGAAGTTCGTGAACGTCGATTCCAGGGTTACGGTCGTCATGGAAACATCATCAGTAGTCCCATTCGCTGCCACGTCGAAAGTGGCCGTACCGTTGGTGTGGATGGTCTGGCCGACCGGGGGCGTTACCGCGCTATTGTTGCCATTGATAGCAGTTAGCGAGACTGTCGGCGCGGTTTGTTCGACGACGGTCACTTGGCGCTGAATTGTGTCGGTATTGCCACCACTGTCAGTGATGGTGAGTGTTACCGTATGAGTTCCGGATTCTTTGAAAACACGAGTGATCGTCTCCTCCGTCGCGTCAATAGAGCCCTCGCCAGTCACGTCCCACTCGTATTTCGTAATGGACCCGTCCGGATCTGTCGAGTTTGACCCAGTCAGTGTCACTCGTTCGCCGACCTCAACCACACTTGACGAAAGGCTGATATTTGCCACAGGAGGGCCGGAGGCTACTTCAACGGTCGTTGTATCCGTATCGGTGTTGCCCTCTTCATCGGTGACGGTCAGTGTCACCTCGTGCGTGCCGGGTCGTTTGAACGCACGTGTAATCGTCTCGTTCGTTGCGTCGATAGACCCCTCTCCCGTCACGTCCCACTCGTATTTCGTGATGGAACCATCCTGATCATTCGAGTCCGAGCCAGTCAAGATCACATCTTCGCCAACTTTCACCGTGCTCGGCGATGCAGTGGCCTTTGCCTCCAGTGAGGAACTGGACGTCACCTCGACTGCCATGGTATCCGTGTCGGTATTGCCATCATTGTCGGTGATGGTGAGGGCCACTACATGCGTCCCTGGATCTTTGAAAACACGAGTGATTGTTTCATCAGTAGAGTCAATGGAGCCCTCGCCAGTCACGTCCCACTCGTATTTCGTAATTGACCCGTCCGGATCTGTCGAGTTTGATCCAGTCAGTGTCACTCGTTCGCCGACCTCTACCGGACTTGGCGAAACGTTGATCGTTGCCGCAGGCTGCCCGGAGGCTACCTCAACGATCACGATATCCGTATCGGTGTTGCCGTCTTCGTCGGTGACAGTAAGTGTCACTTCGTGCGTCCCTGGGTCTTTGAATACACGAGTGATTGTCTCGTTCGTCGCGTCAATAGAGCCCTCGCCGGTCACGTCCCACTCATATTTCGTGATGGACCCATCCGGATCCGTCGAGTTCGACCCAGTCAGTATCACCCGTTCCCCGACCTCCGCACTCATCGGTGAGACAGTGGCGTTGGCCACCAGTGAGGAGCTAGAAACCACCTTGACGGTCACGGTAACTGTGTCAGTATTGCCACTACTATCGGTGACAGTGAGTGTAACCTCGTGACTACCAGGATCTTTGAAGGCACGAGTGATTGTCTCGTTCGTCGCGTCGATAGAGCCCTCACCCGTCACGTCCCACTCGTATTTCGTGATAGAGCCGTCCGGGTCCGTCGAGTTCGTCCCGGTCAAGGTCACATCTTCACCGACTTGCACGGTGCTCGGCGAAGCGGTGGCCTTTGCCTTCGGTGAGGCACTGGAAATCACCTCGACTGCCACGGTATCCGTGTCGGTGTTCCCACCGCTATCGGTGACGGTGAGCGTCACCTCGTGGGTCCCCGGGTCTTTGAAGACACGGGTGATCGTCTCGTCTGTCGCGTCGGTAGAGCCCTCACCCGTAACGTCCCACTCGTACGTCGTGATAGAGCCGTCCGGATCCGTCGAGTTCGACCCAGTCAACGTTACCTCTTCGCCAACTTCCGCCGTGGGTGGCGAAGCGCCGGCGTTCGCGTCCGGCCCAGACGGACTCAGAGTAATAGTTGCGGACTGGCCGTCTGCGCCGTCGAGAGGTCTCCCATTCGAGAGGCTGTCGACACTCGCCGTGTTGACGGAAAAGGTATAGGCCCCATCCGATCCCACCTCGACCGGTGAGTCGAGCGTGTAGGTCATCGGGCCTCGGTAGCTCTCCCTTGCCACCGCAAATTCGTACGTGGAGAACCTCTGTAACGTGCTCGGGCCGGACAGCGACACAGAGATGTTGGTCAGCGCCCTGGTGGACTTAAACGACACCGAGATGTTCTGCTTCGAGGGATTGGTTGCCTCGACCTGATAGACGAGTGGCGGGACACCTTGCCACGCGAGAACAGGGTAGTCATTGGTCCGGATTGCCCACTCTTTGAGGAAGTCGAAGTTCGACATATTAGCGTAGGCATTGTGGTCTTGCATCGCCGATGTCCGAAGGCCAGTGGTACTCGAGGCGACGGCCCCCTCACCGGCACCCGACGACAGCCCTGTGGCTTGGATATCCCAGCGAGACTCCGCCACTCTGGCGTCGTTATCACCGATCAGCCCACCGACTGTGGTCGCGCCAATTACTTCTCCCGTGGCATACGAAGTTCGAACGACCCCGTTGCTCCGTCCAACGAGGCCGCCCGTCTTGCTCCCACCATCCACTGTTCCATTTGCATAGGAATTGACCACCGCAGCATTGTATCCAGCCCCGTTGTCCTTCTGCACACCGACGAGACCGCCGACTCTTCTATCACCAGTTACGTTGCCAGTCGCGTACGATTGTTGGATCCGTCCCGCTGCACTCTTTCCAACGAGACCCCCCACGTTCCCCTGTGAACCGGTCGCCTTGATATCGCCGCTGGCGTTCGTCCGGTAGATGTTCGTGGTCCCACCGGAGTAGTCCGCCAATCCGATTAACCCGCCGACATTGTGATCTCCTGTGACATCACCGCTTGCGGATGAATAAGTGATGGACTGCTCAGCGTTCTTGCTGTAACCGACGAGACCGCCCACGTTAGTATTGCCTGTCACGTCGACGGAAGCCGACGATCCTGTCATATCGATGTTGCTCGTCCCGTCGTACTGACCCACGAGACCGCCAACATTATCACCGCCGGATACAGTTCCGCTCGCTGATACCGTTACGATGTTGCCAGTCTGGTCGCCAGCCAACGCGCCGACATTGTTACTACCGGTGACGGTGACGTTGGTAAGGGTGATGTTTTCGATCCGCCCTTCCGAAACCCCGAATAGGCCGGTATTCTCCGCGCTCGAGCGGGAAACATAGAGATCAGCAATTGTGTGTCCGGCTCCGTCGAACTCACCCGTGAACGGCGTGCTGTCGTTGCCGATTGGATCGAACGCCCCGTCGAGATTGATGTCCGAAGTGAGGATGTAGGAAGAGTCGAGTCCACGATTCTCGATACACTGTAACTGAGCGGCAGTTGACACCTCATAGGGGTCCGAAGTAGTGCCAGAACCGTCGTAAGTAACCATCTCACAGGTGTTCACAGTATCGGTACTGCCGGCCGCGCCAGCGACGAAACCCACCGATCCCGAAACCATGGACATCGTCACCAGGATCACAAGCGCAATTGTCCGCAATGTATCCAGCAAACTCCGGTCAAGTATCACTGCGTATGTCATGATATATCGCCCATCAGACTGACTGAGGGAGTATTATTAGCGGCTGAACAGCTTCCCACCACCTGGGAAAATAAATAAACCAACCTGTTGAGTGGCTATGACTATGCCCACGGATCCTGATACGGACGCCGCTCTCGACCTGATTTCGAAGCGGATCGACTTTCTCGAATTCCTCGATGGCGACCCAAAACCGAAGCGAGAGATCGCGGACGAACTCGGCTACTCCCGGTCAACCGTCAACCGAACCATCACTGAGCTGAGCGACGCGGGACTTGTTGCTGACGACCCGGGCGGCTGTCAGACGACTTTCGTTGGGTCGGTGTTAGCCGATCAGTACCACGAGTATGTGGAAATTGCCAGTAGCGTCTTGGCCAATCGAGAAGTACTCGCTACACTCTCGCTGGACTCTGACATTCCACCGATCGTACTGAAAGATGCGAACGTGAGGACACCGAGAGATTCGAGCCCGTACGGTCCATACCACGCTATCGAAGGAGTGCTGGAACGCTCCGTCGACGAAGTACAGGTGTATGTGCCTACCTTCACTAACCCACGTGGGATCGAGCTGGCCCGGACTTTGGCTAAAAGGCTTGATATAGAAATCGTGTTCGGTGATGCACTGATCGGCGAGTTACGATCCGACATCCCGAATCAGGTCGAAATGCTATCCAAACAAACTAATTTCACGGGCTACAGGACATCGAACGGCCCGAAATATTCGCTCATCCTCACAGGTACCGAATCGGGGATGGAAGGTGCTGTCGTGATCCACTCCGAAGAACGGGAACTCGTCGGATGTATCGTGACTGATAACTCGGCGGCGACCGAATGGATGGAACAGCGATATGCAGAGATCAGGGCCGATAGTGAGCCACTGTATGGGTCTTTCTGAGGTGACCGTTACGCAACGTGGCTACCCAGACAGAGCTGATCCTGTTTCTGAAACTCGATACTGGCTAGGAATGGGTACTCCGTCAGACGGCCTGTGATCGGACGCGACGAGGGGATCACAGGAATTCTCGATGTACTACTCGAGCTTACACCAAGCCGGGATTTCACCAGTTGGAACGTGATTACCTCGCAGGTGTCAGCCGGTAGTCGGTGAGTCGCAATGTGGCGTTCTTGAACACACCCAGGATCATTGAGCGGGCAGAGACTTCCGGCCTCATCGAGTTAGCTTGAGTGCTATCGGACCGACATCTATCTCTGCTCAGTCATTTTGCTAGACGACCCACCACTCGTCACGGAAGACAGGTTACCGAACGGGGGCCGGTGGTGAGCGAGTCCAACGCGCGACACTCTCTACTATGACCGTTGAGCCCAAGCAGTGTGTATGGACCGACGTCGCTACCTCACACTCGCCACCACCGGTGCAGTCGGGGCGCTCAGTGGGTGCCTCAGCGCTCTCGCTCTTATGTAGAATTGCGGAAAGCCCCAATAACAAGACAATCAACGATTGACTCGGCGGATTCACCCGCTAGATTGAGTGAGCGAACGATGCCGAAGGTGTGAGCGGCCTGTTTGGGACGAGCCGCCGCGTGAACGGCTGTTCCGCGGCGGCTCTTGGCCTTTGTAGCCCGAACAGACCTCGCCAGATTCGTCGACTTGCGTCGGTCCGTCAATGGTCTGGCCGAGTAGCTTCCAGACGACGGGGAAGCCGCGCTGAACCGCGGCTTCCACGTCTCGAATGGCTGTGTAGACGGTTCTATAGGCTCGACCGAGGAACGGCGCGATCTGATTGATACTCAGCAACGTATCGGCGTACAGCGTGAACGCGAGAAGCACCTCTCCTGCGGTGAGGTGCTTCTCGTGGAACGGCGTTCCGTAGGTGAAAACCGGCTTGAAATTGCAGTCACGGCACCAGATTCGGTCGATACTCTCCCAGGTCACGATGCTCTGGTGGCCGCACCGTGGACAGGACGTATTCTCCCAGAATTCCTTGATTCGCCGCTCGATGCGGGCATCGAGCGGCTCTGTGTCGATCTCGACTACGCCCAGCTCAATCAGCTCTCGAAACATCGCTCCGAACGCTGGCTGAGAAGAAACCATATCGCCACATTAGCGTCGCCTCAGTGTAACTATACGGTCTTTCCGTAGCTTTGCATAAGAGCGAGTTTTTCTGCGCCCGCTGAGGGGCGGAGGCGCATTCAGACCTCCGTCGAATAATGACTGAACCCTATCTCACGACGGTCCTCGAGGAAGCCGAGCACGTTGCCGAGCATCACGACCAGGTCGGTCGTACGACAGACAACCAAGCCCACGAGTACCTCCGATACGCCGTTCTTCGGGTGCTCGAAGGCGAGGCGGATTCCCTTCCAGCAGATTGGACGCCGATCGACGACGTGACCGTCGGCTACGGCAGCGACGAGGCGATGTACGACAGCTGGAGCTCCAGCGAAGACTGGTGGGAGACCGTCCCGCCGCAGGAGGCGTGTACCCGCTTCCGGGTGTTCTTCCCGGACGACCACCAGACGGTTCCCCGGGACATCGTCGACGTGATGGCGGCGCTCGGGGCCTGGCGCGTCTGGACCGGGAGCGCAGCGGCGTGCGGCTCCTACGACCATCGCGAGCGCCGCGAGGTCCATTACCTCTGGCCGGAAGTCCATCCGGTGGAGGAAGTGCTCGACGAGCGGCTCAGTGGTCCTGCGGAAGCCGTCGCTCCGGACGGTGGCCGAACGGGCGACGTTCACGACCGACTGGTCGTCGACGAGAACGCACGGTCGAAGGACGATCTCGAGGCCCGCACGAAGCGTGCCGTCACCGAAGCGATGGACGTCTCGCTCCTCTCGAAAGGTGGCTGCTACGAGGTGCAGTCCGCGTCCGGTAACAGGTACGAAGTCGACATCATCGACGAATCGTGTACCTGTCCCGACTGGCAGCAGCGCTCACCCGAAGGCGGCTGCAAACACTTGCGTCGCGTCGATCACGAGATCAAACGGGGCCGCGTTCCCCGCCCAGACGGCCGCCTCCCTTCCCCGTAGTCGTGACCGGACTACTCCACAGGACGGACCGTGTCGCCATCTCGTTTGGCCCGGTCGAACGTTGAGAGATACGCGATCCGGTCCCGAACCTCCTCGGCATCCAGCTCCAGTTTCGCGGCCAGTTCGTCGACGGTCATCGGCTCGTCGAGTGCCTGGAGGACTTCGAGCCCCCGGTAGTACCTATTCGTGAGCTCCTGGACGCGGGCCTCGATCGGCGTGGTTACCCCGTACCGCTCCTCGAGTTCGACCAACGCCTCGTTCGCGAACGTGGCGAACTGATCATCCCCTAAGCGTTCGATTTGGGCTTCGAGTTCATCCCGGACGAGGTCGTAATCGAGGCCGGCCTGCACGAGCATATTCATGTCCTCGATGTCGTCGTCGCGGCCTGCGATCGCCTTGAACAGGAAGATATCCTCGTTGCTGACCAGCCGGACCGTCAGTCGATCCGTGTCGAGGAACGGCTCGCTGCGCTCTTGCATCCCGTCGGTGAGCACGAGCTTGTTCGCGACCTGCTGGTTGAAGATGTCGAGGCGACACCCATCGTCGTTCTCGACGCAGCTCGTCGCCCCCAGCGCCCGGTAATCTGGATCCAGCGATTGGACCTCCGTGTACCCGAGGTCCATCAGGACGGCCCACAGCTGGCCGTACGCGTCGCCATCCGGGACGACCAGGTCGATATCTTTCGTCGCCCCCTTGAGGTCGCGCAGCGACATCGCGCCACCACCGATCAGGTAGACCGTGAGCGGTTCAGATAGCCCGTCCCCGATTCGCTGGAATTCGTTCTCGATGTACTCACGTCCGAATGTTGGTCTCATGGTGGTAGATCCACCTCGTAGTCAGCCGCCAGCTCCTGGAACTCGTCCCATTCCGGGAGCCGGTCGTCGTCGTCGACCTCGCCGTGCGTCTCGAGGTAGCGGAGCAAGGCGTCGATTTCGTCTTCGAGGCTATACTTCGCCGCCTGCTCTCGGAGGTCCGCCTCGTCGACGTCGACGTGGCTGAGCAGGAGGAGACAGTACGAGCGGTGGCGGCTGCCGTCGTCGATCAACAGCGTGTGACAGCAGAGCTCCGCCGGCGAGACTGCGTCGAGGTCCTCGGAGTAGACGTAGTAGCGGTGGCCGGTGAGCAGGAACTGGAGGTCGAAGGCCGCGAACCGAGCGAGGCCGGTTTCGTGGAACGCCTCCGCATCGATCTCCGTCTCGGTCTGGGCGAGGAATTCGTCATAGTCCTCCCAGAGAATCGTGCCCTTCGGGGCGACGGCTTCGAGGCGGTGGCGATGCAGATGGTGTGCGAGTTCACGGGCAAACTCGTGGAGGCGGTCGAAGTCGGCGTTGAACTCGTAGTGGCCGTTGGCCGTCCCGACGAGCCCACGGTCGCGAAACCGCTTGAGGACGCGGTTGACCGTGTTGCGGTAATTGTCGCTTCGGTCGGCGATATCGGAGACGGTTCGCGGCTGGTCGAGGTAGTACAGTACCTCGAGTGATTTCCCGGTCAGCAGCTCGGGGAAGTTGATGTGGGAGTGCTGGCGGACGAGGTCCTGATAGAGCTCGACGGCGCGAGCATCTGACGGGACGACTCGCTTTCGCCGCCCGTCGCGTTCCGTGTAGACGAGCCTCTTCTCGACGAGGTCACCGACGGCACGAGAGAGGTAACTCTCGCTGTTGTCGAGCTTCGTCGCGAGCTCGGAGATTGTGTCGCCGCGTTCGACCGTGGCGAGGACATCCAGTTCGATGCGCCGGAGCACGGTGTAACATAATATGAAACTTATATATAAAGAAGTTTCGAGTAGTGTTACACTAGCTCACCGACGAACCCAGCAAATCTACGACACCATCACAGACGAATCCGAGAAGCTGATCAAGTACGAGAACGCCCCCGACGACGTTTTAGCGGTACGTTCTATTCCTGAATAGTCTGCTATTCGAACTCTTCAACGGGTGACGAGCCGTTATCCAATTAACCAACTGATGTCCTACGAGCTATCGACGCCGCCGGCGGATGTAAGCCCCCCCGCCGCGTTGACCACGAAATCAAGAGCGGCCGAGTCCCGCGACCGGATGGCCGACTCCCGACTGATACAGGCTGATCCTGATTAACCAACAGGCCATCCCGTTTACCACTGTCGTTGATTACCACAGCAGTCGCGGCCCCCGTCACGGGAGATCTTCTGTTATATCGACGAGTTCCTCCTCGGTCTGCCAGCGATACAGCCGTCCCTCCTGCTCGAACAGCTCGAAGACGCCGTCCTGCATCCAGCCGAAGGGGTGGTCTTCGTCCTCCCGCTTGAGGACGTGGCTCTTCGCGAAGAACTCCGTCGTGCCGACGAGGAGGCCCTGCTCGACGAGGAAATCACTTGGTTCCTTCTCGGCGACGCCAACGAGATAGGTCACGATGTCGGCAATCAGGCAGAACTTCTGGATGCTATTATCCCATTCCCCGCGGATGTCGACCATCCGGAAAGCGTAGGCGTCCTGCCGGCGGTTGAGCCGGTCGACCACCAGGTTCAGCCGACGAATCGGCTCCCGGTCGTAGTTACCCAGCACGAAGTACGAGCGATCATTCTCGTAGACGGGAGTCAGTTCACTCAGGGCGTGGAGGATCTCCTCGTTGTCCGCCAACGAGATCTCTTCGTCGTCGAGTTGGTCCTTCGCACTGGTGAGGACTTCTTCGGGGACGGGCGACTCCTCGTCGGACATATATGAGCCCTCTCAGCGCCGTGCGATATGGTTTATGGGGTAAATCACCAGCTTAGTCAGGTGTGATTCAGTCCAGAGTGGTTTACTCAAGGGTAAACTACTTGCCCCCTGGCCGTGTATCGTGTCGTATGAGCACCGACCTGGGGACAGCTGGGGGGATGGAATCCCGCGAACTCGTCCACTTCGTCACCCAGCAGACGCGATTCTCTCTCATCAACAACATCCTCCAGCATCCTGATCAGCTCCCGTCGATGTACGAACTCGAGGAGCTCAATCCCAGCGTGAGCGATGCCACCGTCTACAAGCACATCCAGAAGCTCATCGACGCCGGCATCGTCACGGAGGTCGCCCTGGGCGACGACCAGCGCCGACAGGGCTACCCCTGGAAGTTCTACGGCCTCACGGAGGAAGGTCGGGAGTTCCTGCAGGAGCACAACCTACTCGCTGCTGAGGAGACGCTCCAGCAGATCTACGACACCATCTCCGACAAGCCCGAGAAGATGGTCAAGTACGAGAACGCCCCCCGTCCGGATGGCGTCTGATGAGATGGTCTATTCGCGAATAGAGGGTGAATTTGACCTAGATCGTCGATCCACGAAGTAATTCTTCAAACCGATCGACTTCAGCCCACTCTTGGGCATCGCTGGCTACCAGCTTCAGCGCTCTCCAGTGTCGGGAGATCGGTCGCGGCCCCGGAATCAGAACGCGGTGACGATGTCATCGATCGACAACAGGCGGAGGTCGTCGCGTTCCTCTGCGGCCTCGATAAGGCTCTGGTTGAAGCCACTCCGCGAGAACAAGCAGAACTCGTGGACGACATCGCTTCCGCCTTGAGGCGTCCAGCGGATGTCCTCCACGTCGCTTTCGAGGTCGTTCAGCACCTCGTACCCCATTGGCTGGCTGGTGAACTTGCACTCACCGGCGACCATCGTTTCGCCGGTTGTCAGGCCTACTACGTCGACTTCTTGCTCCTGATACCACCACCCTCCGACTCGATCAAACGTGTACTCGTCATAGAGGTTATACACGGCGTTTCGACACAGTTCCTCGAACTTCGGACTGACCGCGTCCGCGAGGTGTGGCTTGATCAGTTCCTCGTAGGCGTCGTTGCCTGCTCGGTCGTACTTGTCACCCTGCCCGTAGACGAATCGAAACCAGAACCGGAACAACGCATCTTTCAATACGTACTGTCCGCGCCGAGATTGCGTGGGGTTCTCGGTCACCGGCACCTCGCGGTCGATGATCTCCAAGTCCTTCAGGTTCTTCAGGTAGTTACTGATCTGGTCAGAATCGATGCCGGCCGCCTGTGCGATCTCGTTCGAAGTGGTGTTTCCCGCAGCGATCGTCTTCAGAACCGAGAAGTAGCGGTTCGGTTTCTCCAACTCCGTTCGCAGTACGTACTCGGGCTCGTCGTGGAGGAATCCACGCTTCGAGAGGACTGCATCCCGGATGTTCTCCTCCAGTGGTTGGTCGTCGTCGACGGCCTGCAAATAGTGTGGTGTCCCGCCGAAAACGCCCCACGTTAGCACTTTCTGCTCGGGGTCGTAGTCGGGGAAGAACTCTGTCGCCGCGTCAAATGCCAGTTCCTTCAACTGGAGGCGCATGTCGAACCGGCCGTGGAGCGGGCTTCCACCACTCATCACCTTCTCCTTCATCATGCTGATCGACGACCCGATGAGCACCAGTGTGGCATTCGTGTCCTCGACTTCGTGATCCCAGAGTCGCTGGATGACCGAGGGGAGACTCTCGTCGCTCTCAATCAGAAACGGGAACTCGTCGAGGACGATCAGCGCATCCTGCTCGATGAGATAGCCGAGGACGTCCTCCCACTCGCGGCGGATGCGCTCGATACCCGGAAAGGCTCTCGCGGCCTCCGCAACGAAATCGTCGAGTTGCACCTGCTTTGTCGTCTCCGTCGCTTGGTAGTAGACGACATCGTCCCGGTCACGAATGGAGTGTTCGACCAGCTCCGTCTTCCCGACCCGCCGCCGGCCCCAGACGGTGATCAGCGAGGGCTCGTCGGAGTCATACCGCTCTCGAAGGGCCGCAATGTCCGCATCGCGGTTGACGAACGCGTCCATACGCTCACAGTCTGGGGCCACCACAATAACAGCGTCGAATAAGGTAAATTAAAATAGGGTACTATAGATTACCTAATTCTGGAATACTCTATTTTGAACTTTCGGTCAGTGGGTCGGCGCACGTTTCACAATCAACTGTCACGCTCTCTTATCACCTACCTCGGCGTGAACGCCGAGGTTTGTCGGTGGGCTCCCGATCTATCCACTAAACCGTGGAAGGCGAATAGTCGCCATTCTCGTTCAATGTCCCCGACTTGAGGGCGAGGTGATGGG
>Ga0207719_100222_pt1 | contig 43905 bp, 49 predicted proteins | sample A23P1SouthBayCA_2_FD_187279 | JGI IMG/M metagenome (GOLD analysis project Ga0207719, IMG submission 187279) | Aerobic enrichment media microbial communities from Eden Landing Ponds, California, USA - A23 P3 (3) (SPAdes) | ecosystem: Environmental > Aquatic > Marine > Unclassified | place... | reverse complement strand
GAGGTGCTGAGCGGTCGGCAGGTCACCGACAGTCTGTAACTGGACAGGGAGCTTGACTGCGCCGGGCCGGGCTGTAACCACCGGGGAGCGCCGCCACTGCGCGAGCGAGGGGACGCCTGTGGCGGGTAAGGCCGACTCTTGGGGAGCGAGAGGGCGACCCTTGGAGCGGGCGAGGGCGACCCCTGGACCGGGCAAGGGCGACCCTTGGAGCGGGCGAGGGCGACCCCTGGACCGGGCGAGGTCGGGGCGAACCAAACGGGTTTTAAGCGGCGATACCGAAGCCGTCCGCAAGGTCGATATCTATGGAGATGCCACGCCGATTTAACACGTACTGTCCGCACTGCAACGAACACAACCAACACGAGGTCGAGAAGGTCCGCAGCGGGCGGAGCTCGGGCATGACGAAAGTCGGCGGCCGCCAGGCCGAACGCGCCCGCTCGGGCTACGGGAACGCGGGCAAGTTCTCGAAGGTCCCCGCCGGTGGGAAACCCACCCAGAAGACGGACCTGAAATACCGCTGCTCGGAGTGTGGCAAGGCCCACCTTCGCGAGGGATGGCGCGCTGGCCGACTGGAGCTACAGGACTAACGATGGCGGGGAACTTCTACACCGTCGCGTGTCCTGATTGCGAGAACGAACAGACCGTCTTCGGCAAGGCCTCGACCGAGGTCGCCTGCGAGGTCTGCGGGCACACGCTCGCCCGCCCCACCGGCGGCAAGGCCGACATCGAAGGCGAAGTGCTCGAAACCGTCGAAGCGCGGTAACCACCACCATGAAATACAGCGGCTGGCCCGAACCGGGCGAACTGGTCGTCGGACGGGTCGACGAGATCGAGGACTTCGGGGTCTTCGTCGACCTCCAGGAGTACGAGGACAAGCGCGGCCTCTGTCACATCAGCGAGGTCGCCTCCGGGTGGATCAAGAACGTCCGCGACCACGTCAGTGAGGGGCAGACCGTCGTCGCCAAGGTGCTCGACATCGACGAGAGCGCCCAGCAGATCGACCTCTCGATCAAGGACGTCAACGACCACCAGCGCAAGGACAAGATCCAGGAGTGGAAAAACGAGCAGAAGGCCGACAACTGGATGCTGCTGGCCTTCGGCGAGGACATCGACGACGAGAAATACGCCGCCATCGCCAACGAACTGCTCGCCGCGTTCGGATCGATGTATGAGGGGTTCGAACAGGCCGCCATCCACGGCACCGAGGCGCTCGAAGACACCGACCTCGACGCCGATGAGGTTGACGCGCTCGTCGAGACTGCCCGCGAGAACGTCTCGGTTCCCTACGTCAACGTCACCGGCTACGTCACCCTCGAGTGCCCCACGGGTGCCGGCGTCGACGTCATCAAGGAGAGCCTGCAGGCCGCCGAGGGCAACGGCGAGGTCCCCGCGAGCGAAGCGAGCGGGGGCTCGGAAGACTCGTCTTCCGGTGTTCCCGAGGAGGTCGACCTCGACGTGACCTACGTCGGCGCCCCGGAGTACCGCATCCAGGTGCAGGCGCCCGACTACAAGACCGCCGAATCCCAGCTCGAGGAGAGCGCCGAGCGCGCCGTCGAGGCTGCCTCGGACCACGGCGGCTCCGGCGCCTTCCACCGCGAGCGCCACGAAGAGGCCGAGTGATCCGGCTGGCGACCGCGATTTCACAGGGACAGCGCGACCGATGAAATCCGATATTCTCGTCTGTTCGGCCTGGCGCGACGAGCACGAGCGGCCGCGCTACACTCTGTCGGAAACCTGTCCGGACTGTGGTGCGGACGCTGTCAACTCGGCGCCGGCACCCTTTAGCCCCGAGGACCGCCACGGGGAGTATCGACGCGCACTTAAGCGCCGCCGCCGGGAGTAGGCCGTATGGACGAATTCGACCGCGAGCAGGTTTCGTCGCCCGATCTCGACGACCCGGTGCTCGTCGAGGGGCTTCCCGGCGTCGGCCACGTCGGCAAGCTCGCCGCCGAGCACCTCCTCGAGGAGATGGAAAGCGTTCTCGTCGAGCGCGTCCACTCGACGCATTTCCCGCCACAGGTCAGCGTCGACGAGGGCCGCACGGAACTGGCCGCCGCCGAGTTCCACGCCGTCCACCCCGAGGAGGGTCAGGACATGCTCGTCCTCACCGGCGACCACCAGGCCCAGGACAATCAGGGCCACTACGGCCTCACGGACACGTTCCTCGACGTCGCCGCAGACTACGGCGTCGAGCGGGTGTTCGCGCTCGGTGGCGTCCCGACGGGCGAACTCATCGAGGAGTACAGCGTCCTCGGCGCCGCCACGACCGACGACCTGGTCGAGCGACTGCGTGACCTCGACGTGGAGTTCCGTGAGGACGAACCCGCCGGCGGTATCGTCGGCGTCAGCGGCCTCCTGCTCGGCCTCGGCGAGCGCCGCGACTTCGACGCGGCCTGCCTGATGGGCGAAACCTCGGGCTATCTCGTTGATCCCAAGAGCGCACAGGCCGTCCTCGAGGTTCTTCAGGACACCATCGGCTTCACCGTCGACTACGCCTCACTCGAGGAACGCGCCGACGAGATGGAGGAAGTCGTCCGCAAGATCCAGGAGATGGAGCAGGGCACGCCGACGCCCTCCGACGAGGACCTGCGGTATATCGGTTGACCGGTTCGACCCGCCTTTTCGCACGGCCGTTTTTCGGCCGGTCCGTTCGCCCGGTCCACCGTTCCCGGAACCAAGTCCACAGCGAGCGTGTCCGCGCTCACCGATGCGCTCCCGGGACTTTGATAGTGACGCGACGCTAACGCCCGTCCGTGGCACACGACGGACTGTTTGGGGTACCGGAGTGGCTGTTCGTCGGCCTCGTGCTCGGGCTCGGGGTGAGCGTTCTCGTCGCGGGGCTGTTCGTCGCCGCGAGCCGCCGCTATCCGGACGCGACAGCCTACCGGCAAGGGCAAAGCGGCGACACCCGTCGCCGGACCGAACTGCGCTCGTATCTCGACGCCATCGGCGAGTCCTACGCCGAGGACCACCCCGTCGAGGGCCAGCCCGTCGCCTTCTACCTCCCGGAGCGCGACGTAGCGATCACCTTCGACGCCCGGGCGTACTACCGCATCGAGCGCGGCGGCACCCACGCCGTCCTCGTCGAACACGAGATGCCCGGTGTCCAGTTGGGCGACCGACTCCCGTTCGACGTGTCCGACGTGGACTTCGGCCCCATGGGGAGCGAGCACAACCGGGGACACCGCGACCCCGCCGCCGCGGCCTTCGCGGAACTCGGCGTCTCGGCGGGCGCGACGCTCGAGGAGGTCAAATCGGCCTATCGCCGGCGAGTCAAGGAGACGCATCCCGACCAGGGCGGCAACGAGGACGAGTTCAAGCGCGTCCGCGAGGCCTACACGACGGCGAAAAAACACGCTGGGTGAGGGGGCGACGGTGAAGGGTCACGACAGGTGACGGAAGTCACGGTGAAGAGTCACGATGTGTGATTGGGGCGACGCCGAAAGCTCACGGCAGGTGACACGGTGTGACTGTGAGGCGGACGACCTTGCGGCGTGGAATTCCCCTGTCAGAACTTATAACCCGGTACACCCCCGCATGGGAGCCATGGCTACGTTCACCGACCGGGAGCGTCGTGCGTTCGTCAGGAACGGATTTCTCGTCCGTGACGACGTGCTCCCGTCGGAACTCGTCGACGGCGCGCGCGCGGCCGTGGTCGCGGCAATGGAGGCGGACCCACACGACTCGAACGACCTCGTCGGTACCGACTACAACGTCGCCGCCGAGGGCGTCGACGAGGACCCCCTCGACGACATCGTCGACGCGCTCGTCCCCGTCGTCGACGCGCTCGTCGGCGAGGGGACCATCGACCCCCCTGGCGGCGGGATGCAGGTCGCGCTCAACTTTCCCGACGCGGACGCGACCGACGACGTCCACGGCCCCAAATCGGTCACGGGTCACCTCGACGGCTACGCCAAGTTCGACGAGAACCCGGAGGTCCACGCCTTCTCCGTCGGCGCGACCGTCTACCTCGACGACGTGCCCCCGCGGACCGGCGGGTTCACCGTCTGGCCCGGGTCGCACCGTGTCGCGGCGAAGTACTTCGAGGACCACGCTCTGGAGACCATCGGCGGCAAGCCCAACAGCGCCAAACTCCCCGCGATGGGCGACGAACCCGGCGAGTGGGACTACACCCGGCGCTACCACGACCAGGCCGACCCCTACGAGGTCAGCGGCGACGCCGGCACCGTTGTCCTCTGGCACTCGCGACTGCTCCACAGCAGGGGCATAAACACCGGTGAGGACGTCCGGATCGCCGCGATAAAGCGCTTCCAGCGGGAGGGCGAGGACGACACCGTCCGCGACGCCGCCCCGAACCTCTTCAAGTACTGGCCGGCGATGGAGGGCGTCCCGCTTGTCGCCGGCGGCGACCCCGTTGCCTCGAAGCGCGACTGGCTGTAGCGGATGATATCGCTATATCTGGCAGACGTACATTCAACTAGATGAACACAAAGGTATAACACGATAGTGGGCATCGATTGTGTGTAATGTCGCACGTCCGAAGTCATCTCCATCTCGAGAGAACGGGGGCCTATGGGACACTGGTAGTTGGTCTCCTCGTGGCAACCGCGACCGGCTGGTTCCTCGAAAAAGAGTTTCAGTTATTGGTTCAGGGGCGGGCATTCGGCGGACGGCTCCAGGAGTCTGTGTACGGACTCAATTGTCTGCCCCCTTCGGCCCCACTTCTTCCGGGCCGGGACGCGTGTTTCGGAATGCAGCCAAATTTCGCCGTCATCTCGATCATAACGGTGCTCGCGTTCGTATACGTCTGGTATGCACCGTCTCTGGAGATTAGCCGACTGCAGGCGATAGGCATACTCATCGTGGCGATAGTCGCGCTTCGGTTTTTGAAGTACAAGCAAATCGGGGTCATCTCGTACAACCACGATTTCACCCATTGGGAGGACATATATAGATTCGAACGACAGATCGCCACACGGAATTTCGGGATTTTTGCCGCCGCGTTCGCCTCAGGGAACGCACTGATCGCTCTCGCGAACGTACTGATCGTCAGGTTACGCGGGCATCACTCCGAGGAACCGTAGTCGAACTCAGGAATCGGTCTCTCGTTTCGGCGGCAGACAGATCAGAACTTCTCCCCCCGAAGCGCCCAGCAGGTCGGATGTCGAGAGAGTGATACACTCACTCTGTTCGACTATCGAGCCGATCAGGGCGGACCGCCCCCGACAGTTCGGCGTTACTCGTCGTCCTCGTCGTTTTCAGAATCTGAGCGATAGCGAAGATTCTGAAAACGACGAGAGACGAGCGAAGAGGAAGAGTCGTCCTCGTCAGCTACGCTTCCTCGTCCTCGTCTTCCTCTTCGACGTCTTCGAAGTCGGCGTCGACGTACTCCTCGCCCTGGCCAGCGGCACCGGCGCCCGCGGCGCCACCCGGACCGGCCGCGCCACCGGGGCCCGCACCGGCCGCACCGCCCGCGGCACCGGCCGCGCCAGCGCCGCCAGCGGCGCCGGCGGCTTCCTGCTGGTACATCTGCTTGCCGATCTCCTGGAGTTCCTCGGTGAGGGCCTCGGTGACCTCCTCGTAGTCCTCCGTCGTCGCGTCCTCGTCCTCGAGGACCTCCTGCACGTCCTCGATGCGCTCCTCGATGTCGGCGATGAGGTCGTCGTCGACCTCCTCTTCGTTCTCCTCGATGAGGGTCTCGGCGCGCTGGATGGCGCTCTCGGCCTCGTTTCTGGCCTCGATGCGCTCGCGGCGCTTCTGGTCTTCCTCGGCGTGTTCCTCGGCTTCCTCCTGCATCTCCTCTATCTGCTCGTCGGAGAGGCCGGCGCCGCCCTCGATGGTGATGTTCTCCTTGTTGCCCGAACCCTTGTCCTCGGCCTCGACGTTGACGATGCCGTTCTCGTCGATTTCGAAGGTAACCTCGATCTGTGGCGTGCCGGCGGGCGCCGGCGGGATACCCGAGAGGGCGAACTCACCGAGGAGTTCGTTCTCCTCGGCGATCTCGCGTTCGCCCTGGAAGACGCGGATCTGGACCTGCGTCTGGTTCGCGGCCGCGGTCGTGAACACTTTCGACTCCTCGGTCGGGATGGTGGTGTTTTTCTCGATGAGGCGCTCGAAGAGGCCGCCCTTGACCTCGACGCCGAGCGAGAGCGGCGTCACGTCGAGCAGGACGATGTCGTCAACGTCGCCCGAGAGGACGCCGCCCTGGATGGCCGCGCCAAGCGCGACTGCCTCGTCGGGGTTGACGTTTTTCTTCGGGGCCTGCCCGGAGAGTTCCTCGACTTTCCCCTGGACCTGGGGCATCCGGGTCGACCCGCCGACGAGGATGACCTCGTCGATGTCGCCCTTGTCGTAGCCGGCGTCCTCGAGAGCCTGCTCCGTCGGACCGACGGTACGGTCGAGCAGGTCGGCGGTCAGCGACTCGAACTTCGCGCGGGTGATCGTCTCCTCGAGGTCTTTCGGGCCGTCGTCGTCCGCGGCGATGAACGGGAGCGTGACGGTCGTCTCCTTGCGCGAGGAGAGTTCGTGTTTGGCTTCCTCGGCGGCGTCTTTCAGCCGCTGGAGGGCCTGGCGGTCCTCGCGGAGGTCGATGCCGTGTTCTGCCTCGAACTCGTCGGCAAGGTAGTCGAGGATCGCCTCGTCCCAGTCGTCGCCACCGAGGTCGTTGTCCCCGTTGGTCGCGACAACCTCGTAGACGCCGCCGCCCAGGTCGAGGATGGAGACGTCGAAGGTGCCCCCACCGAGGTCGTAGACGAGGACGGTCTGGTCGGACTCGTCGTCGAGGCCGTAGGCCATCGCGGCCGCGGTCGGTTCGTTGACGATGCGCTCGACCTCGAAGCCGGCGATCTCGCCGGCGTCCTTGGTTGCCTGGCGCTGACTGTCCGAGAAGTAGGCCGGCACCGTGATGACGGCCTTCTCGATCTCGTCGCCGAGGTACTCCTCGGCGTCGTGTTTGATCTTCTGGAGGATCATCGCCGAGACTTGCTCGGGCGTGTACTCCTCGCCGTTCAGTTCGACGGCGTAGTCCTCGCCCATGTGCCGTTTGATCGACTGGATCGTCTCGTCGGGGTTCTGGACGGCCTGGTTTTTCGCGGGCTTGCCGACGAGGCGCTCCCCGTCCGAGAACGCGACCACGGAGGGTGTAGTGCGCTCGCCTTCGCTGTTGACGATGATCTCGGGGTCGCCTCCTTCCATGACCGCGAACGCGCTGTTCGTGGTCCCGAGGTCGATACCGAGAATCTTGTTGCTAGCCATCTTGCTCCCATGTAACCGGTTCGGCCGGTTAAAAGTTGCTAGACGGGACGCACCGACACCCGCTCGCTCGGCCCTCTATCCGTTGTTTTCTCGATACTGGCCCACGGCTACCGTGCGGTTATATGATGACCGCAATCAGCGTGTTTCGGTCCGGCCCGCGGGTAGCCGGTCGGATCAGATTCCGTGAGGCGGTCGAGCGTTTGTCAGATTCCGTGAGGCGGTCGAGCGCTTGTCGGGTCCCGTGAGGCGGTCGATCGTTTGTCAGATTCCGTGAGGCGGTCGTGCGGCTACTCGCCGCCGTCGCTCACGGTCACCTGTGCGGTCTGGAGTACCTTCTCGGCCATCACGTAGCCGGGACGGTGAACGTCGGCGACGGTGTCTCCGGGCTGGTCGCTCTCGACGCGCATCAGCACCTCGTGAGTGTGGGGGTCGACCTCGTCGCCGGGGTCGGGGTCGACGACGTCGACGTTCTCGTCTTCGAGGACGCGGTCGAAGCCCTTGAGCGTTGACTCGACGCCGCTCCGCAGGTCGTCGATGTCGGCCTCGTCCTGGTCGAGCGCGCGGACGAGGTTGTCCCGCACTTCGAGCAGGCGTTCGACGAGGTCCTCGGTCGCGCGTTCTTTCTCCTGTTCGCGGCGTTTCTCCATGCGCTTCTTGTAGTTCTGGAAGTCCGCCTGCTTGCGCTTGAGCTTCGAGGTCACCTCGTCGAGTTCCTCCTCGCGAGCGTCGAGTTGCTCCTCGAGACCCGCGACGCGGGTCCGAAGTGCCGCGAGTTCGTGGGCGACCGACTCGGGGTTGGCCTCCGTCACGCGGTCGACGAGTGCTTCGTCACCCTCCGTGTCGGCATCGAACTCCGCGTCGATGTCGAACGCCTCGTCGGCATCGAACTCCGCGTCGACGTCGACGTCCGAGAGCGGGTCCGCGGCGCCGTTCCCGCGTTCGTCTCCCTCGTCCGTGGGCTCCGCGTCCCCAGTTACCTCTGTCCCCGATCCGTTCCCAACTCCGGCGCCGTCGTCTGCTGTCTCGGCGTCCGCAGCGTCCTGCTCGGTCATACCCGAACGCAGTCGCCGCTCGGACAAAAGGATTGAGAATCCGACCGCCCCGCAACCTCACAACACGATCGAGACGACGGCCAGGACGAGAAAGACCAGGATGAGCAGTTTTGCGACTCGGAAACTGATCCCCGCCACGCCCCTGAGCCCGACGACGGCCGCGAGGATGGCCAGCACGAAAAAGATCAGTGCGTACTGCAGGAAATCGCCAGAGAACGACTGCAAGGCAACGAACGGCGTCATCCGGGTACCCTCCCGTCGTCGCGGTGGCCGTGGGCCCCAGGTTCGACGGCGGGACGCCGTGGTGCGAGTCCGTCGCCTGGAGCCGGTGGTGCGAGTCCGTCGCCTGGAGCCGGTGGTGCGAGTCCGGCGGTTCGATCGTCCGTTTCGAGCGCCTCGCCAACTGTAGCTTCCATGTCCGCTCCGAGGCGTGGCGACCGGAAAGTAACTGTGACCGTATCGTCGATATTTCACGGTAGGGGCAGCCTATAACCGGGATACGAACGATAACTGAATCATAGCTTTGCAGGCCGGGGGCAACACCCTGAACAACAGTGATGGTCCGAACGGGAGGGCAGATCACGATTCGACGTCGATGGCCACGCGAACAGAGGGATGGCTGACCGACCATCGTCGCTTCGTGGCGGCGTCCGGCGCGTCGTGGCACACGCGTTCAGGACGGACGCCACGTTCACGGCCGCGGCCATCGCGTACTACGCGCAGGTATCGCTCGTCCCGCTCGGCGTCCTCGGGCTCGTCCTCGTCGGGACTGTCGCCGGCGACCGGCTGGCGGTGGCAGCCGTCGAGGCCGCTGGGGACGCGCTCACACCGACCGGACAGCGCCTCCTCCGGGAGGCCGTCACGCGCGGCGCCGGCAGATCGGAAGCGAGCGTCGGTGGCCTCGCTGTCTTCGCCTGGGGTACGCTCCGGCTCTTCCGGGCGCTGGAGACGGCCTTCGCGGCCGTCTACCCCGCTGAGAGGTCGACTGACCGCGGCTGGCGCGACACCGCGGTCGCCGCGGCTGGCGTACCGCTCGCGCTCGTTATCGTCGTCGCCGGCGGCGTCGCGTTCCGGTGGATCGGCGCGGCGATCCCGCCGGTCGCGCGCTCGATCGTGCTCACAGCGGCGCTCTCCGCGGTGTTACTTCCCGCCTACCGTGTGTTGCCCACGGCATCGGTCTCGTTGAGAGAGGCACTCCCCGGTGCCGTCCTCGCCGCCGGCGGACTGGTCGTACTCCGGCGGGCCTTCGGGGTCTACATCGCCCTCTCGGGCGGCGCGACGCTGTACAGCGCGCTCGGTGCGGTCGTCGTCGTCGTGACGTGGCTCTATCTCGCGAGCTTTCTGTTCGTCACGGGGGCGGTCGCGAACGTCGTCCTGGCCGGGCGAGACCGGGCGTGATACGGCCGGCGTCGCGCCCCTCGAACGGTTGCCAGCGGTGCGGTCCGCTGGCGCGACGCGCGACGACGGACGCCCGACACCGTTAACAGGTGCCGCCCCGGAGCCCGGAGCATGCTCCGTCTCGTCTACGAGGAGGGGACGATCCGCGTCGGGGACGACGACGCGGACCGGTCGACCGTCGACAGTCTCCCGTTCGTCGAGACGGACACACGCTCGAAGACGCGACGGGCTCCCGCGAACCGGTATTACGACCTCGTCGCGGCGCTGGACGACCGCGGCGTCGACTACGAGGACCGCGTGCTCGACCTGCCCGACCTCGATCTGGCCTCGGCGTACGAACTCCGCGAGTACCAGCAGGCGGCGCTCGATGACTGGACTGCGGCCGACCGCCGGGGCGTCCTCGAACTCCCGACCGGGAGCGGCAAGACGGTCATCGGTATCGCGGCCATTGCGGCCCTCGGAACGCCGACGCTGGTCGTCGTCCCGACCATCGACCTGCTCGAACAGTGGCGCCGCGAACTCGACGCCGAGTTCGGCGGCGACGGGGGAGCGAGCGGCGTCGAGATCGGACAACTGGGCGGCGGCGAACAGCGGGTCGGCGACCTGACCGTCTCGACGTACGACTCGGCGTACCTGCGGGCCGACGAACTGGGCGATCGCTTCGGACTTGTGGTCTTCGACGAGGTCCACCATCTCGGCGGCGAGGGCTACCGGGAGATCGCTCGCCTGCTCGCCGCGCCAGCCCGCATGGGCCTCACCGCGACCTTCGAACGCCAGGACGGCGCTCACGAGGTGATCGAGGAGGTCGTCGGTCCGCTCGTCCACCACGTGGCCGTCGACGACCTGGCCGGCGAACACCTCGCTGACTACGACATCAAGCGCGTCGAGGTGGCGTTGACCGACGAGGAACGCGGGACCTACGAGCGCCACCAGGAGACGTTCACCGACTACCTCGCCAGTTCGGGGATCGAGATACGAAGCGGGAGCGACTACCAGGAACTCGTCAAGCGGTCGGGCACCGACCCGCGGGCCCGCGAGGCACTGCTCGCCAAACAGCGGGCCCGCGAGGTGATGATGAACGCCGACCGAAAAGTCGAACGCCTCGAATCCATTCTGGACCGACATCGGGACGACCGGGTCATCGTCTTCACCGCCCACACCGACCTTGTCTATCGCCTGTCCGAGCGCTTTTTGATCCCGGCGATCACCCACGAGACGGGCGCGAGCGAACGGCGGGACGTCTTGGAGCGGTTCCGCGCCGGCGACTACTCGCGGGTCGTCACGGCCAACGTCCTTGACGAGGGCGTCGACGTGCCCGACGCCAACGTGGCCGTCGTCCTCTCGGGGTCCGGAAGCGAGCGGGAGTTCACCCAGCGCCTCGGGCGGATCCTCCGGCCGAAAGCCGACGGCGGGCGCGCGCTCCTCTACGAGATAGTCAGCGAGGAAACGGCGGAGGAACGGGTGGCAGCGCGTCGCCGGTGAGAAACTCCCGCAACCAAACAGTGTCTCTCTCGGGTGCTCAACGATGAGAGGGGGCTTGAGATACCGGCAGCCACGTCAGTCCCGCCGGAAGACTTAATCATACACACTCGATACACACGGGTATGGAGCGCAAGAACATCACGATTCGAGAGGACCAATCCGAGTGGATCGAAGATCAGGGAGTCAATCTCTCCCAGCTCGTACAGGCGACGATCGACGAAGCGATGCCGCCAACGGATGCGGAACTGGCGGCGGCATATCAGGAGAACGCGTCCCACGCTGCGGAAGTGAACGAGGAATGGTCGAACGTCTCCACGGAGGCGAACGACCGCCTCGGTGACGGCCCGAATAACGAATGAACATCCGGCGAGGCGACGTTGTGAGAGTCGATCTCGGGGGGAAATACGATGACGATACACGCGGGAGCGAGATCTACAAATCTCGCCGGGCGGTCGTGGTGCAAAACGACGTGGGGAACAAGAACGCTCCGACGACCATCGTCGCGCCGGTCTCGAAGGGCCACACCGGGTATCCATTCCACGTGAATCTTCCCGCCTCCATGGACGAACTGGAGATGGATTCGCACGTCCAACTCGATCAGGTCCGGACCGTCGACATCGATGAACGGATACTGAAGAAGTACGGTCAGCTCTCGAACGCCCAGATGGACGACGTTGACGACGCAATCCGTGTCTCGCTGGGTCTGATGCCCTGAAAGTCGATACTTCGCCCCCGCGATCTACTGTTCTAGATGCCTCGGTAGAACGGATACTGGCGAGAGGATCGACGTACCCGATGTCGCCGGTGACCGTCCTCAGGCACCGTCGGTCGTGGTACCCGGCGTCGGCGTTCCTTCGGACAGCGAGACGGAGACGCTGGCGGAGGTTCGGCTGGATTCGTAGTCGAACGGGAACGAGAGCTGAAACGTGCGGGACTCGCCACCGGGGATGGTCGCGCTCTCGGTTCGGTCGTAGCTCTCGCCGTCGTCGCTGACGGTCGCGGCGACCGTCGCCGCGCGCTCGCTGTCGGCGGGGTTGGTGACCGTCATCTCGAGAACGAGGTTCCCGTCGGCACCCTCCACCAGGTCGAAGCCGTCGTGGTCGAGCGGGGCGGTCGGCGTGGGCGTCGGGGTCGCGGTGGGCGTCGCGGTCGGTGTCCCGGGATCGCTCGGCGTCGGTCCGCCGGGGCGGCGGGTCGAGATGTTACCCGGGATCGTGATGCCGTCGTCGTCGTTCCCGGGATCCGGCCGTGTCGGTGTAACGATCCCCTCCTGCGGGTTCGTGACCGACGTGAACTTCGGCTCCGTCTCCGTGACGGGCACCTCGGGCGCGGTCGCCGGCACCTCGGTGTTGTTCGAACAGCCCGCGCCGGTCACGCCAGCCGCGAGTACCGCGACCGAGCGCAGGAACGTCCGACGGTTCATACCAGCCATCGCGGCACCTGTCGCCAAGAATCTTCCCGTCCCGGACGCCGTCGCGTTTTTACCCGTCGGCGGCGGATCCACGGTCGTGCTGACCAAGGACCTGCTCCGGGTGTCGCGGGCCGGTGGCGGCTACCAGCCGCAGTTCACCGACCCCGCCGACCGCGACCTGGCCGCGCGGGTGCTCGGTGTCTACCAGGGCCACGTCGACCGCTCGCGGGCCGACCTCGAGACGGCGCTCGAGTCCATAGAGCGCGAGGCCGAGGACTTCAAGCTCGTCCGCGGGTTCGCCAAGCTCCTCGAACGGGACGCGACCTTCGAGACACGGTCGCAGGTCGACCCCGAGCGCGCCCGGTCGGCCGCGTTCGCGGCCGCCGAGTCCGTCGGCGTCGTCACCACCGATGAGCGCGAGCGGGCGCTCTCGCAGGCGGCCGACCGCCTCGACGCCACGCCGGACGCGGTGGCCGACTCGCTGTACGCCGACCTCGATGCCCGGCAGGTACTGGTAGCCGTCGACCCGCGGTGGGGCCCCGACGAACTCCGCGCGCAGTACGACCTCTCGCTGGCCCAGACGGCGCTGTTCGACGCCACCGAGGTCCGCGTGCACTCCAGCGACCCGAAGGCACTGGTCTCCGCGGTCAAGCGCCTCCGACTGATGTACGAGATCAGGAAGACGGACGAGCGAGAGGCAGATACCGGCGAGTGGTCGAACCGCGAAGTCGTCGTGACCGGGCCGACGGCCCCCTTTCGCCGGACGCGCCGGTACGGGACGCGCTTCGCACGCCTGCTCCGGACGGTCGCGACGGCCGACGAGTGGTGCCTCGAAGCGACCATCGACGACCGCGGCACCGAGCGGACGATGACGCTCACCCACGCGGACGTGTCGGTCCCCGGCGTCGAACCGGTGACGGACGTGAGTTACGACAGCGGCGTCGAAGCCGACTTCGCGACCCGGTTCGAGTCACTGGACCTGGACTGGGATCTGGTGCGCGAACCCGAACCGCTGGCGGCGGGCGCCCGCGTTGCAATCCCCGATTTCGCCTTCGACTACCGCCACGGCGATTTCAGGGTCTTCTTCGAGATTATGGGCTTTTGGACGCCGGAGTACGTCGAGAAGAAACTCTCGCAACTGGCGGACCTGGAGGACGTGGAACTGCTCGTCGCCGTCGACGAGAGCCTGGGCGTCGGCGAGGCGGTCGAGGCCCGCGACCACCGCGCGATTCCCTACTCGGGGACGGTCCGAGTGAAGGACGTCCGCGACGCGCTCAGGCGCTACGAGGACGAACTCGTCGCCGAGAGTGCGGCCGCGCTCCCCGACGAACTGGTCCCAGACGCGGACGTGGTGACCATCGAAGCGCTGGCCGCCGACCACGGCGTCGCCGAGAGCGCCGTCGTGGAGAAGTTCTTCCCCGAACACGAGCGGGTCGGACGCACGCTGGTCCGGCCGCACGTCCTCGCGGAACTCGCCGAGCGGATCGAGGCCGGGATGGCGCTGTCGGCGGCCGAGGCGGTACTCGACGAGTTCGGCATCGACGACGCCAGCGCCGCGCTCTCACACCTGGGCTACCGGGTCGAGTGGGAGGGACTCGGCGGCGGGACGGTCCGCGAGCAGGACTGACCGAGTAGGAGAACGGTCCGCGAGCGGGACGAAAACGGGGCAACGTGAAAGAACGAAAGAACCGATCAGAACGCTCGCGCCGGTCAGAGGTCGCGCCGCCGCCCCTTGGGCACCTGCGACCGGAGTTCGCCGTGCACGTAGAGGGCGACGCCGAGCGGTTCGGGTTCGCCCGCGAGTTCGTGCTCGACGACGAGATACCCCCAGTCGCCGTCCCAGTCGAGTTCCTGGTCCTCGCCGGCGACAAAGTCCCGGGCCTCTTCCCGCGAGAGCGTGACGACGTTGCGCTCGGCCGCGTCGCCGAAGCGCTGGACCGCCTCCAGCGTCGGCTTCCAGTGCTCCCGGCGCGTCCGGAGGACGGCCATTCCGAGTCCCTCGATGTCGGCGGGTGAGGCCACGTCGTCGGCGAAGGCCCATATCTTCCCGGACCCGCGTTCCCAGAACGTGTGGGCCGCGAACGTCTCGGGTGCGACGCCGAAGCGCTCGTCCCACCAGTCGAGTACCTCGGCCCGGGTCGGGCGCCCCTCGACGACGCGCTCGTCGGCGGTCGCCGGCAGGCGGTCGAAGCGCGCGCCGACGTTCTCCGGCGACTGGTCGCCCGGTTCGTCGCTCATCAGCCCGTCACCTCCAGTTTTGCACAGAAAAAGCCGCCCGTGTCGTTGTGGTGGGGGTAGATCCGCTTTGCCTTCCTGACGCTGTCGTCGTACGTTTCGTCCTGCCACTCGGTGACGCCCGGCACGGAGTCAAGCGGGATGTCGAACGCGACGAGTTCACACTGCTCCTCGTCGAGCGCGTAGTCGAGGACGGCCTCGTTTTCCTCGGGCGCGAACGTACACGTCGAGTAGACGACGGTCCCGCCCTCGCGCGTGGCCTGGACCGCGCGCCGGAGGACGCCCTTCTGGACGCCAGAGATCCCCTCGACGTGGTCCAGCGTCCACTCGTCGAGCGTGTCCGGGTTCTTCCGGACGGTGCCCTCACAGGAACAGGGCACGTCCACCAGCGCGCGGTCGTAGGGCGCGCCCGCGGATCCCGGTTCGGTCTCCGGCGCGCGGAAGGGCTTGAGCGAGTGATTGCGCGCGTCCTCGTGGGTGACGGCGACGTTCGTGACGCCGAGGCGTTCGGCGTTCGAGCGCAGCGCCGAGATCCGTCCGAGGTTGTTGTCGGTCGCGACCAGGCGTCCGGTGTCGTCCATCAGCGCGGCGAGTTGCGTGGTCTTGGACCCCGGCGCGGCGCAGGCGTCCCAGACCCGTTCGCCGGGGTCGGGGTCTAGCACCCGCGCGGGGAGCGCGGAGACCTCCTCCTGGCCGTGGAGCCAGCCGTGGACGTACGGCCAGTTCGTCCCCGGGTTCCCGCCGGGGAGGGCGAACAGGCCGTCGTGCCACTCGCGGGGTTCGACGGTGAGGTCGGTCTCGACCAGCGCCGCGCGCGCCCGCTCGACGGTCGTCTTGATCGTGTTCACGCGAACGACCGACGGGAGCGGGCGGTCACAGGCCGCGAGGAAGGCGTCGAAGTCCTCGATCAGCGGCTCGTACCGCTCCAGCACGTCCATGCGCTCCGTTTTCGGCCGACCGTGTTAACCCCCTCGGCTCGCCCCCGTAATGGCGGAATCGTCCGGAGCCCTACCGCCCGGGACTGGTCCGGGACCCGACCTCGGGCGCTTGCGCTTGGCGCCCAGTTTAAGGAAGTGGCGTGCGCGTGTCGAGACATGGCACAGATCCAGGTCCACCGCGACGATATCGAACTGGAGTCGCCGACGCTGGTCGAGGGGTTTCCGGGGATCGGACTCGTCGGAAAGATCGCCGCGGACCACCTCGTCGACACCTTCGGGATGACCCACTACGCCTCCTGTCGCTGCGAGGGACTCCCCGAGATGGCCGTCTTCGAGGCGGGCGACCGAAGCTACCGGCCGCCGGTCCGGATCTACGCCGACGCCGAGCGGGACCTGCTCGTTCTCCGGAGCGACGCGCCGGTCTCGCCGGCCGCCGCCGACGAGTTCGCGCCCTGCCTGACGGGGTGGATCGATGAGGTCGACGCGACGCCGCTTTTCCTCTCGGGGCTCCCGACCGAGAAAGACGGCGTGCCGGAACTCTACGGGGTGGCGAGCGGCGACGCCGGCGCGACCCTGGAGGAGTACGGTATCCAGTCCCCGACTGAGAGCGGCGTCATCAGCGGTCCGACCGGCGCCCTGCTCTACGAGGTCGAACAGGAAGGGATGGACGCCGTCGGCCTCGTCGTCGAATCCAGCCAGACCTTCCCGGATCCGGAGGCCGCCCGCGTGCTCCTCGTCGACGGCATCGCCCCCATTGCCGACATCGACGTCGAAACCGACAAACTCGTCGAGCAGGCCGAAGAGATCAGCGAGGCCCGCGAGCAACTGGCCAAGCGGATGGAGACCGCCCAGGACGAGAGTTCGAAGGCCCAGCCGATGGGGATGTATCAGTAGACCAGCGGCGAGCCCGTTCCGTGGCGATTTTGTGGGGTCTGTACAGTACTTTCGTCCACGAACACGTCTCACGAACTCGCCGATAACTCACACGCGAACTACCCAGTCACCGGGAACTATCACTCTGCGTGCGGTCGGATCGATAAATCGACACAGCGATCCGTATCAGTCCAGATAGCCCAGGTCCTCGAGCTGGTCGGCGATCTCCGAGAACTCGGCCTCGGTGAGTTCGCCCTGCTGTTCGTGCTGGATGACGATACTCCGCAGGAGGAATCGCACGAGGTCGCTGGTACTCGAGAAACTCGTCCCCTCGATGGTCTCCTCGACCCGGTCCGCGAGGTCCTTCGGGATGGAAACGGTCGTGTAGTCGGTCATGCCTGTGGGGAGGGCGGCGGGGCGGTTATCAGTTACGTCCGCCGGCTCCCGCTTACACGACGAGTTCGACCGGATAGTCGGTCAGGTTCTCGTATCCGTCCCCGGTGACGACGACCAGGTCCTCGATGCGGACGCCGCCGACGTTCGGGTCGTAGAGGCCGGGCTCGATGGTGATGACGTGGCCCGGTTCGAGCACGTCCGTCCCGGGGCCGATGCGGGGACCCTCGTGAACGTCGAGGCCGACGCCGTGGCCCGTCGAGTGGATAAAGCCCGTCTCGGCGGCCTCGTCGGTGCGCAGGGTAGGCAGGCCCGCCTCCTCGTAGACGTCGCAGGCGGCGGCGTGGACTGCCTCGCCCTCCACACCGGGTTCGACCGCGTCGAGGGCGGCCCGGTAGGCCGCCTCGGTCAGGTCGTACCACTCCCGGACCGTCTCGTCGGGGTCGCCCCGACAGAACGTCCGGGTCATGTCCGCGTGGTACTTCGTCGCCTTGTTCTGCGGGAAGATGTCGACGATGATCGGCTCGCCGGCCGCGAGCGGCCCGCTGCCGCGCTCGTGGGGGTCCGCCGCGTCGGCCCCACAGGCGACGATGGTCTCGTCGAGCGCGCACCCGTTCCGGAGCAGCGTCACCTCGATTTCGGTCTTGACCGCCTCGCTCGTCAGGGGGTCGCCGTCGTGATAGAGCGTGCCGTCCCGAACCTCGGCGCCGGCGATCAGGTTCTCGGCGGCGGCCATCGCGGCCTCGTTGGCCCGCTGGGCGTTCCGAACGTGGTCGATCTCTTCGTCGGTCTTGGTCGCGCGGATCGCGCCGACGACGTCCTCGCGGTCGGGCGTCACCCCGATGCCGTAGTCGCGAACGCCGTCGGCGACGTGGAGCGGGAACCGTGGCGGGACGGCGACGCTCTCGACGCCGTACTCGCCGAGGAAGTCCGCGAGGACGCGATACCGGGCCTCGTGGGCGCCGAACTCCTCGGCGTAGTCGGCGTAGCCGTAGTCGATGGAACGTTCGACCGTCGCGGCGCGACTCTCCCGGACGGCCCGGCCGAACTCCAGGCTCCGGTGAAAGAGCAGGCGGATCTCCCCGTCGTACAGCGTCACGAACGGGTCGGGCGCGTCGAAACCCGACAGGTAGTACTGCGTCGAATCCTCCGAGTCGGCGTCGACGAGGTAGCCGTCGAGGCCCCGGTCGTCGAGTACGGCGTCGAGTCGTGAGAGGTCGGGATCCATGGTACGACGATGCGGGGCCGGGGGTAAATAGCGTCCGCCGCCTGATAGCGAACCGACATACCGCCGGCAGTGTATTGGAACCGGCCGCCGGCGCGATCCCGACCGCGAACCGCCGACTCCACACCGCCGACTCCACACCGCCGACTCCACACCGCCGACTCCGGTAGCCTGATGGAACCCGCGGTTCACCCGGGGAGTATGGACGTCACGATCACCGCATCGACGGTCACGGGCCGCGCCCGCGCCCCGCCGTCGAAGAGTTACACGCACCGGGCCATCCTCGCGGCAGGCTACGGCGAGGCCGCCACCGTCAACGACCCGCTGGTCAGCGCGGACACCCGCGCGACCGCCCGCGCCGTCGACGCCTACGGCGGCGCGACCGACTTCGCCGACGACGAAACGACCCTGACCGTCGAGGGGTTCGACGGTCGCCCCGACGTGCCCGCTGACGTGATCGACTGCGCCAACAGCGGGACGACGATGCGACTCACCACCGCGACTGCCGCCCTCGCCGACGGCGTGACCGTGCTCACGGGCGACTCGTCGCTGCGCTCGCGGCCACAGGGACCGTTGCTCGACGCCATCGAACAGCTCGGCGGGCGCGCGGAGAGCACCCGCGCCAACGGCCAGGCGCCCCTGGTCGTCGGTGGCCCCGTCGACGGCGGCACGGCATCGATCCCGGGCGACGTGTCCTCGCAGTTCGTCACCGCGCTCCTGATGGCCGGTGCCGTCAGCGACGACGGGGTCACGGTCGAACTGGAGACCGAACTCAAGTCTGCCCCCTACGTCGATATCACGCTCGAAGTCCTGGCGGCGTTCGGCGTCGACGCGAGCGAAACCGGGGCGGGATACCACGTCGAGGGCGGCCAGTCCTACGCCCCCGCGGGCGGCGAGTACGACGTGCCCGGTGACTTCTCCTCGATGTCCTATCTCCTCGCCGCGGGTGCGCTCGCGGCGCCCGACGGCCTCGTCGTCGAGGGCGCACGGCCCAGCGCGCAGGGCGACGCCGCCATCGTCGACATCCTCGAGCGGATGGGCGCGGACATCGACTGGGACCGCGACGCTGGCGAGATCACCGTCACCGAATCGGCCCTCACCGGCGTCGAGGTGAGCGTCGCCGACACGCCGGACCTCCTGCCGACCATCGCGGTGCTGGGCGCGGCTGCAGGCGGCAAGACGACCATCACGAACTGCGAGCACGTCCGTTACAAGGAGACCGACCGCGTGAGCGTCATGGCCGACTCGCTCACCGAGATGGGCGCCACCGTCGTCGAGGAGCAGGACCGCCTGACCGTCCGCGGCGAGGACACTGACCTGCGGGGCGCGACCCTCCCCGGCCGCGACGACCACCGCATCATCATGTCCCTCGCCGTCGCCGGCCTCGTCGCCGACGGCGAGACGACCATCACCGAAGCGGAGGACGTCGACGTCTCCTTCCCGGGCTTTTTCGACGTGCTCGCGGGCCTGGGCGCGAACGTCTCACAATAGCGGTCCTGTCTCCAGGCTCGGAAGCACCACTCAGAGCCGTTCGACCACTGCCGCGAGGTTGACCGCGAGTCCGACAGCCACCAACAGCGCCGCGACCGCCGCATCCCCCGTCTCGCTTCCGGAGACGGCCGTTGTCGCGTCGAAGGCTAACGCCGCGCCGTAGCCAACGCCGCCGACTGCGAGCGCGAAGCCAAGTATCCCGATGACGAGCGACCCGACGACGCTGAACCGCCCGGAGCCACGGTTCCGCTCGTAACTCTCCACCGCGGACTGTGTCGCGTCGTGGATTGTGGCCTCGAGGTTCTCGACTTGCCCCTCCATATACTGGTGGAGCGTCTCCTCGTCCTCGGAGACCGACGCCGCCCTCTCGGAGAGTTCCGTCTCGTAGGCGTCGAGTTCTTGCTCGCGCTCGTCGAGGGTCGACATCCGCTGGTCCAGTCGCTGTTCGGTCTCCTCGATCCGCTCACGACGCTCCTCTAGGTCCAACTCTCCGGCTTCCAGTTCCGCCTCGCGCTCGTCGAGCGCTTCCTCGCGATCGTCGATGTCCCCGGCCCGCGTGTCCAGTCCGAGTTCCCGCTCTTTGAGCCTGCGCGCTCGCCGTGCGAGTTCCCGGACGTGCTCGCGGTCTTCCTCCTGGTCGTCCGCTTCCCGAACGTACTCGCGGTCTTCCTCCCGGTCATCCGCTTCCCGACGGTCACTGCCAGCCTCTCGCCCGCTGTCGCGGTCGCGCTCCGCGGCCGCCCCCCTCTCATCGGCGCTCTCGTCGTCGCCGCCGTCGGCCGCATCGGACGATTCGTCCCCGTCAGGTGACTCGCTCTGTTCCGGGTCGTTGCTCATAGGTACTCGTCGGTCCGACGACCACCGGAGACTTTGTTTGTCGGTGGCTACCGACGTTCAACCGGGCGATGGGCCCGGATACGAACGGTCGCTGACCGCCGACGGAATGCACGACTAGTTCGCGGGCCCGTCCCGAAAGCGTGAGCAGTCAGTCGGTTTCGAAAGGGTAAGGATCAGTTGCGACCGCCGGGGGATTCCGAACGGTGATGTCGGGCGATTCGTACGCGGCTATCGACCCTCTGATTTCACCGTGTCCGCGAAGGCCTCGCGGACCTTCTTCACCTTCGGTTCGGCGTGGAACTGGCAGTAGCGGTCGTTAGGGTTCTTCTCGTAGTAGTTCTGGTGGTACTCCTCGGCCTCCCAGAAGGTGTCGAGCGGCGCGATCTCGGTGACTATCTCGTCGTTCTCGTAGCTCTGGAAGTCGCCGCCCTGCTGGAGAGTATGAACGAACCGCTCGACCGCCTCTTTCTGGTCGTCGTCGTGGTAGAAGACCGCCGAGCGGTACTGCGACCCCACGTCCGGCCCCTGCCGGTCCTCGGTCGTCGGATCGTGGATCCGGAAGAACACTTCGAGCAGGTCCTCGTAGGCGACCACGTCCGGGTCGTACTCGACCTGGACGACCTCCGTGTGGCCGGTCGAACCCGAGCAGACCGCCTTGTACGTCGGGTTCTCGACGTGCCCGCCGGCGTAGCCCGAGGTTACCTCGCGGACGCCGGCGAGTTCCTCGAACGCCGCCTCGATACACCAGAAACAGCCGCCGGCCAGCGTCGCCGTCTCCGTCTCGGTCATGCTCGTCCGTTGGGCCCGGAGGCGTTTGAACCCAGCGACAGGGCGTTCGGCCTGGAGTGGCACGTCTCGGCTTTGCCGCCCCGGACCAGCAGGCGTGGCTCGCGGAGTCCGCACCCGAAGCGCATACAACGAGTGGGGGCCTGTCGTCGCGTAGCGATGGCTCCGGACACGGCGGACTACGACTACGTCGTCGACGCGAGCGGTGGCGGGGACTACGAGCGGATCCAGGCGGCCGTCGACGACGCCAAGTCGTTCCCCCGCGAGCGCGTCTCGATACTCGTTCGAGCGGGCGTCTACGAGGAAAAAGTACGGATCCACTCTTGGAACACGAAGATAGACCTCGTCGGCGAGAGCGCCGCGGAGACGGTCATCACGGGCGACGACCACTTCGATTCGGTCGGGCGCGGACCCAACAGCACCTTTTTCACCTACACCCTGCAGGTCCGCGGGAACGACTGTCGCATGCGGGACCTGACCGTCGAAAACAGCGCCGGCCTGGACGCCGACCAGGCCGTCGCCGTTCACGTCGAAGCGGACCGCGCCGCCTTCGAAGGCTGTCGATTTCTCGGCAACCAGGACACGCTCTACGCCGGCGGCGAGGGCGTACGGCAGTATTTCTCGGACTGCTACGTCGAGGGGACGACCGACTTCGTGTTCGGCGGTGCGACCGCTGTCTTCGAGGGCTGCGAACTCCGGTCGAAGGCCGACTCCTACGTCACGGCGGCGTCGACGCCCGAGCACGAACCCTTCGGCTTCGTCTTCCGGGACTGTCGCCTGACCGCGGAACCCGAGGTGTCCGACGTGTTCCTCGGTCGGCCCTGGCGCGACCACGCCCACGTCGCCGTCCTGCGGTCGCACCTGGGCGCGCACGTCGCTCCCGCGGGGTGGCACGACTGGTCCCGTCCCGAAGTCCATGACACCGTCACCGTAGCCGAATTCGAGAACGAGGGTCCCGGCGCGGCCGACGCCGACGAGCGGGTGTCGTGGGCGACGGAACTGACCCCGGACGCGGCCGAGCGGTACGCGACCGAGAACGTCCTGGACCGGGACCGGGACCCGGCCACACCGGGGCCGTGGTACCGGAATCCCGTCGAGTGAGGAGCGCGTGAAGGACGCGTGAGCGGGGGTATTCGCGAAGAGGTGGTGGAGAGCCCGGTGTCGAACCCTGCCACATTCTACAAGGTTCAAATGCCCCCGTCACTCACACGGATACAATGAACGGCAACGAGTTCGGCCGGCTCTTCCGGTTCACGACCTTCGGCGAGAGCCACGGCGAAGCGATGGGCTGTACGGTGTCCGGGTGCCCGGCGGGCGTCGAGATCTCCGAGGAAGAGGTCCAGAAGGAACTCGACCGGCGCAAGCCCGGCCAGTCGATGATTACCACCTCGCGGGGCGAACCCGACGAGGTCTCGATCAAGTCCGGGACCCTCGAAGGATACACCACCGGCACGCCCATCGGAATGGTCATTCAGAACAAGGACGCCCGCTCGGGGAAATACGAGCCGTTCATCACGGCACCCCGCCCATCCCACGGCGACTACACCTACTCGGCGAAGTTCGGCACGCGCAACTGGGGCGGCGGCGGGCGCTCCTCGGCGCGGGAGACGGTCAACTGGGTGGCCGCCGGCGCCGTCGCCAAGCAGGTCCTGCGCCAGTCCGACCACGACGTGCGCGTGAAGGCCCACGTCAACCAGATCGGGGATATCACCGCCGAGGACGTGACCTGGGAGGAGATGCTCGAACACACCGAGGAAAACGAGGTCCGCTGCGCCGACCCGGAGAAAGCCGAGCAGATGCGCGAGGCCATCGACCGCTACCAGCAGGAGGGTGACTCCATCGGCGGCTCGGTCTACTTCGAGTGTCGCGGCGTTCCCCGGGGGCTGGGCGCGCCCCGCTTCGACTCGTTCGCCGCCCGCCTCGGACAGGCGATGTTCTCCATCCCCGCGACGACGGCCGTCGAGTACGGCCAGGGGCGGACGGCCCGCGAGACGCTCGGCAGCGAGCGCAACGAGGACTGGGAGTTCGACGACGGCACCCGCGACGACGTCGTCAGCGAGGAAGGCGACCCCGTGCCCATCGGCAACGACCACGGCGGCCTCCAGGGCGGGATCACCACTGGCGAACCCATCTACGGCGAGGTGACCTGGCACGCGCCCGTCTCCATCCCGAAAAGCCAGGAGACCGTCGACTGGGAGACCGGCGAGCGCAAGGAGGCGAAAGTCGTCGGCCGCCACGACCCCAGCCTCCCGCCGCGTGCAGTCCCCGTCGTCGAGGCGATGTTGCGGGTGACCGTCCTCGATTTCCTCCTGCTTGCCGGCCGGATCAATCCAGACCGACTCGACGACCGACCGGGGGAGTACGACAGCGACTACCACCCCGAGAGCCCGCAGTACGACCCCGACGACGCCGAAACGGCGGCGAAAACCCTCGACGACGAAGGGGACGGGAGCGACGGCGGCGATGCCGACGCGAGCGGCGGCGACACCGACACAAACGACGGCAGTGACGCCGACGCGGACGGGGGATCGTAACCGGCCATGGACGCGCGACAGGACGATCCCGCGAACCCGTTCGGGATGGACGAGGACTGCACGAACTGCGCGGACCTGTGTAAGTCACGCACGCAGGTCGTCCACGGCTACGGCGACGTGGGCGCCGACTTCGTCGCCATCGGCGGGGAGCCAAGCGCTGGCGCCGACCGCACGGGCGTCCCCTTCACCGGCGAGGACGACCTCGTCCTCCGGATCTTCGAGGCCGTCGGCCTCGTCGAGGACCTGGGTAGCTGTGCCCCTGACGCCGACCCGTCCCATCGGACCGACGCCAGTCTGGACGCCGCGGCGTTCGTAGCGCCCGAACTCGACGACCTCTATTTCACCTACGTCACGCGCTGTCGCCACCCGGAGCGGCCGGCGACTGACGACGAGGTTCGCAGTTGCGAGGGGTACCGGTCGAGCGAACTCCGGATGATCAACCCGGAGATCATCGTCCCGGTGGGCCAGCGCGCAATCGAGGCGCTCGCCTTCCAGTACACGACGAAAAGCGCGGACGAACTCGACGTGGCGGACCTCCACGCCACGACCCTGCGCGGCCGCGGGTTCGAACTGGTGCCGATGAAAGCCCCGGCCGACCAGACCGAAGCCGACACCGAGGCCTTCGTCTCCCACTTCGCCGACCTTCTAGGAACGGACTACCGCCAGACCAAGGGTCGACAGGGGAGTCTCGAAAGCGGCCGCGGCCCCGACTCCGACGGGTGATCGCGAGTCCACTGGATCCGGTCAGTCGTGTGGGTTCCAGTCCCGCCGGGCCAGGTCCGACGCTTCCTTCCTGAGATCCGCGAGACGCCAGACGATGTCGGTCAGCGTGACGATGCCGACGATGTCGAGGTCGTCCACGACGACGACTTTCTTGACGCTCTCATCAGCCATCGTCCGCGCGACGCTCTGCACCGTTCGGCCGGCAGTGGTCGTGACCAGCGGCGACTGCGTGAGGTCCGAAACGGCGATGGCGTCGAGCGGTTCGCCCCGCTCGTGCGCGGCCGCGAGCGCGTCGGTCTCGGTGACGATACCCGCTGGCGTCCCGTCGTCGACCACGACGACGCTCCCGACGCGCTCCGCGAGAAGCCGTCCGACTGCCTCGTGAAGCGTCGCGTCCGCGTCGACGGTGACGACGTCCGTCGACATCACGTCGCGAACGAGCATGCCCACGGTAGACCGCCGCGGGGGATAACCGTTCGGTGGGCGCACTCCTCGAGAGAGTCCCCCACTACTCCCCGATGTTCACCACGAGCACGGGCCTGTCGACGCTCTTGACGACGCGGTCGGTGACGCTGCCGAGTTTTTCGACGCGGTCGCGCCCGGTCCGCCCGTGGGTCCCGATCGTCACGAGGTCGACCTCGGTCTCCTCGGCGTAGTTCGCTATTTCGCGGTGGGGGATCCCGTCCCGGGTCGCCGTCTCGACGGCGACGCCCGCATCCTCCAGGCTCACCTCGAGGTCCTCCAGGGCCCGCTCGCCCTCGACTTCGAGTGACTTCCGGACCTCCTCGGTGGTCTCCTCGTCGGCCGCGCGGTAGCGCCGCCGGTCGAGCACGTAGAGGACGTGCACTGTCGCGTCGTTGTCCCGGGCAATGGTGATGGCGTGCTCGACGGTTTCGGCGGTCCCCTTGCTCCCGTCGGTCGGCAACAGGATGTCGTCGTACATGGACGGGCGTTCGGCCCCCGGACAGATAGAGATGGGTGCCCGACGCCCCACGGATGCCCGATGTCTCTCGGATGCCCGACGCCCCACGGATGCCCGGTGTCTCTCGGATGCCCGACGCCCCACGGATGCCCGACGCCCCACGAGTTCCCGATGCCCCACGGATGCTGGCCGCGACACGCGGTCGTCGCGGTCCGGCAATCAACTCCCGTCGTCGCCGTCCCAGCCGATCTCGGCGGTGCGGTCGGTTTCGCGGAGGACGAACGGGCCGATGGCGAGGGTCCGCTTCGCGACCGTCGCGATCCGGAGGATGTAGGCGAACAGGACGGCGAAGGGCGCGAGCGCGACGAGCGTCCCGGCGAGGACGACCCACGCGAGGTTGGCCACGCCGAGAGTCGCGCCCGGAACGGCGCCGGCGGTGTCGAACGCGATGATGCCGCCGACGCTGACCACCAGCGCCGGGACGGCCGCGTACAGCATCGCCCGCGAGAGGTCGATGAGTTCCCACTGGAAGTAAAGCGTCTTGACGTGCTCGCGTGCCGGGCCGAACAGCCGCAGGGCGTCGATCAACTCCACGAGCGCCGCGCTCGCGTCCGCGTCGAGCTGGTCGCCGTGTTCGCCCTGCAGGCGGCGGGCCTGGTAAATCTTCCACGAGTAGTTGAAATCCAGCGACGCGAAGACGACCTCGAACGTGCCGAACTGCGCGCCATCGAGGCGCGTCGCCACCGCGTCGGCGTTGCCGGCCAGCGCCTCGACGTAGGTGTCGACCCGGTCGCGGACCGTCTCGTCGTGGCTCTCGCCGACGGCCTCCCGGAGCCGCTCGGCGCGCTCGGCGGTCAGGTCGACGAGCGAGCGGAGGAACGCGGAGGGCTCGGGCGGGCTGGTCGGCGCGTTGAGTTCGTCGGCCACGTCCGACCGGAAGGACATCGACCCGGACATGCGCTCGCGCTGGTCACCGACCGCGCCGAGTTCCTGCGAGAGCACCAGCGAGGTGATCGAGACGACGAGCGTGACGCCGGTGACGATAGCCGTCAGCAGGGCCTGAAAGAGCGTCTCACCGGGGTCGCTACTGGCCACGCCCGCCCGGAATCCCACGGGGTCGAGCCAGAGTAGTCCCGCAACGCCGACGCCGACGACGGCGAGAACGAGCCCGGCGACGACCCAGCGGGGCGCACCCAGCAGGAGCCAGAGCTTGCGCGAACTCCCCGGGACGCGCTCGCGCATCCGGTCCGCCGGTCGCGTGCGGTCGGTCATGTCTCGTCCTCGGCCATACCCCATCCTCGGCCGGCTCCCATTTCAGAGCGGCGGGAAATCGGTCGGACCGAGAGCAAGAGAAAAGCACCGAGCGCGATGACGGGACGAGGCCGTCCTCACTGTTCGTCTTCTTTCAGCTCCTCGAGTTCCGCCTCGACTTCCGACTCGTCGACGGAGACGTCCGCCGCGGCCTCGCCGTTCGCGTCGGCCTCCGTGGCGTCCACGTCCGCGGCCCCGGCGTCCGCCGCGTCGGCGTCAGCGTCGGCCGCCGTGTCGGCGTCCGTCCCGTCGGCGTCAGCGTCGACCGCCGTGTCGGCGCTCTCGCTCGTCGATTCGGCGCTCTCGCTCTCGGCCGCGGACCCGCCGTTCGTGCTGGAGCCGTTGCCCATATCGCCTTTGAGCGTCTCCAGTTCGGCGTCGACGGCGCTGTCGGTGCTGAGTTCCTCGAGTTCGCGGTCGATCTGGTCCTGGTCCGAGAGCACGTCGTCGAAGGCGCCCGACTCCTGGAGTTCGTCCATCGCCTGGGAACGGGCCTCCATCTCCTCGGTGTTCTCCTCGGCGCGCTCGATGGCGCGGCCGACGTCATCGAACTCGTCGCCGGCGCCGGTCATCGCCTCGGAGACCTTGGCGCTGGCCTCGGCGGCCTCGTAGCGGGCCTTCATCGTCTCCTTTTTCGTGCGGAACTCCTCGATGCGGCTCTGGAGCTTGTTTTTCTTCTCGACCAACTGGTCCTGCTGTTTTTGCAGCTGGGCGATCTGACCCTCGAGGTCCTCGATCTGGTTCATCTTCTGCTTTTTCTTCTCGAGGGCCTTGCGCGCGAGGTCGTCGCGGTCCTGCTGGACGGCCTCGCGGGCCTGCTCGTTGTGCTTCTCGACGTTCTCCTCTAAGCGCCGCTTCTGTATCTCGAGGCGCTTTTTCTGGGTCGTCAGGTCGGCGATGCCCTGCTTGACGTCCTGTAACTGGTCGCGCAGTTGCTCGTAGGAGTAATCCAGTGTGTCCTGTGGGTCCTCGGCCCGGTTGAGGGCGGAGTTGATCTTCGAGCGGACGATGTACGAGGCGCGCGAGAGTATTCCCATATCCCCGGGTTTGTGCCCCAGCCCTTAAAACGTTCAGTCGCTGACCGGTCGTCCAGACTGGACGAGAAAGCGGGTGCGGGAAAACGCGGACAGTCCGATCGGGGCCGAGACGGTACCTTTGTGACCGGCCCGCGTCTCGAACGCGACATGAGCGAACCGGTGGCCGTACCCGGCGCTCGCGACGTTCGCGGCGTGCTTGACGCGCCCGCGAGCGAGCGGGGATCGGACTCGCGGCACGCGGCGGACGCCTGCGTCGTCGCCTGTCCGCCCCATCCCAGACACGGCGGGACCCGCTCGGACCGGCGACTCACGGCCGTCTCGGCGGCGCTCCGCGAGCGCGAGGTCGCGTGTCTGCGATTCGATTACGGCGAGTGGGACGAGGGGAACGGTGAACAGACGGACGCCGAGCGCGCGCTCGCGTGGGCCCGTGAGCGATTCGACCGCGTCGGCCTGTTCGGCTACAGTTTCGGCACGACTGTCGGCCTGCGGGCCGCGGCCGCAGTCGACGCGCGACCGGACGCGGTCAGCCTGCTCGCGCCGGACGCCGCGGCGCTCGACGGCGAGGGAGTCGACGGCGTCACCTGCCCGATCCAGGTCGTCTACGGCGAGCGCGACGACACGGTCGACTGGCACCCGGTCGTCGAGTGGGCGCGCGAGCGCGGCCACGCCACCGAGGGACTGGCGGCCGACCACCACTTCGTCGGGCGGGCCGACGCCGTCGCGGCGACCGTCGCGCCGTTTCTCGCCGCCGAACTGTCGGCGTCGGACGGGTAACAGAGGGCCCGTTCGCGTACCGACCGGGCCGGCCGTGTGGGTGGGCAAACGTTGGCGAAGTGGGGTGGTCCCGAAACGGTTTTGGGGTGTCACGGCGGACGGTCGGTATGCCGACGGAACCGGAAACTGACTACGACGAGACCCGGGGCAACAAGTTCATCTTCGTCACCGGGGGCGTCATGTCCGGGCTCGGGAAGGGGATAACCGCCGCGAGCACCGGCCGACTCCTCTCGAACGCGGGCTTCGACGTGACCGCAGTCAAGATCGACCCGTACCTCAACGTCGACGCCGGGACGATGAACCCGTTCCAGCACGGCGAGGTGTACGTCCTCAAGGACGGCGGCGAGGTCGACCTCGACCTGGGCAACTACGAGCGCTTCCTCGATATCGACATGACCTCCGACCACAACGTGACCACGGGGAAGGTCTACCAGTCGGTCATCGAGAAGGAACGGGCCGGCGACTACCTGGGCAAGACCGTCCAGGTCATCCCGCACATCACCAACGACATCAAACGGCGAGTCCGCGAAGTCGCGGAGGGCAACGACGTCTGTATCGTCGAGGTCGGGGGCACAGTCGGAGACATCGAAGGGATGCCCTACCTCGAAGCCCTGCGCCAGTTCGCCCACGAGCAAGACGAGGAGGACATCCTCTTCGTCCATGTCACGCTCGTCCCGTACTCGAAAAACGGCGAGCAAAAGACCAAGCCGACCCAGCACAGCGTGAAGGAACTGCGCTCTATCGGCCTCCAGCCCGATATTCTCGTGGGCCGGGCCGACGACCCGCTCGAACCCAAGACCAAGGAGAAAATCGCCCTGTTCTGTGACGTTCCGACCGACGCCGTCTTCTCGAACCCGGACGTCCCCGACATCTACCAGGTCCCCCTCGTCGTCGAGGACGAGGGACTCGACGAGTACGTGATGGACGAACTCGCCCTCGCCGACGAGGCGCTCCCCGAAAAAGAGCGGGACAACGGCTGGCGCGACCTGGTCACGCAGGACCAGACCGGCACCGTCGACGTGGCGCTGGTCGGCAAGTACGGCCTCGAGGACGCCTACCTCTCCATCTACGAGTCGCTCAAACATGCCGGCCTCGCGCACAACGTCAACGTCGAGACCGAGTGGATCCACGCCGAGGAGTTGGCCGACGGCCACGACGGCCAGCTCGACGACGTCGACGCCGTGGTCGTCCCCGGCGGGTTCGGCTCGCGTGGCACCGAGGGGAAAATAGAGGCCATCCGCTACGCCCGCGAGAACGACCTGCCCTACCTCGGGCTCTGTCTCGGCTTCCAGCTCGCAGTCGTCGAGTTCGCCCGCAACGTCCTCGGACTGGAAGGCGCCCACTCGGCCGAACTCGACGAGGACACGCCCCACCCCGTGATCGACATCCTCCCGGAACAGGAGGGCATCGACGACATGGGCGGGACGATGCGCCTGGGCGCCCACGTCACCGAAATCGAGGCGGGGACGGTCGCCGAGCGGATCTACGATGACACGACCGCGACCGAGCGCCACCGTCACCGCTACGAGGTCAACCCCGCGTACATCGACGACCTCGAAGCCGCGGGGATGGTCTTCTCCGGGAAGTCGGGCCGCCGGATGGAGATACTCGAACTGCCCGAGCACCCCTATTTCCTCGGGACGCAGTTCCACCCCGAGTTCCGCTCGCGGCCGACGCGCGCGAGTCCGCCCTTCGTCGGGCTGCTCGACGCGGCGCTCGACCACACGGGCGACGGGAACCGCGGGGGAGAGACCACCGACGAACCGGCCCGCGACTCCGAGGAGGTGGAGGCCTGATGGTCGACGTCGAGTCGTTCATCCCCGAGGCGAAAGCCGAAATCGCCGACGCCATCGGCGACGCGAACGCGGTCATTGCCCTCTCGGGCGGCGTCGACTCATCGACGGCCGCCGCGCTGGCCTACGAGGCCGTCGGCGACCAGCTCACTCCCGTCTACGTCGACACCGGGCTGATGCGCAAAGGCGAGACCGAGGAGATCCGCGAGACGTTCGACTACATGGACTCGCTGCGGATCGTCGACGCCAAGGACCGATTCCTCGACGAACTCGCGGGCGTGACCGACCCCGAGGAGAAGCGCCACGCCATCGGCGAGCAGTTCATCCGCGAGTTCGAGACGGTCGCCCGCGACGTCGACGCCGACTACCTCGTCCAGGGGACCATCTACCCCGACCGCATCGAAAGCGAGGGCACCATCAAGTCCCACCACAACGTCGGCGGCCTGCCCGAAGTCGTGGACTTCGAGGGCATCGTCGAACCGATGCGCGACCTCTACAAGGACGAAGTCCGCGAGGTGGCCCGCGCGCTCGACCTGGAGGAAGTCATCTCCGAGCGGATGCCGTTCCCCGGACCCGGTCTCGCGGTCCGGATCATCGGCGAGGTCACCGAGGAGAAACTCGAAGTCGCTCGCGAGGCCAACCACGTCGTCGAGGAGGAACTCGAGGACCACGACCCATGGCAGGCGCTCGCGGCCGTGCTGGGGAAGGCGACGGGCGTCAAGGGCGACAACCGCGTCCACGGGTGGGTCGTCGCCGTCCGCTCGGTCGAGAGCCGCGACGGCATGACCGCCCGCGCGCAGGACGTGGACTGGGACACCCTCCAGCGCATCCAGTCGCGGATCACCGGCGAGAACGAGAACGTCTCCCGGGTCCTGTACGACGTGACTCACAAGCCGCCCGCGACCATCGAGTACGAGTAGCGCCGCGCCGATTTCCGGTCCGACTGTGCCGGTTTCCGATCCGACCGTCCCGGTTTCCGATCCGACCGTCCCGGTTTCCGATCCGGCCGTCCCGGTTCCCGGCCCGACCGTGCCGTCGTGAAACGTGAGACACAAACCCCCCGGTCCCGTCCGGTCGGTATGAACGTCGTATTCGCCGGCCCCGACACCGAGGGCCTGGTCGACGAGTTACGCGAGCGCGGGGCCGACGTGACGACCATCGACGGGGTCGCCAACCGCCCGGCGCTCGAGGACGCCGGCATCCACGAGGCCGACATACTTCTCCTCACTGACGTCGGACAGGCCACCTCCATCGTCGTCGCGAAGGACATCAACCCCGACGTGCGAGTCGTCGCCTACACCGACCAGTCGCTCCCGGAGTTCGTCAGCGGCCAGGAAGTCCTCGCCGTCGACCCGGCGCTGTTGGACCCCGATACCGTCGCCGACGAACTGGTCGAGTAAGCGGCGCGGAGACACTCCCCAGGCCCCGGAACGCGGTCACTCGACGACGGTTTGCCTGTCGACGGGTCCCGGGTCGTTTAGCCCGGTCTCCTCGACGACCGTCTGGCGGTCGCTCGGGTCGAAGTCGGTCTCGTCCGACTCCGCGAGGCGGTCGAGTTTGCGGTCGAACGCCGCGTCGGAGAGTTCGCCGCGCGCGTACCGCGCTCTCAGAATCTCCACGGGGTCGGGGTCGATATCGGTCCCGGCGGATGTGCCCCCGGTGTCCGTCGACTCGGCCCCATCGGAGTCCGCGACGGCACTCGTGGCGAGTCGGTAGGCGCCGACGAACAGGGCGAGACCCCCAACCGTCACGAGCGTGTTCGAAAGCGTCGTGTCCGGTAACCCGAGCTGGTACATCGGGAAGTAGATGACGTTGAGTCCGTCGCCCACCGCCAGTATCCCGACCACCGCGAGCGCGTATGCGATCCCCAGCCTGTGCGTCGAACTGCCCGGAAGGTGGTCCCCCCAACTGTCCGGCATGCCCACCCGTACCAAACGCATTACTATGAAAGTAGTGATTATTTCAGCCGAAGGACGGTCCGGATCGGTCTGGGCCGGTCCGGACTCTCACCCAGTGTCACTCCTCGCGGGTCGCGAGGCCGACCAGCGTACACGACCGTGAGACCCGAATCACACGAACGGAATGCCCGTATTATCTGACGTTGTTTCGATATTCTCGATATATCATCCACTACTTGGGTTTCGGTCCAGTTTCATACAAAGACTTTTCAAAGAGGGGGTGGAATATGTACTTATGGAAGAAATTGATTCCGACGAACGGGTCGGGGCCGTGTCGCCGGTGCCACAACCCGGGCGGATCGGGACCGGTGTCGTCGCGGTCCTCGCGGGCCTTCTGACGGCGCTGGCCGTCGGCGAACTGCTGGCGTGGGGCCTGTCGAGTCCCGGCAGCGTCGCCCTGCTCGCGGTCACCGCGATAGCGGCGGCGGGCACGGCGTGGGTCGTCGGACGGGCCCTTCGGACGGTCGGTCGGGAGGTCAGGTTCGACAGGTCGGCTCTCGGAGTCGTCACGACCGACCCCCTGGGCCGCCAGCGCGAGGCCCTGTCCGTTCCGTACGACAAGATCGACCTCGTGGTCCGGGCCGAACTCCGGCGCCAGGGGTCGACGACTGCCGCGAACTACGCTGTCTTCCACGCGGGCGAGGACTCGCCGCTGACGATCGCCGGCGTCGAAGACCCACAGGCGTTCGAGCGAGCGGTCGAATCCAGCGTCGAGTCGCCGGATGAAGTCGCCTGGCACGCCGAGGACGACTACGGTCGGCGCCGGGGCGTCGAATCGAACAGGGCGTTCTGGCGGGACTGGCCGGACGACGAACCGATCCCGAGGTCGGCCATTATCGACCAGTCGAAAGCCCCCGCGTCCGTCTGGACCGTCCCCGACGAGGGGTTCACGGCCAAACACGAGGCGCGCAACTACCTCGCATTCTGGACGCTCGGACAGGGGCCCTGATAACGGCAGCCGACCGTTACGAGAGCCGCGTCACTCCCCGCGGGTCGCGAGGCCGACCAGGTGACCGATCTCGTCGACGACGAGTTCCTCGAGGCCGAGCCTAACCGCGTCCTCGCTCCCGGGGAGACAGAAGACGACGCGCTCGTCGACGATGCCGGCGGTCGCTCGCGAGGCGATGGCCTTCGAGCCAACGTCCTCGTAGGAGAGTACGCGGAACAGTTCGCCGAACCCGGGGAGTTCCTTGTCGAACAGCGGCGAGACGGCCTCGACGGTGACATCGTCGGGTGTCACGCCGGTCCCGCCGGTCGTCACGACCGCGTCGACGTCCGCCCGGGCGGTCAGGGAGACCAGCGCGTTCTGGATCCCGTCGAGGTCGTCGCGGATGACGTCTCGCGTCGCGATCTCGTGGCCCGCCTCGGCCAGTTCCGACTCGATGACGTCACCGCTCGGGTCGTCCTCCCGCGAGCGGGTCGACGAGATAGTCACGACCGCGACCCCGACCTGGTCCGCGTCGGTCCCGTGGGCGTGCGTCGAACCATGATCGTGCTCCCCTCCGTGGTGATCGTGTGCGTCCTCGTCGGCGTGTCCGCTCTCGTCGGCGTGTACACTCTCGTCGGCGGTCGTCGCCCATCCCTGTTCCTGGTCGGCGTTCGAGTACGGCGACTCCGAGACGGCGTTCTCGATGTGCCTGGCTGTCTCGTCCTCCGCCGAGCTAGGCGCCGTGTCGTCTCCGGATACGGGCCCCGCGTCGGTGCCAGCGGCGTCGACATCGCCGGCCTCGTCACTCGCGACGGCGTCCGTCTCGTCGACCGTATCCCCGTCGTCCTCGGCCGTCGCTTCCCCCGCCCCGGTATCGCCCCGAGGTCCCGCCTCGTCAGGTTCGACCTCCGAAGTCTCCACCTCATCGGGTTCGGTCTCCGAAGCCTCCGCCTCGTCAGCATCCTCGTCCTCGTCGTCGGTTCCCCCCCGTCCGGTGTCGCGTGACTGGAAATCGACCATACGTTCGCTACCGGCGGCGCGTGTATAAATCTCCGCGTACGCCGCCGCTCATCGCCCGGCGGCACCGACGAGTCACTACAGTTTTGCGGGCGGCGGACGAATTGGCGACCATGCACGGAGTTCGGTTCGCGGCGGCCGACGCCCCGGTCGAAACCCGGATCGAGGCCTCGACGGTCGACATACGGGGTACCCAACCCGAACCAGTGAGCGACCGGTCGGGCGGTGGGCACGATGAGTGACGACGCTCCGACGACCTCCGAGAACGGCGACAGTACACGGACGGACCGCGAGAACGGCGACAGTACGCGGACGGACCGCAAGGACGATCGGACCGTTCCGGGGGCGCCGGCCGAACCCGCGTCCCAGTCCTTTGGCTGGCGCGGGTGGGTGCTGGTCGGCGCACTGGTGCTCTCGCTTATCGTGATCCCGTGGGTTATCATCTACCTTCCGGAAGCACAGGGGCTTCTCTCGTCGCTCGGTCTCGGACTGCGCGACGCGTATCTCGTCCTCCCGCTCTTTCCGGCCATCGGCCTCGCCGGACTCGCCGTCTGGTCGGCCGTCGCGAGCCGCCGGGACCGCGCGAATCAGCAGTGAAAACCGCGGACGAATACTTATATTCGAGAACAGGAAACCGAACGCCCATCGATGGCCACGCCGCCGCTCGCGCCGGTCGTGCTCTTCGCCGCGGTCGTCGGCAGCGGCGTGACCCTGCTCGCGTGGTTCGCGCGCGATACCCCAGGCGCCCGGCCGCTGGCTGCGTTCATGCTGGGTGCGAGCCTCTGGGCGCTCACTGAGGGACTGACACTGGTCAGCGCCACGTTCGGGTCGAAAGTGTTCTGGACGCGGACGACCGCGACAGTCTCTGTCGTCCTCCCCGTCGCGTGGCTCGCGGCCGCAGTGGCGTACGCGAACGCTGACTGGCGGCTGACGCGGAACCGACTCGCCGCGCTGGCCGTCGAACCGCTGGCCTTCGTCGTGCTCGTCTGGACCAACGCCGGTCCGGCGGTCGCCGCGGCGGGCGTCGACCACACGCTCGTCTGGACCGAACTGTCGACGGAGTTCGCGGGCGGGGGCGTCGTCCTCGTCCGGGAGTACGGGCTGGCGTTCTGGGCGCACGCAGCCTATTCGTACCTGCTCGTCGCGACCGGGGCGTTCGTGCTCGTTCGGCTCTCCTTCCGGACCAGCCGGGTCTTCCGCGGACAGACCATAGCGCTTCTGGGTGCGGTGTTCGCGCCGATCACCGCGAATGCCCTCTCGATATTCGACGCGATCGGGCCGGGTCAGGACCTGACCAGCGTCGGGTTCGTGGCGACCGGCCTCGTGTTGAGCGGAGCGATCCTCCGCGGGGAGTTGCTCGCGGTGGCGCCTGCCACCCGGAATCTCGGCCGCGAGACAGTCGTCGCCGAGATGGACGACGCGGTCGTGATCGTCGACGAGATGGAGCGAGTGGTCGACGCGAACGCGGCCGCGCGATCGCTTTTCGACGCGGATCTCACCGATATTGTCGGAAAGCGACTCGGCATGGCCGCACCCGAACTCGTCACCGCAATGGACCGGGACGACACCGATCCATCGGGCATCGAACTCGAGGGGCCGGACGGGAGAGGCTACTACGACATCAGCGTCTCTCCGCTTCGGACCGGCGCCGGCGATGTCGACGGCTACGTCGTCAGTCTGCACGAGGTAACCGACCGGCGCCGGCGCGAACAGCGCCTCGACGTACTCAACCGCATCCTGCGACACAACCTCCGCAACGAGTTGAACGTCGTCTACGGGAACGCCGAACTTCTCAGGACCGAACTCGGGTCCGCTGACGGATCCGGTGCCGAACAGCGACTCGACCGCATCGAGGAGACCATCGAGACGCTTCTGGCTCGCAGCGAGAAAGTGGGGCGAGTGTCCCGCATCCCGAAAGACACCGGCACCCGGCCGCTTCTCCTCGTCGACTGGCTCGAATCGGTTGTCGCGGACGTCGAAAACGACCACCCGGATCTTTCGGTCACGGTCGAGGTGCCGGCGGATCTCTTCGTCGAAGGCGGGAACTCCCTCGAATACGCCGTCACAGAACTGCTCACTAACGCCGCCGAACACGCCGGCGCGTCCCCGACCGTCGAGGTGACCGCGGCACGGACGGGCGATGGGAACGTAGAGATACTGTTCGGGGACGACGGCCCCGGGATCGACCCCGACGAGCGGGCCGCGATCGAGGCGGGCCGGGAAACCGCCCTCGAACACAGTAGTGGTATCGGACTGTGGCTGGTCACCTGGGTCGTCGACGCCTACGGGGGGACCGTCCGGTTCATCGACGCCGACGAGGGATGTACGGTCGTCCTTGCGCTCCCGACGGCCGATGGGACGGACACTGCCGAGACAGACGCTACCGACGCTGCCGAGACAGACGCTACCGACGCTGCCGAGACAGACGACGCCGAAACGGCGGCGTTCAGTTACTGACTGGCTGGCGAACTCGGTGATCAGAAAAAATACCGTACGTCGTCACAACCGGCCGTCTCACTCGAAGTCGCGGCGCATCGCGATCTCGAACCAGGGACAGAGGCGAAGCTGTCGGTACCACCGTGGGTTCTCGTAGAGGCGCTCGTAGGGCACCCACATCAGCCCCGCGACCTCTTCGGGGTCGGGGTCGAGCGTCGTGTCCTGCAGCGTCGCCTGCAGGACCGCACAGACCTCGTGTTCGACGCCCTGGTCCTCGAAGTAGCGCTTGTACTCGAAGCGGTCGGTCACGCGGAGGTCGTCGTACTGGTCGGGCGTGACGCCCAGTTCCTCCTCGAGTCGCTCCCGGGTCGCCTCGACCTGCGTCTGACCCTTGATCGGGTGGGAGGCGACGGTGCCGTCCCAGTGGGTGTCCCAGAGGCGCTTGTCGGGGCTGCGCTGGGCGAGCAGAATGCGTCCCTGCTGGTCGAACAGCAGCGACGTGAACGCGCGGTGGCGGATCCCGTCGCCGGTGTGGGCCTCGAGACGATTGGCCAGTCCCTGTGGCTCGTCGTTCTCGTCGACCGTTATCACCGACTGCTCCGCGTTCTCGTGGTACGTTTCGGCGCCGCCCGTCCGGCCGGTCTCCTCCCCGGCGTTCTCGACCGACCCGTCCTCCGAACTCATAGCTGTCACAATGGAAAGCCCACTCAAACACTCTTCGAATTTCCGCACGGGTCAGCCGTCCGCGCTACTCCTCACGGAGCGCGTCGGCGATGGCTTCCAGGTGCGCTTTCCGGAACTGGTCCGGTGCGGCGTCCGGGTTGTCGCTGTCGAGTTCGCCGACTTTCCAGAGGATACCCGCACGCATCCGTGATTTCGACGGACGGCCGCCCCCCTCGGGTTCGTAGTCGACGGCCTCGCAGATGGCCTGCAGGGCCTCCTTGGTGAATCCGGTCGACGCCTGGCGCTCGTAGCGTCCGACCGAGACTCTGATCTCGTTGCGGAGAGCGTGGACTGTCGGCATACGCCGACTGTCGGTGGGGACTATGGTGTAGATTCCGGTCGCGGTCTTCCGGGTCTGGTCGAACCGCCCGACGAAATGCCGGGGTGCCTGTACGACCGGATGATCGGGACGGCCGGATGATCGGGACGGCCGGATGATCGGGACGGCCGGATGATCGGGACGACCGAGCGGCTCACCCGACGCGCTCGTCCAGGATCAGGCGGGTCTTCGTGCTGACGACCTCGTCGAGTTCCCGCGTCTTCGTGATGAGTTCGTTGACGCGGCCGGTGTCCTGTGCGTCGACGACGAAGACGATGTCCTCCTCGCCGGAGACCTGCCAGACGAAATCTACTTCGGGCCACTCGACGACCCGGTCGCTGATGTCGTGGGTGTCGACGCTGACGTCGACGCCGACCTCGACCATCGCCTTGACGTTCCCGGTCCGCGTCGCCACGGTAAAGCGCTCGATGACGCCCTCGTCGACGAGTTGCTCGACGCGGTTGCGGACCGTCCCCTCGGAGGTGCCGACGCTGTCGGCGATCTCCGTGTACGGCGTCCGCGCGTCCCGCCGCAGGATGTTCAGGATCTGTCGGTCGAGGTCGTCCATCTGATACCACGACGTTCCCGCGGTGCCCACTTGACCGTTACGAATTTCGTAACCGAGTTTCGAAAGCAAGGCTTATCACCCGACGTGGTATACGCATCTCGTAATGACGGACGCATACGTGGCACTCGAGGGCGGCCGCGTCATCGAGGCGCGCGCACGCTCTCCGGGCACGACACGCGGCGAACTGGTATTCACGACGGCGTACACGGGCTACGAGGAGAGTCTGACCGACCCCTCCTACGAGGAGCAGATTCTCACCTTCTCGTACCCGCTCATCGGCAACTACGGCGTCCGCGAGGAGCGCTTCGAGTCCGAGCGGGTCCACCCCCGCGGCGTCGTCGCCCGCGACCTGACCGAGGACGCGGCCGAGTGGCTCCAGGAAGAAGGAGTTCCTGCCGTCGACAAACTCGACACCCGCGACATCGTCACCGAAATCCGTGACACCGGCGCGATGAAATGCGGTATCGCCGCCGGCGAGGACGTGACCGAGGCGGACGCGCTGGCCGAACTCGACGAGTGCAAGCACATGAGCGACCACACCGACATCGGCTCGCAGGTCACCACACCCGAGACGGTCACCTACGAGGCGGACGGCGAGGGTCCCGAAGTCGCGCTTATCGACTGCGGCGCCAAGGGCTCGATCATCTCGTCGCTAGTCGAGCGCGGCGCGACAGTCCACCTGATGCCCTACGACACTACCGAGGACGAGGTTGCGGATCTGGACCCGGACGTGCTCTTTATTTCGAACGGGCCGGGCGACCCGGAGAACTTCGAGCAGGCGAACGAACTCGTTGACAGCTACCTGGACGAACTCCCCATCGCGGGTATCTGCCTGGGCCAGCAGGTCGTCGCGAACGCGCTGGGCGGCGAGACCGAAAAGATGGAGTTCGGCCACCGCGGCGTCAACCAGCCCGTCCGCGACCTGCGCACCGACAAGGTGGTCATGACCACGCAGAACCACGGCTACACGGTCGCCGACCCCGGCGACAACCTCGAAGTCACGCAGATCAACGTCAACGACGACACGCCCGAGGGCCTCGAAAACCCCGACTTGGGCATCATCACACGCCAGTACCACCCCGAGGCCAACCCCGGACCGAACGACTCGAAGGGCTTTTTCGACGACGTGCTCGCGCTGGCCGAGGACGACGAGGCGCTGACGGTCAACTGATCGCCCGACAACGATCCAGTCGGCCGAACGTCCGTGCTGATCCCGTTCGTCCCCGTTTCTCTCCCCGCGCAGCCTCCGTTTTCTATCCCGTTCGCTCGATCCGCTCCGCTTCCCGCTCCACCGGTCGGAACGGGTTCAGCATTTTCGAGGTGGAGCCTCCGGCCTCAAGGAGCGAACGGAGTGAGTGAGTAGGCCGGAGAGGACAGCGCGGCGCTGCGCGCCGCGGGCCGTGCGAACGGGCACTTCGTGCCCGTGAGCAGAAACCGACACAGGATGGCACAACCGGCATACTGCAACCGCTCGACTCTCAATTCTTTAAGAGCCGTTAACTACATCTGAAATTTGGAGGTCCGACGTACCCCCTCCGTCAAACTCGGCGGTCTCATTTTTCGCGAAGCGAAACTGGGAGCACGAGGTATCGCGGTTTGATACCTCGGCGGTCCCACTTTTTGCGGCGCGAGACGCTCAGTGACCGGACGCGAGCGGGGAGACACCGCGCCACAGACCCGACTCAAAACGACACCCTTAATCCGGGGACGGTCCTCCGTCGAGTTGCGGGACCGTGGGGTAGCGGTATCCTCGGCGCATGGGGTGCGTCGGACCTGAGTTCAAATCTCGGCGGTCCCACTCAGCGTTTTCATAGATGCTCACTGCTACAGTCTTAGCTGTGCGAGCGGCCAGTTTACTCTCGGATACGACGAGAAAATAAGCAGTTGTTTAAATACCCGATTTTCTCCTCTCCATCGTCTCAATAACTGGTGTAGCCCACCCACCTACCGACCCACCCATTCTGAATGTGAGTCGGTCTTTTCGCTGCTCGTCGACCTCGCGGCAGTCCCCTTCACGGGGGCTGGCGCGAGAGTTTGTCTTTCCTTTGTTTCGGCCAGTTTTCACAGTCCACCGAAAGCGAGGGAGCAGGAGAGCAGGCTTGCCCGGCAGCGCAGCGAAGCGAGCAGCCCGGACCGGGCCGCGAGTGCCCATCGCGGGCCGCACCTGCTCGACCAACCGGCAGCGCCCCCTTGTGGGGCGACCCGGAAGCCCGAGCGTCTACCCCGACCCCGAAGGGGGAGGGGAATCGTTACTGCGTTCACCTGTCCGACCAACGCTGTTTCTCCCTTTGCGGGGTCCCACTGATGAGGAGTCGGGTCGACCCGCCAGGACACCTGGGCGGGCTCGAATTTACTGACAGATGTAACACTCCCGTCTTAGCGGACCTCTTGGAAGAGCGCGACCTCCTCGGCTATGGTCAGCTCATAGATGGCTCACTGACTGAACGCGACGAAGAGCGCGTACGCATTGCGAAGTTCATAGCGGCCCATCCAGAGGGCACACCGCTGTCTCACGTTGTTTCGTACGCCGTGAAAGGTGTCTCTCCAGAGAACTGCGAGCGTGTCGAAGGCTCTGACCCAGACTACCAATTCGCATATCGGTTCATCAACGACCTCGAAGAGCCAGATGACCCCTACGTGCGGAAATCCCGGTCATCAGGGGTTCTCTTCGTCACCCCCACTCTGAACCTTCTTGACTTGATTACAGAAGGCATTACTCAAACAACTCAGACAGAGGGTCTAACGTACGACCGCGAGTTCCTTCGAAACTACCTCTCTCGTGTAGACTCTGTAGACGATGACCTACGCGAGTTACTGAAGGACGGTTTTACATCCTACCTCAATCGCATCAAGGACTACAAACTGCTATTCGATGTTCACTTCGTCAGTCGCACCGGCGGCGAAACGACCCGACGGATGACGAAGGACTACAAGACCCGATTTAACGACCAGGGGCGTGTCTCGAAGCAATTCGCACGATTCAATGGTGCACTAGAATACGGATATGACCACGCAGAAAACGCCGTATTGGTGACGCTGACGACTGATCCTAAGCGCCAAGCGTCGCTACTCGACGGGATCGACACTATCAACGAGAATTTCAACCGCCTGCTGTCGTATTTTGACTCCGACCCGGCGACCAAAGCCGACACCCGTGATGCCGCTGTACCAGGCTGGCGGCCTGATCTCGCCGACGACGTTACTGGGCGGCCACGAGAGCGTCCAAACTACATCAAGGCGTTGGAGTTCACTGAGAAGGGCTATCCGCACCTGCACGTGTTATTCTTTGATGTACCAGAACGGAAGTCTGACGGACTGCCATGGCTGTGCGACAAGCCAGAGACTGCCGCAAAGTGGGCCGACTATGGACAGGGCGAGATCGTCGATGTTTACCCCCTGACGTACCGCGACGACCTCAACGACCTAGAACCGGAATTCCAAAGTAACGAAGGTTTCGTGGACTGGTATCGCTTCGGCGACCACGATCACAGCGAAGACTGGGTACGTGAACGAACCCGGTCACACGAGTTGATTGAGTTTGGTGATGACGGCCACGAGATGGAATCGACTGCTGGCGCATACTTAGGTAAATATCTGAGTGCGACATTCGGTTCGCTGCTCGACGCCACGGAATCTTTTGAGGCGGGCGATGGCGACCGGGAGTCATACGCCGACAAAGCGGCGACATGGAAGCTCGCACTGTATTGGGCGACGAACCGGCGCTTCTGGTCCTGCTCGGAAGCGATCACGAAAGGGATTGACCCGAACGACCATACACAGGACCCAGATGTGCGCGAAGCCGTCCGCTGGTGTTCACTCGACTCTGTACAGAACGCGAGCGAGAACGAGATACGTGACGACCTCGCGCGTCGGCAGTGGGGCGACCTCGACCATCTCGATGCTGCCATAGAGCGTGCTATCTCGGATGTGGAACAACCGCAGGTGCGTTCAACACTCCCAGAAGAAACCACGTTCCGGTGTATCGTCGACTACATCGGAGCGTATGCGTACTGGGATCTTCCCAGCGACGAACTAGGCGACGGTCAGCAAGAGCTCAAAGTCGTAGAGGACTGCACTAATGACGGTAACGATATGCCAGTAGTAAATCGGGAGAAAGACCCACCGATCATTGATGTGTGGTCGTAGCTGATGGTCAGTATAGGGTACGAGGTAACACCTCAACTGTATATTTATTGATTATCAGTTGGGTGGGTGTCCAGATACAGAGCTTCTATCCATCAGATTATCGTGTAGCGTTCGACTTCCTCTCCAGACCGGCGATTTCTCACAGATAGTATGCAGTAATTTGATAAGGTGGTTACTGCATATCGGAATTCATGACTGCTGCTGGTAGCCGGGTTCAAGATGTCCTCCATTCGTTTGTGCAAACTCTCTCTTCTGCGTTAGATGACCCGCATAAGCTTGAGCGGGTCTTGAATGGTGAAGAAGGAATCTCCAGTGCTGAAGTTGGCCAACGGCCGGAAACGTTCACAGAGAACAATCTGATTTATCCGTTACTGGATGCGTGCGATCTGGATTATAATGAACAGCCGTATGGAGAAAAGGGGAGTCAGGTAGTATGGCCGGACTTTGAACTACTGCAAGAAGGACCGAAGGTCATTGGCGAAAATAAGTCATTGAACAATGAGAGCGAGGGGCTGTCTGAACTTCAAGATTACCTGGATCGGAAGTCTATCGGCGCAGATTACGGAATCCTCACAGACGGTTTCGAGTGGACACTAATCAAGATCGAACTCGGGGGGGACGTTACCGAATATCCCGAAATTAGCCACATAAATCTTCGCTCAGCAATTATTGAAGTTGCACGCGAGGAAGGAGTGATTGGTTCGACTGGCTTGACAGAGACAGATGTTGAAGAGGTAGCTGAAGGCTTTGCGGCCACATACGAACGCGACCAGTTTATTGAGCTTGTTACTGAGACTGCGCCAAGAACGATCAGGGACGAACGAAAGCGGGACGTTTCTGAATTCTTCGAACTCTACATTGAGCTCTTGTTCGGAGAGAGCGAAGAACATGACTACCAAACATCACTCATGGACGATATTCGGTCCCCACCAGGAGCGACCGAATCGGATGAACGCTTGTTCGCTGTAACGTTAGTCAACCGCCTCTTGTTTATCAAATTCCTTGAATCTCGCGAAGTATTGGATGAGGGGTTTCTGAGAACGCGTGTTGAGCAGTATCAAGAGAATCAGGGCATTCTCGCGGGGAATCTATACGAAACCCAGATTAAGCCGATCTTCTACAAACTCTTCAATACAAGCAAGGATGACCGCGAACCGAAATTCCGTAGCGAAGGCGGCGTTAAATGGGCAACGCTCTTGCGTAGGAGATTGTTGACGCTGCTGAGCGGTGGCTGTGGAGTCGAAGAGGACAAGGGCACCGCGTCAGCGGTGCCCGACACGAATGATTCCGCTGGATGTGTTCGGATCGGAATCGGTCGCAGCGGACCTGCTGCAACAGGTTCGCTGGCGTGACGGTGTTACCTGTCCTCGCTGCCGTTCT
>Ga0207719_100221_pt1 | contig 44112 bp, 41 predicted proteins | sample A23P1SouthBayCA_2_FD_187279 | JGI IMG/M metagenome (GOLD analysis project Ga0207719, IMG submission 187279) | Aerobic enrichment media microbial communities from Eden Landing Ponds, California, USA - A23 P3 (3) (SPAdes) | ecosystem: Environmental > Aquatic > Marine > Unclassified | place... | reverse complement strand
TTCTAAGCTAATTGCTTTGCGAGATACGCGCTATGTATTCATCAACCAGTTCGTGATGAATCGCTTAGGGGTTGTTCGGGCGAGTGATGGATAGAGAGGATAGATGTCGCACTAAGCCACCCTCGAAACGGACTCCAGCACATGGATTTCAGGGCGGTCAACGTCGCCGGAGACGGACGAATAAGACAGTCGTATGCCCTACTCGTAGACGTAGACCGATCCTGCTTCTTCTCCGTTTGGGTCCTCGTCGTTGCGGGCTCCGATAATAGCAGTCGTCCCGTCACCGGATACCGCGATTTCGCCCCCGAACATGTCCTCATCTTCACCATCGTTGGGATCGGTGGGGGCGAGTCTGACTCGCTGATTCCATCCGTCATCGGCATGCTCAAAGACGTATGCCACGCCCGTCTGGTGGCCGTCTGGATCCCCAATCATGACGATGGATGCGTCATTCGAGGCAACTGGTCCGCCAAGCGCCTCATAGTTGTGTCCGCTGGTATGATCGCCGGCGGTGAGTTTGGTTTGCTGGCTCCACCCCCCATCGGTCTGCGCAAACACGTAGGCTTCCCCTCCGCCCTTGGTGTTGGAGGGGCCGATAATGGCGGTGGTTCCGTCGCTCGATACAGTCGGGATTCCAAACGCGTCATTGCGGTCGCCATCTTCGGGGGCGAGTTTGGCTTGCTGACGCCACTCTCCATCGATCTTTTCGAACACGTACGCCGATCCCCCACTATCACCGGTTTGGTGATCAACCCCGTTTGGATCTTCGTCTCCCAGGGCTCCAATAATCGCGGTGGTGCCATCGCCGGATAACGCGACTCGCGCGCCGAAGGCGTCTTTGGGGTCACCATCGTCGGGGGCGAGCTTGGCCTGCTGACGCCACTCCCCATTGGTGTGTGCAAACACGTAGGCCGATCCTGCCCGCTCTCCATTTGGTTCATCGTCGTGTTCGACCCCAATAATGACGGTCGTCCCGTCACCAGACACCGCAATACGTGGACGGAAAAATTCATCATTCTTGGTATCCTTGGGAGTGAGTTTGACTTGCTGGCTCCATTCTCCATCATCACGTTCAAACACGTAGGCTGATCCTAATCCCCCGTTCCGGTCATCAAAGCCTCCGATAATAGCAGTGGTCCCGTCACCTGACATCTCGACTGATTCGCCGAACTTGTCAGCGCGTGCACTGTCGGCCGTGAGTTTGACTTGCTGGCTCCACCCCTCCTCACCACGTTCAAAGACGTAGGCTGCTCCCGACAGACCATCCCCTTCCATTGGGTCTTCATCGTGTCTGGCCCCGATAATGGCGATCGTTCCATCATCTGAAACCGCGATTGATTCTCCAAAATTGTCTTCGTTATCGCCATCCTCGGGGAGCAATTTCGTCATCTGGCGGGACGGGTACGAGGGGTCAGTCGCTGATGACATCTGAGTAGTGGTTCCGGGCAACGTCGAAGTTCCAGTATCGGATGATGTGGCGGTTCGGCTGGGAGAGTCCGTCGCGCCCGTTGTTCGCTCAGTACATCCTGCAAGGCCGAGTGTGAGAAGTGTCGACCCGGTTCGAAGTACTGCTCGCCGAGACGGACATTGCCCATCCGGGAGATCGTGCCCGCTCATGGGCCGCGAATAGATCGCCCGTACCGAAAAGGGTGTGGCAGCCTGAAACACCCATTTCAGTGTGGAGACTGTCCTCTGATACTGATCCGATATGCCACGTCGCGCGATTCGCACACAACTCGTTGGATTGCACGACTCGCGCGTTACATCTTGCACGCAGTTCCTGACATCCTCTGAATATGTCTCCCGGAAAACTGTGCATTGCTCTGCCAACCCCTATCAGTCCGATAGCATACGCTCCAGCGCGGCGGACTCTCCGACGCCTCTTCACGCGTCGGTGATCGCGTACACCTTGGAATCCCACCCTCCTCCAGTGTAGATGGTTCCGTCGACTACCCTTGGCGCGTAAAACATCCCCTCGACTACGTCCGAACTCCACGTCTGCTCGCCCGTTTGCGCATCCACTGCGAACAGGGAGTGATCTCGACTCCCGACATAGACGGTCCCATCCACGACAGCCGGCGAGGAAAACACTTCGTCGCCCGTCCTGAAGCGCCACTGCTGTTCGCCGGTTACAGCGTCACACGCATACAGGGTATGATCGAGACTCGTCGCGTAAACGGTGTCGCCGGCTATCGCCGGCATCGCCCACACCCAGTCCCCCGTTTGGAAGGTCCAGTCCCGTTCACCGGTCGTTGCATCTACTGCGTACAGGGTGTGATCACCGCTCCCGACGTAGACAGTGTCACCTGCAACTGCCGGTGACGAGTCTATCCTGCCACCGGTCTCGAAGGTCCACACCTCTTCACCCGAGTCCGCGTCCACTGCATACAGGTGGTAATCCTCGGACCCGACGTAGACAGTCCGATCCGCGACCGCTGGCGTCGAGAACACGTTTCCGAACGTCCTGAACGTCCACTCGATCGTTACCCCGTCGGGTAAACCGCCGGACGGTGTCCCGGTCTCGGTGGGTTCCGGAGTGTCGGTCCGTCCTGGAGTGTCCGTCGGGGTCGCGCCCTCCGTTCGTCAGCCGACCTTCTCAACACCGGGCCACTTCGGACGCTCCACACTTTCCCTGGTCGATGCGCTCGCTTCCGTTCGCTCGCGGGGCTCGCTCACGTCGGCGCTTGAGCACCCTTAAGACGCCCGGGGCGTTTCTCCCGGGTATGCGACCACGGGACCTCTCGGCCAACGTCGAGTACCGGGCGGGCCGGGGGATCGAGGAGGTGGCCCGCGACCGCGGGCTCGACCCCGACGACCTCGTGAAACTCGCCTCCAACGAGAACCCCTTCGGGACGAGTCCGGAGGCCGCCGAGGCGATCCGTGCGGCGGCCGACCGCGCCCACGCCTACCCCAAGACCGCCCACGTCGACCTGACGGAGGCGATCGCGGAGCGCTGGGACGTGGCACCCGGGCAGGTCTGGCTGGCGGCGGGCGCCGACGGCGCGCTGGATTACCTCTCACGCGCGATGCTCGATCCGGGCGATCCGGTGCTTGTCCCGACGCCTGGTTTTGCATACTACCCCATGAGCGCCCGGTACCACCACGGCCGGGTCCGGGAGTACACCCTCCGGAAGGCCGAGGCGTTCGCGCTCACCTCCGGCGCGGTGCTCGCGCCCTACGACGGCGAGCGGATCGTCTACCTCACGACGCCGCACAACCCGACGGGCGCGTGGATCGACCTCGACGGCATCACGGAAATCGCCCGCGGCGTCGACGAGGACACTCTCGTCGTCGTGGACGAGGCCTACGCCGAGTTTAGCGAGGAGCCGAGCGCCGTCTCGCTGCTCTCGGCTCACGACAACCTCGCCGTCACCCGGACGTTCTCGAAGGCCTACGGGCTGGCGGGGCTCCGGCTCGGCTACGCCGTCGTCCCCCAGACGTGGGCGGACGCCTACGCGAAGGTGAACACGCCCTTTGCGGCCAACGAGATCGCCTGCCGGGCGGGCCTCGCCGCCATCGAGGACGACGCCCACGTCGACCGGACCGTCGAGACGGCGCGGTGGGCCCGGGAGTACATGTACGACCACCTCGACGCGCCGACCTGGGAGAGCCGGGGCAACTTCGTCCTCGCGGAGGTGGGCGACGCGACCGCCGTGAGCGACGCCCTCGAATCCCGGGGCGTGATCGTCCGGGACTGCACGAGCTTCGGCCTTCCCGAGTGCATCCGGATCACCTGCGGGACCGAGTCCGGGACGAAACGCGCCGTGGCGGCGATAAACGACGTGCTCACGGAGCGCGCCGACCGATGATCGAGAAAGGGGGAGCCGACTGATGCGCGTCGTGGTCACGGGCACTCCGGGGACGGGCAAGACGACGGTGACGGAGCGCTTCGACGCCGCCCTGCCGGTGATCCATCTCAACGCGGTCGTCAACGAGGCGGGGCTCACGGCGGGGCGCGACGAGGACCGTGACACGGCGATCGTCGATATGGGGGCGGTCGCGGACTGGCTCGACGCGAACGCGCCCGAAGAGGCCGTGGTCGAGTCCCACCTCGCCCACCGGTTCCCGGCGGACCGGGTCGTCGTGTTGCGCGCCCACCCCGAGACGATCGAGAGGCGCCTGCGAGAACGGGGCGAACCGGACGCGACCGTCCGCGAGAACGCCGAGAGCGAGGCGCTCGACGTGGTCCTCGCGGAGGCGGTCGAGCGCCACGGCGAGGCGAACGTCTACGAGGTCGACACGACCGACCGTGATCCCGGCGCCGTCGCGGGCGAGATCGACGCCGTAATCCGGGGCGAGCGTGATCCCTCGGCAGGCGGGGTGTCGTTCGCCGACTACCTCCACGGGAAGACATGACGCTCGATCGCTTCCGCTCGCTGGCGGATCGCCTGCTCGCGCCCTTCCTCAGGGGCGCGCTCGCGATCGGGTTGACCCCCGACGCGGTGAGCCTGATCGCGTTCGCCTTCGCCATCGGTGCCGCCGGAACCTTCTACCTCGCCGGTGCCTGGTACCTGCTAGGGGCGTTCCTCGTGTTCGCGAACGGCTGGCTCGATCTGCTCGACGGCGCGCTCGCCCGGGAACTGGCGGTGGACTCCCGCGCGGGGAACCTGCTGGATCACGTGCTGGACCGGTACGCCGACGTGGTCATCATCGCGGGGCTCGCCGCCGGGATCGGCCGGCCCGCGATCGGCTTCGCGGCGGTGACGGGCGTGCTCCTGACGTCGTATCTCGGCACCCAGGTCGAGGCGATCGGGCTCGACAGGGAGTACGGCGGCCTGCTGGGGCGCGCGGACCGGCTCGCCCTGATCGGCGCCGTCGCCGCGGTCGCGCCCTTCGTCCCCGCGATCGGTCCGCTCTCGATCGTCGGGTGGCTCCTCGTCGTCCTCGCTGTCGTCGGACATCTCACCGCTCTCCAGCGGTTTTTCGGGGCCTGGCGGGCACTGTGAGCGCCGGGTCGGCGCTCTCCGGACGGCGTCCCCTGTGACGCATGGCTTCCGTTAGCACACGATTTATTGCCGTCGGCGCGAAACCGGGTGGTATGGTCCAGTGTGAGATGTGTGGCGCCGAGACGTCGACGCCGAAGACCGCGAAGATCGAGGGCGCGGAACTCCAGGTGTGCGCCGATTGCGTGGACTTCGGGACCGAAGTGGATACGGGAAGCGATTCGAGCACGTCGACCAAGTACTCCACGGGCGGATCGAGTTCGTCATCCTCGGGGTCCGCGTCGCAATCGAGCGGGTCGACGGCCGGCGGGTCCAGTTCCGGCGGGCGTTCGCGGCGGGACATGTTCGACGACATGGACGAGGTCGTCGCCGACTACGACGAGCGCATTCGCAGCGCCAGGGAGGCGGCGGGCCTGAGCCAGGCCGAACTCGGCGACCAGCTCAACGAGAAGGCGAGCTTCATCCGGAAACTCGAACGCGGCGAGTCGCTGCCCTCCGACGACCTCCGCAAGAAGCTCGAACGCGCGCTCGACATCGAACTCCTCGAGGGTGGCGGGAGCGACGAGGGGACGGAGTGGTCCGGCGGCGACGCCGAGTCGGGCATGACGCTGGGCGACGTCGTCAAGCGCAAGGACTAATCGGGCGGCGAGAGCAGTCCAGGACATGTTCGTTCTGGTCAACCTGAAGGCCTACGACTGTGACCCGGTCGCGATAGCCGAGGCTGCGACCGACGCCGCCGACGGGGCCGAGGCAACCGTCGCGATCGCGCCACAGGCGGCACGGCTCCCGCCCGTCGCGGAGACGGGCGTCGAGACCTGGGCACAGCACGTGAGTTCGACGGGGACGGGAAGCCACACCGGGAGTACGCTCGCCGACGCGGTCGCGGCGGCGGGCGCGACCGGCACCCTGATCAACCACTCCGAGCGCCGGCTCAAACTGGCCGACATCGACGCCGCGATCGAGCGCGCCGAGGAAGCGGGCCTGTCGACGATCGTCTGTGCGAACAACCCCGACCAGATCGCGGCGGTCGCGGCGCTCGGCCCGGACGCCGTCGCCGTCGAGCCGCCCGAGCTGATCGGGACCGGGACGCCAGTGAGCAAGGCCGACCCCGCCGTCGTCCGGGACGCCGTCGCGGCGGCCGAGGAGGTCGACCCCGAGGTGGACGTGCTGTGTGGCGCCGGCATCTCGACCGGCGAGGACGTCGTCGCCGCGGCCGACCTGGGCGCGGAGGGCGTCCTGCTCGCCAGCGGCGTCGCCAAGGCCGAGGATTCGGGAGCAGCGCTCGAAGATCTGCTCGCGCCGCTGTAATCCTCCCTCAACCGATCCGGTACCGGAGCAGCGCCGCGATGCCCGACAGCGAATCCAGCTGGCGGCCGGGCTCGAACTCGGCGGAAAACACGGTCACCGACCCGCCCTGGCGTTCGACCGCCCTGATCACCTCGTCAGCGTCGATGGGCCACTCCCCCCGGCCAGCGCGCTCCTCGCGCAAGCGGGAATCGAGGATCAGCAGCTCCTCAACGGCGCCGTACTCGGCCGCCCTCGCGACTGCCTCGGGCCCGTACGCGACGGGCTCCTCCGCCCTGATGCGCTCGGTGAGTTCGTCGATCAGCGCCGCTTCGGAGGCGATCCGGGTCTCGGCGCGCACGTCTTCCATGGCTCCGCGTGCCAGGACCTCGTGGACGCCCCGGTCGCCCGCCGCGCTGGTGTCGACGGTGGTGATCGACTCGGCGAGATCGGGGTGGGCCTCCTCGATGTGATCGAGCGCGTCCCGCTTCGTGAACCCCGGACCCGCGAGGATAATCGCGTCGACGTCCATCCGGGCGAGGGCGTCCCCGAGTTCCTCGAACAGTTCCTCGCGGGCGCGGGCGAACTCGCCTTTCCCGGTAGGGCCGGTGATCGAGGCGTACTCGTTCGTGCGGTACTCCGAGACGGTGTGGATGGTGGCCTCGCCCTCCTCGACCGTGGCGATGGCGACCTCGGGCTCCTCGCCCGACTCGCTGGCCTCTTTGATGCGCTCTTCCTGGTCGGGCTTCCACTCCTTCGTGATCGCGATCTCGTCGAACGCCTCGACGTTGAGCGTGTGGCTCAGCCCGAGCTGGTCCTCCCGGGAGCAGGCGACGATCTCGCCGCTCACCCGGAGCCGGTTGGCGAACTCGTGGAACTCGACCGAATCGACTGACAGGGTCACGTGCATTGGTTCGCGCTGGCCACCCGTGTCGCGCATCTGGTCGTCGGCGCGCTGGATGCGCCGGGTCGTGTCGCCCGCGACGCCGTCGCCGGGCTCGATGACGTGGTGCAGGTGCCAGAGATCGTCGGTCGTCTCGGGGACGAGGGTCACGCGCTCGCCGCCGCCCTCGACCGGCTCCCGGCCCTGGACTCGCATACCTCGAATCGACCGCGCAGGGACAAGTGCCCTGCTATCTCCGGGCGAAACCCCCCGTGGCCTCCGGTCAGTCTCGGCTCCGTTCTATCTACCAATGCGCGAAAGGGATCGATCGGACATCCGATCGCGAACGGGTTCAGCAGCCGGGTTCACTCCGGCGTGTCCGCCGTCGCATCCTCGGCGTCTGGCGGTTCGGGCGCCTCCTTGGTCCACTTCTTCTCGACCTCGCGGTTCGCGAGGACGACCAGATCGCCGTCGTCGGCCCGGATCCGTGTCTTCCGGAGGTCGATGCCGTCGACCGTCCCCGTGACGGAGGCCGTCGTCACGCGGTCGCCCTCCTCGAAGTCGGGGTCCTGCAGGAGGTACACCCCGGCGACGGTGTCTGCGATCATCTCCTTGAGCGCGAAGGCGACGCCGAGCCCGATGAACCCGGTCGCGGTTCCGAGGCTCGCCGCGATGTCGCCCATGCCGAGGATTTTCAGCAGGGCGAGTCCGGCACCGAACCACAGGAACAGGGTGATGACTGCGACCGCGAGGTCGACGATGAGGGCCTCCTCGATGGGGTAGACCCTGGAGAGCACCGAGCGCGCGACCGAGCGGACGACCCTGATCGCGACGTACGCGATCAGGAGAAATATCACGCCCGAAACCAGGCGGGGGATCGTCGCCAGTATTCCCTCCAGGAACTCCCCGAGGAGCGTCTCCACGGTGGAACCGTCCGCCGCGTCCGTCGCGGTCGCCGCCAGGATCACGAGCGGGTCAACTCGCTCCAGCCTCAAATAACCCGGAGCATCGGGTCGAAAACGCCGGCGACGGGAGCCACTTTTCCCCGGCGACGACTGGGAACGCATTTACTCCCGGAGGCGCCACGCCCGGTATGGACCTCGACATCGACGGCAACGCGGCGCTGGTCTCGGCGTCCTCCAGCGGACTCGGCAAGGCCTCGGCGAAGGCGCTCGCCCGCGAGGGCGCGGACGTCCTCATCAACGGGCGCGACGAGGCGCGGCTGGAAGCGGCGCGCGAGGAGGTCGAGGCGGTCGCGACGGGCGACGTGGTCGCGCAGGCGGGCGACATCACCGACCCCGCCGTCTGCGAGGCGCTCGTCGAGACCGCCGTCGCCGAGTTCGGCGGGCTCGATCACCTCGTCACCTCTGCCGGCGGCCCGCCCTCCGGACCCTTCCTCGAAACGGACGATCGTGACTGGCAGGCGGCCTTCGACCTCCTCGTGATGAGCGTCGTCCGGCTGGCCCGCGCCGCCGAGCCCCACCTCCGGGCGGGCGACGGCGGCACCATCGTCACGATCACCTCCCGGAGCGTCAAGGAGGCCATCGACTCGCTGGTGCTCTCGAACGCCGTCCGCATGAGCGTGATCGGCCTGGAGAAGACCCTCTCGACGGAGTTCGCCCCCGAGATTCGCGCGAACGCCGTTCTCCCGGGCGCCCACGAGACCAGCCGGATCGAGGACCTCATGGCGCAGGCCATCGATCGCGGCGAGCACGCGGACATGGCGGAGGCCCGCGCGGCCTGGAGCGAGGGCGTCCCCTTGGAGCGGATCGGCGACCCGATGGAACTGGGCAACACCGTCGCCTTCCTCTCCTCGCCAGCGTCGGGCTATATTAATGGCGCCGCGATCCCGATCGACGGGGGGTCGACGGGATCGAACCTCTGAGTCACGGCGAGTTCGTCGGCGCGTCCGTCGGACAGGCCTGCGCGTCGGAGTAGACGGTCGACTCGACCGTCCCGTCGGCCGTGACGGTGATCTGGTGTTCCGATTCGTTGCAGTCGAAGCGATGTTCCGGGATCGTGATCGGGTCGGCGCTCTCTCCCGCGAGGTGGACGGATGTGGTGTACCGCCCGGGTTCGAGGAGTTCGACGCGCAGTGTCGAGTCGGCCGGCACCTCGTGCGTCTCCGCGAGAAGCGCCGTCTCCGCGTCGTCGTGAACCTCGACCCGGATCCCCCGGCCGTCCGTCGCAGCGTTCCAGATCAGCAGGTCGTGTGGGCGGTTGTTCTCGGTATCCGTCACACCCTCGCGCGAGCCGACCGTGATGGTCTTCCACTCCGGTTCGTACATCGGGAACTGCTCACCCACGGTTTCTTCTGGAGTTCCAGTCGTTCCCGTTCGTTCTCCCGTATCAGTCTCGGTCGGTTCGTTCGTCTCGCCGGAGGGCCCTGGGGTTCGCTCGTCTCTCCCGGCCGTGCACCCCGAGGCCGGCACGACGAGGGCGAGCGCCCCGACGATGAATGATCTTCTCCTCATGAATGGGAAAAAAACTCCACAGTTATATGTTTTCGGCCGATCCCTGGTCAGGATCCGGTCCGACCACCCACGGACGACTCCGTCGGTGGGTTGATGACCCCCCTGGCCCACCGGGGAGACATGACCGGAGACGCACGCGTCGGCGTCGACGTCGGCGGGACGTTCACCGACGTGGTGACCGTCACCGACGGACGGGCCCGCGTGAGGAAGGTGCCCTCGACGCCCGACGCCCCCGAGGAGGGCGTCCTTTCGGGCGTCGATGCGGGACTGGAGCGGGGCGGAATCGATCCAGGTGACGTCGACTTCCTCGCCCACGGGACGACCGTCGCGACCAACGCCGTCCTCGAAGGCGAGGCCGCCGAGACGGCCCTGATCACGACGGCGGGGTTCCGGGACGCCCTGGAGATCGGCCGCCAGGACCGCCCGGACCTCTATGACCTGGACGCGACCAAGCCGGACCCCATCGTCCCCCGGGATCGCCGGTTCGAGGTCGAGGAACGGCTCGACGAGCGCGGCGAGGTCCTGACGCCCCTCGACGAGGAGTCGGTCCGGACGGTCGCCAGGGAGATCCCCGAGAGCGTAGAGAGCGTCGCGGTCTCCCTGCTCTTTGCCTTCGAGAACGACGCCCACGAGCGCCGGGTCGAAGAGATCGTCACGGACGAGCGGGACGTTCCCGTCTCGATCTCCTCGGCGGTGCTGCCGGAGATCCGGGAGTACGAGCGCACGCTCGCGACCGCGCTCGACGCCGCGCTCCGGCCCGTGATGGCGTCGTACCTCGGCGCCCTCGAAACCGGAATCGCCGACCTCGGCGTCCCCGCGGGCGTGCAGGTCATGGGCTCGAACGGGGGATCGATGGCGGCCGAGACGGCCCGCGAGAACCCGGTCCGGACGCTCCTGTCGGGCCCCGCCGCCGGCGTGCGGGGCGCCGCCCACGTCGCCTCGCTGTCGGGCGTCACCGAGGCGATCACGATGGACATGGGCGGCACGTCCTGTGACGTCTCGCTCGTGACCGGCGGCGAGCCGGTCGTCTCGACGGAGGTGACGGTCGGGCCCTACCCCGTCTCGGTCCCGATGGTCGACGTCCACACGATCGGCGCGGGCGGGGGTTCGATCGCCTGGATCGACGACGGCGGTGCACTCCGCGCCGGCCCGACGTCGGCGGGCGCCGATCCCGGGCCGATCTGCTACGGTCGCGGCGGGGCCGAGCCGGCGGTCACCGACGCCCACTTCCTCCTGGGGAGACTCGACCCGGAGCGGTTCGGCGCGGACCTGGGAGCCGACCGCGGCGCGGTCCGGGCGGGGATCGAGGATCGCGTGGCGGACCCCCTGGGGATGGACGCGGCGGACGCCGCCGCCGGCGTCCTCGGCGTCGCGAACGCGAACATGGAGCGGGCGCTCCGGGTCGTCTCCGTCGAGCGCGGCCACGACCCCCGCGACCTCGCGCTCGTCGCCTTCGGCGGGGCCGGCCCGCTGCACGCGGCCGAGCTCGCCGCCGCGCTGGACGTGCCCCGCGTGCTCGTGCCCCGCGCCGCGGGCGCGCTCTCGGCGCTCGGCCTCCTCGCGAGCGACGTCGTCTACGACTACGGCACCTCGCGGGTGCGCGACTGGGACACGCTCGAACCCGTGGCGATCGAATCGGAATTCGCCGAGTTCGAGGCAGCGGGCAGCGATCGCCTCGATCGCGAGGGCGTGCCGACCGACCGCCGGGCGTTCGAGCGGGCGCTCGACGTGCGCTATGCGGGCCAGGCGTTCGACCTCACCGTCGACGCTCCCTCGACCATCGACGCCGACGCGCTCGACACCGTCGCCGAGCAGTTCCACGAGCGCCACGAGTCCCGGTACGGCCACGCGAGCCCCGGGGAGCCACTCGAACTCGTTGCGGTCCGGATGCGGGCACGCGGACTCGTCGAGCCGCCGGACCTGCACGCCGAGGGTGGTGGGCGTCTCGACGACGCGCGCCGGGAGACCCGCGAGGCGTGGTTCGACTCGGGCGAGGGGGCGAGTTCGAGCGACCGGGCGATCCCGGGAAGCCGGGACTGGCAGCCCCGGGAGACGCCGGTGTACGACAGGGCGCGACTCCCGGTCGGGACCACGGTGGAGGGACCGGCGATCGTCGAGGGTGCCGAGAGCACGGTCGTCGTCCCCCCGGGATCGTCCGCGGAGCGCGACGCACACGGCACTCTCGCTCTGGAGGTGGGCGAATGACGGGGGACCCGGACGCCGCGTCCGAGCGGAGCGTCGACCCGGTCACGCTCGAAGTCCTGCGCAACGCCTGCACGGCCGTCGCCGAGGAGATGAACGCCACGCTCGTGCGCACCGCCCACTCTCCCAACATCACCGATCGGCGGGACTGCTCGTGTGCCCTGTTCGACCCGGCGGGCGCGATGATCAGCCAGGCCGAGAACATCCCGGTCCACCTGGGCGCGATGCCCCACTCCGTGGCCGCCGCCCTGGACGCCTTCCCCCCGGACACGCTCGATCCCGGCGACGCCGTCCTGCTGAACGACCCCTACGCGGGCGGCGCGCACCTGCCGGACCTCACGCTCGTCGCGCCGATCCACGCCGAGGGGGAACTCGTCGCGATCGCCGCGAACCGCGCCCACCACGCCGACGTCGGAGGGGCAACGGCGGGCAGCATCGCGGCCGACGCGACCGAGATCTACGCCGAAGGGGTCCGGATCCCCCCGGTCAAACTGTACGAGGGCGGCGATCGAAACGAGGCCGTCGCGGACCTCCTCTCGGCGAACGTCCGTACGCCCGGGGAACGCCGTGGCGACCTGCGCGCCCAGCACGCCGCGAACGGCACCGCCCGCGAGCGCGTCGGCGAGATCGTCGACCGCTACGGCCGGAGGCTGGTCGCGGAGGCGCTCGACGCGATCCAGGACTACTCGGCGAAGCGCATGCGCGCCGCGATCGCGGAGTTGCCCGAGGGGCGGTACCGCTTCGAGGACGTCCTCGACGGCGACGGGTGCGGCGGCGGCCCGGTGACGATCGCCGCGACGGTCACGATCGAGGACGAGCGGATCGGCGTCGACTTTTCGGGCACCGACGAGCAGGTCCCGGGCGCCCTCAACGCGCCGATCGCGGTCACGACCTCCGCGACCTACTACGCGGTGCGGTGTGTCACGGACCCGGAAATTCCGCCGAACGCGGGCTGCTATCGCCCCGTCGAGGTCGACGCCCCCGCCGGGACGGTCGTGAACGCCGAGCCGCCGGCGGCGGTCGTCGGGGGCAACCTGGAGGTCTCACAGCGTGTCGTGGACGTCCTCTTCGGCGCGTTCGCGGAGGCGGTCCCCGGCCGGGTCGCCGCCGCGGGCCAGGGGACGATGAACAACCTCACGTTCGGCGGCACCGACCCCCGGGACGGCGAGCCCTTCGCGTTCTACGAGACGGGCGGCGGCGGTTTCGGCGGGCGCGCCGGCGCCGACGGCATGGACGGCGTCCACGTCCACATGAGCAACACGCGAAACACCCCGGCGGAGGTGCTCGAAACGGCCTACCCCCTCCGTGTGCGCCGGTACGCGCTCCGTCCCGACTCGGGCGGTGCCGGCGAGTTCCGGGGTGGGCTGGGCCTGCGCCGGGACATCGAGGCGCGCGCCGAGGTGACCTGCAGCCTGCTCGCGGACCGTCGGGACCACGCCCCATACGGGATCGCCGGCGGCGAGCCGGGCGCACCGGGCGAGGACTACCTCCTGGGGGGACCGGACTCCCGGGAGGGTGGAGCGCCCGACTCCGACGAGGGGACGGCCCGCCTCGATCCCATGTCGACCCACGACCTGGAGCCCGGCGAGACGGTGAGCATCCGGACGCCCGGGGGCGGCGGGTACGGCGATCCGGCGGACCGGGCGGGAGAGCGGATCGCCCGGGACCTGCGGCTCGGGAAGATCACGGAGGCGCGGGTCCGCGAGGCCTACGGCGCCGACCCCGGGGAAGCCGACGACGGGACGACCGCCACCGGCGAGTAGTACGGCGACCATCCACGGGGGCGTGCTCGCTGTCGCGGGCGTTGGGATCGGGACCGCGGGCGACGATCACTCGAAACTGACCCAGCCCTCGGGCGCATCAGGGAGCCCAACGAACCGCATTTCGGGGCCGTCCTCGCCCTCCCGGAGTTCGATCGCGCCGTCGAACAGTTGCTTGAGCGTGTTGACCGTCCCCTCCTCGTGGGTCGTCGGATCGATCGTGAAGAGGCCGATGCCGTCGATGCCGTCGATGCGGCCGGTGAGGACGTGCAGGAAGCGAAACACCGTCTCGACCTCCGAATACATGAGAAGCGTCGACAGCGAGTGGAAGGCGACGCGGGTACGCTCGGTGTCGTCCTCGACGAACCGGCGGAGCTGTTCGGAGACGCCGATCCCGACCCCCGTCACGTCGCCCGGCGAGTTCACGTACTCCACGCGCTCCTCCGGGAACCGGTCCTCGAGGGCCTGTTGCTCGGAGACGCAGTCGACCAGGCGGAGCAGTTCCGGGGTTTCGCCCGCCCGTTCTTCCATGTCAGCGAGGATGGCCCCGGCGGGTTCGTTGGTCGTCACGAACAGCCCGCCCTCGCCGTTCCGGTCGCCCTCGATCAGAAACTTGAGAAGTAACTCGTATTTCCCCGACATCGCCGGGCCGGACACGAGCACCGTGGCCGGATCGAGCTCGTCGATCGGCAACGAGTCACCTACGTCGTACATTCGCGGTCTGTCTACGATGACGGCTAAACATCCGGTGAAATATAGGCGTTGCCTTGTGTCGGCGAACGGAAGCTATGGAAGCCCCCGCGTGGCGAGACCGCAACCGGTTTACTCGCCCCTCTCCTCGCCGGACGTGATGGGCGACACCGTCGACGTCGCGGTTCCCCGAAAGGGCCGCCCCCTGGAGGCCGTACTTTCGGCGGTCGCGGACGCGGCCGGCGTCTCGGACCTCGCGGACGACGTCGTCTCGACGCTCCGGTTCGAGAAGGCCGCCACGAAGGGCCGGACGGACCCCGAGGGAACCGTCTACGACCGCCTGGCGTCGTACTCGACGGTCGGCGAGCCGACGGAGCCGGATTACACCCTGTTTCGCGACGACCGCGCGGGCATGCCCCGCCGGATCGTCTTCGACAGCGTGACGATCCCGCTGGGCGACGTCGATCTCCGCCTGATCGGCCGCGAGGAACCGTTTCGGGCGCTTCGCAAACACGAAGTGGCCCTCGGGTTCGACAGCGCCGACCTCGTTCTGGAGGAGGTGGTCACCCTCCGGCCCGATCCGCTCTCCTCGCTTTCCGCGATCAACGACCGGATCGACCCCCGCGATACGGACGTCCGCGTCGTCTCCGGGCTCGGCGACACCATCCACCACACCCTGCTGGGGACGCCCGGGACGGTCGGCGACGCGGCGCTCGACCGCGCGTTCGTCGCCGACTACGAGGGGCCCTTTTGCATCGCGCCGCGGCTGGAGCGCCTCGTTGAGGCGATCCTCGGCACCGACGCCATCGACGGGCTGGAGTTCGTCTACCCCGAGGAGGGTCGGGAGGAGGAAGCCGCGATCGCCGAGACCGGACTGGGCGCGTACATCACGGTCACGGGCTCGACCGCCCGCGAGCACGGCCTCCTGATCGGCGAGAAGCTGTTTCCCAGCGAGACAGTCCTCCTCGAAAGCGTCGCCGAGACCACGCCCGCGACCAACGCCGTCGCCGATCTGCTAGTCGGGGAGGCCGAGACGCTCGTGGCGGCGGAGTGATCGAGGGCGTGGAGGTCTAGGGATCGACGTATCCGACAAACTGGGGTACACGGTGTAAGCGTCCGCGCGGACAAAATTCATATAATGTATGCAGCCGTATGGTGAACGAGGAGATGTCACGGACCACCGCCACGATCCCCGACGACCTGACCGACCTCGTGGAGGGGGCTATCAGGGCGGGGATCTTCGAGAACAAGAGCGACGCGATCCGGCACGTCCTGCGGGAGTACTTCGAGGAGAACCGGAACGCCCGGATCGCCGCCGCGGTATCGCTGTACGAGGACGGCGAGATCACGCTCGGGACCGCCGCCCGCCTCGCCGGCGTCAATCGCTTCGAGATGCGGGACCTCCTGCGGGAGGAGAGCGTCGAACTCCGGATCGGTCCCGAAGACATGGCGGCCGCGAAAGACGAGATCGACGCCGCCCGCGACCTGGAGTGACCCATCCGCCGGCCACCCACGACCTGCAATGACGGACCTACCGGACCGTGCGACCGTCCTCGACACCAGCGTTCTCTCGAACTTCGCCCACGTCGATCGCCTCGACGTGCTCGTAGACCTGCCACGGGTCGTGACGGTCGAGGCGGTCCGGAAAGAGCTTCAGGAAGGCACCGAAACCCACGGCTATCTCGAACGGGCCGTGGCCGTCCTCGAAGACGAAATTCCGGTGGCCACGCCCGCACCGCCGACGGCAGACGTGGAGGCGAAACTCCTGGAGACGCTAGATCCCGGAGAGGCGGGGGTTCTGGCCGTCGCGGAGGCCACGAACGGTCTCGCCGTCACCGACGACGGGGACGCACGCACGGTCGCGGAACGACGAGGAACGGCGGTAACCGGGTCGATCGGGCTCTTGGTGCGGTTCGTGGAGAACGGCGAGATGGCGGAAGCCACGGCCGACGAATACCTCACACGTTGGATCGACGAGGCCGAGTTCCGTTCTCCCGCGCGCGAGTTCGGGGTCTTCCTCCGGGAGTGAATCGTCGTCCCCGGCGTGAATGGTTGGAGGACGGTCCTCCGGTGAATCGACCGGGAGCGGGAGAAAACGCCGACCGGAGGACGGAGGATACACCGAGAGCGACGTTTTACCTCCACGGGGATTTGCCACCCACCTCCCCAGCCGATTCGCTCGCCTCGTTCGCTCGCGAGACTCGCTCACGTGGCTCCTTCATCCCTCGCGCGTCGCTCTCGCGGCACCAGCGCCGCGAGAGCGCGCGCCAGGCGTTCAACGGTCGTCGATCCGAACACGGTTTCCCCCCTGCCCGGCCCGACTACGCCGACCCCGACCCGGAGCTCTCCTCGTCTTTCAGTTCCGCGAGCTCCTTCTCGACCTCCGCCTCGTCGACGTTCGCTTCCTCGACGGCCTTCTCGGCGTCCTCGTTCGTCGTCGCCTCCGCGCTCGCCTCGTCGGTGCTCGCCTCGGCCTCGGCGGACTCGGTCTCGTCCTCACCGTCGTCTTTCCCCATCTCGGCTTTGAGCGTGTCGAGCTCGCTTTCCACCTGGCTCTGGGTGGACAGTTCCTCTAGCTCCTGGTCGATCTGGTCGCCGTCGCTGAGGGCGCTGTCCAGCGCGCCGCTGCCTTCGAGTTCGTCCAGTGCCGCCGCGCGGGCCTCCATGTCCTCTGTCTGTTGTTCCGCGCGCTCGATCGACCGCGAGACGTCCTCCATCTCGTCGCCCGCACCCGTGAGCGCCTCCGAGACCTGGGTCTCGGCCTCCGCGGCCTCGTAGCGCGCCTTCATCGTCTCCTTTTTGGTGCGGAACTGCTCGATGCGCTGCTGGAGGTCGTCTTTCTTCTCGACGAGCTGATCCTGCTTCTCCTGGAGGCTCTCGATCTGGGCGTCGAGTTCCTCGATCTGGTTCAGCTTGGCCTGCTTCTTCTCGAGGGCGCGCTCCGCGAGGTCGTCCCGATCCTGACGGACCGCCTCGCGGGCCTGCTCGTTGTGTTTCTCGACGTTCTCCTGGAGGCGGTCGCGCTGTTTCTGGAGGCGTTTCTTCTGGGTCGTGAGGTCGGCGATGCCCTTCTTCACGTCCTGGAGCTCGTCGCGCATCTGCTCGTAGGAGTAATCGAGCTGTTCTTTCGGGTCCGAGGTGTTGTTCAACACCGCGTTGAGCTTCGACCGGATCTGGTACGACAGCCGCGAGAGTATTCCCATGGGCGGCCGTTGCGGTCACGACAGTAAAAATCCCCCCGTCCGGAGAGGCCACGTTCCCCGTCTGGCGGCGCTCCTTCCTCACCCGGCGGAGTGCGCTCCCCGACCGGCGAAGCTCTTTACCCCGTGGCGCGTTCCCCTGGAGTATGCACCTCGCCGAGACGACCTGGACAGAGGCGGCTGCGACCGAGGCCGACCTCGTCGCCCTCCCGGTCGGGAGCACGGAACAGCACGGCCCCCACGCGCCGCTCTCGACGGATACCCTCTCCGCGGAGGCCGTCGCCGCGGCCGGCGCCGACGCCTACGACGGCAAGGTCGTCGTCGCGCCCGCGCTCCCATACGGAATCTCGGCGGAGCACCGCCACTTCCCGGGGACGCTCTGGCTCGCGCCCGATACGTTCCGCCATACGGTCCGGGACGTGATCGAAAGTCTCGCGGGTCACGGCTGGGACCGGGTGGTGGTGGTCAACGGCCACGGCGGCAACACCGACGCGCTCCGGGAGGTCGCGGCCGCCGTCACGCGCGAGGGGATCGCCTGCACCGCCGCGTTCACCTGGTTCGACGCCGTCGATCCCGGCGACATCGGCCACGAGCCCGATCCCGATGACATGGGTCACGCCGGCGCCGTCGAGACCTCCGTCCTCATGCACCACGCGCCCCACCTCGTCCGCGAGGAGCGCCTCGCGGAAGCCGCCGAGGGCGGGAGCGACGCCTGGGGCGAGTGGGTCGCGGGGACGAACCTCGCCTACGACAGCACCGAGTTCACCGAGAACGGTACGGTCGGGGATCCCACGGCGTCGAGCGCCGAGCGTGGGGCGGAACTGATCGAAGCGGCAGGGGTGGCGCTCGCGGACCTGCTGGCGGCGGTGGCGGACCGTGATCGTGACGTCTCGGAGCGTCGGTGAGTCCGGGCTACTCGGCCTCGGCTTCTGCGTCGCCGCCACCGCCGTCGGCGGCACTTTCGTGGGCGTCGTCCAGGTCGCCCCGGAGTTCGGGCAGCGTGGCCGCGAGGTCGCTCGCCTCCTCGCGGGCGGTCGCGATCGTCTCGAACAGCGCTTCGAGGTCGTCGATCTCCTCCTGTAAGTCCGCGGCGTCCTCGAAGGCGTCGGCGCGTTTCCCCATCGTGTACCACTTCTTCGCATCCCGGAGGTGGTCAGCGGCGTCGCCGGTGTCCAGGGCGTTCCGGAGCCCGTTGAGCACGCCCAGGGCGTTGTCGGCGTCGACCTCCCAGACCGACTCGCTGTCGGGGAGCGCCGCCCGCGCCTTCGAGAGGGCCTCTTCTACGTCCGCGCGCATCTCGCTTGCCGCCTCGTCGAACAGGTCGTCGTCGTCGAGCGTCGTCTGGCTCATGCCTCCGGGTTCGTCCGGTCGAAGATTAAACCCATGCCCGAAAGTGAAAGTGAAAAGAGGGCTCTCGACGTTCCTCTCGGGTCCTCCGCTGATCGCTCGCGGGGCCGTCGTCGTGACGACGACCGTTTCCAGCGCAGCAACGCCGCCCGTGGAGTTTTTACGCCACCGTGGAAACTGTCGGGTATGCCAGGAGCGGGCAGATCGGACTCGACGGCTCTCAGGGTTTTGGGGGCCGTCGTCGCGCTGATCGCCGTGGTCGGGTACGTCTTTTTCGACTGGTCGTTCAGTGCGCCTGACGACGCTACCCCCGTTGCTATCGGGGTCGTCATCGCCGTCCTGGCCGTCGGGGTGACGGCGTACGATCGTCTGTCGTGACGGATTTGAACCACGGTCACTCCCGTTCGCTCGCTTCGCTCGCTCACCTCCCGTTCCCTGGTTCAAATCGCGGTCCGTACGCTCATCACTGCTCACTGTCGTTCGCAGGATGAGTGCGTGGGACCGGATTTGAACCGGCGGACCTCTACAGGACAGCGCCCTCAACGCTGCGCCGTTGGCCTAGCTTGGCTACCCACGCGCACTCCGAGATAGCTTACGGCCGAGTAAAAGCGCTTTCGTTTCCGGGAGGATCGCGCTACGCGGCGAGGGGGCGCGGCTGCTCGACGACCGTCTCGCCACAGTCCGGACAGGCGTAGGCGACCTCGGCCCCGTCCTCCGTGACCCGCCAGTCGCCGGGGAGGGCACTCTCGTGACCACACCGGGGACAGAACAGCACCGCCTTCTGCCTCGGAGGACCATCGGGCGCGGGGATGTTTCGGGCGGCCATGGGCGTATGCGAGTAGGTTCCGAAGCCGGATAAGGCTGTTTGCGATGATAGAACAAGGGGAATTAACCCGGCGGCGGCGGGCGTTTCTCCGGGCCGTATCGACCCGTATTTCACGGCGTGGAACGAACGGTCGCGCATGTCAGTCGAGGCTCGCGATCACGTTCCCGGGCTCGCGGCCGTCCTCTCGGTCGTCTCGCTCGGCCTGGTGTTCGCCGCCGCCGGGGGTGCCATCCCCCGGTCCGCGCTCCCACAGGCCCCCGACGCTGTCGTCGACGCTATCCCACACGTCAACGCCGCCATCAGCCTGCTCGCGATCGCCGTCATCGGGTACGGCTGGCGCGCGATCCGGCGCGGCGACGTCACGACCCACCGCCGTGCGATGGGTGCCGGCTTTCTCCTCTTCGTGCTCTTTCTCGTCCTGTATCTCTACAAGGTGGCGCTCGAGGGCCCGACGAGCTTTCCGGGGCCGGCGGCCGTCGAGCAGTTCGTCTACCTGCCGGTGCTTGCCGTCCACATCCTCCTCGCGATCGTCTGTGTCCCGCTTCTGTACTACGTCCTCCTGCTCGCGCTCACGCGCCCCGTCGAGGAGATCCCGCTGACGGATCACCCCCGATTTGGCCGGTTCACGGCGACGCTGTGGCTCGTCTCCTTCGCGCTCGGAGTCGTCGTGTACGCACTTCTGTATCTCGTCCCCTACGGCGCGCTCTGATCGCGCCGCCACCAACAGCTACTTACCGGCTTGTTCGCAAGGATGGCACGAATCTCCCGGCGGGTGCCGGGGAACGGAGCCGATGAGCGTCTCATACCGGATCGCCAGCGCGGTGACGACACACGCCCGGATCGTCCTCGTAGTCTTCGTGGTGGCGACGGCGGCCGTCGGCGCCGGGCTGCCCATGATCGAGGACGACACCTCCCTCGACCAGTTCACGGGCGATTCCGACGCGGCACGGGCCGACGAGTACGTCGACGCGAACTTCACGGCGCCCGGCGAGGAGAACACCACGCAGGCGCTCGTTGTCCGGACCGGCGAGAACGTCCTCACGCGGGAGTCGCTGCTCAACTCGCTTCGCCTGCAACGCGCGATCAGGGCCAACGACTCGATCAACGAGACGCTGATCGAGGACGATCCCATCACCGGCCTGGAGAACGTCATCGCGATCACCGCGATCCGGGAGGACCGCGCCGACACGCTACAGGACTGGGTGGACGAAAACGAGTCGCGCCGCGACGCGCTCAACGAGACGGAGGACCGCCTGCTGGCCGGACTCAATCACACGCAGGCACTGACCCGGGCGTTCGTGAACGACACCGCCGGCCTCCAGGAGAACAGTTCGGCCTACCGGCAGCGGGAGGACGAACTCAACCGGAGCATCGAGGCGGTGGTCGCCACCGTAACGGCGGATCTCGGCACGGTCGGAGTCGGCGGTTACGATAATGCCGCATTCGAGGTAAAAAAATCGGCGTTACGGCTCGCCGAACTGCGGCGCCAGAATGGCGAGAACGCTACCGAACGAGAGGAGGCTCGGGAAAACATCCAGCGACAGTACGACATCGCGAGTGACCTCCTTGGTTTCAAGCGCCAGCAGCTCTTCTATGACTTCCGCGCCATCCGTGAGGAGTTCGAGGACCTCCGGAACGCCGACCGCCCGTCGCTGGAGGCACAGATCGACGCCCTCGAAGCGGAGAACGACTCGGAGTACGACCGGATCGTCAGGCACACCCTCAACGGCAGCGGTTCCGACGGCGACGAGATCCTCGAACTCGTCGCCTCCTCCTACGAGATAAACACGACGACGGCGGAGGCACGGATCACCGTCCTCACCCAGCGAACGGACGGGAGCGGCGGCCTGGAGATGGGCGTGACCGACCCGGACGTCATCGAGAGCCAGCTCCACCTCCGCGAACTGGTGGACGAGTACGGCGCCAGTGCGGGGACCCGGATCGCCGCCGCCGACACGGGGGGCGATGGCACGGGGGCCGACAGTCCAGAGGCCGACGGCGTGAACGCCTCCGGCGGCGAGTACCTCGTGTTCGGGAGCGGGCTGACCGAGCGGGAGATCGACGCCTCGATGGGCGACAGCCTGGCCATCGTCGGGCCCTTCGCGCTCCTCTTTGTCGTTCTCGCCCTGGCCATCGCGTACCGCGACCTGCTCGACATCGTCCTGGGACTCGTGGGGATCGCGACGGTCCTCGTGTGGACGTTCGGGCTGCTCGGGTGGAGCGGACTCTCCTTCAACGTCCTGTTCGTCGCGGTCCCGATCCTCCTGATCGGGCTGTCGATCGACTTCGCGATCCACGTGTTCATGCGCCACCGCGAGCGTCGGGGCGAGGACGACGATTCCGTCCGGGGGTCGATGGCCGTGGCGCTGTCGGGCGTCGGCGTCGCGCTCGCGTGGGTGACCGCGACCACCGCCATGGGGTTTCTCGCGAACGTCGTGAGTCCGCTGGGGGTGATCCGGGAGTTCGGGATCGTCGGCGCGTTCGGCATCGTCTCGGCGCTTTTCGTGTTCGGCGCCTTCGTCCCGGCGGCGAAGGTCGAACTCGACTCGTTGCTCGAATCCTACGGGCTCGACCGGCGAAAGCGGGCCATCGGGACCGGCGGCGGCCGGCTGGGGGGCGCGCTCTCCGTCGGGGCGGTCGCGGCCCGTCGCGCCCCGATCCTCGTCCTGGTCGTCGTTCTCCTGGCCACCGCCGGCGGCGCGTACGGCGCCACCCAGGTCGAGACCACGTTCGACCAGGAGGACTTCGTCGCCCAGAGCCCGCCCGAGTGGACGTACTCCCTGCCCGGCGGGATGGCGCCCGGCGAGTACCGGACGGCGGACGTCCTCGACGTCGTCGACGCGAACTTCCAGCGCGAGGATACCACCGCGGAAATTCTCGTCCGTGGGAACGTCACCGACGACCGGTTCCTCCGACGGATCGCGACGGCCCGGCGGGCGGCCAGCGAACGCGAGGCCGTCTTCACCCTCCCCAACGGCGAGGCCGACGTCGAGGGACCGCTGTCGGCCATGCGTGACACCGCAGCAGACAACGCGACGTTCAACGTCTCCTTCAACGTCGCCGACACCACCAACGACGATATCCCGAACCGCGTCCCCGACGACGACCTCGGGGAGCTGTACGACGACTTCTTCGACGCCGACGCCGACGCGGCCAGCGAGGTGATCTACCGGACGAACGGGACCAACGGGTCGACGGAATACCGGGCGGTGCGCCTGATCGTCGGGGTCCGGGGGGACGCGACGTACGCGGAGACGACGGAAGACGTGCGCGCCGTGGCGGACGTGATCGAGGGCGACGGGACGGTCGCCGAGGTCGACGGCGTCGAAACTCCCGACCGGACAGCCGGCGCGTGGACCGCGATCGCCACCGGGACCCCCGTCGTGAACCACGTCATCGAGACGTTTCTGTTCGACACGCTGACGGAGAGCTTCCTCGCCGCCCTCGTGGCGATCGTCCTCTTTCTGACGCTCGCCTACCGCCTGACCGGCGGCAGCGCGACCCTGGGCGCCGTGACGCTGCTGCCCGTCGTCCTGTCGATCGCCTGGATCCTCGGCACGATGCACCTGCTGGGGATGCCGTTCAACGTGCTGACGGTGATGATCACGAGCCTCGGGATCGGGCTGGGCGTCGACTACGCGATCCACGTCAGCTCCCGGTACCGCCTGGAGCTCGACCGGAGGGACAACGCCTGGGAGGCGATCGAGACCACGGTCAGGGGAACCGGGGGCGCCCTGCTCGGGAGCGCGGCCACGACGATCGGCGCCTTCGGGACGCTCGCGCTCGCCATCCTGCCGGTGATCCGGCAGTTCGGGATCATCGCGGCGGTCTCCATCGCCTACGCCTTCCTCGCGAGCGTCGTCGTGTTGCCGACGTTCCTGTTGCTGTGGACGCGGTATCTCGGGCCGGAGGCGTCCTTCGAGGCCCCCGGGAGGGTTGCCGGGACCGGGAGCGCGACGACCGACGCCGGCGGGGACGGCAGCGCGCGAACGGAAGATTGAGTCAGTCGTCCGCCGGGGCCGCCCGCCCGCCGACATCGGGGCGGGTGACGCTCCGGTCGGTCTCCTCGCCGTCGATGTCGTAGGGGTACTCGCCGGTCACGCAGGCGAGACAGAGATCCCCGCGGGGCAGGTCGATCGCCTCCGCGACGGCGTCGATGGAGATGTACGCGAGGCTGTCGGCGCCGATCTCCTCGCGGATCTCCGCGGGCGTCATGTTTGCGGCGATCAACTCCTCGCGGGTGGCCATGTCGATGCCCATGTAGCAGGGCGCGAGGATCGGGGGCGAGCCGATCCGGACGTGGACCTCCTCGGCGCCGGCCTCCCGGATGAGGTCGACCAGCTGCGTCGAGGTGGTGCCCCGGACGATGCTGTCGTCGATGATCGTCACCGTCCGGCCCTCGATGGTGCTCCGGATGGGGTTGAGCTTCATCCGCACCGCGCGCTCGCGGGCCTCCTGGGTGGGCATGATGAACGTGCGGCCGACGTAGCGGTTCTTCATCAGGCCCTCGGCGAACTCGACGTCCGCGCCGTCGGCCTGGGCGGCCTCGGCGTAGCCCGTCGCGAACGCGCGCCCCGAGTCGGGGACGGGCATCACGACGTCGGTCTCGACGCCCTCCTCCGCCCAGAGCTTCCCCCCGAGGTCCCGGCGGACGTCGTACACCAGGCGGCCGTCGATCTTCGAGTCCGGGCGCGCGAAGTAGACGTGCTCGAAAAAGCAGTGGGCGGTGTTTTCCTCCTCGAACAGCCGGTAGGCGTCGAACTCCTCGCCGTCGGGGTGGAGGATGACGAGTTCGCCCGGGCGCACGTCCCGGACCAGCTCGCCCCCGAGCGTGTCGATCGCGGCGCTCTCGCTCGCGAGCATGTAGCCGTCCTCGAGTTCGCCGATGACGAGGGGACGGTTGCCCTGGGGGTCACGGACCCCGATGACGGTGTCGTCGTGCATCACCGTCAGGGAGTACGATCCGTGGAGGCGGTCCATGGTTCGCTTGACGGCGCGCACGAGGTCCTGCTCCAAAAGGTTGCGCGCGAGGTCGTGGGCGATCACCTCGGTGTCGCCGTCGGAGGTGAAGGCGTGGCCGGCCTCCTCTAAGACGCCCCGGAGGTCCGCCGTGTTCACGAGGTTGCCGTTGTGGCCCAGGGCGAGCGAGCCGCTACGGAAGGAGACCGAGAACGGCTGGGCACAGGACTTGTCGACGCTGCCCGCCGTGGGGTAGCGGACGTGGCCGATGCCGGCGCTGCCGGCGAGTCCGTCGATGTCGTTCTCGGTGATGGCGTCGCCCACGAGGCCCATCTCGACGTGTTCGTGTTGCTGGAAGCCGTCGTGGGTGACGATCCCCGCGGACTCCTGGCCGCGGTGCTGGAGGGCGTAGAGCGCGTAGTAGATGGGGAGAGCAGCGCCGCGATCCGAAAGTGAGACGCCGACGACGCCGCACTTCTCGTCCATCTTAGTTATCGCCTGTTTTCCCCTGCCACTCGTAGTCGCGTCGTTTCGCCGACTTGCCGAACCCACACGACGAACAGACCTTCTTTTTCGCGTGGTAGGACTTCTCCCCGCACCGGCGACATTTCACGTGTGTCGTGGTGTTCTTCCGTCCCTGGGCGGATGTCCCGTCGCTCATAGTACGGTGGATGCCACGGTCCCCCCGGGTATAACGATTGTGTCTTCGCGCGGTTCGCGCGCTCCGGGCCCGTCCCCCAACGCGGCTCGATCCGAGTCTGTAACCCTTATCTCGATGGAACGGGGAGGGACGGACATGACTGATACGGACGCCGACATCGAGGATCCGGAGGCCGGAGGGAAACAGGACTCCCAGAGGGCCACCGGGGACGCCACGACCGACGAGGCCGGGGAGGCCGGGGGGGCCTCCCAGGACGGGGACGAGACGGTGGACGCCCTCCTCGCCCGGGTCGCCGCCGTCGACGAGGAACTCGCCGCCGAGGTCGGCGACCTGTCCGACCGCGCCGCGGAACTCGAGTCCGAACTCGACGAGAAGGAGGAACGCATCGAGGAACTGGAATCCAGCCTCAAGCGCACGAAGGCGGACTTCCAGAACTACAAGAAGCGAACCGAAAAGCGGAAAGAACAGATCAAAGAGCGCGCCACGGAGGACCTGGTCGAACGGCTGATCGACGTCCGGGACAACCTCGTGCGCGCCCTAAAGCAGGACGCGGATGCCGACATCCGCGACGGCGTCGAGGCGACGCTGTCGACGTTCGACCGCGTCCTCGAAGACGAGAACGTCGAGGCGATCCACCCCGAACCCGGCACCGAAGTGGACCCCCAGGTCCACGAGGTGATGATGCGCGTCGAGGGCGACCAGCCCGAGGGGACGATCGAGGACGTGTACCGTCCCGGGTACCGAATGGCCGGGAAGGTGCTCCAGGCCGCGCAGGTGACGGTCAGCGAGGGCGGCGACCCCGCCGGGAGTGACGGGTCCGCGGACGAGGGATAACGACCGGTCGCGGCGGGTTGAGTTGGGGTTCGTGTTATATCCTGTGGGTCGGTCCCGGAGACGGATCGGATAATCGCAAGCAAGCGGGGGAACACTGTTCGATGCCCACACGCACGTCTCGCAACGCTTAAACGGAAAAAGACGCTACCACGCGGTAACGATGGCAAGCGACAAGATCCTCGGTATCGACCTCGGCACGACCCGCAGTGCGATGGCGGTCATGGAGGGCGGCGAGCCCGAGATCATCGTCAACGCCGAAGGCGAGCGCGTGACGCCCTCGGTGGTGGCGTTCGACGACGGCGAGCGACTGATCGGCAAGCCCGCGAAGAACCAGGCGGTCCAGAACCCCGACCAGACCGTGGCGTCGATCAAGCGCCACATGGGCGAGGACTACAGCGTCGAGCTGGAGGGCGAGGAGTACTCGCCGGAACAGATCTCGGCGATGATCCTCCAGAAGCTGAAACGCGACGCCGAGGAGTACCTGGACGACGAGGTCGAGAAGGCGGTCATCACGGTGCCCGCGTACTTCAACGACAAGCAGCGCCAGGCCACCAAGGACGCCGGCGAAATCGCCGGCCTTTCGGTCGAGCGCATCGTCAACGAGCCCACGGCGGCAGCGATGGCCTACGGCCTCGACGACGACTCCGACCAGACCGTCCTCGTCTTTGACCTCGGTGGCGGCACCTTCGACGTCTCCATCCTCGATCTCGGCGGCGGCGTCTACGAGGTCGTCGCGACCAACGGCGACAACGACCTCGGGGGCGACGACTGGGACGAGGCCGTCGTCGACTGGCTCGCCGACGACTTCGAGAACAGCCACGGGATCGATCTCCGGGAGGACCGCCAGGCCCTCCAGCGGTTGCGAGAGGCGGCGGAGGAGGCCAAGATCGAACTGTCGAACCGCAAGGAGGCCGACATCAACCTCCCCTTTATCACGGCGACCGACGACGGCCCGGTCCACCTGGACACCTCCATCACTCGCGCGAAATTCGAGTCTCTGACGGATGACCTCCTGGAGCGCGTCGAGGAGCCCACGAAGCAGGCGCTCTCCGACGCGGGCTACGACACCGACGACATCGACGAGGTGATCCTGGTCGGCGGGTCGACCCGGATGCCGATGGTCCAGGACAAGGTCGAGGAGCTGACGGGTAAAGAGCCCAAGAAGAACGTCAACCCCGACGAGGCCGTCGCGCTGGGCGCGGCGATCCAGGGCGGGGTCCTCTCCGGCGAGAAGGACGACATCGTCCTGCTGGACGTCACCCCGCTCTCCCTCGGTGTGGAGGTCAAGGGCGGCCTGTTCGAGCGCCTGATCGAGAAGAACACGACCATCCCCACCGAGGAGTCGAAGGTGTTCACGACGGCGGCCGCGAACCAGACCTCCGTCCAGATCCGCGTGTTCCAGGGCGAACGCGAGATCGCCGAGAAGAACGAACTCCTGGGTGAGTTCATGCTCACGGGTATCCCGCCGGCGCCCGCCGGCACGCCCCAGATCGAGGTCACCTTCGCGATCGACGCCGACGGCATCCTCAACGTCTCCGCGGAGGACAAGGGCTCCGGGGAGAGCGAGGAGATCACCATCGAGGGCGGCGTCGGCCTCTCCGACGACGAAATCGAGGAGATGCAACAGGAGGCCGAGGAACACGCAGAAGAGGACCAGAAGCGCCGCGAGCGCATCGAGGCCCGAAACGAGGCCGAGGGCGCCGTCCGGCGCGCCGAGAGCCTCATGGAGGAAAACGAGGAGGCCATCGACGAGGAGCTAGAGGAGTCGATCCAGGAGAAGATCGACGACGTCGAGGCGGTCTTAGAGGACGAGGACGCCGAGAAGGAGGATTACGAGGAGGCCACCGAGGCCCTCTCGGAGGAGCTCCAGGAGATCGGCAAGCAGATGTACCAGGAGCAGGCCGCCCAGGCCGGTCCGGGCGGTGCCGGGGCGGCCGGGGCCGGTCCCGGTGGCATGGGCGGCGTCGATCCGGAGGACGTCGCCGAGGCGGCCGGCGTCGACCCCGAGGACGTCGCGGGCGCCGCCGGCGGCCCGGGCGGTGGCGAAGGCGAGGAGTACGTCGACGCGGACTTCGAGGACGTCGAGGACGAGGACGAGAACGAGAACGAGGACGACGACCAATAGCTTCCCCCACCCCTTTTCCAGAGACGCAGTAGTCGCGTTTCGTTCAGTCAGATCCGTCCCGGGGTCGACCGGCGACGGTCCGACTCGAACAGCCCCTGGAAGTCCTCTCCGGCGTACGGTTCGGGCACCTCGCCGTCGCGGGCGTGTACTGTCGGACGGAACGTATCGTGGCTTCAGTCCGATGGTGTGGATGTACCGCGCGGTCCTGAGGACGCCGTTACCGCCTGGCCGGGAACGGGGGCCGACGCAGACTCGGGTCGGCCCGACTACCGCTCCCGGGCCGACAGTTCGACCCGGCCGTGCTCGTCGAGCCGTGGGAGGAAGCGCCGGAGCCCCGCCACCAGCGCGTCCTCGTCGTCGATCTCCGCTCGTTCGAACGACCGCGCGGGGAGATACCACTGTGAGCGAACGAGTTCGATCTCGTCGTCGGTGATGCGGTACCCTTCCAGGTCCTCCCAGGGCGTGAACGACCGGTCGATCCTGAGCCCGCGGTCCGTGACGCCGATCTCCGTCTCGTCGTCGCCGAGAAGGAGGATCCAGGTGGACATCCCGCCGAGCATCGGGGAGACCGAGCCCAGCGCGGCGTCGCCCTCCACCAGGACGATCGCGCCGAAGACGACGAACGACAGCCCCATCACGACGGCCCCGGCGACGACCGGCCAGTTCGTGTCGCCGTCGGCGTTTTCGCCGTCGCCGACGGTGACGACCGCCACCTCGGTCGCTCCCTCGCGCAGCCGCCGGTTCCGGACTATCGCGCCCCCCACGGGGACGCCGATTCCGGGGATGACGGCGAGGAGGCCGACCAGCGAGACGAAGGCCGCGGACGACTCCGGGGGCGTCACGAGAATCATGTACGGGAGGTACGCGAGGGGGGGCAGGACGGAGACGACGGCCACGGGAGCGGACGCGAGGGTGTCGGCGAGGTCGTCGACCGAGCGTGCCGTCCTGGCCACGAGAACGGCGACGACGAGGCCGGCGGCGACGAGCCAGCCCGCCGATCCGGCATCGAGGGTCCGCGCGAACAGTGCGGCCGCGGGAACCGAAAGCATCGCGACGTACGCGCCGAGCAGGGCTTCCAGAACCCGTCGCTCCTGCATACTCGGGCGTCGGGCGCCGGCGGTCAAAAGCCACACGCTCCCGTGGTGTCCACCGCGCCCCCCGGGATTTCCGGCTACCGTCCGACGGCCGGCAGCCGCTCCCGGAGGACGAGCAGACCCGGAAGCATGGTCACGACGGCGACGAACGCAAAGAGGATCGCCAGCCCGGTCACGGTCCCGAACCGCCGCAGCGGGGGCGAGAGCGAGAGGGCGAGCACGCCGAACGCGGCGGCCGTCGTCGCCGCGCTCGCGAGTAGCGTCCCGCCGGTTCCGGCCATCGTCCGCCGGACCGCCGCGTCGAGCCCGTCACGGCGTTCCCGTTCCTCCATGAACCGCTCGCCGGCGTGGATGCTGTAGTCCACGCCGAGCCCGATCGCGAGGCTCGTGATGACCGCCGTTTCGCTGTTGAACGGGATGCCGAGCAGGGTCATCGTCCCGAGGAGCCACGCCAGCGACGCCACGACGGGAACGAGCACGATCGGTCCGAGCGACCACGACCCGTACCGCACCCGGAAGAGGGCAGTCAGGAACGCCAGGATGACCACGAGCGTCACGACGAAGGCCTCGATGAGCGTGTCGAGGAGCGCGTCCTGGATCACGGCGGTCGTCACCGGCTCCCCCGTCGCCGTCGCGGTGACCCCGTCCGCATCGCCCTCGACCCGGTCCGCGAACGCGCGGGTGTCCTCGGCGATAGTCTGGGCCGACTCCACGCGCCGGACCGACAGGACGAGCCGCGCCGACGTTATCCCGCCGTCGGCCGACCGGCTCAGCACGGTCGCGGCCGCCTGCTCGTCGGCCGCGAACAGCTTCTCGTACACGGCCCCGACGTCCTCGTCGGGCAGCATATCACCGTTCGCGTCGCGTTCGTCGACGAACGCCGCGAACGTCTCGTTGTCGGCCGCAACCGCCCGGATCACGGTGTGGGGTCCGTCGACCGCCCCCGACCCGTCGGGTCGACGCTGGATCGAACTGCCCGCCGCCACGTCGCCGGTCGCGGCGTCGACGGCCCGCAACACGGAGCCGTTCGTCACGTTCCCGCGTATGAGCACCTGTGACTGGCCGCCCTCCCCCCGGAGTCGGAACTCGTTGCTGAGGTACGCGAAGTCGTCGGCGATGGTGTACGTGTCGGGTGCCAGCGGCCCCGGGAGATACCCCGTCCAGTCCGGCGCATCCCGGGGCAGGAAGTCCGCCTGGTTGAACTCCGTGTCGATCGTCGTGGCGCCGTAGGCCCCGGCCGTCGCGAGCAGGAGCGAGACGACGACGACCGCGACCGGCGCCCGGGTCGACAGCGATCCGAGTCGCTCCAGGGCCGCGCGAACGCGGCCCTCCCCGACGCCGAACGCCTGCCTGTGACGGCTCCACCCGAGCCGCGTTTCGAGGGCCGCGTCCACCTCGATCTTCAGCGCCGGCAGGAACACGCCGAACGCGACGAACGTTGCGAGGATGCCGCCGGCGCTCAGCACCGCGAAGTCCCGGATCGCCGGCAGCGGACTGACGACGTTCGAGAGGAACCCGACGCCGGTCGACACTGTCGCCGCGGCCAGCGCGAGCACGACGCTCCCGAACCCGAGCGCCATCGCCCCCCGGATGGTCCGGGGAGTCGTCTCCGCCGTGTCGGCGTCCGGCCGGCCGTCGGTCCGGAGCGTCCCGTCCCGGGCCTCGCGGTAGCGCATCACGACGTGGAGGGCGTAGTCGATGCTCAGTCCGATCAGCAGGAACGGGACCGCGATGAGGATGACGTTCATCGGGATCGCGAGCCAGCCCATGATGCCCGCGAGCCACGCCAGCACGACGCCGATCCCCAGGAACGCCAGGACGATATCCAGGGGGTCGCGGTACGTGATCCCGAGGACGAGCAGGATAAGGGCGAGCGCGAACGGCGTGATGATGGCGAAGCTGTCGCCGGTGGCCCTGCTCGACGCGTCGTCCCGGACTCCCTGCCCGAAGACGAACGCGTCGTCGAACCGCTCCCGGGCCATGTCGTCGATCTCGACCTGCGCGTCGTAGGCCGCCCCGAGCTCCCCGTCCTCGCCACCGCCGTCGACCTGCGTGACCAGGGTCAGGCGCGCCTCCGCCCGTGTCGTACCCGGTTCGTAATCCGCCGGGAGAAACGCGTAGGGGTCCCGGTCGCCCAGGACAGTCGCATCCGGATCGAGGATCGTCGCCAGCAACGCCTCGACCTCCGACGCGTTCCGATCTTCGAGCGCCCGGATCTGGTCGTCGAGGGGCGGTTGCCCGGTCGGCGGGCCAGCACTGCCGGCGTCGGCCTGCACCGCCGCCGTGGCGACGACGTTCTCGATCCCGACGAAGCCGCGGTCCGAAAGCGTCGCGTCGAGGTCCCCGTCGTTTCGGACCGCCCGCTGGAGGTACAGTCCCTCGAGCAGTGACGCCCTCGTGAGGACGTCCCCGCTCTCGTTGCGCACGACGAGCTGGGCCACGACGCCCTCGTCGCCCCCGTAGTTGCTCCGGACGAACTCCCCGGCGTCCGTCTCGGGGGAGTCCACCGAGAACTCGCCCAGTCCGCCGTCACCCGGGTCACCGGTCGCCGCACCCGCGGCGACCACCGCAGTGACGGCCAGCACGGCGACGATGACGAGTTTGCTGTGGGTCGCGATCCAGTCCGCATACCGGCGGGAGAGCCTCCCGGCCATGGGTTCGTCGTGTCTCCCAGTGTGCCCGGACGGGACTTAAGTGTTTGTAGGATCCTACTACCTTTGCGTGCTCCGGACGGAGCGGGGAGCGCCCGGGAGCCGCCGACGGATGACACGCCAGTTAACACGGTGGAGGTCCCAGTACGAACCGGATGAGCGAACGGGAGGCGGTCGGGTCGCTGCAAACGCTCGGGCTCTCCAGTTACGAGGCACAGGTGTTCGTCGCGCTCCAGCGACTTGGGGGCGGCACCGCACAGGAGGTGAGCGACCGCTCGGAGGTCCCCCGGTCGCAGGTGTATGGGGCCGCCGACGACCTCGCGGAACGGGGGCTCGTCGAGGTCGTCGAATCCTCGCCGAAGGCGTACAGGCCGGTCGACCTCCCCGTCGCGCGCGACCTCCTCACGGATCGCCTCGAACGGGAGACCGCGCGGGCGTTCGAGAACCTCGAATCGATCCGTACGGCCGACGCGGACCCGGCCATGGATCGGGGTGTTTCGACGCTCCGCGGTCGGAGGCCGATCGACGAACGCATCGCCACGCTCGTGGGAACAGCAGACGGGACCGTCGTCCTCGTCGCCCCGACGGCCGATGCGTTGCACGCGGGGATCGCGAGCGCCCTGCGCGACGCCGACGGCGCGGGGGTCGACGTCACGGTCGTCACCGCGGATCGCTCCCTGCCCGACCTGTTCGCGGACGACGGCGTGGACGTCATTCTCATGTCCGAGGACAACCCGGCCGACTTCGCGGGGCGCGCACTGATGATCGACGACCGCACCGTCCTGCTGGCCGCCGAGACTCAGGAGGGTCCCGTGACCGAGGAAGCGATGTGGACCGGCGACTCGAGCATCGGCCGCATACTCGCCGCGTTCATGCGCTCGGGGATGGAGTCCGGGCGGGAGCGGGATACTGGAGACCGGTGATGCTGTCGCCCCCGGGCGTGTCGGTTCCAAACCGTTTATACCCCCCACAGTCCGAACCGGATGCATGGCCAGAGAGCAGACGGAAGTACGCGAACTCCAGGAGGGTGGGTACGTCCTCATCGACGACGTCCCCTGCGAGATCACGTCCTACAGCACGGCGAAGCCGGGCAAGCACGGCAGCGCGAAGGCCAGCATCGACGCGAAGGGCGTGTTCGACTCGAAGAAACGGAGCCTCTCTCAACCCGTGGACGCGAAGGTGTGGGTGCCGATCATCGAACGCAAGCAGGGCCAGGTCGTCAACGTCGGCGGCCCGACGGAGGCCCAGGTTATGGACCTGGAGACCTACGAGACGATCACGATGAGCGTCCCGGAGAGCGAGGACCTGTCGGCGGACGACCAGATCGAGTACCTCGAGTACGAGGGCCAGCGCAAGCTCGTCTGATCATGTCCGTCGTGACCGGGTACCGGGGCGATCGCGGGGGAGCGCGCGCTCGTCCCCGGGACGTCTCACAACGGACATGACGGCCTTCCCCGGTGCGAACGCCGACCGCGAGGACGCGGCGTACGCCGTCGTCGGCGCGCCACTGGACGCGACGACCTCGTTCCGTCCCGGGGCTCGGTTCGGTCCGGACCGCGTCCGGCGGTTCGCCCGGGGGTTCGAGGACTACGACCGCGCGACCGACCAGGGGTTCTCCGACCTCGGCGTCCACGACGCCGGCGACGCCCGCGCCTGGCCGGATCCCGGGGCGTACGTCGATCACCTCGCGAGTCGCCTCCGGGCGTTCCGGGGGGACGGGATCATTCCCCTGCTCGTCGGCGGCGAACACACCGTCTCGGTCGCCGGCGTCCGGGCGACCGACCCCGACGTCTTCGTCTGTCTCGACGCCCACCTCGACCTCCGGCGCGAGTTCGACGGCGAGGCGTGGAGTCACGCCACCGTCACGCGCCACGCCCTGGAGACGGCCGAGGAAGCCGTCGTCCTGGGGGCGCGCGCCGGCAGCGAGGCGGAGTGGGAGCGCGCCGGGAACGCGGACGTGACCGTCGTTCCCCCCGAGGAGGTGCCCGCGTGGGAGCCCGCGTTCGACGGCGAGGCGTACCTCAGCGTCGACGTCGACGCGGCCGACCCCGGCTTCGCGCCGGGGACGGGGACGCCCGAGCCGTTCGGGCTCGATCCGGGGACGATGCGCGACGTCGTCCGGGCGGTCGCGCCGCGCGCGACGGGCTTCGACGTCGTCGAAGTCAACGACCGGGACGACGGCGAGGCTGCAGTCCTCGCGGCGAAACTGCTCCGTGCGTTCGTTTTTTCCCACGCGAGCGCGGACTGACGACGATGCATCTGCGAGAGATCGTTAATCGCTACGACGACCGCCTCCGGACCGACGACTACGCCGACCTGGACGCCAGCGCGAACGGCCTGCAGGTCGGCGACGTCGGCGGACCGGGGGACGGGAGCGGCGGACGGGCGATTGACCACGCCGCCTTCGCGGTCGACGCCGCCCTGGAGACGATCGAACGCGCCGCCCGGGCGGGCGCGGACCTGCTGGTGACCCACCACGGCCTGATCTGGGACGGGCTACAGCGGGTCACCGGCCGCGACCACCGGCGGATCGCCGCGCTGATCGAGAACGACCTCGCGCTGTACGTGTCCCACCTTCCACTCGACGGCCACGGGGAACTCGGGAACGCCGCCGGCCTGGGCGACGTGCTCGGCCTGGACGATCGGGAGCCGTTCGGTTCGATCGGTCCGGAGCACATCGGTCAGCGGGGGCGCCTTCCCGAACCCCTGGGCGGCGAGGAACTGCGCGACCGGCTGGCGGGCGCGGTCGATCACGAGGGCAGGGTCCGACTGTTCGACGTCGCCCCCGAGAATATCGAGTCGGTCGGGATCGTCACGGGGAGCGGCGCCGACTGGCTGGGGGAGGCTGCCGAAGTCGGCGTGGACGCCCTCGTCACCGGCGAGGGCAAGCAGAAGCTGTACCACGACGCGAAAGAGCTCGGCGTGAGCGTGGTGCTGGCCGGGCACTACGGCACCGAGACGTTCGGGGTTCGTTCCCTGGAGACGCTCGCATCCGGATGGGGACTGGAGACGACGTTCGTCGACTGTCCGACCGGCCTCTGATACCGGCACGAATCGGCGGCCGCGCCGAACCACAATCGTGTTACGCGCCCCCGGGCAAGCGGGCGCATGCACGAGGACCGCGAGGAGTTCGACCACGATCCCGTCTCCCACGCTGACGTGTGGGCCGGGATGACGGTGGGCGACCTCGCCGAACAGTACGGGCGGGCGGGAATCGGCGCCGCGGACGTCCACGAGGCGGTCGAAATCACGGCGGAGATGCTCCGCCCGGAGGTGACGACGTTCGTCGGCCTCGCCGGGGCGATGGTCCCCGCCGGGATGCGGGCCATCGTCGCCGACCTGATCCGCGATGGCGAGGTCGACGCGCTCGTCACGACCGGCGCGAACCTCACCCACGACGCCATCGAGGCGATCGGCGGGAAACACCACCACGGGCGGACGGGTCCCGGGGATCGGTCCGCGCGCGAGCACGACGAGCAGTTGCGCGAGGAGGGCGTCGACCGGATCTACGACGTCTACCTCCCGCAGGAACACTTCACCGCCTTCGAGGAGCACCTCCGGGCGGAGGTGTTTCCCGACCTCTCCGGCACCGTGTCGATCCGGGAGTTCACGGCGGCGCTCGGGCGGGCGAACGCGACAGTGAACGACCGCGAGAACGTCGATGAGGACCCGGGGATCGCCGCGACGGCCCACGAGAAGGACGTGCCGATCTACTGTCCGGCGGTCCAGGACTCGGTGCTCGGTCTGCAGGCGTGGATGCGCTCGCAGGTCGCCGACTTCACGCTGGACGCGCTGGGCGATATGACCGAACTCAACACGCTCGCGAGGGGGGCAGGGGAGTCGGGGGCGTTCGTGGTCGGCGGCGGCGTGCCCAAGAACTTCGTCCTCCAGGCGATGCTCGTCGCGCCGGGCGCCTACGACTACGCGGTCCAGCTCACGACCGACCCCGACCACACCGGTGGGCTGTCGGGAGCGACCCTCGACGAGGCACGCTCCTGGGGGAAACTGGAGAGGGACGCGCGAAACGCGACCGTGGTTGGCGACGCGACGATCACGCTTCCCCTCGTGGTCGCGGCGGCCCGCGAAAAGGCGAACGGGACCTGAACGCGCGCTACTCCGGGAACAGCTCCTCCTCGCGCGCGATCCCGTCCAGCCGGTCGTGGTCCGCCGGGTCGAGCCCGACGTCGGCGGCCGCCAGGTTCGCCCGGAGGTGCCTCGCGCTCGACGCTTTCGGGATCGGGACGACGCCCTCCTTCGCCGCGAGCCAGGCGAGACAGACGACCTCGGGCGTGAGATCGTGCGCCTCGGCGATCGCGACGACCTCCGGGATTTCGCCGGCCCGCCCGTTCGCCAGCGGGGAGTACGCGACGAGGTGGTAGTCGTGATCGCGGGCGTCTTCGAGGGCGTCGACGGGCTGGAAGAGGGGGTGGTACTCCACCTGGTTCGCGACGATCGGCGCGTCGAGGTGGTCGCGGGCCGTCTCCACCTGGGGAACCTCGAAGTTCGAGACGCCGACGTGGGCGGTCCAGCCCCGCCCCCGGATCTCATCGAGGGCGGGAAGCGTCTCCGCGGGGTCGTACGCGCCGCGGGGCCGGTGGACGTACAGCAGGTCGACGCGGTCGAGACCGAGCCGGTCGAGGCTCTCCGCGGCGGCGTCGAGGGCGTCGTCGGACGCGAGGTCGTCGATCCAGAGCTTCGTCGCGACGAACAGGTCCTCGCGGTCGGCGTCGGATCGGGCGATCCCCTCGCCGACGGTGGCCTCGTTCCCGTAGACCCGCGCCGTGTCGAGGTGCCGGTAGCCGACGTCGATCGCCGTCTCGATCGTCGCCGGATCGTCGATGCCCATCGTCCCGAGGCCGACCGGGGACAGGCTGTCCATGTACCAGGGGCGGTCCGGGCCGGCCTAAGGCCGTCGAATCCGGGCCGTTGCGTGTCTCGAAGGTCACCACTACCGTGGAGAGGGGAAGGCTCTTTTCGGGGTGTGGCGTACTCCGGAGTGGCCGATGACGAGGCACTCCCCCCGAGCTTTCCCAGGGCGATGAGGACCCCTATGAGTGCCGAGGCCAGCTTTCTATCCATACATTTCGGGAAAGAAGTGAACGAACGTCAGAGAATCGCGTCTGCTACCCTCTGAGAGAGGACAGTCGTAATCAAAAGGCGAATAGAGTACACTCTGAGGCGTCACATAGGGCTCGTCATCTTGATTGGTCGGAAATACTCATTACATCTGCTTGGGAACCCCACCGGCTAATCGAGTCAGCCAATTAGGTCAGCAGAATATTGTCTGACCCAACAAAGCGTAATATGTCGCTCGTGGCGTTGTGACTGGGCCATAGTCAGGGTCATACTCTCGAATCTGTATCGGGAAACCGTAGCCACCACTATCACGCGCGGCCTCTGCGAGTGTTGAGGATAGTATCGTCGAGAGTTCAGCGTCTGAACGAAGGTCGTACCGCTGTTGAAGCAGGAGAGCTTGGACAGTGGCGTTGATATGGGGATTAGCTGAATCACGCCCGGTTCGGGACGAACTTCCCGACTGTCTGTCGGATTTCTCCGAAAGCAGGTATTCCTGATACCCGACTTCCACCTCCTGACGGTGCTTCTCCAAGAAGTCATCAAGGTCATCAGACGAGAAATCCGATGCCATAGCCATCTCTAACATGCGGACGGAATAGTACTCGGCACTCAATTGCGAAGATGGATGATTCACTGAGAAAAGCGGGCGGTCCTCAATCATAGATGCAGTCTCACCAATCCCAGGACCCGATACCCCACTCACATCTTCGAGAAGCCCGCCGGTAACATGCGCAAGGAAAGCCTCATGTAGATACTCTGAAGGATAACGGTCATCAAGATTTGTCTCTGACCAATCCTCGTTAATGAATAGCCCGTCACTCTGTATTCCAGAGAGCCAACGCTGACTTTCCGCCGGAGGCTTCGGATAAGTCAGGTCCAATAGGTACGCCAGCAAGACAGAATAACTCGTGCCGAGCGCAGTGGGCGCTGCGGTTTCGTCTGCATCCCACTTGTGAACTTGTTCTATCATCGGCTTCGTTATCTCGTAGTATCCACCAGAATCCGTAGATAATGAGTCTAATAGGTTCGTAACGGCATTCTCGAATCCCGAGTCTATTCCAACTCCCGTCAACTTGCTCGCAAGTCCGGTATAGAACACGTCACCGAGACTAACAATTTCGTCGTCACGGATTGACTCAGCGAGAGACGACTGATTTGCCTGTAGGAAGGATTCGGTCGAGGTGTCGGCATCAACGCCAGATACTGAAACTCCCTCAATTCGTTCAGCGAGGTCTGCGGCTCTACTCATCGGCTTCACCTCCGTATTCTGTGACGTTCGTTTGGCCGGCCGTTGAAGAGAGGTATGTTTCTAGGTCGTCGGTTTGCAGCAGTAGACTGTAGAAAATCGAAATAACGTACACGTTAGGTGAGTTTGCGAAAGACAAGTCCATGCGAGGAATTCCGGCTCCCGTTGGCTCGACGTGGGTAAAGAACTCAGCGTATGGTTCCAACGCTGGAAGGACGGATAGTGCCCACGGCATAAGAGCCTGTCCGAGAGCGAACGCCCGGCTCGTGCCCTGTCCAAGGTTACCTTTTCGAAGGAATGTCATCCCCAACTTCTCGGCAACAGCGATAGTCTCTGGTTCGTAGGCACTTCCGATTTTTATTTTCCACCGCGACATGACCTCGGACTCGAAATTCGGGAACAATTCTTCCATCACAGAGAAGATAATGTGCATAGGTGGGTTAGTAGAGGAATTAAACCCCAACGACAGATTTCCGGATGAACCTGGTTCGTCATAGTATGGTTCTAACTCCCTGCTACCCGCAATTCGTTCCTTGGGCGAATCGCCCTCAGCGAAATAAAGGCCAGCCCCAAATGCAATCTCCGGAGTTATATCAAGTGGCTTCGGGACGGTGAAACTGTACTTATCGCTCACGCCGTACTTTTTGAGAACAATACCATCGTCTACTCGGTCAATGATGCGGTAGCGTCTCTCGTTACCAGTTCCTGTAACGTATCCCGCATACTCGGATTGTTCTATGAACGCCTCTGTGTCTATTTCAAACCCGTAACTTTCCTTCGGGGGGTGATTCCAATCAATCCAGACCTCGGCCTCTTCGGTTACCGTCGAGGTATTTTCAACGACAGAGTCCTGAATCCCTTCTACGATGTGTAAAAATAGTTCGCCGAAATAACGCGATAATGTGGGGAACTTAGTTTCGTCAGTCCGACTGTCTTGCCCGATTCTACGAGCCCCCTTGACGAAGGGACGTCGAACACTACTCTGGACCACGTCGTCCGGCCCAAAAGTTACTCCGAACGTCTCTAATTGGTCACGTTTGTCCTCCACCAGCCAACGGTTCATCGTCTCCTTGTATTCGTACCACCAGCGGAGGGTCTCTTTCGCCTCCTCTGTTGTGTCTATTGCAGCAGCGCCGCGACCTCTGTTTTCGATGTATTCACGGTCGCGGTCACTCATTTCTGAGTCGAAGCTCGATAGGTCAATATCGGGCTCCAACTCGTCTTCGGAAACTCCCGAGTCAAGCAACTGTTCTCGGAAGTTCTCTAGTTCGTCCTTTTTGTCAAGGAAGAATGCACTATCCGCCGCCACGTCGTATCGTACCGGCACGTCACCGAATATCTTCTTGACTTTTTCCGCTGCGAATAGGGCTAAGACTGGGTTCTTCTGAGAGAACTCAAGTGAAACGTTGACAACATCGCTTTCGCCCCCAGATTCACTACCCTTCGCTCCGTCCCCGGAGTACATACCAATAAATCCGATATCAGTTATCGTCAGAGGAATCTCCTCGGGAAGAACTACGGATTTATCGAAGTCATCTCGGTGTGAAACTTCGACCCCGTCGTCCGTTTCTCTATATGCGTATTCACGGCGATATTTCCTCTTCTTTCCATCGTGAATCAACGGCCCCGAGAGAACTCCATCTGCTGCCTCAAGAAGTTCCATAGGTCTGATTATAGCGACAGTGTCGCCTTCCATTTTGGCGACATTTCTCTACCAGGAGAGTTGTATCTTTCTATAAATCAGAGAGAAGATTACCTGCGCGTAAATAGTCGCTATTCGGGTTTCTCGACCGTCACTATGGCTTCTTGGTCGATTTTGTTTTTCGAATGAGCACGGTGAGCTTGTTGGTGAGTCATCTCGATACGGTCGAAATACTCGAACCCATCCTCTTTCGCAACGTCAAGCAACAACTCATCATTGAAGATGTTCACCTGCTTGTCTCCTGCCTTGGTTGTGTTGTTCCCTACGACGAACGTGAACCGGCCACCGGGGACTAGCAAGTCGAAGATTTCATCGAATATCCGTTCCATATCTCGGAAGTACTTGTAGATGAGACTCGCTTTGTTGCGGCGGCGGAAGCCAACATCCGCTTCAAGATTTCGCTGATATATCTCTTCGACCACGTTCGTAACCGACTCGGGCAAGTTGTGGTTTCCGTTCAGGAACTCCTCTTCCAATTCCTCACGTTGGCCCTTGTTTATCTCCCGATTCCCGACCATGTTCCACTCGAAATCCCTCCGCTCGTTCTTGTCCATCAGGTCCAGAAGGAAGATGGACAGACGTTGCATGTCGATGTACGGGAGACCAGTCGCATAGGGTGGAGAAGTAAGCACATACGAAACTGACTCCGGTTCGAGTGCCAGTTCTCCGCCGAGGTCTCGGCTATCGCCTTGTACGATATTGTACTCTCCACCACCGAGGTCGAGGGCCTCGCCGAACCGAGCATAGCTTCGAACCGCGTCACGACGTGCCTCGATTTCGGAGAGATAGTCGTTAAGTACGTCAACGTCTCGTGGTGGTGAATCCAGCCGGTTCACACGGAGTTGGCTATCGTTTTGGAGCGAGACCTTGCGGATGATATTCGACAGGGAGATGCGAAGAACGTCCGCTACTACATCGGACTCAACGTCGTTGATGGCGTCGAGTATCGCACAAACCTCACGAAGAGTATCGTTATCGAACCACGACTGTAGGTACTCTCGGTTATAACTCGGGAGTACTTCGGTTAGCCTCTCAACGTCAAGTTCCAGTTGCTGTCCCTGCGAGTCCGTGAACGTATCCAGGCGTTGCTGCTCCCGGAGCTCGGGATGGTTCAGCCGATGTTCGATTTTGTCAGCAAACGCACCGAGTTGTTGGTCGACTTGTTCAGCATCCGCCGCCAACACCTCGATTTTCGTCTTCGATATGAGGTACGCAATCGGATTCAGGTCGATACCTGCGCTATCGATACCGTGGAGATAAGCTTCCAGATTCGTCGTTCCCGAACCCATGAACGGGTCGAGAACTAAGTCGGGGTCTCTTCCGTATGCGTTGATACAACTGTTGACGAGATGGGGATAGTATTTCCCCTTGTAGCTGTGGAAATCGTGAGTCAGGTAGCCGTGCTCCCGTTTGTTCGGAGTAGTCTTTAGCAGAGCATCGAGAGTAGTAGCGTCCTCTCGTGATGCCTTCGGTAGTCGGTTCAGGTACTCTTGACGCGGGATGACCTCTTCGTCAGGAGTCCGCACTTTCTCGAAGAACGTGAGGTCGCGCAGCGGTTCCAGAGAAATTGTTGACTCCGTAGAGAGGACGATTCGGCCATCTTCACGTTTTACTTCACTAGATGGAACTAACGACTCGACCTCTCGCATGGCCAACTCCTTTTCGAACTCCCGAATATCACGGGTGCTCGTGAAGGTGAACTCGTACCTGTTCATGGCTTCTGAAGCACCACGATGTGTTCCTCTTTGATGCTCCCTATCTCGGGATTCACGTTCTTGCTCTGCGCATCTATTGTCCTATTGATTTCAGTGAACAGTTCGAGCCCCGCTTCACGTCCCGCATCTTTGATTATCTCGTTGTTCTCGACGACCTCACCATCGATAATCGAGTCGCCGATTACAAACGCGCAGTACCCACCGGATGAGAGTGCATTCGTGATTTTTGATAGACAGTCGACCATTTCCGTCAAGAAGGTCTCGGCGGTCGCCCCACCTTCTTTCTTCGAGTATTTTCGGTGAGAGCCGATTTCCTTCGGCTTGAGTTCCTTGTAGTCGAAATCGAGCCATACGAGACGATTTCGATGATATAGGTGGTACGATAGTGCATTCGGATACGGCGGAGAAGTGACGACCAAATCGATTTCTTTGTTCTCATCCTCCAGAAAGTCAAGCTCCCGAGCATCGGCCACTCGAACGTCGGGCTTCTCGACATTACCAGCCCGAGAACTGTACTCTTCCATTACCCGGGTCATTTTCGTCGCCTTGTTCTCGAATTTCCGGAATGCGTCCTGCTCGCTCAGGTCTTTGTCTCGTGACGTGTATCGCGTCTCGCTGTCTTGGTTCGAGACCGAGATTATTATCGCCGACATAGCGATACGCAGGAAATCACGAAGCTCTCGGTCGTCGACGGAGTGAATGTTTTTCTTGATAACAGCGAGTTCGTCGACGATGAAATCCTCGAACCAGAAATCGAGTTTCTTGTAGTCCGGGATGAACTCCTCGTAGTCCCCTACTTCGCTAGCCTCTCCGTAATTCGTGATGCTCCTCTGTCCGTATAACGCGTTAATTTCATCTCGTATGTCCGATAGAACCGAGTCGACTTGCCCGAGTTGGTCCTTCGAGAGAGGGGTTGACTTTACGCGGGAGAGCAATACCGACAACGGATTAACATCGGTTCCTAACGCGCCACGACCTGATAGAGTCGCTTCGACCATCGTCGTTCCACTACCGACGAACGGGTCATAGACAGTATCGCCGGGCTCGGACAAGCGTTCGATGAGATTTGCCGGAATCTGTGGAATGAATTTCGCAGGATATGGGTGAATCCCATGTGTGAGATTCGTCGTCTCCTCCCCCTTGAAATCCCAGTCCACCGTATGAAGGTCATTTTCAATTTCCTTAGAGTTGCTATTCATAGAGACCACATCCAGTTGAGGTCAGCCTCGAAGAGGAATCCATTACTTCTTGCTGGTGCGCTATCGCTTATGAACTCTTCGAGACGGATAATCTGTTCTCCTAAGTTGCCTCGTTGCGGACTATTGCCGTTCATGGGTTGCTCAGCGGAGCTATCTATCTACAGACATATGCTCCGACACCATTTGCTACGGAAAAATTGGATAAAGGTCTAGTCAATTATATTATGACACTTTCAGTTTCGCCTGTAATCAGACTTGGTCTCGAAAGCACCGAATACGAGCCTGAGAAGACCTCCGGATTGATTTACCGGCCATCTGAGGCGATAGCGTTGCTCTACTCTTCGCATCTGGTCGTGTCGTGATTACGGGCAGCCCGGAACTCGATGCAGCGGAGGAGACGTTCGCCGGGTTGCAGGACGAAGTGACGGACTACTTGCCGTCGACTGACAGACAAACCGAGAGACTTCGACGAGACGCGGTTCCACAGCGGGGGGCTGAGGGATACATCGGATTACACCTTGACTCGCAGAGCACCCATGTCTCTTGACGAGACGACGAACTAGTCGAAAAACAGGTGTCGCTCTGAAAACGGGGGTCTCTAATCCCTCCAAGTTTCGATTTTCGGAATAGAAGGGTTTGCTGTGCGATTAGTCCTGTTCTACGTCGTGAGCCGGTAGGTCGTCAAGTGCCTCAGGTTCACAGTCGAACGGGCTCGGGAATTCGTCAACCAAGGCCCGCACGAATCCTGTAGTTCCCGGTTCAATCATAACCTCGTCATCGGCGTGAACCATCTCACCGTCCTCGTTCTCGTAGGTCGTGGGGACGAGCACGGGAACGCCCTGGTCAAGATACTCCTGCGAGACCTCGCGTAATGCCTCACTCTCCGTATCGAGGTTCCCGTCCCTGTCTATCGTCCCAACGACCTCGCCCCGCTCGTGATTGAGTATCTCGACCTCTACGACCTCGTGCTCGTCGTCAGAGTCGTACTCGTCACCAGCGTTTGCCATCCCCTCGGCAACGGCCCGCCCGAAATCCTCCTCCATCCACTCCGCTATCTCGGCGGCATCAGCATCGGGGCCGGGACGTTCGGGGTCATCCATAGCTGTGTGAGTGACGCGATTGGAATTTGTTGAGTAGGGCAGTTAATCCTCGCCTCCGAGTGCCCACAGCGCCATGTCGAGCGTCCGGAGACTCACTTCGTACTCGTTCGCTATCGCCCAGCACGCACCGAGGTACAGTAA
>Ga0207719_100220_pt1 | contig 44241 bp, 40 predicted proteins | sample A23P1SouthBayCA_2_FD_187279 | JGI IMG/M metagenome (GOLD analysis project Ga0207719, IMG submission 187279) | Aerobic enrichment media microbial communities from Eden Landing Ponds, California, USA - A23 P3 (3) (SPAdes) | ecosystem: Environmental > Aquatic > Marine > Unclassified | place... | reverse complement strand
AGCGGGGCCCAGCCCACGTAGCCGTCGTCCTTGTCCCCCCACGAGTCGCGGTCACTGACCGATCCGATCCACCAGTAGCGCCCGTCGCGGTTGCACAGCCGCGTGTGATGCCAGTCGAGACGCCATCCAGGGTCGCCGGTTGCGTCGACGGTAGTCGAGAGTCGCCGGGGGTCGGTGGTCCAGTTCACCCCGTCGTGGGAGTAGGAGATGCCCCACCCGGCGGAGCCACCGCCGCCCATGAGGTGGTATCCGAGCCAGTAGTCGCCGAAGCGATGCACCCGGAGGTAGCCGGTATGGTCGTTGCCTGCGGTTCCAGGAGGCGATTCGATCGCGAGCCCCTGTTTCTCCCATCCCAGTCCGTCTGTCGAGAACGCCAGCGCAGTGGTCTGATTCGTCCCGAGGAAACCGTGGTAGTACATGTGGAACCGCTCGGTGTCCGGGTTCCAGACCACCTCCGGAGTCTCGGTCTGTGGTCCGGCGTCAGTGTCTTCGAAGATGGGGCCGTGGTCGGTGTACGGCCCGAGCGGGTTATCGGCGTAGGCGAGGCGGATCGAGGTGTCGGAGTGAGAGCCGCTGTAGTAGAGGTAGTAGTCGCCGAGCGGTTCGTCGACGGCCGGGACCGAATGGACGGGGACGATCGATGGCCAGTAGAGGACGTCCGGGACACCGACCTCGTGTTGGTCGAGCAACAGCGTCCGTTCGCTCACGCCAGTCGGTTCGCTGTGAACGCGTTTTTCTCCCGGCGCTCGCGCCGAGAGCGCACCGTGATGAGACATGCGAGAGAACGGACAAACTCCGACGTATAATAACCCTTCGCCAGCGCACCCAAAGCGATTTGGGGAAGACCACTGATGTGGCTGTATGGATCGTCCGAACGTCCTGTTCCTGATGAGCGACGAGCATAACCCGCGCTTTCTCAGTCACCGCGAGGGGGGCGAACCGGTCCAGACGCCCACCCTCTCGGACATCGCCGAGCGCGGCACGGACTTCGAGAGCGCGTACTGCCCGTACCCGATCTGCGGTCCGTCACGGAAATGCATGATGACCGGGCAGGAGGTCCAGGAGTGTGACGCCTGGAGCAACGAGTCGTCCGTGTACCTCCCCGGGACGACGACGCTCCCGGGCACGCTTCGAGACGACGGTTACGAGACCTGTCTCGTCGGCAAGATGCACTTCCAGGGGACCAACCAGTTCAACGGCTTTCAGCACCGGCCGTACGGTGACCTGACGGGCCACGGCGTCCAACAGCCCGGCCACCAGCCCGACCCCATCGACCCCGACGAACTCGACGTTCAGCCGCGACGACAGGGCATCGAGAAGGGCACGCGCATTCCGGGCGCCGGTGTCACGCAAGTCCCCGAGAGCATGCTTCAGGAGAACGTCGTCGCCCGCGAGACGATATCCTGGCTCCGGGAGCACCGACACCAGCGGGGAGACCGTCCCTGGTTCCTGACAGCCTCCTTCTCGCGGCCGCACTTCCCGCTGACGGCGCCCCGTCGACACTTCGAGCGGTACTGGCCCGACAACGTCCCGGAACCGCCCGTCGGCTACGAGGGCGACACGGTGGACCATCCGTACACCCAAGAACGTCGAGAGGACCTCCACCTGGAGTCGTTCACCGAGACGGAGCTCGAACGGGCGCGGGCCGCCTACTTCGCCTGTGTCGATTTCCTGGACGAGGTGCTCGGCGAACTCCTCGGGACGCTCGACGACGAAGGGTTCCTCGAGAACACGATCGTGGTCTACACGACCGACCACGGCGATATGGCGGGCGAACACGGGCTCTGGTGGAAACAGACCTGGCACGAGGGGTCGGCGGGAATCCCGTGGTCCGTCCAGCTTCCCGGGCACCGCTCGGGCGACCTCGACCCCGCGTCGGTGTCGACCCCGGTCAACCTGATCGACCTCTTCCCGACTCTCTGTGGCCTCACGGACGTCGCGGTGCCCGACGAGGTTTCCGGCCACGACCTCTCCGAAACCGTCCGGACCGGCGCCGAACCCGACCGTGGACCGGTGTTCACGGACCAGCTCCCGACCTATCGGATGGTCCGCGAGGGTCGGTACAAGTACGTCGCGTTCAGGGACGCGCCGGAACTGCTGTTCGACCTCGAAGCGGACCCGCACGAACAGACCAACCTCGCGCCCGACGCCACCGGTGCGGACGCCGCGGCCCTCGAACGACTCAGCGGCGTCGTCGAGGAGACGATAGACTTCGACGCTGTCGAACAGCAGCGCCGCGAGGCCGAAGCGGAGATGGAGGCGTACAAACTTCCCATCGCTCCCGGGACCGGGAACTCGTACCTGATGCCGGACGGTCGCCTCGTCGACGCGACCACGCCGCTGTACAAGCCAGACGTCCTCGCCGACCGGCCAGACCTGGTGTTCACAGACTGGCCCGACCGTGACGAGCACGCGGACGACGGAGGGGTCTGAGTGTCTCCGGGCCCGGCTGATTGCTGGACCTACGTCAGTCGGCGCGGGGTGGTCCTGGCAGGGCTGTTCTCGATCGGTAGCACCACCGCTCTCGCAGGGTGCAGCGGTGACGACGACTCTACACCGAAGTCGTCGGCGACGGGCGAGCGGACCGGGCACTCGCCAGAGGGGTCGGACACCCGAGCGACCGCGACCAACGAATCGACGGCCGTGTCCTCAACACCTTCATCGACGGCGTCCGACCCGTACTCCGATGTGCTCACGATCCCCTACGGAGCGCCGGCGATAGACGGGACGGTGGCCGACCACGGCGAACCGTCGCTGACCCTGCGGGACGATTTCTACGACTACGAGGACGACCCGCCCGAGCAGAGCGAGGGCGAGATCTGGCTCTGGTGGGACGAGCGCCGTCTCACCGTCGCCGCCTCCATCGTCGACGACGAGTGGCACGCCGCTGCGAACAGCGGCGCGAAAATCTACGAGAACGACTGCATCGAAATCGGCATCTGGCCGGGCGACCCCGGACCGGACGACCAGTTCGACGAGGTGCAGTTCGGACTCGGCACCGAGGGCGTCCAGGTGCATCGCCTGACAGTGCCGGGCGATCGAAACAGCGAAATGATACAGAGCGCCGAAACCGCGCTATCGCGGGTCGGTGAGCGGACGGTGTTCGAACTGGGCTTTCCCTGGTCGGCGTTTACCTTCGATGTCGATCCGGGCCCCGGCGACCGGTTCGGTCTCGGGATCGGACATCACGATAAGGACTCCGACGGTGGCGGAGGGTGGCAGGAATGGGGCGGTGCCCCGTTCGTCCCGAAGACTCCCGGGGAGATGGCTGAAGCGCGACTCGGACCGCGAGCCTGACCGAACGCCGGAACCAGACCGTCTCGTCAGTGGGACTGACTGAACCCTATTCGTCCTGTGAGCGGTCGTCTCTCGTTCCCACGCTAATCCCACCGCCAGTCTGCGGGTGGAAGTGGGTAGTTTTGCACACCGAAGACACCGGGGTCTCTCCCACCCCATTCTGCTGCGCCGGGGTCCGCGGGCGGTCGCTTGCTGTCGGCGTAGTCGGCGACCGCCCTCCGCCGCTCCGGACCGTCCGGGAGATGCGCGAAGCGTCGTCCGACGAGCGCTTCGTCCGAGAGTTCTTGCAACATGGAGCCGCGCTGAGCGTAGGCGGCGCGAACCCGCTCGCGGTTCTCGGGGCGGTGGCAGTCCGCGGCGTTCAGTAGGGCTCCCTCGTCGTCCGGGAAGACGACGAAGTACGAGGTGTCGGCCATGGCCCACCCGTCGCGGGTGGCGAACTCCGTGACGACGTGGCCGCCCGCGGTCGTCTCGCTCGTTTCGTCGAGGTAAAACAGGAACACGATCCGGGCCGGGACACCCGCGACCTGACAGAGACGGACGAACAGTCGCGCCTGCTCGTTGCAGTAGCCACAGCCGGTCGCGAGCAACTGCCGGTCGTCGAGCGCCCTGTCGTTCGGGACGGGTCGCCCGACCGGTGGAATGCCAGGGTGGGCCATCAGGTCGGGCAGCACCTCCGTCAGGAGCGTTGTGGCACGTTCCCGGCGTGACTGGGACTCCGAGACGTTCGCGTCGACGACGGTTTCGTACTGCGGCAGCGTCCTCTCGTGGTAGGCGACTGAGTCGTCGGTGTACTCTCCGTAGAGGAACTCGTGTGTGTCTTCGTTGTGACCGACGAAGTTCCGCGCCTGCCACAGGTCGACTCCGCGAGTCGGTTGCCCGAGGCTGTCGGGGTCACTCATAGTTGCCGGCAGTCCCGCCGCACCGAGGTGACGACGGACCCACGCCGGTTTCCGATCTTCTATCCAGTCCGGGTGCCAGGGATGAGTCACTCGTGTGTATCGTCACCACGACGGCAAGAGTCTATCCATTGTTGCGTGTGGAGCCACGGCCGTGGATCCGCCGGGGGGCACTCTCGACTAGACATCGTGAACCGAGCGAGCGGTTCGACCGCCAAGAGACGGGCCGTCTCATACGGTCGGTTGTAACGATTTACCAGTGATTCGCCGTGCGGTCCGCGAATCCCGGAAATGACTTACAACCGACCGTATCAGAGCCCGAGCGTCTCGACGGACCATTCCGCGGCGGGAGTGAACGCCTTGAGATCCGGCCGGGTCGGGGTCCCGTAGGGCGCGTCGACGACGCTGTCGAGTGCGAGCGTCCCGCCGTCGATATCGAGCGTCGGAAAGCCCTCCTCGTGCCGTCGGTACAGGTCGCCGTGCGTTTCGAGCGTGCGGTCCTGCAGTTCGTCGGGGAGCGCGTCGAGGCCCCGGAAGTAGTGGTGTCCGTTCCGTTCGACGTGGCCGAACCCGAGACTCGCGACGAGCGCGAGGTCCTGCTGAAGGGACACCGGTCCGATCGTCGTCAGATCCTCGGCGGTCAGCAGGTACTTCCCCTCGTTCCGCTCGTTGAGCCGGGACACGAGCGCGGCGTTGACCACGCTCTTGAACACGCCCTTGCAGCTTTTCACGCTCGCACCGGCGTAGCCCAGGCGGGCTGCCTCACCCAGCGAACCGGGCTTTCCGTCGGACTCGTCGATGATGATCGGCGGCCCGTCCCAGTCGTCGAGCATCTCACCGGCCTCCGGGGAGAGTGCGATCGATCTGTCCAGCGGCTGTTCGATACAGATCAGGCTATCGACGAACTCCGCGAGCGCGTCCTCGCCTGCGAGTTCGCGCCAGAGCCGTTCCAGCTCGTCGATCGACTGGTACTGTTCGTTGGCGTCCACTGTGACGCCGTACTCGTCGAGTTCGGCGTCGATGACATCGGCAATCGCCGTCAGCCGCTCGCGGTCGGCGGCCACGTCACCGCTCAACTTGCACTTGAAGTAGCGGACTCCGTCGGTTCGGGCGTACTCGGCGAGCGATTGCGGGAGTCCGTCGGCGACCGGGTCGGCAATCTCGGCAGCGGTCAGCGGGTCGTCGTGTCCCACGGTGTGACGAACCGCGACCGACCGCTCGGGGGAGTCGGGCAGCGCTTCGGCCGGATCCGTGCCGCTCAGCTCTTCGTAGATCGACCCGGGTTCGATGCCGAAGGTCCCGTCCCTGAGCGCGTCGCCGAACGTGGTCCCCTCGTGACGACAGACGGCGTCGATGACCGCCCGTTCGACAAAGCTCACCCCGAACGACGCGAGTATCGACGGGATGCCGTTCCGGTCGGCCCATTCGAGCTGGCTATCGATGAGCGATCGCCAGAATCGAAACGGCGTGTCAGCTTCGAGTTCCAGTGACCGTTCGCAAGCCCGGTCGACGGTCTCCTGGATCCGTTCGATATCGTCTGCGACGGTGAGTTCGGGGTCCTTTTCGAACCACTTCGGCACGGCGTGGTCTGCGGCATACCCCGTCACCGACTCGCCGTCGATCTGAACAGTCAACTCGACGAACAGGTGAGGCAGCGCATCGATCGTTACCGACCCGAACGAGAACGGCATTCTGGTATGCAGGTCGGTGAGTGCGATATTCGTATCACTAACAGCAATTCCCATAAATCGGGTATCGGCGGGTTCTGTAATAAATCGTTCGTGACACCGCGACAGTAGGGGTACTGGATAGTGATCAGCCGAAATCCGGGAGATATCCGGCTGAACCGCGTTCCGGTATTCCACTGGGGAGGTCAGGAGCAGTGCTCGTCACCGGCCGCAAAGGTCATGTCAGACCACACCTGGAAACACGGCTATTCCTCGGTACAGTAACGCATTAGTATAAAATATACATGTATAATGAAATTATTATATGTTTCTAGCCGGCGATAATGTAACCGGTGGGTCGTGAGAAAGTCACTTGCCGTCTTTGGTCATCGCACCCGGCAGGCTGGATCAGTCATGGTGGTCAGCAGATCCGACAACCGTCACCGTGTCATGCGAGATACGCGGTATCAGGGCCTATATATGCAGAATTATCGTTCGGCTGTACGGACTGCTGCGGTGCCCCTCTCTACTCGAGTTCTGTGGTCTCGTCGCGGGCCTCTTCCGACTCGGATTCCTCGGCTTCTGAGACTGTCGTGTGTGCTTCACTCCCTTACTTCTCGTATATATTTAATTACTACTAATATTGCCGCTAAAATCTTAATTTCTGGGATAATATATGAACAAATCTGAACGAAACCGGCAGGCGGCCTGTCTGCTCGATCCCGACCTCCTTCGGTGATTCGTGGACGGGCCGTTTGAATATAATTCTAGAAAATCTGTTCATTAGTTAAATACACTGGAAATATTTCATATAAATGCTCAAGCAGTCCGTCCGTATCATGTCTCATGAGCCGGCTACAGGCTGTTTCGCTCCCGGTACCGTACCGCTCCGGGATCCGGTCCGTGTAGTTCAGTTCGTATACGCGATCGCTGCATCAACCGTTCTGCGGCTTGTTACACTCGAGATAACCGGAGGCGGTTGGAGTTGTTCGATTGACCTCTCGCCGGGATGGTCCGTTGTATGCAGAGCAATCGTCGGGCAGACAGCGCTACCGGTCACTATAGACAGTGGCGATACGTTCGAATCGTCACGCCCTGTCAATAGCGGATATCGGCTGCGACCTATCGATCCCCGAAATCGTTCGAAACAAACTGCAACGTAATCCCGATCGGAATCCGTCTCGATCGAGGGCTAAATCACCGAACGGAGAGGAAGGAGTGCTCCGACAGGGATTCGAACCCTGGTCATTGCCGTGAGAGGCCCAACAGTTTGGATTGGCGTTCTTTCGACTCCCGGGCCCGACGGCCTTCTATATCGGGGTCTGGTCTGCTACAGCAAGTCGTTTGAGACGGATTGTACATAAAACAACCAGCTCATTGCCGGTTCGGCAAGTGCGATTGGAAGGATTCTGGCGGTGTTTTCGGTGTCGATCATGATATGACGTCGATTAGCTGAATGCAGGCGGTAATCCCCCTTCCTCAACGAGCAGCGCAGTCCGCGCAAGCGGACAAGCAGCGCAGTAGGGAGGGGATACACCGCCGTCATCGTCTCTCAGACACATGCTAGTTACCGTATCACAGGCCCACGGGTGACTACTTTCACTCCGGCCAGCAAGGGTTGATACGTCTGTCACGTCTCTCTCGAAGTGCGTGGAATGAACTACAACTACAGGTATCGCCTCGAGCCCACGGAACGCCAGCGTGAGACGCTGGACTACCACCGCGATACCTGCCGGCAACTCTACAACCACGCCCTGTACCGCTTCACCCAGATTCCCGAAGACGAGGGCACCGTCAAACAGCGTGTCCGGAAGATTCGTGACGAGCTTCCCAACCTCAAAGACTGGTGGGACGCGCTTACCGACGTGTACTCGAAAGTGCTTCAGCCCACCGTCATGCGGATTGCCAAGAATATCAACGCACTCGGGAAGCTCAAATCACAGGGCTACAACGTCGGTGAACTTCGATGGAGGTCACCTCGGGGGTTTCGCAGTTTCACCTACAACCAGTCTGGCTTCGAACTCGACAAGAAGAGTGGTCAGACCGTGTTGTCACTGTCGAAACTCGCAGATATTCCCATCGAACTTCACCGACCGCTGCCCGACGACGCCACGGTCAAGGAAGTCACGCTCAAACAGGAGAAAACCGGCGAGTGGTTCGCCATCTTCGGCATCGAGATGGACACAGACCCGCCGGCCAAGCCACCGTTGGAGGATATTGGCACTGACGAGATGGTCGGCATCGACGTGGGCATTCTGAAGTATGTCCACGACACTGACGGGACGGCAGTCGAATCGCTCGACCTCTCGGAAGAACGCGACAGGCTCGAACGGGAGCAACGGACTCTCTCACGCAAAGAGTACGAGTCGAACAACTGGGAGACTCAACGTCGACGTGTTGCTGAGTGTCACCTGCAAATCAAGCGCAAACGGCGTGATTTCCTGCATAAACTCTCGAACTACTACACTCGGGAGTACGACCTTGTCGCCGTCGAAGACCTCGACGTGAGGGGGATGCTGGAATCACCACGAAACAGCCGAAACACGGCGTCGGCGGCGTGGAACACCTTCACCGATATGCTCGAAACCAAGTGTGAGCGGGAAGGCACGCACTCATCCGTCTTTAGCTAAGAGGATAACCACGTGACAGCGGCGGCTTATCGAGGCTACTTTTCGAGAGGAATGAGGAGGCGGCAAGTGTGCACCAAGACGCCTCCTCATCGAGAATCATGCGCCGGCTTACTACACTGTTTCCTTCCGAGTTCCTCGAAGAGCACGCCGAGGAACTCGGCGTGGTCGAGCGTGAGGGCAAGCTTCAGATTCCTGTCCTCGTGTGGGCGCTCGTGTTCGGCTTCGCCGCAGGCGAGAGTCGAACACTCGCTGGCTTCAGACGCAGCTACAACTCCACAGCCGACGAGACGATCTCGCCCGGCGGTTTCTACCATCGATTGACGCCGACACTGGCGGAGTATCTCCGCGACCTCGTCGAGCACGGCCTCGACGAGGTCGCCGTTCCAGACGCTGTTGACGCGGATATCGACCGGTTCAGGGACGTGATGATCGCTGATGGAACCGTGTTGCGGTTGCACGAGTTCCTCTCTGAGGAGTTCCAAGCCCGTCACGAGGAGCAGGCTGGAGCGAAGCTCCACCTGCTCCACAACGCCACCGACCAGACGATTGAACGGATCGACGTGATTGACGAGAAAACGCACGACAGCACGTTGTTCAAGACCGGTTCGTGGCTACACGGACGGTTGGTTTTGCTCGATCTGGCGTACTTCAAGTACCGCCGCTTCGCGTTGATCGACGAGAACGACGGTTACTTCGTGAGTCGGCTGAAGCAGAACGCGAATCCGGTGATAACGGCGGAGTTACGGGCCTGGCGCGGTCGCGCCAGGCCCTTGGTAGGTGAACAGATCCAGGATGTTGTCGGAGATCTACACCGGAAGTACATCGATGTAGAGGTCGAAGCGGAATTCAAGCGAGGCCCGTACGAAGGAACGCGCTCGCCGGACAGGAAGCGGTTCCGCGTCGTCGGCGTCCGCGACGAGGACGCCGACGACTACCATCTGTACATCACGAACCTGCCGAGAGAGGAGTTCCTGCCGGCAGATCTCGCAACGCTGTATCGGTGCCGTTGGGAGGTAGAAACGTTGTTTCGTGAGCTGAAGACACAGTACGAACTGGACGAGTTTGACACGAGCAACCCGGATGTGGTGAAAATTCTGCTGTACGCGGCGGTGCTGTCGCTGCTGGTGAGTCGTGATCTGTTGGATCTGCTCACCGAGCAAGCCGACGAGGAGATCGTGTTTCCGCCGGAGCGTTGGGCGGCGACCTTTCGGTCGCACGCCCAACTCATCCTCTCTGAACTCGGTGAGTACCTCGGGTACTCGCCACCGCCGCTGCTGGAGCGGCTGATCGAAGACGCACAGAAGATCCACCAACAACGACCGATCTTACAAGAGACGCTCGCTACCGCTACGCAACCGAGGTGTGAGTCTTAGCTAAAGACCAATGGGCACGCACTTCGTGGAAATTGAACCCGAGGGAACCACCAAAGAGTGCGCTCAGTGTGGCGTCGAAACCGAGAAACCGCTGTGGGTGCGTGAACACTCCTGTCCGGCCTGTGGGTTCGAGGCGGACAGAGACGCAAACGCGGCGTGGAACATTCTTTCTCGCGGACTCTCCAAACTAGGAGTGGGTCACTCCGAAGGAACGCCTGTGGAGACTGCGCTCCCTGCGGACACTGCGGTTGTGTCTGCAAAGCGCGTCGTAGAAGCAGGAAGCCCCTGCCTCAAGGAGCCGCCGAAGGCGGCGAGTAGGCAGGGGTAGTTCACCTCGAACCCATCGATGAACGCTATCTGGTCGTCGAATCCGTATGTTTCCAGGACTGACACGGTACCCTCTCCTGCAGCAGTGTCTGTTGTCACGATGTATACGAACGAGGCGTCGCCGCTCGAAAGACGTTGTGCCGCGACTGCTGCCAGTGCAGTGTCCGTTTTCTCGATACGGTCTTCAGACCGGTTCGATGCACTGGCGATGTATCGACGCACGTCGTCCATTACAGCCGAAACCGTGCTGTCAGTGTACTCGATTTCGTCCGCGACCGTGACCCATTCGGCACTGATCGCGCTGTCGATCGGTGTTTGTCCGGGAGTACTCTGGTTCGCTGCCCCGCCGAGTTCCTCGTAGACGCGCTGCGGGATCACGAACGCCCCGCTGTGTTTGCGGGTGAACCGTTCGAGTGCGGTGTATTTGGCATTCTCCTGACGGCCACAGGCGACGAACACTCCCGTGTCTACGACCCACGTCGCTGCCTCGCACGGTGGTCCAGCTGACTCAGGCATTCGGACCGGTCCTCACGCCTCGTCGGCCGGCGGGTCGTCACGGGCGTTGTGAATCCGGTCGAAATACGGGTCGTGTTTCTGCATGTTGAGAACGACTTCTCGAAGTGCCTGCAGGACCGCGATAGCGAACGCGTGTTGCAGCCCGAGTTCGCGGGCAGCCACTCCTTCGGAGATGTCCCCCTCCGCGTACGGGACTGCATACGTGAGCGCAGCGGCGAGTTTCCCGAGGCCGTGTTTTTCCACCAGTAGGTCGAGGTCCTGGTCGTGCGGGATTCGCCCGACGGCTTCGATGAGTGTCGGCGTGATCGTGTATTCGTCGCCGTCGAGTCCGGCTGTGAGCGTCATCGGGACCGCAGTGTAGGTGTGGGTTTTCTGGTCGTCGTCCCGGGTCAGGACGCCCAGTTCGGCGAGTGTCCCTGCATCCGAGTACGCTGTGGTGCGCGGGATATCTAGGTGGGCGACGGCATCGTCGATCGTGACCTCGCCGTTCCGAAGGACAAAGGTGTAGAGGCGAGCCAATCGCGGCTCTTCGAGTAGCTGGGCCACTGATATGAGCCCGTTGACAGCGTGTTCCGGATCTCCCGAGGCTTTCGACATACAATTCATAATTCGTGTATTGGGTAATAACTATTGGGACGGTTCAGCCTCGATCAGATTTCTCTAGAAGACTTGTGACCCACCGAGTTCGAACCTCGGCTCGACCAGTTCACCGGAGAGTTGGACAGCGACGCCGACCGGACTGCGTTCTCGATCAACGAAGTCGAACGGATCGAACTCGAAGAGAACTACCGCTCGACGCAATCGATCATCTACCTCTCCGAGGACGCGCTCGTCACACCGGCGAACGAGCACGAAGAACGCGTCACGACACTCATCGACAGCCTCCCAAGAGAACTGTACGTCGAAGAACTCGTGACGCTCCCGCTCGACATCGATGGCGAGCGCGTCACTATTTCCGGCATCGTCGATCTCACCCACGTCACGGACGACGCCGTCGAGATCATCGATTACAAGACCGACCGCAGCGACCACGCACAACCCGAATACCGGAAACAACTCTCCGTCTACTACCACGTCTGCTCCGACTGGTTCGGAGAGATGACGGTTCGCCCGTTCCTGTTCTACACCGCTACTGGGACGCGGACACCGATCGACCCGCTCTCACTGTCAGAACTACGCGACATCGTGCGCCAACAAGACCAGCGCGACTAACCACGAATCGTTCAGTCCGAGCAGTTAGTTCAGGCTCGCATCTTTTGGCCCAGTACCACACCCTCTTCAACGGGACCGCAACTCAGCTGGGATGCGGATTCATACCCACTGTCCAGTCACGGTCGAATGCGAACACAACCGTCACTCCTCCTCCAACTCAACGAGTCGCTCGGCGAGACGAGTGAGTTCATCACGTTCGTCAATCGATGAGAGCCATCGCTCAGGCAAGTCCTGCGCACCGAACCGTGCACCCGCCACTGCACCCGTGATCGCTCCGATCGTATCCGCATCACCCCCACGGTTCACTGCCGTGACGATCGCGTCTTCCGCGCTCTCAGCAAACACCGCATCGTGAAGCGCTGTCTGGAGCGAATCAACCACATAGCCAGATGTCGAAAGTGACTCGAATTCGGTACCGTCTGCGACTGGAGCGAGCGCCGATACGAGTTCGTCAGGCGCGTCGCTGCAAACCTGGTCAAGAGCGCTCGCCAGCGGGTTCGGTTCATCGCGGAGATATCCAGCGACCGTGCGGTTCAGCACGGCACAGCCGTACGTACACCGCGGGTCAGCATGCGTAATCAGCGACGACTCCCGACTCACTTCCGCGAGTCGGTCAGTATTATCCCGGTACGCGACTGCGAGCGGTGCGCATCGCATCACACTCCCGTTCCCCGCGTTGCTTCCTTCTGCGCTGGCCTCCCAGACCTGCTGCCCAGCCTCGTCCCACGCCTGGCCTTGCTTCAGTGCCTGAATCGACTGGCGCGTCATGTTCCCGATATCGAACGGGCCACTATCGTACCAGGCGACGAAACGCTCCGTGATATCAGCCGGGTCGAACCCCCCGCACTCGACGAGACTCCGCGCGATACACACCGATTGGTCCGTATCGTCAGTGATCGTGCCAGCCGGTTGCTCCCACGTGCCGTGCCCAACCATCTCCGTGAGCGTCCCGTACTCGGCAGCGATTTGCCCTTGCGACCGGAACTCGACAGGCCGACCGAGCGCATCGCCACACGCAAGCCCCAGTACTACGCCCGCCGCTCTATCCATGTACCTCCAGTCCTGTTACAGCCTTGTAATTCCCTACCCCTGTGGATCTTCTGTACTCGCACCAAACTTGTATGAATAGGTCTCGACAGGGTAGGTAGATGTCTGACAGCAACGGGGAAAAGACGTCCCCGCTCGACGATATCAAAGACGGGAAAGGTTCTATGAGGGTCTGTAGGAATAATCAGACAAGCTGGTCCAGATGACCACCGATCCAGACCTCAGCGAAGAGTTACAGCGGCTCCAGCGACGTTGGGACGGTATTACAGACGTTCCGGAGTTGCCGCGGTCCACGATGGACGTTATCGAGTACGGGCTGGGCAAGCAGCAACGCGCTGAAGTCTACGTAAATCGTCTCCTGTGTTACCTCCTCGATCCGGCACAACCACACCAGATGGGGACAGATTTCACGACCGCGTTCCTGACCGGTCTCCCCGATAACTGCGGGTTCGAAGAAGACCTGTACGACGCGACGGATGTCCGAGTTAACGAGCAAGTCCCTGTCTGGGGGTCTCCAGACGCGAGGCGTGACTCAGACACGTCACCGGGGTACATCGATCTCGTCCTCGACGTCCCGAATGAATGGATCCTCGCTATTGAACTGAAATTCTCCGCGGCCGAAACCGGGACCGAATTCTACTGCACAGCGTCCCAATACGACGACGAACCGATCGACGCGTACGAATCCGGGCAGTACTATCTGTACCTTCATCAGGCTGACCAGCCAGAGGCGAGCGGCGACTGCTTCACCAACTAGACGTGGACGGAGTTTATCACCGATGTTCTCACCGACTTCATCGCCGCCAACTCGCCGCAGTACCCGCAACGCACCGTCACGCAACTCCACGACCTCAAAGACGACGTGGAAAACATCGCAAGCATGAGCCAGCAACACGACATCGACCGGGAGAAAGTCGCACTGTACCTCGACCACTACGACGCCATCACCGACGTCGTCGCAACCTTCGACGATGAATGGGACGCATACAGTCAACAGTGGGGGCAAGAGTTGCGCGACGCACTCACCGAAGACGCTGTCCGTACCGCCGAGAATACCGATGACGGGTATCCAGCAGTAACCGTTCCTCGGGGCAACGCAGACGCGGAGCGATGGATCTTCCGCGACTCCGGTGGGGACTGGCAGCACGTCTTCAAATACGGGTGGGTGCGACGCGAACACGAACCCGAACTCCTGGAGCAGCGAGCTGACGATTCGAACGACCTCCGAATCGGGTTTTACCACCGCATGAGTGACGGCAGTAACAAGCACGTCGCCATCAGCGACCGTGAACTCCGGTTCAACTTCCGCTGCATGGGCTCGAACCCGACGACCTTCCGCGACATCTACAACGACGAGTTCGACGAGCGACACTCCGAGATCGAGGACGCGCTGTCCGGAACCAACGCCGTGACGACCGGGAACAAGCGCACCATGATTCGAGGGGCGTATGCGATCGACGCGACCGAGTCGAGCGAGTTCTTCGACGCATACACTGCAGCACTGCACAGGGCCTTCGTGGACCTCATCGTGGACAATGAAGAATTGATACGGCTTCTCACAGCCGCGTTCGAGGATTCCATCGAGCAGTACCGGTGATCGGTCTCGTCGCTCTACCTGGAACTCCCCTCGCCACTCACTTGCTTGCACCTGACGAGTGAAACTGGGAGTTCCGTGCCCCACGACAGGTGGATACGGGTAACTGACTTATGGGTCGAAGATATGTTCCTGATAGTAACAGGATGGCTGTTTTGGATGACCTCTCGGGGTTCGAATTCGAGGACCTGATGGAGGATGTGCTTCGGAATCTCGGGTACGACAACGTCCGGCAGGCCTCACGGACGGCTGACGAGGGGCGAGACATCCTGATGGAGGAAGTGGTGGATGGGACGCGGCGCGCCGTGGTCGTCGAGTGCAAGCACACGGGATCGGTCGGTCGCCCAGTCGTTCAAAAACTCCACTCGGCGGTTGCCACGTTCGACTTCGACGGGCCGAAACGCGGAATGGTCGTCACGACCGGGGGATTCACCGGGCCGGCCGAAGAGTACGCGGCCGGACTCTCGGACACTGACGACCCGTATCCGATCACCCTCCTCGACGGGACGGACTTGCGGAACATCGCTGACGAGGTCGGCCTTGACTTGTACAACGGCCGGATCGAGATCCTGTGCGACGAGACGCTTCGCCCGTTCGACCCGGTGAGCGGGATACACGCCCCGGTTCGAAACGCGCTTCAGGCCGTCGAGAACCTCGACCCGGCGACGGTTTCGGAGCCGCACGCGGAAGTCACGTTCCGGCCGGTTCTCTCGATCCTCGCCGAGACGAACGCCGTTTTCGAGACGTCAGTCGGCGAGATTCACCGCATCGACGACCGAACCGACCTCGTTGTCCACGCCGACCGCGGCCACCCGGACGTAGCCGACCCGGCAGTGAACCGCCTAGTCTCGGAGAACCGGCATGTCACGGTCGGACTCGACGACGTGACGAGCGCGTTCGACACGGTGACCGAACAACGATTCGGGCAAACCGAAACCGAGTACAAAGACTGGATCGTCGAGCGGTTGCGGGACCACCACACGTCCACGGTTACGTACACCGGTGACAACAACGTTACCTACACCAAGACCTGCGAACCGAACAAGTCCGACATTTCCGTGCAGTCGATCACTCCAGTGTACCTCCCTCAAATCCGGCACACCGTGGAATTACAGACGTATTCGTACCCTTACGAGTACTACGCCGCAGGCCCGTCGCGCGCGACGCTGGAAGACGGGATTCACCGATGCGTCCAGTGTGGCGACGGTGAAGAAGACACGTACACGTACTGCGCGAACTGCGGGAGCATCAACTGCGCCTCGCACATCAAAACTGAACGGCTCGAAGGCACGCCTGTCTGTACCGGGTGTGCTGTGACTGACCGGTTCGCGCTGAAAACGAAGTACTTCTACGATGACGCGAATCTGCAGGCGTTCCGTGACGAATACGAGGCGATGCCGATCCACCGGAAAGCACAGGAGAACATCCCACTCACTGTCGCCGGCCTCACCACGACGCTCCTCCTATTGCTCGGACTGTTCGCTTCGACGGGTGTGATCTAACCCAGTACCGGTACTGCGAGGGTATCGGGCTTTTGGATACGCAGACTTTGGCTACAACGGCTGGGAGTCGTTCTCGATATCGAGTGATGCAGTTAATTGGTGTCGTGTCTCAAGCCCCGTGTGGAATCGGTCAATAACCTCTGTTCGATGCTGTGGACAGGCAAGCACGGCAATTTTCCCATTCTCAACAGGAATCACTGGGTGTCCTGGATTGTGCGGTGCAAGGTGGCAACTCGGGCAGTTAACCCCGCCGGCCGGGCGGTACTTCAGGAGTTCCGCCGTGCCTTCAGTGGTCAACCCACAGACAGAAGTGAACTGTTCACGATGCTCATCACAGCCGACCAATGGGACAGTGAGCTGATCCAACAGAAGAAACGCCAGCGACCGACCCTCCCGTGAGTGAAACGCAGCCTCACACGCATCACACTGGACAGGTGCGGGACTCTGAAGCTCGTCCAGTTCTCGATCGGGGGAATCTGCTGGAGGCATAGGGGTGTGTTAATACTGATTGGAGTGCTACACGGGTAAACTGTGGGGACTTCTCCAATAGATGATCTGCCAAGAGTACGGTCTCGCAGTCCCAGGGTGTCATGGAAACGCTCGTGACTCCTCGCTTCGAACGCTTCTGAACGCTCAATGCAGGTGTCCACAAAGCGTGAGTCCCGATGCACGGACAGAACCAATCGGTCGTCACTCTGGACTCACGACCGCCTCGCAGGCGGGGCACTCAGCATAGATACGCATTTCACCGTCACTCGTCTCGTACTTGATCAACAGCCACGCCTCGGGAACCCGCTCGCCGCACTCCGGACACCGCCCAAGTTCCGACGCGTCACTGTTCATACCAAAGGGGGAAGGGGAGCGTGTGACAACCCTTCCAACTGGAGATCAGCTACCATTACAGGTAAATCTTCGGCGGATTACCGCCGTGTGGACACGGGTTTCACTACCTGAGGCCAGTCCATCATTATTTTCCACCTGCCAGTAGTAACCTGAGACATGGGTATCCGTGGGGCCTTCGCTCGCCTACTGCCCGGTGACGGGACAGTGGTGGTCGTCGAGTGCCGCCAGTGCGGGGCCACGGTCGATCCCGCGACGGATCAGTGCCCCGAGTGTGGGGCGACCGAGATGTGTCGATATGAGATTAAGGAGTAACCGACACAGTGTGCCTGTCACGGAACCGGTCACAAGGTATTGCTTCCACTGAGATGGAACATACTTGCCGCTCACTGGGCTTGCGACCTAAGCACTCAGTACGGGGAAGACATTTACGAACGGGTCAATGGGTCTAGATTATGGGGTGAACAGTCACAAAACCTCGCGCTTTAGCGCGGGGATACGCCCCGTCACTGACTGACCCATCCCTCCGACAATCGCAGTTCTGGATATTCTACACTAACCGACACTATTAACAAAATAGCACGCATAACCAGTTATGAAGCCAGAAATGAGTCGGACCATCCGAACCTTCGAGGCTACCATCACGAACCAGCACCAGGTTCGTGATGACCTCGACCAACTCGGGTGGGCCGCCTCGAAACTCTGGAACGTCGGTCGCTACTACGCACAACAACAGTGGGACGAAACGGGCGAGATTCCCGATGACGGGGAACTCAAAGCCGAACTCAAAAGCCACGAACGCTATACGGACTTACACTCTCAATCCAGTCAGCGCGTTCTCGAAGAACTCGCTGAAGCGTTCAACGGCTGGTTCAGTAAGCGTCGGAACGGCGACAACCGTGCCCGACCGCCCGGTTACCGCAAACACGGAGACTCCCACCCACGTTCCACTGTGTCGTTCAAAGCGGCTGGCTTCAAACACGACCCACAGTTCACCCGTGTTCGCCTCTCGAAAGGCCGCAACCTCAAAGAACACCGTTCAGACTTCATTCTGTGCGAGTACCAGACTCGCCCGGATGTTGACCTGACCGAGTGGGACATTCAACAGGTTCGCGCTGTCTACAAACGCGACGAGTGGCGACTCCAATTCGTCTGTCGAACCACTATCGACCCGGACCCACCGGGCGATGAAGTGGCTGGTGTTGACCTCGGGATTTGCAACTTCGCCGCCGTCTCGTTCGGCGGTGAATCGGTGTTGTATCCCGGTGGCGCACTCAAAGAGGACGAGTACTACTTCACGAAGCAGAAAGCCAAGTGCGACGATTCCTCGTCCCGAGAGGCAACTCGTCTCGACCGGAAGCGGACGGGCCGTCGGACGCACTTTTTGCACGCACTCTCGAAAGCGATCGTCGAAGAGTGTGTCGAACGCGGTGTCGGAACGCTTGTCGTAGGCGACCTCGACGGCATCCGAGAGGACGACGAGAACGGCGACCCTCGGAATTGGGGCGACCACGGCAATTTCGACTTGCACGGGTGGGCGTTCGACCGCTTCACGACACTCCTCGACTACAAGGCCGAAGCCAACGGCATCGACGTGGAGTTGGTGTCGGAGCGCGATACGTCGAAGTCGTGTTCGGCGTGCGGCCACACCGACGACACGCAGCGCGTTGAACGCGGACTGTACGTGTGTGAGAACTGCGACACGGTCGCGAACGCGGACGTAAACGGTGCAGAGAATATTCGACAAAAGGTACTCCCGAGTCTCGCCACGGATGGCGGCGATAGGGATAACGGCTGGTTGGCACAGCCAGCGGTTCGCCTGTTCGACCGTAGCGAGGGTAGTTTCGCCCCGCGAGAACAGGTCGTGAACCGCGAACCGTAATATCCCACCGCGGGTCGGGAATCCTCGCGCTTCAGCGCGGGGTGGATGTCAAGCGTCGCCGGTCGGTCCTCGCAGCGGTTGGTGGGTTCACAGCAGGCAGTCTCGCTGGCTGTCTCAACACGGTATCACAAGCCGCCAGCGACCAGCCTGAATCCACCAGCAGCACCGAACACATCCCAGATGGAACGTGGTCACAGATCGCATACGATGCCCGGAACACGGCGCACGTTCCGGATGCCCGCGGGCCACGTGACGACGCGACCGTTACGTGGACCAGTCTCGGTGAACGGCCAGTCTACCCGCCGGTCGTCGATGACGGCCTGTATCTGACCGAAGGCTGGACCGACGGGAGAGCCTTCGAAGTCGGGAGCGACGACGGTGAAATCGGGTGGGAAGCGACATCTCTCCCGCCGATGCGGTGGGCTCCTGCCCTGCACGAGCATCGATTACTCGTGGTGACACGCACGACGGACAACGTCGTCCGTCTCCACGCGTTGAATACAGAAACAGGCGATCAAGAGTGGGTCCGCGAACGCGGTATCACTGCATCCAGTGGTCAACACTCACCGACGGGCCCGACCGTTCGCGGCGGAACCGGCTACCTCGGGTCGAGTCGCGGCGTGATCGCCTGTGACGCCGCGACCGGAGACAAAGAGTGGGAAGCGACGCTCGCCGAGCACGTCATCGACACCGAGGACGGCCCGACGTGGGTAACTGACTGGGTGACGCCGGCGGTCACCGCTGACCGCGTGTTCACCTTCGATATGAACGAGAGTTACCAGGCGACCCGGACGGTCTACGCTGTCGAACGCGGGACCGGCGACCAGGATTGGACGGCCGAATTGACGCTCGCAGACGGTTGGTCACTGAAAGGCCACGTCGTCGCCGGTGCGAACCGCGTCTTCGTCTCGGCGCTGGACCCGCACATGTCGATGGGATTCGACGACGAGGAGTGGTCGGGCACGGAACGACTCTTCGCGCTCGACGCGACGACCGGCGACGTTGACTGGCAGTGGGAACTCCCGCGGAAAACACTCACCCCGCCAGCCTACGCGGACGGCACGCTCTACGTCGGCGAATGGTATCCGGACGCCGACACGGGACGACTCCATGCAGTCGATGCGAGCGACGGGACCGTCACGTGGACCTACGACACTGACGTCGGAGCTGTCCGGTATCCCACCGTCGCCAACGACACCATCTACCTCGCCCAAGGAACCGAACTCGCCGCGGTCGCCCCGCGTGCCGAGACGCCACGCTGGCGACTCGCACTCGATACACGCGCCGGCCCGCCGATCGTCGTTGACGACACCATCTACGTTCACACAAACCCTGGGCACAACAATGACAGCCAACTGCTTGCAATCAACGACCCAACCCAGTAACCGACTCACAGACCCTCAAGTCGAGAAGGACTCGTTCGAGAGCACCAGACAGACACGACGCTCAGTGCAGGGCACACATGCAGCAGTTGGGGTCGTGTTTCAGTCGCGTTTGATGAAATCACTCTCGGGGGAGGTCCTCGACGTTCGCTCGCAGTTGCGATTCGATCACCCACGGGTCGCACTGGTCGGCGCGGTCGTAGTGGACGAACTCGTCTGACACCACCCCACTGTAGCGAATCGTTGTGAGGTCGCCGAATTCCCGCGTGATCTCACTTTCGAGATCGGCGTCGGTCACGGAGAGGTCGGCCGCAGCCGCGTCGTCAGCAATTTCATCAAGTCTGTCTTTCAATGCACTCGCGTCAGCGCAGTCGTAAACGGCTTCGAACGCGAGTACACGGATGTCGTCGGCGTCCTCGATGTCGTCAGGAGAAGTCGTCTGCCACCCCCGAGGGAGCAGTCGCGTCCGGGAGAAAAATGTCCGCAGATTAGCCCGGCCAAGCTCCGTCAGGTCCCCGCCGTAGTTGTGTTCCACAATCAAGACGATGTGGTCAGCGTAGAGCGCGTGGATATAGTATTTGAGTTTGAGCTCCGGGAAATCAGGGTCGTCGCCGGACACGAGGTCGTCAGTCCCTATGTTCGGGTCCGGTTGCGGGGCAAGCAGATACGCATACGCTTCGAGTCGGTTGTTCAGTTGTTCAGCGGCAGTTTCCAGCCGCCATTTGAACGGCGAGTCGTAGCTCCCGAGAACGAAGCAGGTGGTAAACGGGCCGTAGAGACTTGAGTGCCGCTCATTCATGTAGGCCAGCAGATCCTGCGGTTCACTCGGGTGTAACTCTATACCCGCCAGTAGATCATCCATCAGATAGTCGAATACCTCAGTGGCGTTCTCTGGAACTCCCTTCATGAGTTGTCCTCTATAACCACATTGGTTCTTATCGCTTATAGTATATCCTATTTGACTGACTGCAGTTGACCTGCACTTATTTATTCTCGGGGCCCGACTGTGTAGATATGAGCGAGTCACCCCCCGCCGAAGACGGCGCGTCTGAGGGCGAGCCAAACCCGTTAGACCGCCAGCGCGAGCTGATGCAGTTACTCTCCCAAGAGACGCGCCACGACATTGTGCAGGCACTCTTGGGCCACCCGCACCACTTGGCATCCGAAGACGAGATCGACTACCTGGTTCACAACAAATCCACGGGAGCCGTCCAGGATGCGCTCGGTCGCCTCGTCGAGGCGGGTATCTTGGCACTGTACGAGCACGAACCGAACAAGCACACCCGGGACTACCCGTACAAGTTCTACGGGTTCACTGAGTACGGCATCGACGTCCTCGACCAGTTCAACTACCTCAAAGGCGTCCCGTTTGCGAGAGCAGTCCACGAGAAAACGCGCAAATCTGCGAAGATCGAACGACACGAGGACGCACCACGACCAGACATCCCAAACGATGTGGAACAGGCCCTGGACTTCGAGGGCGACCGGACCCCGGACAGCGCCGAGACGACCGACACGGCTCCGTCGAAGTGAACGAGCGTCGGTGGATGGCGCTCCCACAGTCTACCGTTCCTGAGAATGTAACTCACGCAGATTCTGATTGAGATGTCATTGGTAATTCCACTGTGAGCACGTTCCCTCGCGGTTCATTCGCCGAGAGCGTGACTCTACCACCGAGTACGGTCACCGACCAGTACACGATCCAGAGTCCGACACCGATGGTATGCTCTAACTGAGTTTCTTCCCCTGAGTTGATGATTTCCCATTCACCTCGGGGAAGCCGTGGCCCGTTGTCGGCTACTTCGATTTTCGCTCCGAGTTCGTTTGGCTTCGTCGTTTCTGTGACCGTTATCTCGACCTTCGGCGTTTCCTGGTCGTTGTGTTCGACGGCGTTCGTTATGAGTTCCCGTAGAACAACCTGGAAGAGAGGGCCACACGGGAGCGCAGATTCCGGGTCGCCGTCTATCGTTACCCCAAGTATCGGTACTTCTCAATCAAGGATGCAGAAGCCGAGTTGAATCAGCATGAGCCGTCCAATCTCTGGACAGTACTAAGCGTCCAACAACTTTACGCAACCTGACCCAAGGAACTGGAGTGGTTCAGAGCAGTGATTTTTCACGACATCGGCCAGAGGACGCGCTGGAGTACCTTCCTGGCCCCGGAATCGTCGTCGCTATCCAGTGGACCGGGGCCGTTGAAGCCGAGATACGTCGGCTCGAACTCCTCGTCGATGGGGAAGGCCATCCTGTGGTTGATGGACTGGCCGACGTCAAGTTCCTCCAGTCGCGTTCGGTTGAGGTCGATCGCGTCCTGATAGATTCGCGTCCAGCTAAAACTGTGCCCCTGGTCATCGCTGGCTGCGATCGACCAGTCCTGACCGACCATCACGTTGCTCGTTCGGGTTGCCGAGAGGTCGACGTACAGGTACTCGTAGCCTGGTCGCGGACCGAAGATTTCCTGGTGCGGGCTCTCCACAACGCTCGACACGCGCTCGACGGCGTTCAGCGTGACATCGAAATCGCCGACAGCGACCGGTTGATCGTAGGCCTGTACTGCCGGGTTCTGGGTGAACGACGCCGTCGTGTCGGCCCCGCGCCCGAGGTCGATATCGAATTTTTCGCTTCTGAAGGTCTCTGGCACGTAGAGCTGAAACGTCAGCGTGTAGTTCGATGGGTCGTCCGGGAGCGCGAAGACAGTCTCCCCGCGTACAATCTCGCCCGGTACCAGCGGGCGGCCCGTTCCGCGCCCGCTGGTCATCGCGTTGAGTTTCTGTGACGATTTCGGGAAGAGGCCTATCTCGGCGCTGTCGCCGTTCCGGACGAACACCGTCGAGGCGTCGATGAGTTTGTCGTGGCCGTTTTTCACGGCGATACCAACGGCGTAGAACGACGTATTTGGCTTCGCGAGACCGATGTTCTGGTAGTACGCGACTGTTCGGGGGACACCGTACTGCTGATCGTCAGTCGTCCGCGGAAACGAGCGCAGTTCGTACACCGTCTCGACCGGCCGCGCGTATTCGACGACGAACGACGCATACTCCCCATCGATCGTCTCTCCCCGCGCATAGACTCCCTCTGTCGAGTCGCCGTCGTCTCCGTCATCCCCATCACCGTTCCCGTCTCCGCCGTTGCCTGGTTCCCGATCAGTCGGCGTGTCGTCACCGTTGCCTGGTGAATCGTCGTTGTCGTCATCGGTACCCCCGTCACCGCTGCAGCCGGCCAGTAGGACACCAGTTCCGGTGCCCACCGTCGCCAAGAATCGTCGTCGGTTCCACCACGATTTGTCTGCCCGACTGTTGTCTCTCATCTATTGGAGAGACGACGCCAACTGTCTTATGTATACATTGACACGTGATAGCAGCCACAGCGGTCGAGCTGGAATTCTGTCCCCGGTTCATTCATGATACGCCGAAACACGGTACTTCCCAACTGGGGCTTCCGTGACGCCAGTTGATCGGATGATTGCTGCCTGTTTCTCACTGCGCTCAGCTCAGCCGGCATCATGATCGGCGTTCTCCGCGCGATCCAGTCGGCCACCTCGGTGTCGAACGGTCTCTGTCGCGATAGCTGTCGCTCACGACCGGTGGGCCGAGGCCGCGGGCTTGCTCAGCCCCGCGGCCGTCTCATAGGCGTCTGGCACACCAACACCGTTCATCTCGGTCCACCACTGCCGATCCAGTTCCTCTTCGAGGACGTGGCGGATCCAGTCACAGAACGTCGTAAACGTGAACTCCTCGGGCAGGTCGCGCCCGCCCCGCCGCGGGCGGGCGACGACCGCCCACCGCAGCACTAACCACAGGTTCTCCAGCAGGAAGCTTACCAGCACGAATGCTAACCGCACGACGGGATCCTGTGTCGTCGTCACTGGTCGTGTCTGCCGAAACAACCGATAGCTCGATTCGATCGCCGATCGCTTCCGGTAGCGGCGTTCGACCTGTTTGGCGCTGAGATCCTCCAATCCACACGCGACGTAGCCTCTGACGACCTCACCGTGCTTGCCCCGATCGCCGGCGTGATACGAGACTGCGACCGCGAGCGGGAGCTGGAAGTCCCGCTCGCGGTCTTTGTACAGTCGATAGGTCGTCATGTACGAGCAGTGGGTCTCGAGTTTCTCTGCGAGTCGATCGCCCTTGTTCTGGACTGGGACGACTGTTGCGGCGATCTCCCGACTGCGTCGCAGGATCCGCTCGTTGAAGAAGCCGCGATCCGCCAGCAGGAGGTCGATCTCGAAGGGATAGGCGGCGACGCGGTCGAGGACGCGCTCGACCGCGTCGGCCTCTCGCTCGTCACTGCGGACGTAGGTCAACGCCATCGTCACCGGTTTGCCGTCGGAGACGACGTAGGCGGTGCAATAGCGGTGGCACGTCGTCATGCCGTCTTTGGCGCCCATTCGACAGAGTTCCCCTTCCTCGTCGGCGTAGGTCCCGTGATAGGGGTTGTCGACGAAGTCGATGGAGACGATTCTCGACCGCTCGGGGTCGAGAATCGTCGTCGCCAAATGCTGAAAGAGGAGATTGGCGGCGATCTCCAGTCGCTGTTGGTGCAGGGTGTGGAGCCAGTCCATCACGGTGTCGTCACACGGTGTGGCGTCAGTGTCGTTGCAGGTGTCCCAGACGGAGGTCTGGTTGACGGCTGCGAGGACGACGACAGGCCAGATATCACCGGAATCGAGGGGCGAGCCCTCGATTCCTGGCAGTGGCAATTCGCCGATGGAGTCGAATGATACTTCTTTGACATCCGAGGCTGAAAGGATCTCGTCTGGCTCGGGTAGGTTGAGCACATCTTCCCAGCCAGACATTCTTCGCAATCAACTCGGTGATTCAACGACGTCTCTCACCTCGGTTGGGAAGTACCGACACTGCTCGTAGCCAAACGCGTTAGCGAGATCGTTCGAGAAATTGTGGCAGCAACCAACGAAGGGTACTGGCTTCACAATCCAACGACGAAGTCTGTTTCGCTGATCCGGGTTGCGCCGCGCTCGACCGCTTCTTTCACCGCGAGGTCGTCTTTTATCAGGAAGAACCGCTTCCCGCTCCGCTCCCAGTTGGCAACGGAGTTTTTCAGAATTTCGGCGTGTTCGTCGTACTTATCGATGACAACACAGTAGGGTTCGAGTTCCGTGACGACTGCAGGTTCGAAATACGCGTCTTCGAGACGGTTACTGACGGTATCGAACTCCGCTGCAGGAACCTCAAAGCGGTACGCGTCGTCGTTGTAGTACTCTTGGAGGTCGTCAAATACGTCTTGCTGGTGGAAATAATGGGAGAAGAGGTATTCGTCGTCGATCTTGAACACGATGAGTTGCGTCGGGTCAACGTCGAAAGTGGGCACGGGTCATCACTCCTGTACTGGGTGGACGACGCTGTGACAGTCCGGATACTCCGCGAAGTGTACGGTACTGCCATTTGTTTCGTACGTGACGAGGATATGCCGAGAAGAGATACTGTCGCTACACTCGGGGCAGGCTCCGAGTGGTGAGGGGGAGCGTTGCATGGTGTTTCTCGCCCTGTGCCTTCGCCTGGTCGTCGCAATCACCAACTACGAACGCGGGGACAATCCGGGAAGCACGATCATCTCGGTGTGGGAACTCTTCTATGACATTCTCGTAATAAGAAGGTGGTGTTCAGATAAGCTGGTTCCATGTGAATGCGAAGGAGTTGAGCCAGTCGTCGGCGGTCGCTGGATCGACCTGAGATGGGATTCGGGCGCGGGACGGACAGGGACCAGGGTATTTATAAAAGGCTTTCATATCTCACCGTAGAATGGGCGATACGATGCACGTCACGGGGCCGCGGGTGCTGGTGGTCGACGATGAACGGAAAGTCGCTGACGCGTACGCTCTCCGACTGGAGGGTGTCGCGGAGGTAACCATCGCGTACAGCGGTCAAGAGGCACTCGATATCGTCGACGAGGAGGGGATTCCGCCGGACGTCGTCTTGCTCGACCGCCACATGCCCGGTCTCTCGGGCGACGACGTCCTCGACGAGATCCGGAACCGCGAAGTCCAGACACGCGTCATCATGGTGACTGCCATCGACCCGGACCTCGGCATTCTCGAGATGCCGTTCGACGATTACCTCTCGAAGCCGGTTGAGCGCGAGGACCTCCGGGCTGCTGTCGACCAGCAGTGCCAGGTGCTCGCCTACGAACTCCTCGGCGAGTACTTCCGCCTGGAGTCGACTCGAGCGGTTCTGGCGTCAGAGCTCACTTCCGAGGAGGCGGAGAACCACGACGAACTCGCCGAGATGGATGCCCGACTCTCGCGCGCAGAGACGCGAGTCAAGGGCCTCCTGCCGGAGGCCGAAGAGCTGCTCTCGGCGTTTACTGGTATCGAGCGGGTAGGGTACTGACAGGTCCGGGCGTCGACTGGTATATCGGTTCGGTGTCTCCCACAGGAAGTCGCGCCGAAAGCCTCGCCGACCGCACCTATCGCTGGACCTGCGTTCACGAGAGCGCTAGTCGCTGTCTCATTGCCCGTCGGCGGTCGGCGTCTCCGGGTCGGTGGCGATGAACGCCTCGATCAGCTTCTGCTGGGCCCGGCGCAGGTGATACAGGACAGTCGGTCCGGTGATATCCAGCGTCTCCGCCACCTCCTCCGAGGTGCTCCCGCGAGGCGATTCGAAGTAGTCGGACAGGTACGCGGTCCGCAACACGGTTCGCTGGCGCTCGGTCAGCCGCTCACCGAGTGAGTCGCGAAACGCCTCGACGGGGTCGGGGCTGTACGTCCGGTCTTCTTTCGCCACGAGGGACAGCTGCGAGGCGGTGTCGTCGACGGCCTCGAGCATCCGGCGGATATCGCCCTCCGGCGGCGCTTCCACGACAAGTTGCCCCGACTGGGGAGTGTACTCGCCGGAGGCCACCGTCGCGCCCCAGCGTGTGAGCGCGGTGACAGGCGTGTCTCCGTCGAGGGTGACCTGCAAGAGCGGGTCCTGCTCCGAACGGATCCAGGTGACATCCGCGACGGCGTCGTGTTCGGTGAGTGACTCACCGACGCCGTCGGCCGCGTCACCGGCCGCGACATAACAGACGACCGATTCGTCTCCCCGGGGGACCGCGCCGTCGAAGGAGAGTGCCTGCTCGGCCTCGCCGGCCGCACGGACGAACGGCAGGCGCTCGTCGCGCACGTCGATAGTCACCTCGGTGACGGTGTCGGCAACTAGCAGGTCTTCTTGACGTATGGCCCTGATAGCAAAGCCGGCGACGCTACCGAGGGTCTCGAGACCGGCCCGCTCCTGTTGGCTGAACCCGTCCTCGCGCCTGGAGTACACCGACGCGACCCCGTAGACCGTGCCCTGATATGACAGCGGGACTGCGAGACACGACTGGAGCCCGTTCCCGAAGGCAGCCTGCCGGACGTCCCGTGGGATGCGTTCGTCGCCCGCGATCGCTTCGACAAGCTGCGATTCCCCGGTCTCGACCGCTTGCCGTTCGGGGAGAGAATCCGTACGTTCGAGGCCGGCTTCTATTCGGTCAAGCAGGTCGTCCGCATCGCCAGCGTCTGCGACGACTTGGAGCCGGTCGTTGGGGAAGTCTCGGTCGGCGACCATCGAGAAGGCGTACGGGTCGCTCCCACCGAGGTTCTCGCAGACGGTCTGACCGACTTCCGTCCGGTCGGACGCGTCCAGGAGGCGCTGCAGGACGGCCACGACGAGCCCGTCGATCCGCTGGACCCGGTCGAGACGCTGTTCCAGTCGTTCGACCGTGCGCTCGGTCTCCCGGTGTTCGGTCCGGTCGCGAACGGACACCAGCACCGAGTCGTCGACGCTGATGTCCACCGCCAGCCACCGGTCGACTGTCGGGTAGTACTCCTCGAAGGAACGGGGGCTCGGGGACTTGCCCCCGAACGCGTCCCTGAGCGTCCCGTCTGCAGACTTCGGGAACCGTTCTAACAGGTCCGCGCCGCGCAGCGCCTCCGGGTCGGCCTTGATCGCCGCCGCCGCGGCGTCGTTCAGGTCGGTGACTGTGCCGTCACGCGTCACCTCGATGATACCGATCGGAACCGATCGTAGCTGGTCGTTCATGATCCGTCCGTTCGGGTCTCGTGACCGTCGGCGTCGGCCTCCGGGCGGGGACGAAACTCGAACCGCGCGCCGCCGCGTTCGCCGCTCGTGAGCGAGACGGTCCAGTCGTGTGCGTCCGCGATCTCCTCGACGATGGTCAGCCCGAGTCCGGTTCCGCCCGTCGTCCCGTTGCCGGAATAGCCCGGGTCGAACACGCGCGTGCGGTCCGCCGGCGGGACGCCGGGGCCGTCGTCGGCGACGAAGAAGCCGCCGTCCACGCGTCCGACCCGGACTCCGACACCGCGGCCCGAGCTGTCGGTGGACTGGCTGGGCTGGGCCGCATCGTCGGTCCTCGCGCCAGCACCGTGTTCGACGCTGTTCCTGAACAGGTTCTCGAACAGTCGCTGCAGGCGGTCGGGGTCCGCTTCGACGGTCGGCAGGTCCCCGTCGACCGCGAGAGAAGCCCCCCGGGTATCGACGGTCGCCCACGCGTCGGTCGCGACCGCCTCGACATCAACCCCGGTGACGGTGTCGAGCGCACTCTCCCCGCGGGCCAGCGTGAGCACGTCCTGGATGATCCGCTGTATCCGGTCGTGTGACTGTCTGACCTCGTCGAAGTGTTCTTTTTCGCCCGTTTCGCGGGCCGCCTGGAGGTGAGCGTTCGCGACATCGAGGGGGTTCCGGAGGTCGTGACTGATCACGCTCGCGATGCGGTCGGTCTCGTTAGCGGCGTTGACCGGCGACCCGATGCCAGTCAGTAGGACGTATCTCTTCGCGTCGCCGTCGAAGGTCCGCACCCGGCCGACGGTTCGACCGCGAGACTCGCCGTCCCCGCGCTCTAAGTCGAGTTCGATGTCTACTTCGGCGCCGTCGGCGAGCGAAGACCGGACCGTTTCGACCGCCGAATCGGTCGCGGCGGTCGCGTCATCGAGCCACTCGCAGACCGGCGTTCCGGCCTGGACGTGCCCGAAGGTCCGGTCGAACGCGTCGTTGGTCCCTGCGACAACTGGCTCGTCGTCTTGGACGTCGTACTTGACGACCGGGGCCGGGATCATGTCGACCGGAACGTCCGACCGCGTCCGGGCCGCGTCGCTCTCTTCATCCGCCATTCGGACCACCTGGCTGTCCGTGCGCGACCGGGGCCGTCTCTCCGGGCAGTTCCGGTCGAGCGATCCCGCCGGATGGGACCGGTCGACCGCCCGGACCTCGGGAGCCCCGACGTGTCGCTGTCGCGTCCATGTTCCAACGCTGGTCTCCCGAACCCATATGCCCACCCTCTAGTAATAAAAAAAGCGCACGGTCCAAGATATTAAACCGGCGGTGTCGCGCGCCGGTGTCCCGCGGTGTTACCCCCGCCCGCGGCGCGGCGGCTCCGTTTTTTATCGGACCAACGCCTACGAGTCACCGATGACCGTTCTCGTCGACGGGTTGCTCCTCGTCGGGGTTGTCGTGGGGGGCCGTGTATCGGGTCTCCACCCTCTCTCAGGTCAGTGTCAAAAACGACGGGAGACGAGAAGGCGGTCCAGTCGTCGTACGACGGGGCCAGCGCTGCTGATGCGTTTTGATTGCGGCGCACAACGCCACTGGAGGGCGGCAACGCGCAACGGAATCGCGTCCGTCCTCGCCGTGCGGGCGAACGACCGTGCGCCAGTGGCGACCAGAACGCAGAAGGGACAGCCATGATCAAGACGGAGAGCTATGATTGGGGACCAACAGAGATGCCACGAGGGCCGAATACGTCGCCGCCTCCGGCCGTGGGCGGACCCAGCGGGAGGGCAGGGGTTTGAACAGGGGTGGGGAGGGCGTCGGATATTTGTCCGGGGCCGCCTCCGTCCGGCGGCTACGTAGACGTACCGGCGGGGCAGTATTCAACACCGGGGCAGTGTTTCGGGTCGTGAAACACTCCACGGTCGTTTCGCGCCGCCGCGACCTGGACAAGGACAGCTCTCTCCGAGTCGAGAGACGCCGTTCCCGTCGCACTCCCGTCGAAGCGAGCGGTGTCGACCGTCTCGGGTCCGGGAGGTGGCGCGAAACGTCACAGCCTGTGCGGGCGTCGCCGCGAGTCCAGCACTCCCGGCGTCGTGTTTCTGTCCGCGAAACGCTCCAGCCCGTTATATTGCGTCGCGGAGAGGAGGAGTATACACAATGTCGACAGCCAACGTAGGCAGTATCAGTGGTATCGACCTCGATGAAAACCAGTACACGGTCGTTCAGTCGCCGGTCCGTGACAAGTACCGCGCCGAAGACCCGGACGGGAACGTCGTCCTCCGCGGGAAGCAGAAGATGCTCAAAATGAAAGAGGAGTTCCCGTTCGTCGACGGCGACGGGAACGAAGTGTTCACCGTCAAAGCCGGCGGAATCAGCGACGTCGCCGGGAACTACACCCTCACGGACGCACAGACGGGCGAGGAGATCGTCGTCCTCGACAACGACTACTCGGTGTTCCAAGACACCTGGAAACTCCGCGACGCGACGACCGAGGCGAAAGTCGCCGAGATCAGCTCACGTGGTGCAGCGACGACGTTCGCTCGACAGGCGCTCCCGCTCGGGAGCGTGGTCTTCCCTCACCAGTACGAGATCACAGACCGCGAGGGCGACCACGTCGGTGACATCTCCGGGCAGGTCTCGCTGCGAGACACCTACGACATCAGCATCAACGACGCGAGCGACGTACCGAAGGAGGCGATTCTCGCTGGCGCGATGGTCATCGACGCTATCCAGGAGAATTAACGTGTGCGGCCGACGGCGGTCGACCTGGCCTGCCGGAACCCGCCGAGAGCGACCCGCGAGCGGGTGTGGATAGCTAGAGGGTGTTCGTCTCGGGCGTCAGTATGCCTAGCGCCTATCTCTTCCCCAGTCCCGGTCTGAACGTAACGTATGGCCACCAGCCTGCAAGCGCCCAAATCGAGTCACCAGCAAGCGACCGCAGACGACGAGCGTCCGGACCTGACGACAGCCGAACTACTCGAGTTGCTCGGTGACGAGTACACCCGCCGGGTGTTCGAGGCCGTCACAGCCCAGTCGAGGACCGGCCGCCAGGTCGCTGAGGTCGCCGACGTCTCCCGTCCGACCGCGTACCGCCGGCTCAACGACCTCCGCGACGCCGGTCTAGTGACGACGGAGATGGCGATCGGCGAGAACGGACATCACCGCGAGCGGTACGAGGCCGTCGTCGACCACGTCGCCGTCACCATCGACGAGGGCAGTATCGAGACATCGGTCACGTTCGACCGGTGACTGTAGTTCGGGAGACCAGTCGACCGCCCGAGAGCACGGCCCTACTCACTGTTGTCCTCCCCCCGTCGGGTGCTCTGTAGCAAGAGGTCCGTCCCGGCTGCGGCGACCATCCCAATCCCGAACGCGCACAGCTGTCGCCGGTACGCGGGTTTCGCCTCGGGTTCGGGGGCGTTCTCGAAGGTCGCGCCGATCGCCTTCTTGACAAACGCGACACTAACCCGCGGCACGAGTACCGTCACTAGTCCTTGCAGGAGCATGATGGCTTCGAGGGAGCCCTCGATACCTCCCAACGGGAGCAGCGTGATCACGCCAGCCGCTAGCTCTTTCAGCTCCCAGGCCGAAAATTCGCCGTCTGATTAAGGGATCTTGAATATATCATCTCAACCAGACATCTTCCTCATTCAGAGCAATGCTTAAGCTTCGACTCTCACACCCATCAGGAAGTACCGACGTTCGTTGTTTCACAACCCAGAGTCCTGCATTCGCACTCACCGCGGTATATTCTCTCTCCGCTTGCACCAGACCGAATCGGCAATGAACGGCTCTATCACACGCTGGGATAGCGGCCAGACTCGCAGTGTCTTGGCTGTCCAGCCCCCAGGATAGCGTCCTCGGTCGCGGCTATCCTTCGGCGTCGTGAAGCATCACGTCCGGAAGGGAGACCACAACCGCCGTGCCGCCGAGGTCACTTTCTTCGAACGAGAGTGAGCCTCCCATCGCCTGAGTGGCCCAGTTCGCCCCCCAGAGGCCGAGACTGCTGGCGTGTTCGAGCGGGCCCTCTTCTCCCGTCTCGATCACCGACCGTTCGTCGTCAGGGATGCCTGGACCGTCGTCGGCGACGACGATCCTGAGTCCGGATTCGCCCCGTTCGCAACGCACCGCCACGCGGGGCGAGGGGGTGTCGCTGTGCTCAACGGCGTTCTCGACGAGGTGTCCGAGCGCGTACCGACACAGTTTCGCGTCGAGGCTGACGGTCACGTTCGGCACCGTGACGCTCGTGTCGGCGTTCGTCCCCGCCGTTGCGTCGGCGACGACGGCGTCGAGCAGGGGGCGCAACTCCGTCGGTGTCCGGTCGGCGACCGACCGTTCCATCAGTTGCTGGACGCGTCGCGTCTCCTCGCTCAGTCTTCCGAGCCGGTCGACGCCCGCTATCGCCTCGGTGAGGTCGGCGTCCTCTGCGTGTGCGCGGATCACGTCCAGTTCGTTCCGGACGTTGTGTCGCAGGATGCGATTGAGAACCGCCAGTCGCTGGCGGCGTATCTCCCGTTCGGTCACGTCGATGAGCATGACGGTGTGGCCGAGCGTCTCGTCGAACTCGTCGACGAGTGGCGAGACGCTCGGCTCGAACTGTCGGCGTCCCGATGTCGTCCGACAGGTGATCGTCTTGCGGTCGGTCAGCGTGGCGACCGAGTGGTCGGTCACGTCGTCCAGCGTCTCGGGGTCGTCGAAACTCTCGACGGCCGAATCGTTCGAGCGGACCACTCGCCGCTCGTCGTCCAGGACGACGATCGCCTCGTCCGTCTCGGTGAGTGCCGCACGCTCGCCGAGCCGTCGCGTCCCGGGGGGACGCGTCACGAGCTCGTATCGCGTGACGCCCAGCGCGAGACTCCCCGCAGTCGAGACGAATGCGCCACCGATCAACACGTCGTTTACCAGCGGCGTCGACGGACGGGTCGTCTGGAACGCGAACACCAGGGCAACGATGGGCAACACGACGGTGACACCCTGAGCGACCGACAATCGGTCGTGTCGGTAGGCGGTGACGACGACGGCGATGACCAGCGCAAACACGAAGGTAACCAGTCCGAGCGAGAAGACCGATTGGACGGTCTGTATCGTCTGGACCGTCCCGTCGTTCACCGGGCCGTCCTCCAGAACCAGGGCCGCGAAAATCAGGCCCGCGGACATCGCCACGACGCCTACTCCGGCGAGGATCCGCCGGCGGGTGACTTGCTGTCCCAGCCCGATGTATCGGGTCGCGAACACCGTCCACGGCACGACGACCAGGAAGTAGCTGATCCAGCTCGCCTGAGAGGTGATAGACGTTCCCACTCCGAGAGCCGCGTACGCGACACTGAAAACCGCGAACGTCCCGGCGAGGACGACGTACGGCCGTGCGAGTCCCGTGTAGATCGTCCCCCGACGGAGGCGTCGGAAGACGGTCACTGCCACGAACCCGGCGACGACGCCACTCACGGCTGGGGGACCAACCCTGAGAATCGTCAGGGCGTCGAACTGAAACACAGTAGAGAATCGAGGGGGGCGCGCGTAAAAATTATTTGACCGCTCGCGCCGAAACCGGGCACCACAGGCGGTTCGCCCGCTCGCCAACACCGCCTGCGGCGGGTCGCCTGATCGTCCGTCTGCGAGTCTCTGGACAGCCCTCCGATACCTGCGTTCGTTCTTAAGCGGGGACGCGACGACCGATTCGACAGACGCCTCCTGTCACTCCGCGTCGTCGCCCGAGGCAGTGAACCAACTGAACACACCCATCGCCAGGATCACGGGACCACCGACGAGGAGTGCTGGCCCGGACGTCGCTGTCCGGTAGATGAGGACGGCAGCACCAGCGACGGGCGCGATAGCCGACGTTCCCGCGGTGAGCAGACCGACGAGTGCGACGTCTACGCCTCCGAAACCGCCCGGGGTCGGAACCACTGCGGTGACGACGGCGACGGGGATCACTGCCAGCAGGACACCGGGTGGGACTGCCTGGTCGACGGCCAGGAACGACAACCACAGCGCCACGACAGTGAGTCCGTGTGCCACCGCGAACAGCGTCCCGACGACGGCGACATGGCGGTGCGAGCCCTCGCGCAGTCGTGCGACGGTGTCGGCGAGGGCACTCGCTCGTCGCTCGACCGCCTCGCGACCGGGTGACGGAACATACGGAAGTCGACCGGCGACCCGAGTGATGCGAACCACTCCGGCCACTGTCTTCACGTAGACACGGGCGCGGATGCGCCAGAGTCCGACCGCACCGAGGACTGCGAATCCGAACAGGCAGATGGCAACGGTAGCGACTTGCGTCACAGTTCCGCCTGACGACGTCACGAACAGGTAGACGACCCCGCACAGTCCGAACGCCCCGATGGCAAGGTTCGAGAGCAGACTGGCGATGACGACGGCCACGACACCGTCTTCGTAGTCCGCGTCGGCCGCCCGGGCGACGACCTGACCGTTGACCGGTGCTCCGCCCGTTCGTCCGCCGGGAACGACCGTGCTGACGACTGTCGTGACCGCGTAGACGCTCACGATACGGTGTGTCGGGACTGGGTAACCCAGAATATCCAGTAACACACCCAATGCGATGCCGCGTAGGACGAGGACGAGCAGTGCCACGCCGACCACGGCGGCGACTGTCTCCGTGTCTGCGGTCAGTATCGCGTCCTGGACTCGCCTCACACCGATACCGTGGACGAACAGCACGCCGACGAGCAGCGTGCCGATGACCCAGACTCCCTGTCGAACTGTCAGCACGCCAGCCCTCGACGACTGTGTATCGGTCGACATCGTTCCAGACGGTGTGTTCCCGTTAGAAAACCAGAAGGGGACGTCGAAACTTATAATTCAGCGTGTTAGAGAATGGTTCGCGCGCTCTGTCGTCTCGGTCCTATCTGGGCTCGCGTGCAGGACACAGAGCGGGTATTGGTCAGTCCACACGTTCGACACCAGTGAACTCGACCCGTGCTCCGCCCTGTTCGCTCTCTGTCAGTGAGAGGGAATCGCCGTTCCGTAACTTGTGACTACAGTCTGAATACGCTTCGAGTGTCAGGATCAGACCCATTGCGCAGGGTCGTGCGTGCTGTATCCTCTCTCGCACGACACCGAGATCCATTCCTGACGCAATCAGCGGTGTCAGTAGCGGCCGTGGTCGCACCGTACTCACTTTGCCACCCCGTGCTGACTGCATCCTCAGTACCGGACACCTCGTTCTGTAATCACACCTGACAGCGTATCATAGAACACGTCGCAAACGGAGAACGAACTCAGAGAGTGTGTCAACTGCATACTACATCGGGGGTACAGGACAACAGTCAATAGCAGTCTCTCTGTTCCAGAAACTGCGGCGGTGGTTTTTACCCACGACCACCGAACAGCAGAGTAAGGATGACAGACCAGCGCCACTGCTCAGACTGCGACGTTGCGATGGAGAAAACGAACGTAACGACCGAAGGGGTCGGAGACTTCTATATCGAAACTGAGAGAGACGGCGGTGTCCTTGACCGACTCGGCGTCGGGTACCAGACCCCGCTTTCTGCATACCTCTGTCCGGAGTGCGGACTCACTCGACTCTATGCGGACTTTTCTGAGTAGTCGGGGAGAGAGACGTATGTCCTCCATCGAGTCGTTCCCGACGAAACGCGGCACAGCACGGTTCACCGAGGATTACGTGTACTTCGAGGAGTCGTTTTTAAGATACATTAAATCACTCTACCGAGACTACTGGCAGCGCGGAACGTGGTGGTCTAGTAGTGCGCTTGTCGGCTATTTGTTCGCGTTTCCAATCGGCATCTGGTGGGTAGTCAGCGCCGTCCGCGGTGGCAACTTCCTCCACATCGCTGCCGTTGGCGGGTCGATTCTCGTACTCTGTGCTCTGTTGAATAGCGGTAGTTGAGTAGGCAGGCAGAATTTGAGTCGGCTTGTGAGCGGTTGAGGGTCGCGGTCTCAAAATCGGCGTTGCTTCCTTCGACCTCAGAGTTCGCTATTCAACAGAGCAGTACTCTGGGTGGTGAATTACGCACATGGGTTCCGATCACCAGACCGAATTCGGCTTGATACGATCGAGCAGGTCTCTGCAACGGATGGCACGAGGGGACTAACACGTCCTCGACTCGTTATTAGATACACCGACTGTATGTATCACGGCATCGTTCAATTCAAGCTGTTTTGATAAGACTGACTGGTCGGTGAGCTGCTCACTGACCACACACGTCTTGCCACTCAGTAGTTGCTGACTGGAGGAGAGGATCCTGAGAGACGATGCACAGTTCGTATCTCGCAACTTGAGACCGCTCAACTGGAGCCATACTTCTCAGGGTTGCTTCTGTTCCTGGATTGATTTCATCCGGTCCCGAACCAATTTTGCTGAATTGGAGTTTGTTCCCTTCGCTGGTGAGCGTTCGAGCTCTAATGTACAACGGGTTCTCAGCTCCACCAACTGGATCAGGTGTCAGTGGCTGGTCACCGGTGTTTTCTATTGTTACCCGGAAATTCATCTCTGAAGATATGACTCGGTATGCACCATGAGCAACAACCTCAACGGTGTCAATACCGTTGTGAACTACTTCCCCTGGAATATCAAGTTTATTTGAATTACCATCCCCTCCAGAGGAAGTAGCCGTTCCGGTGTTCTCTCCACCGCCTTGGGTGGATGTCTCAGTGCTGTCTTCACCACCTGAGGCAGGTGTCTCAGTGTTACCTCCATTGCCAGAACACCCAGCCAAGCCACCGACTACAACCCCACCCAGAGCAGCAAGAACCGCTCGTCGTGACGGGGATTCAGATGTGCCATCCTGTTTTCCTGATGACATTACAGCCGTCATATCGGAACAGATTATAAAAAATATACCGCGGGTATGTAGTAGCGATGCATATCCACTCTTTCTCACGCCATCAGATCAGACTGATCAACGACTCTCATCCAGCCAATCATTGATGTCACTGTGGGGAATCAAGAACCCCCAAATCACTGTCTTACCTGTCTCTACCGAATTATCTATTCACTGGTTGATAAAAAATCGGTGACCAATACGCCCACTCTATCGACCACTCTTTTCGCTGTAAACCGTGTAGTATTCATCATCGTTCGTCAGTGATAGCCGTGGCGTCACCCTCGTCAGTCGTCACCTCGAGGAACACGTCTTCGAGGGTGTTCTCGTCCGCCGTTCTGACGCGATTCTTGAGATCCTTCGGGGAACCCTCCGTGACGAGTCTCCCATTGTACAGGATTCCGACGTCTGTAGCGAGTTCCTCGACGACCGGCAGCACGTGTGTCGAAAGGACGACCGTGGTGCCGTTAGCAGCAAGGTCCGTGATCGTCTCTCGGACTGTTCGGGCCGCACGCGGATCGAGACCGGAGGTCGGTTCGTCGAGGAAGACGACAGCCGGCTCGTGCATGATCGCCTGGATCAGCCCGGTTTTCTGGCGCATTCCCTTGGAGTAGGTGACGATGCGGTCGTCGGCGTCGTCCGCCAGGGCAAAGCGGTCCAGCAGCGTCCCTATCCGCGACTCGACTTTATCCGGTGCCATCCCCCGGAGTCCACCGTGGTACTCCAGTTGCTCGCGAGCCGTGAACTCCTCGTGGATCGGTGGTGATTCGGGTAAATATCCGATCTGCTGGATGAGAGCCTCGCGGTCGGTCACCGACGCCCCGGCAACGTGTCCGGAACCACTGGTCGGAGGGTGCAACCCCGTGAGCATCCGGATCGTCGTCGATTTTCCTGCACCGTTCGGGCCGAGAAGGCCGTATATCGACCCGCGTTCGACCGCAATATTCAGACTCTCGACGGCTGTCGTGTCGCCGTACTCCTTTCGCAGTCCGTCCGTGACGATTACTGTCTCGTCATTGGGGGTCGTCTCAGCGTTCGGTTCGTCCGGTCGGGGTGTCCCGTTCGTATCATGTGTCATTGTGTTCTTTCAGCCGATCTGGTACTCCTGGAACCGCGTGACTGCGCGCTCGAAGGCCCTGTGTGTGACGGCAGTGGCCAGAACCAGTGTGAGCAACAGGGACCCGCTCTGAACGACGATGGCGGGTGCGCCAAGCGCCACGAGTGGCTCGTAGACTGGCGGTGCGTTCCCGAGAAACGCCGGGGCGACTGCGAGCGAGACGACGGCAAATATCGAGCCGAGTCGCACGAACCCGTCGATTCCCGGGACGGCGTACACCGGAATATCGGTGAAAAAAGACGGGGTGGGGACCAGTTCGTCGGGGTCGACATGCAGTCCAACCGCGAGTGCGACCGCTGCTGTACACCCACACGAGGTGATGCCGACCAGCGCAATCAACAGCGTCCAGGTGGGCCCGACGACGCTCACTACCCCGAGCGGAACGACGACGGCCGAGACGAGCGGGACACCGACGAGCAGTGCGCACAGAAGCAGTCCGCCGACGAACTGACCGGCACTGACCGTCGTGAACAGCATAGGCAGCGTGCGGTACTCCGTTCCGACCGGGTCCGAGGCAAAGGCGATTCCGACCGCCATACCGAGCGCAACCGCGACCAGCAACAGCGTGCCGTTCGGGCCGCCGAACAGGAGCAACGGGAAACTGATGACGCCGAAAAACAGCAGTACGTAGCCGGTGGAAAGCAATCCTCGCGGCGTCCGTCGCTCCATGAGCCACCGTTCTCTCGTGACGGTGCGCACCGGCCGAGACACGTAGTCCCCGAGGAGACGGTCGACCCACCCGTTTTCGACCAGGGAGTGCGAGCCAGAAGAACTCGAACTGGCTGGCGGGCTCTCCCAGAGTCGGCGAACGAGTGTCCCCGTTCCGGTCGCCAGAACCGGCACCGAGCCGACAACGACGCCAACGACAGCCAGTGCGTGCTGCGACGAGACGAACGGACTGTCGACCCACCCGACGAACGCCAGGTCGACGAACCACGCCAGCGGTAACCCGCCGAACACCGTCAAAAACGACGCGATCGGAAGCGATATTTCCTGCAGTGCGATCGCCCCGATCATGAGCGGTATCCAGCCGAAGACGACGAGGAGATCCCTGTAGGAGCGGGCTCGCGTGAAGCGTCGTGCGATGAGGTGGCCAACGAGCCTGCTGGCCGTTCCAGCGGCGGCGGCCAGGGGTGTCATGACGGCGGCCGCGGCGACGGTCGTAACTGCGACCGTGGGCGATCGACTCCCGACCCCTAGGCCGACCGCGACGCCGACTATCGGTACGGCGAGCGTGACGACCAGCCTCGTGTAGACGAATCCCAGGAGTCCGAGAGCGGCCGTCCTCGACGACACGGTCGTCAGAAGCAACTCGGTATTCAGCTGCTCGAATCGAGCGTGAGCGTGCTGTGAACTGCGCCACACCATCCAGGCGAACCCGGCGCTCACGACGAGACTCAGCCGGTCGTAGGGCAGCGGCTGGCCCGACGCGAGACCGTGGCCCAGCTGGTGAGCGAGCCACCCGAATCCGAGGGCACTGGCCACGAGTACGACAGCCGTGACGGAGCGTTCAGTCAACGGGTGTCCGAACTCACGCCGATAGCGTACCCACTCCGCACGTGCGATGGTCGCCCCCTGCTGAAGCGTCCTCGGAACGTTCATCTCGGGTCCTTTACAGTCTACGCCGACGCACGGACGTGGGCCCTCCTCGGCTGCCGGAAACCGCTGCCAGTCGTTTCGCCACCGACGACGCGCCCCTCTGTACAGTCGAGACAGCCGTCGATGGTCCCATCGTTCTTTCCGAAGACTCTCGCGAAGTCCGTCGAGACGAACGCGCCACACCGATCACACGTGGCCATCTATTTTCTCCGATGTCGGGGCTGTTCCGGCTCCAACTTTTCGCGTCGCCGTCGGTACACGGCGAAGACGGTCGTTGCGACGAGGACAACGGGTATGAGTTTCTTGCTGAGACTCATGTGTGAACGGTGACGGGAGAGAACACTAAAACGTAGGTCGGTGTTTCATACCTGGCAACACTCCTGAGTTATCATGGCAGAGGACGGGAAATCTCACACCGGTGGCCGTGTCAACAGTTCTGTCCCACCTCGATCGCGTAATCTGATAGTGTTTATCCCAATAGATTCAACGGTACCCCGCTAGATTGGCCGGGAGAAACGCTGTCGGCTGGCTCACCAGCCGACACACCGGTAAAGACTTTGGATAAACACTATGAAACGTACTACGGTGATGGAGCGACCGGTGTACACTGACTGGGCTACGCTGCTGGAGCCAGTCCCGCCCCCGCTTGCGGACCATTCTACGAATGCACAGCCCCGGTACGAGACTCCGCGCCTGTCTCCCGCGGGGGTCCCCAGTCGAGAGCGTTCTGTGCAGTGGTATTAATTACGTTCGCGACAAGTGCAAACTGTTCGCATGAACGGGAGCCGTGGGGGCTCTAAGCCCGAGCTACTGGTGGCAACGGAAGACCAGTCGTTCGGCAGAGCGGTCGTCGAAGCGGTCGAGAGAGCGAGGGTGGCGGCGAGCGCAGAACGTATCGAACCAGCGACCGGTGGTCTGGCAGGACGCGCTACTGACGAGTACGACGGCGCTATCGTCGACGGCGGGACGACCGATCCGGCGACTGTCGTTGAGCGCCTCACCGAGACGGCGGCGTTTCCGGTCGTCGTCCTGAGCGAGGCGTCCGGGGCCGAGGACACGGTCGCCCGCGCCATCGAGGCGGGGGCGACCGATGTCTTTCCACGGACCACGGCGAGCGCGCAGTACGAACTCGTCGTCGACCGACTAGTGGCCGACGACTCCACGGAGGGAACGCGGCCGACGACGGAGGGAGACACCACCTACCAGCAGGCCTACGAGGCCCTGTTGGAGAAGATTTCGGAGGGCCTGGTCGTCCTCGACCCGGAGACCGGCGAGATCGTCGACGTGAACGAGCGGTTCTGCGAGATGAACGGCTACGAGCGGTCAGAACTGCTCGGCGGGTCGATCGGAATGGTGCTGACAGACGCGGACGATTACGGGCCTGAAGCAGCCAGAGAGAAGATTCAGCGGGCCCGCACGGAGGGGTCACAGCGTTTCGAATGGCGCAACCAGCACCGGAACGGCAAAACCTTTGCCGTCGAAGTCGACCTGACGGTGGTTGAACTGGGCGATGCGGAACGAGTCCTCGCGAGCGTCCGGGACATCACCGAGCGGAAGCGCCGCGAACAGGAGTACGAGCAGATCTTCGACGGGGTCAACGACCCGATAGCGGTGTTCGACCCCGACACCGGCGAAATCACGGCGGTCAACGAGCCCTACCACGACATGATCGGGTACGACAACCTCGAGACGATCCGGGAGCTGGGAATCGAGGGACTGAGTGCAGGCGAGGAGTACACCGGGGAGCGTGGCGCGGAACTCATTCGGGAGGTGAGCGAGACCGGCGATCCGATGACGGTCGAGTGGGAAGCCGAGACGGCGAGCGGTGACCGGCGGTACCTGGACATTACGCTGTCGTCGGCAGTCATCCGGGGCGAGAACCGGGTGTTGACCATCCAGCGGGACGTGACCGAACGCAAGCGCCGCGAGCAGGAGTTCGAACAGATATTCAACAGTGTCAACGACGCGATTATGATGTTCGATCCCGATACGAAGGAAATCATACAGGTCAATGACGCCTACAGACGAATGTTCGGGTATAGTTCCGAACAGATTCGGGAACTCGGAATCGGTGGACTGAGCATCGCCGAAGAGGGCTACACTGAAAGCCGAGGGTGGGACCTCATACGCGAGGTAGCCGAAACAGGCGAGTCCGAAACGACAGAGTGGAGGGCTGAGACGAACGCTGGCGATCGAATCTGGCTTGAGGTGACCCTTACCCCCGCGGAGATCGGTGGCGAGCAGCGTGTCCTCTCCATCCAGCGGGACGTCACCGAGCGCAAGCGCCGCCAGCGCGAGTACGAGCAGATTTTCAACGGAGTCAACGACGGGATCACAATCCACGACCCCGATACCGGTGAAATACTCGACGCCAACGAAACGTACCTCGATATCTTCGGGCACGACGATGTCGAAACGGTTCGGGAGCTCGGGATCGGGGGGCTCAGCGTTACTGAAGAGGGGTATACCGAGGAGCGGGCACGAGCCCTGATCAACGATGTCGCGGTAAGCGAGGAGCCGAGAACCGTCGAGTGGCAAATCGAAACGATAGATGGCGAGCAGCGGTGGTTCGAATCGACGGTGGCACCTGCGGAGATTGCCGGTGAAAAACGGGTACTCGCCATGCAACGGGACGTTACAGAACGGAAGCGCCGTCAACGGGAGTTTGAACAGATCTTCAACGGCGTCCAGGACGCGATTGTCGTACTGGACCCGGACACGGTCGAGATTCTCGACGTCAACGAGGCGTTTCTGGACCTGTTTGGCTACGAAGATATCGACGAGGTTCGCGAGCAGGGCGTCTCCGGCCTCAGCGTCACCGGAGAGGGATACACCGAACAGCGGGGCCGCGAGATCAACCAGCGCGTGGCGGAGAGCGGTCAGCCGGAGACGTTCGAATGGAAGAACGAAACCCGGTCCGGCGAACGCATCTGGCTCGGAGTCAAGGTCGCACCGGCCGTCATCGGCGGTGAGCAGCGAACCATCGCGATCCACCGAGATATCACCGACCGCAAGCGCCGCGAACAGCGCCTGGAGGTGTTCAACCGGATTCTGCGCCACAACCTCCGCAACCAACTCGACGTAATCCAGAGCCACGCCGAAGAGTTGGCAGACCCGACGACCGACGACCACGCAGAACGGATCGTCGCTGCTGTCGACGAACTGGCCGGGATCGGTCGACGCGCGCGGGAGGTCGACCGGATCCTGTCAGAGGACAATACGCTGGCGGATGTCGACGTCACCCAGACGATGCGCGAGACCGTCGAGACGGTGGAACCGACGGGGAGTGACGTGTCGGTGACGACCGAACTTCCGGAAGAGACGCGCCTGCGGACCGACGAAGAAACGGTACGGATGGCGGTCGAGAGCGCCTTAGAGAACGCGTTCGAGCACGCAGCGTCGACCGTGACTGTCACGGTCGAGGACCGGCCCGACGAATGCGTTATCACGATCACTGACGACGGTCCCGGTATCTTGGAGGAAGAACTCTTGCCCATCGAAGCTCAGACCGAGACGCGTCTGCAGCACGGGCGAGGCCTCGGCCTCTGGCAACTCCGGTGGTGTGTAGATACCCTCGACGGGGAACTGTCGGTCGAGGCCGAAGTGGGCACAACCGTCCGTATCACGCTGCCCGACCGACGCGAGTCGGCTTCCCCGACTGACACTGGCTCGCAGGATCCGTGACCGCTTCGCGGCAGTACTTCTGTTGCCGTTCGGACGGACCGTCGACGCCAACCGTCTGCCACAGATGGCCGCGAATCGTCCGCTAGCGGCCGGCGAACCGGGGTTTCTCGCCAGTGTCGCTGTGTTCGTCGTTTCGCTCCCCGCGGGAGTAGTACCGGTGTTGCCGGCCGAGTTCAGCGTTCTGCTGACCGACACCAGCCATCGCGCGAACTCGTTTCGACGGTATCTGGGACGGGCCGACTCTCAGTGTATCTCTCCGGAATCGACGACGCAATCCGCCCCAGCGGTGGCTTCCCCCGTCGTCGCAATCGGGCGTCAGGCGACCCTGTCGGCGATGAAGCCACCGAGTGCACCGAATCCTAGGTTAACTGCGAGCGCCACGAGTGCACCAACGAGAACGATATCGACGAGGACCATACCACCTGTGAGTTCGTCTATTGCGCCAACACCGGCGAGCAACCCGGCAGCGAGAAACACTAACAGCGGAACTGTCAAGATCCAGCCGACGAGTTCCGTCGGAGCGCCGACACGCAGAGCGGATCCGTCCTCGTGGAGATACGCGGCGAGAGCTCGGCCGACAACCCCCGACCCGGGGACGAACGACACCAGGGAAGTCACGGCCGCGCCGTAGACAGCGCTGGCCCAGAACGTTGCGGTCGTTCCGCCCTCGCCGGCGACCCGACGACGGGTCCGCCGGCGTGCGCGCACGAACACCGCGGCGGCGACGACCAGTGCGAGGCCAGTCAGTGCGACCCCCACCGAGAACCAGTCGACGAACGGGACTCCGGCGTTGACCGCCTCGGCAGGCGTGAGTCCGTTCACCTCGGTACTGTCGGCGGCGACGAACTCCGCTATCGCGGTCCGGTCGACCCGGGCGTACAGTCC